>OKSC01000122.1_pt1 | contig 90787 bp, 84 predicted proteins | sample 1601161 | NCBI WGS metagenome assembly OKSC01 (sample SAMEA3541552, study PRJEB24748) | human gut metagenome | biome: human gut; feature: human-associated habitat; material: faeces | place: China | collected 2012 | reverse complement strand
CATCAATAATCTGCTGGAACATTTTTGAACGATGGCTCATTTCCATTACGCTCATACCACATCCCTTGTAATCAAGCATTTCCTCTGCTGCTTCCTTTAATACTTCTTCCGGTAATACTGCCGGTCCTGCTGAGAAATTATATACTCTAGCCATTTGAAACCTCCCTTTTATGTCATAGGAAAATGCCTGCATAACAGGCATTTTCCGTATTTTTAGTAAATACTAATATATCTATATTAGCAGTCATATCCTTTTTCTGCAAGGTCTTCTTCTGAAAAAACTTCACTAATTGCTGTATTAGCAGGAACCATAGGGAATACCTTTTCATCCTGATCTATCTGACAATCAATAACACATGGTATATTGAGAGCTATAGCATCTTTTAATGCATTTTCAAATTCTTCAACTGTTGTTGCTCTGTAAGCCTTAGCTCCCATTCCTTCTGCAATCTTTACGAAATCAACGCTATCGTCAAGAACAGTATTTGAATATCTCTTGCCATAGAATAATGTCTGCCACTGTCTAACCATACCAAGAACGTGGTTATTAATAACAATCTGAATAATTGGAATATTGTAACGTGTTGCTGTTGCAATTTCATTCATGTTCATTCTGAAACATCCATCACCTGCAACGTTTACACATACTCTGTTTTTATTGCCCATCTTAGCACCAATACATGCGCCAACACCATAGCCCATTGTACCAAGTCCACCTGAAGTAATAAGCTGTCTAGGTTCTTTAAACTTATAGAACTGTGCAGCCCACATCTGATGCTGTCCAACATCTGTTGTAATGATAGCATCACCATTTGTAATGTTATATAAAGAATCAATAACAGCAGGTCCTGTAAGAACATCTTTGTTAAGAGCTAAAGGATATTTTTCCTTCATTTCTTTAATTTCCTGCATCCAATCTGCATGATCCTGTTTTGTAAGAGCACTATTAAGTCTAATAAGAACCTCTTTCATGTCTCCGATGATGCTTGCGTCAGCCTTAATATTCTTATTAATTTCTGATGGATCAACATCAATATGTACAATCTTTGCATTGTTAGCAAAAGCCTTAGCTTTACCGATTACACGGTCACTAAATCTTGCTCCAAGAACTAATAATAAATCACACATTGTAACACCAAAGTTTGATGTTTTTGTTCCGTGCATACCGATCATTCCTGTATATCTTTCGCTGTTACCATCCATTGCACCTTTACCCATAAGTGAATCACAAACAGGTGCGTCAACTAATTCTGCAAGTTCTCTTACTTCCTTTGCTGCATCTGAAATAACTGCGCCACCGCCAACTAAAATAAATGGTTTCTTTGATGACTTAATCATTTCTACTACTATATCAATGTCTTCTTTTTTAATTGTGTCAGAAATTCTTTCCACTTTAACAGGTTCCTGTTTTTCGTAGTTGTACTTAGCTGCTGTAACGTCTTTTGTTATATCAACAAGTACAGGTCCCGGTCTTCCTGTCTTGGCAATACGGAAAGCCTTTCTAAGTGTATCTGCAAGATTTTCAATATCTTTTACAATAAAATTATGTTTTGTAATTGGCATTGTTGCACCAACAATATCAATTTCCTGAAATGAATCTTTTCCAAGTCCTGACTTGGCAACATTAGCTGTAATAGCAACCAATGGAACTGAATCCATATATGCTGTTGCAATACCTGTAACCAAGTTAGTTGCACCAGGTCCTGATGTTGCCATACAAACTCCAACTTTCCCTGTTGAACGGGCATATCCGTCAGCTGCATGAGCTGCCCCCTGTTCATGGGATACTAATATATGTGTAATTTCATCTGAGTGCTTATACATTTCATCATATATGTTAAGGATTGTTCCGCCCGGATAACCAAATACTGTATCAACACCCTGTTCTTTTAAACATTCTATTACTATTTGTGAACCGTTTAATTCCATAATCTTGTCCTCTCCCTTGTCTTATTTATCGATTGCAAGAATTGCTCCTCTGTTGCCTGATGTAACCATAGATGCATATCTTGCCAAATAACCTGTTGTAACCTTTGGTTCTCTTGGTGTCCAGTTCTTTCTTCTTTCTGCAAGAACTTCATCAGAAACATCAAGTTCAAGAGTCATTTCAGGAATATTAATTTTAATAATGTCTCCTTCTTCTACTAAAGCAATAGGTCCACCTACTGCAGCTTCAGGAGATACATGTCCGATAGAAGCTCCTCTTGAAGCACCAGAGAAACGTCCGTCAGTAATAAGAGCCACTGATGAACCAAGTCCCATACCTGCAATTGCTGATGTAGGATTTAACATTTCTCTCATTCCAGGGCCACCCTTAGGTCCTTCATATCTGATAACTACAACATCACCAGGTACAATCTTTCCTCCCTTTATTGCTACAATAGCATCTTCTTCGCATTCAAATACTCTTGCAGGTCCTTTATGAACCATCATTTCATCTACAACTGCTGAACGTTTTACAACGCTACCATCAGGTGCAAGATTTCCTTTTAATACTGCAAGACCACCTGTTTTACTATATGGGTTATCAAGAGGTCTGATAACCTGTGGATTCTTGTTTTCACAATCTTTAATATTTTCTCCAATTGTATTTCCTGTTACAGTAATACAATCTTCATGTAAAAGACCAAGTTCTCTTAATTCATTCATTACCGCATAAACACCGCCTGCTTCATTAAGGTCTTCCATATATGTAGGACCTGCTGGAGCCAAATGGCAAAGGTTAGGTGTTTTTTCACTGATTTCGTTAGCAAATGAAATATCAAAATCAAATCCAACTTCATGTGCAATAGCAGGTAAATGAAGCATACTGTTTGTTGAACAGCCAAGTGCCATATCTACTGTTAATGCATTTAAAATAGCATCTTTTGTCATAATGTCACGAGGTCTGATATTCTTTCTGTATAATTCCATTACTGCCATACCTGCATGCTTAGCAAGTTTTAATCTTTCTGAATATACAGCAGGGATTGTTCCGTTACCCTTAAGTCCCATGCCCAATGCTTCTGTAAGACAGTTCATTGAGTTAGCTGTGTACATACCTGAACATGAACCACATGTTGGACAAGCCTTACATTCATATTCATTTAATTCTTCAAGAGACATCTTGCCGGCAGCATTGGCACCTACTGCTTCAAACATTGATGAAAGACTGGTCTTATGTCCTCCAACATGTCCTGCAAGCATTGGTCCTCCTGAAACAAATACTGTTGGCACATTTACTCTTGCTGCAGCCATTAATAATCCCGGTACATTCTTATCACAGTTAGGAATCATAACTAAAGCATCAAACTGGTGAGCCCTAGCCATACATTCTGTTGAATCTGCAATCAAATCTCTTGTTACAAGAGAATATTTCATTCCTTCATGTCCCATTGCAATACCGTCACATACGGCAATAGCCGGAAACATAATTGGCGTACCACCTGCCATGGCAACACCCATCTTTACTGCGTTAGCAATCTTATCAAGGTTCATATGTCCCGGAACGATTTCATTATATGAACATACAATACCAACTAATGGTCTTTCCATTTCTTCTTCTGTCATACCCAGAGCATTAAACAATGATCTGTGTGGAGCCTGCTGAAGTCCTTTTTTTACTGCATCACTCTTCATCTTATTTCCTCCTAAAATCGGTCTATCTATTATAGTCTTTAAAATCTAAAATCATATGAAGTGACTTTATTAAAGTCTGTTTACTATCTCGTCACCCATCTCTTTACAGCCAACAAGTGTCATTCCGTCTGACATAATATCAACTGTTCTGATATTGTCTTCTAACACTTTCTCAACTGCCTTTTCAACTGCATCTGCTTCCTTATCAAGATCAAATGAGTATCTCAGCATCATAGCTGCTGAAAGAATTGTTGCTATAGGGTTAGCCTTGTTCTGACCTGCAATATCAGGTGCAGCACCGTGGCTTGGTTCATAAAGTCCAAACTTATCTTCTCTAAGACTGGCTGATGATAACATTCCAATTGATCCTGTAATCATACTAGCTTCATCTGAAAGGATATCCCCAAACATATTCTCTGTTACAACAACATCAAACTGTGCCGGATCCTTAACTAACTGCATTGCACAGTTATCTACTAACATATGTGTTAGTGTAACCTCAGGATAATCCTTTGCCACTTCATTTACAACCTTATCCCATAATCTTGAAGAGTCAAGCACGTTAGACTTGTCAACGCTTATTACATTCTTTCTTCTCTTCATTGCTATTTCAAAAGCTTTCTTTGCAATACGTCTAATTTCGTTCTCATTATATGTTAAAGTATCTGTTGCTGTAAGCACGCCGTCAACTTCTTCAGTCTTTCTTTCTCCGAAATAAAGACCACCTGTTAACTCTCTAACAATAATCATGTCAAAACCGGCATCTGCTACCTCTTCCTTCAATGGACAGGCACCCTTTAATTCTTTGTAAAGATATGCAGGTCTAAGGTTAGCAAAAAGATTAAGTCCTTTTCTTATGGCAAGTAGTCCTGCCTCCGGTCTAAGGTTAGGTGGAAGTTCGTACCAACTGTCTTTTCCGACGACACCACCTACGGCACCAAGAAGGACTGCGTCACTTTTCTGTGCTGTGGCTAATGCTTCATCTGTAAGTGGAACTCCGTGCTTGTCAATTGACACCCCGCCCATATCCACTTCTGTGTAGTTGAAGACATGACCAAACTTAGTTCCAACAGCATCAAGAACCTTTTGTGCTTCTCTTACAATCTCTGGTCCAATTCCATCACCGGGAATTACTGCAACATTAAAATTCATCATGTATCCTCTTTTCTATCGTGATTAATAAGAAGTAGCTTCTGTATAATTAAGTACAAAAGTCTACGCTAATTCTTAAATTATATCGTAAATGATATATTTTATCAACCTACATATATAATATATTTCTTGATTAAATTTAACCTGGTTCATAATTTATAATAAACATTCTACTTTATTTTTTCTATTTTTCATACTTGTTTTCTTTCTTAAATAATGTTTCCGTAATAGTTTTGCTAAAAGAATAAACTAAAAGAAGGCAACAACCTTGCCTTTACAAGTTCACCATTGCCTTCTTTTTATAATATAACACTATATTATCTCTTGATTTTTCTTATTGAGAAGAATGCCATTCCAAGTGACATCATCAGCATAGCCATCAACATAGCCAAAACAGAAAAAAGGTGTTTATAGACCTTAAATCTCATAAACACCTTTACTTCAATCTTTAATATTATTGTATTTATATCATAGTAACTATTCAGCTTTTTCTACATCTACAATAGCTGATTTCTGCATTGGAATACGGCAGTTCTTGTTTCCACCAAATTCAACGATAACTGTATCATCTGTTACATCAATAACCATTCCGTAAAATCCACTTGTTGTTAAAATGCTATCGCCTACTGCAACTGCATCCATAACTTCTTTCTGTTTCTTTTCCTGTTTCTTCTGTGGCTTAATAGCAAGGAAATACATAAATCCAATAATTAATACTACATAAAGGACCATTATTCCCCAGCTTGCTGCCTGAGAACCTGCTGCTAAAATTGGCATTGTTCGTTCCTCCTATTTCTTGTCATTTTCTTTAAAGCCTTCTAATTTCTTAGCTTTATATTCGGCATAGTTTCCTGCCTCAATGGCATCTCTTATTTCCTCCATCATTGTATTATAAAAATACAAATTATGCAAGACGCATAAGCGCATGCCTAACATCTCCTTAGCTTTAAGAAGATGTCTGATATATGCTCTTGAGTGATACTTACATGCAGGACACTCACAACCTTCTTCTATTGGTCTTGAATCTGTTTCATACTTTGCATTAAACAAATTCAACTTACCGGCATTAGTATATACATGTCCATGACGACCGTTTCTTGATGGGTAAACACAATCAAAGAAATCCACACCACGTTCTACTGCTTCAAGTATATTAGCCGGAGTACCTACTCCCATTAAATATATTGGCTTATCCTTTGGAAGATGCGGCTCAACCTTTTCAATAATTCTATACATCTCTTCATGGCTTTCACCTACAGCCAGACCACCTATGGCATATCCATCCAAATCCATATCAGCTATAGCCTTGGCCTGTTCAACACGAATATCATCATATATTCCACCCTGATTTATTCCAAATAAAAGCTGATTCTTATTTATTGTATCCTCCAGACCATTAAGTCTGTTCATTTCTTTTTTACATCTTTCAAGCCATCGTGTTGTTCTTGCAACAGAATTTTCAATGTACTGTCTCGATGCAACACTTGAAGGACATTCGTCAAAAGCCATGGCAATAGTTGAAGCCAGGTTAGACTGAATCTGCATACTTTCCTCAGGTCCCATAAAAATCTTTCTTCCATCTACATGAGAGTTAAAGTATACTCCTTCTTCCTTTATTTTTCTAAGCCCTGCAAGAGAAAAGACCTGAAAACCACCTGAATCCGTAAGAATAGGTCTGTCCCAATTCATAAATTTATGAAGACCGCCTAACTTCTTAACAACCTTATCACCCGGTCTAACATGAAGGTGATATGTATTAGATAATTCTACCTGTGTCTTAATTGTCTTTAAGTCTTCTGCAGCTACTGCACCTTTAATTGCGGCCGCTGTTCCTACATTCATAAAAACCGGTGTCTGTATCTTGCCATGAACTGTTGTAAATTCGCCTCTTTTTGCGTTTCCATCTTTTGCTAAAACCTTAAACATAAAACACCTCATTGATTTCATTATTTTTAACGCATTGTATTATTATATTATTTTATTAGTATTAACGCAAGCAGATATTTTAAATTTGCTATTATCCCTATTCCTTGTTATAATCGTGAAAGGCAAAAATTTTTACGGATTTTATTTACGGAGGTTAAAATGGCTGGTTCAACATATGGTAACATTTTTAAAATAACAACTTGGGGAGAATCTCATGGAAAGGCTGTTGGCGTTGTAGTTGACGGTTGCCCTGCAGGAGTTCCTCTTTGTGAAGAAGACATTCAGTTTTTTCTTGACAGAAGAAAGCCGGGACAGTCTGCATACACTACACAGCGTAACGAAGATGACAAGGTCGAGATTTTGTCTGGTATTTTTGAAGGAAAAACTACCGGCACTCCTATTTCTTTGGTTGTACACAATAAAGATCATCATTCTGCTGATTACTCACAGATTGCAGAATGCTACAGACCGGGACACGCTGATTACACTTTTGATGAAAAATATGGTTTCAGAGATTATCGCGGTGGCGGACGTTCATCAGGTCGCGAAACTATAGGAAGAGTTGCCGCAGGCGCCATTGCTTCTAAGATTTTAGAATCACTTAATATTTCCATTATGACTTATTCTAAATCTATCGGTAACGTATCTATAAATTACAATAATTTTAATAAAGACGAAATTCAGAAAAATCCTATGTATATGCCTGATAGCAACGCTGCTAAACTTGCAGGTGATATGCTTAAAGAGAAAATGGCTGAAATGGATTCCGTTGGTGGTATTATCGAATGTGTTGTAGCCGGCATGCCAACAGGTGTAGGTGAACCTGTTTTTGATAAGTTAGATGCTAACCTTGCAAAAGCAATTATGTCCATCGGTGCTGTTAAAGGTATTGAGATTGGTGATGGTTTTGCAGTTGCCACATCTACAGGTTCTAAAGATAATGATGGTTTTAAAGTTGAAAATGGTCATATTTCAAAAACATCAAACCATGCCGGAGGGATTCTTGGTGGCATAAGTGACGGCTCACCTATTGTTCTTAGAGCCGCAATCAAGCCTACTCCTTCTATTGCAATGACACAGCAGACAGTAAATAAATCTATGGAAAATATTGATATCAATATAAAAGGTCGTCACGATCCTATTATTGTTCCTAGAGCTGTAGTTGTTGTCGAATCAATGGTTGCCGTTACTATTGTTGATTTACTATTCCAGTCAATGACTTCCAGAATGGACAATATTATAAAATTCTTTAAATAATTAATTTATATAATCTTCCAAGCATGTTTAAATATACTGTTTGGAAGATTTTTATTTTCTATTTTTTTGCTTTGCTCTATTTCTGCACTATTTTGAGTTAAGCATTTTTTCAAAAATAACACCTACAATGCACCACAGCGGTGCATAATCAATTCTAATCACACCGTTTATGTTGTACTTTTTATCGCTATAATCCCACGGACAATTATTTGTTTTCTTAAGAATACTTCCTGTAATTAATTCTACCATAAAAATTCCTATTGAATAAACTATCCCCCTGATTATTGTAGGCATTTTCATTTTCTTTAACTTAAGGCTTATTGGCTTTATAACTGATGCCAAGCCATATATGGGGAACATAATTATTGACGTATAACCAATGAATTTATTATTTTTGCTTTTTATTCCATGAAAGGCTGTCCATATAATTTCAATACACCAACCTAAAATACCACATTTTACAAAATCACTTTTCATAACTCCCCCTGTAAATCTAATCCATTACATTATTTCCAAAAATTGGGGAATTATACAGGAAACATATTCCATAAAAAACAAAATCCTTACAGCTCGCAAGACCAATCAGTCCTTTTACTGTAAGGATTTTACAACACTATTGATTCTACTTTCTAATCAACAGTCATATTAATATTTTGTTTCTTTATGCATATAAAGGATATTTGTCTGTTAACGCCTTTACTTTTGCCTTTACTGCTTCATTGTTTCCTTCCGGATCAGCAGCGATTAATGCCATGCATTCTGCTATTACATCCATATCTGCTTCATTAAGTCCTCTTGTTGTAACTGCAGGTGTACCAATTCTTACACCACTTGTAATTCCCGGTTTCTGTGGGTCATTAGGAATTGCGTTCTTGTTACATGTAATGTTTGCTTTATCAAGAGCAATTTCAAATTCCTTACCTGTAATGTTTTTGCTTCTTAAGTCTACTAACATTAAGTGGTTGTCTGTACCGCCTGATACAAGGTCAAAACCTCTGTCTGTAAGACCTTTTGCAAGTGCCTGTGCATTTGCCACAATGTTCTTGCCATACTCCTGGAATTCAGGTGATAAAGCTTCTTTGAAACAAACAGCCTTAGATGCGATAACGTGCATTAATGGTCCACCCTGGATTCCTGGGAAAACTGCCTTATTAAGCTTATGTTCCAAAGCAAATTCTTCACTTGAAAGAATAAGTCCACCTCTTGGTCCTCTTAATGTCTTATGAGTTGTAGTTGTTGTTACATGCGCATATGGAATTGGGCTCATATGCTGTCCTGTAGCTACAAGACCTGCAATATGTGCCATATCTACCATAAGGTAAGCACCTACTTCGTCAGCGATTTCTCTGAATTTCTTAAAATCAATCTTTCTTGGGTAAGCACTTGCACCAGCTACGATAAGTTTAGGCTTGTTAGCTTTTGCAACTTCCAACACCTGATCGTAATCTATATAACCGTCTTCATTTACTCCATAAGAAACGATATTAAAATATGTACCTGAAATATTAACTTTTGAACCATGTGTTAAATGTCCACCTGCATCAAGGCTCATTCCCATAACTGTATCTCCCGGTTTAACCAAAGCGAAAAATACTGCTAAGTTAGCCTGTGCACCTGAATGTGGCTGTACATTAGCATATGTGCATCCAAATAATTTCTTTGCTCTTTCTCTTGCAAGTTCTTCTACAACGTCAACATATTCACATCCGCCGTAGTATCTCTTTCCCGGATAACCTTCTGCATATTTATTTGTTAAATGACTTCCCATAGCTGCCATTACTGCTTTGCTTACTATATTTTCAGATGCAATAAGCTCCAAATGGCTCTGCTGTCTGTCCATTTCGTCCTGCATAGCTTCTGCTATTTCAATATCTGCATTCTTAATTTCGTCAAATGAAAACATTTTGTACCTCCTGTATATTGTCAAACATTTATCAAACATAAGTTTACCACAATTATTTCTATTAAGAAAGTCAAAAAACAAGCTTTTTACTTATATTTATTCATTTATTTCTTTCAAAATCAAATTTTTATAAAATATTTTCTTTTCCCCCTCTTGATTTTTCAAACATATATGATATTTTAAACTAGTAATTAATAGTTGCTATGCACAGCACTATTATTATTTTTTATAAGCAATCTTATTAAATAGCTTTAAAGCCAAATACTAAGGAGAATTTTATTATGAACATTCCAAAAGTTGCAATTTTTGATATGGATGGATTGATTTTTAATACTGAGCGTCAGTTTTTCAAGTTTGAAAGCATGGTTCATAAGAAATATGGCTATCCTTCAAGAATTGAAGATTTTACCCAAACATTAGGACTCTCATTTGATTCTGTTAAAGAAGTTCACAAGAAAATCTTTGGCGAAGACTTTTCTACCGAACAGATATTTAAGGAAACTCGTGAATTAGTTGCAAAGGATGTTGAAGAAAACGGTTTGGAAATTATGAAAGGCATTCCCGAATTATTGGAGTTTTTTAAGGGAAACGGAACAATTTGTTGTGTTGCCTCTTCAACAGTAACTCCTATGGTTGAAAAATATTTAAATATAGCCGGTATTCGTGATTATTTTAAACATATTATTGGCGGAGACCAGGTAAAAAATTCAAAACCTAATCCGGAAATTTTCTTAAAAGCCCTTGGGAAGACACCTTTTAACAAAGATGAAGCTGTTATTTTTGAGGATTCAGAAAACGGAATCCGAGCCGCACACGCAGCCGACATTCCTGTTATCTGCATTCCTGATTTAAAATATCCAAATGATTCTTTAAAGGATATTCCTATTCATATTGTGGATAGCGCTTTAGATGTAATTGATTTGTATAGCGAATAATACTTTAAATCTAATCCTTTTATAATAAATAGCTCTTTAGGTTTAATTCATTTTGTACATATAATAGTGCTTTAAACCTAACGTTTTATGAAATAATTTTTAAACCTCCTGCATATTTTGTTATATGATTTTTATAGCAACTAATGTGGGAGGTTTTTATGTATCATATTATAGAATTAGAAAACGGCCAACCAATGATTTTCGAGCAGTCAGCACGGCAAATCAAATCTTACCTGATAGCCAACGGTCGTGTTTTTTCAAAGGGCTATGTTTTTAAAGATTTCAAAAAAGACTTTAATGTTTATTCAGTCAATTCTCCACTTGTTTCCTACTACTCTGTAGATAATTCATTCGTCCTTACCCAAGTAACACAAAATAGTTTTCAAGAAGTTCTTTGCCTTAAAACATCTTGTGCAACACTTGTTTTTAACAATAAATTATATGTTTTTTATTTGGATAATTCACTTATGGGAGTTTGTTCAGACAATCTTACCGAGAAACATTGTATTGTCGAAAACATATCCGGCTCAAATCATATCTCTGCTTTTGTACATAATAATTGCATTTTTGTTACAACTGACAATGCACTTTATGAAATCGACTTGAATTTTAATGTGGTTTGTAAGCAGGAAATTAATCTTTCTCTGAATAATATGACTAACAGCAACACTACTAACAATTATAAAGCTTATAACGCCTCATCTACTTCAAATTCATACAAAGAACTTGTATACAACTACAATATCTTAAAAAGAGATGTTGAGAAATTAAACAACAAATACAATGAGCTTTCAAACTACGTTGGCAGTATGCAAGAGCAAATAAGACGACTAAGATTAAACTAGCATCACAAAAGGCTGCCCAACTGAGCAGCCTTTTATCTTTGTATTAAGCTATGTGAATCCTTGCCAACTATTATATATTCCTATAATCGTTTCTATTTCTTCACATCTCTCATTATTTATTTTTCTTCTTCAACATCAATTGTTTCAATTGATAATTCTTCTAACTGTTTTGCATCTACAGCTGTTGGTGCTTCTGTCATTAAGCATGATGCATCTTTAACCTTAGGGAATGCAATTACTTCACGAATGTTGTCTTCACCTGTCATATGCATTACAAGTCTGTCAAGTCCGTATGCAAGTCCTGCGTGTGGTGGAACACCATACTTAAATGCATCTAATAAGAATCCAAACTGTTCGTGAGCTGCTTCTGTTGTAAAACCTAATGCTTTAAGCATTCTTTCCTGAACGTCTGCCTGATGGATTCTAACACTGCCGCCACCGATTTCTGAACCATTAAGTACGATATCGTAAGCCTTTGCCCTAACTCTGCCCGGATCAGATTCAATATAATCCAAGTCTTCATCCATAGGCATTGTAAATGGATGATGCATTGCAAGGAATCTGTTCTGTTCATCTGACCATTCAAACTGTGGGAATTCTACTACCCATAAGAAGTTAAATTTGCTCTTATCAATTAAATCTAACTGTTCAGCTAATTCTAATCTAAGTGCACCAAGAACGTTCCAAACAATCTTGTTTTTGTCAGCAGCAAATACTAATAAATCGCCTGGCTGACCATCCATAGCCTTAATAAGGTTATCCATTTCCTCATCTGTCATAAACTTAGCAAATGATGACTTAATTGTTCCATCTTCATGCATTGCAATATATGCAAGACCTTTTGCTCCGTTGCCCTTTGCTGAATCAACTAACTTATCAATCTTCTTTCTTGGCATTGCGCCCTGTCCCTTAACATTAAGACCTCTTACAGAACCGCCGTTTTCAATTGCTCCTGTAAATACACCAAAGCCACAACCTTTAACAACGTCTGTTACGTCAATAAGTTCCATTCCAAAACGTGTATCAGGCTTATCTGAACCATATCTGTTCATAGCTTCAATCCATGTCATTCTCTGAATTGGTAACTGAACATCAACATCAAGAATTTCTTTAAATAATGCCTTTAATAATCTTTCATTAACATCGATTACATCATCAACATCTACAAAAGAAAGTTCCATATCAACCTGTGTAAATTCAGGCTGTCTGTCAGCTCTTAAATCTTCATCTCTGTAACATTTTGCAATCTGAATATATCTGTCAAAACCTGAGCACATAAGCAACTGCTTATATAACTGTGGAGACTGTGGTAATGCATAGAAGCATCCCGGATGTACTCTACTAGGTACTAAATAATCTCTCGCACCTTCAGGTGTACTCTTACATAATGTTGGAGTTTCAATTTCAATAAATCCTTCATTTGACATAAACTTTCTAATAAAAGTTGTAATATCACTTCTCATCTTAAGATTTCTCTGAAGATGAGGCTTTCTTAAATCAAGGTATCTATATTTTAATCTTAACTCTTCTCTAGTATTAGCATCTTCTTCAACAGGGAATGGAGGTGTTTCAGCTTCTGATAAAATTCTAAGTGTGTTTACAGTTACTTCAATATCACCTGTTGCCATATTTTCATTAACTGCACCACTACGCTGTCTAACAACACCTTCTGCTGCAATAACAAATTCGCTTCTAAGATTTTTAGCTTTTTCAAAAACTTCACCATTGTTTTCATCAAAAACTAACTGTAAAAGACCTGAACGATCTCTTAAATCTATAAAAATCAAGCTTCCTAAATTTCTTCTTTTCTGGACCCATCCCATTACAGTTACAGTTTCACCAATATTCTTATTAGATACTTCTGTACATCTGTGACTTCTATGAAGTCCCTGCATTGACTCTGCCATAATTCTTCCTCCTAATTCATCCACTGTGAAATAAAATATATTATTTTAATGGGTTCTTATAGAATTCTTTGAATTCTTCATAACCCTGCTCTTTTAACTGTTCTTTCTGGAACTTTTTATTCTTATTCATTCTTGTTACAAGAACCTGAGTACCATTCTTTCTTTCTTCCTGCGCCTGTGCAATAACATCACAAAGTGCATCTTCCTTAACACCTTTTTCAATAAGATAAGCAACCTTATTGTATTCTTCAGGAATCTTAAAGCCCTGTTCCATTAATAATAAAACAATACGTTCAAAACCAATTGAAAAACCACAGGCAGGAACATCATGTCCAATGAATTTTCCAACCATCTTATTATATCTTCCGCCGCCACCGCAGCTTCCACCAAATTCAGGAATTGCAATTTCAAAAATTGTTCCTGTATAATATGACATACCTCTAACTAAAGTAGGATCAAATATAATTTCAAAATCAGATGACTTAGTAGCCTTAACGCTTTCAATAATCTCGTTCATCCACTGCTTAACATCATCTTCCATATAATCACCAAGCTTTTCAGCCAAATAATCAATAGGATTAGCCTGCTGTTCAATTTCTTTAAATAAAGAAACGTACTTATTTACTGATTCTTCAGAAAATTCATATTTAATAAGTTCTTCCTTAACTCCTTCAAGACCAATCTTGTCCATCTTGTCAAGAATAATAAATACGCTGTCATAGCTTTCTTCAGGGAAACCACTGTAAGCAGCCATAGCCTTTAATATTCTTCTCTCGTTAATTCTAATCTGAAAATTCTTAAATCCAAGCTTTCCAAGTGTTGTTGTAGTTGCAAGAATCAATTCGATTTCTGCCAGGTTACTTGGGTCTCCAAGAATATCAATATCACACTGCATAAACTGACGGTAACGACCTCTCTGTGGTCTGTCAGCTCTCCAAACACTCCCCATCTGTAAAGCCTTAAAAGGTGATGGCAAGTTATTGGCATTATTTGAATAATATCTTACAAGAGGAACTGTTAAGTCATATCTTAACCCGTTGTCAACAACATCCATATCTGTCTGTGCTGTTTCAAGATTAAGCTTCTCGCCTCTTTTTAAAATCTTAAAAATTAACTTTTCGTTTTCTCCACCCTGCTTATTAGTAAGGTTAGAAATATTTTCTACACAAGGTGTTTCAATCTGTGTAAAACCGAAAGCCTTATATGTATCTTTAATTACATTCTGCACATAATTTCTTATTTTCATCTCTTCAGGAAGAATATCTTTCATTCCTGTAACAGGTTTCTTGCTTAATGCCATTTTCTATGTCTCCTTATTATTTTTCTCACAACCATAAATTTTACTATTGTTTTTTATTTTTAACAACCCATAGATTGAAAGTATTTTCTTTTTCTTTCAATCATTTCGTCAATTCTTTCAATATATTGGTCTACATTCTTTACAGTATCTATTCTTTTGCCCTCTTTTCTATCCGGTGACAAAAGCTTAGTAACCGCTCCTGCTCCAACGGCCCATACATCCTGAAAGTCACCCATCATAAGAATATTGTAAAGGCCTTCACAACCTTCAATAGAATATCCTACATTTTCCTGATTACCTGCCATATTCTTCTGTCTATATAGATAATAAGGTTTCATATTCATCTCTTCTGAATACTTTTCTGTAACTTTCATAAGTTCAGAACTATTTTCCATATGCATGTCAGAATATTTATCTTTCATAATATTTAGACGTGCTGCTCTCTTTAACGCAAGAGAATGTACGGTTATTCCTTCCGGACTAAGTTTCTTTGCCTCTTCCATAGAATATCTTACCATTTTTTCATCTTCTTGTGGAAGTCCAAGAATAAAGTCCATATTTATATTATTAAAGCCACACTGTCTTGCAAGCTTAAACGCTTCCTTAACCTGTTCTACAGTATGTCGTCTTCCAATAATATCTAAAGTTTCCTGATTCATCGTCTGGGGATTAATTGAAATTCTTGAAACATTATGTTTCTTTAATGTTTTAAGCTTTTCTTCAGTAATACTGTCAGGTCGTCCCGCTTCAACAGTAAACTCTCTTACTGTGCTAAAATCAAAATTCTCCTTAAGACTTGTAATCAACCTATCCATCTGATCAGGTTCCAATGTTGTAGGAGTTCCTCCTCCAATATATACCGTGTTAAGTTCACGACCTTTTAATTGCTCACCTAAGAATTTAATCTCTTTTATGACGCTGTCTACATAACTGTCAACCTTATCCTTGTACATTGATATAGGATAAGATGTAAACGAACAATAAAGGCATGTAGTTGGGCAAAAAGGAATTCCAACATAAAGACTGTATCCTTCTTTATAATTAATATCTGATAATATTCTGCTTTCCCTTCTTGAAATGTCAATTGCAAGGTTAAGCTTTTCATCTGAAATTAAATAAGTTTCCTTCATTGTCTTTCGGACCTGCTCTTCTCTCATTCCCTGTTCAAACAACATTCCTGGAATTTTGGCAGGTCGTATTCCCGTTAGATTGCCCCAAGGCAATTCCTTTCCTGTATCCTTTGACATAACACTGTACAAAAGCTTTTTTAAAACATTCTTTAACTCTGTTCTATGAGTTTTAGATAAATCGCAGTGATTAACAATACCACTGCAGTCTATTTCATAATGTTCTTCAAAAAGCTTTTTTTCATTGTCTGACAATATTATATTTATTCTATTTTCTTCATAAACGACTTTTAAAATTCTATAGTAATCCTGAACCTGACTGTTAATCTTAAATGGATGTCCCATATAAAAAGCCTGAACCATGGATTGTACATCATATTGAAATTCTTCCGGTACTATCTGAATGTCAATCATTAATAATATACCTTCTCTGTTCCTATTGTTGTGCTGTCATTATGTCCCGGTAAAACTGCTGTTTCATCAGGAAGTTTCTTTAATAATTTTTCTCTAATTGATTTCATTATTTCAGATTCGCTTCCACCCGGAAAATCTGTTCTTCCTCTGCTTCCGTGGAATAATGTATCACCGCTAAATAAGATTTCATTGTCTTCCAAATAATAACATCCACTGCCTGGTGTATGTCCCGGTGTTGCAATAAATGTCATATTAATTCCTGCCAATGTAATCTTCTGTCCATCTTTAAGGAACTCATCTGCTTCAATTGTCATTGGTGAATCAAAATATGAAGAAAGATTCATTTTTTTATCTCCAATTAACTCTTTTTCAGCTTCAGACACATAAACCTTAATTCCGTATCTTTCCTTTAAAGCATTTACGGCACCAATGTGGTCATAATGACCGTGTGTTAAAATAATTGCTACAGGTTTCATTTCCATTTTTGAAATATTTACGGAAATTTTAAGTTCGTTTTCACCCGGATCAACTATAAACCCTTCACCTGTTTCTTTATTTTTACATAAATAACAATTAGTGTAGCACTCGCTAACTAAAAGATTTCTAATTTCAATCTTTCCCATATATTCTCCATTTCAATTTTATTTCTGTACATATCTGTTAATGTTTTAACTTTTTATTTAAAATTGTCAGCCTGTTGTTCTTTCAATATCAATAATGCTGTCAATCTGTCTTATTCTTGAAATAAGACTATTAAGTTCTTCAGTTCCCTGAATTGCAAATGACATAGATATTGTGGCTATTTCAGACTTACTTGTTCTACTGTTAATACTGTTAACATCAATGTTTTTCTCTGTAAATATTTTAGAAAGGTCTGTTAAAATACCTACTCTGTTGTGAGCATATATAACAATTTCTGTCATATACTTGCCGTCCTGCTTTCCTTCATCAGCAGCCCAGCTTGCCTCAATAAGTCTTCCTCTTTCAAAATCAGGAAGATTAATTATATTAATACAGTCTGTTCTATGAATTGACACACCACGTCCTCTTGTAACAAAACCAATAATTTCGTCACCGGGAACAGGGCTACAGCATTTAGAAAATCTAACTGCCACATCATCCATACCTTCGACAATAATTCCACTCTTTGATGTATGTGTCTTATTTTCAGCCTTTTCGCCTATTGTTGAATTAAGAACATCCTGATCTGTTATTTCTTTTCTATGTGTCTTGTTGTATTCCTCAACAAGCTTATTTACAATCTGTCCTTCTTTAAGTCCACCGTGACCTACGGATGCAACTAAAGAGTTCCAATCCTTATAGCTATATTTAAGTCTTACTTTTTCCATATATTCAGGTTTTAAAATATCCTGCAATACAATGCCTTTAGACTTACAATATTTATCTATAAGTTCCTTACCTTTAATAATATTTTCTTCTTTATTCTGTAACTTAAACCATTGATTAATCTTGTTCTTTGCCTGTGTACTTTTAACAATCTTAAGCCAGTCCATACTTGGTCCGTTAGAATTGTTAGATGTTACGACTTCTACCTGATCACCGTTCTGAATCTTATAATCAATATTTACCATCTTTCCGTTTACTCTGGCACCAACCATCTTGTTACCTACTGCACTATGAATACTGTAAGCAAAATCAATTGGTGTTGAACCATTAGGTAGACTCTTAAGGTCTCCATTAGGTGTGAAGCAATATACATTCTCAGAGAACATATTAAGGTCATCTTTGAGAAGGTTAAGAAACTCGTGATTATCAGACAAGTCTCTCTGCCATTCAAGAATCTGTCTTAACCAACTAATCTTCTGTTCCTCATTGTCACCTTCACCTGTTATGTTTTCTTTGTATTTCCAATGTGCAGCGATACCATATTCTGCTGTTTTGTGCATTTCCATTGTACGAATCTGGATTTCAAAGGGCTGACCGTTAGGTCCGATTAATGTTGTATGAAGTGACTGGTACATATTCTGCTTAGGCATCGCAATATAATCCTTAAATCTTCCCGGTACAGGAGTATATTTCTCGTGGATAACGCCCAATGCACCATAACATTCCATTACTGTGTCAACAATAATACGAATGGCAAAAACATCATAAATCTGGTCTAATGTTTTGTGCTGGTTAACCATCTTCTTATAAATACTGAAATAATGTTTTACACGTCCATCTATTGTAGCTTTAATTCCTGCCTTCTCAATATATCCGGCAACTTCAGCTATAAGCTGGCTCATAAATTCTTCTCTATGTTCAAGTCTTAAATGAACACCATCTACCAAATCTTTATATTTCTCAGGTTCTAAATATCTAAGGGCCAAATCGTCTAACTCTATCTTAATCTTAGAAATACCAAGACGGTCTGCAATTGGAGCATAAATCTCCATTGTTTCCTTTGACTTTTCTTTCTGCTTCTCAGGTGTCATATACTGCAAAGTTCTCATATTATGAAGTCTGTCGGCAAGTTTTATAAGAATTACACGAATATCCTTTGCCATGGCAAGAAACATCTTTCTAAGATTTTCTGCCTGCTTTTCTACTTTGTCAGCATCATAGTCTAATTTTGTAAGTTTTGTAACACCATCAACTAAGTCTGTTACTTCCTCTCCAAACTCGCTAATCATCTGCTCCCTTGTAACTTTTGTATCTTCCATTACATCGTGAAGCAATCCTGCCATAATTGATTCTTTATCCAATTCAAGATCAGCAAGAATCAGTGCAGTGTGGATAGGGTGAATTATATAAGGCTCACCTGATTTACGTTTCTGGTCACCGTGAGATTTCTTTGCGAAATTGTAAGCTTTGTCAATTGCACTCAAATCACCTGCTGAAGGATGATATCTTTTAATCTTGTCTATAAGTCTGCTATACAATTCCTCCGGTGTAGCATGTTCTTCTTCTTTCGGTATAACACCATGATTTTCAATTTTTACGTTAATGTTATTTTTTTCGCCCATAGAGTATCTCCATCAAAAAATTATTTGCCTTCGTAAACTACAACTGACTCTACATTATATCCTTCAAGAGCCTTTCTTCCGTTAAGTCCTGCCAATTCAGTTAAGAATAAACATGAAACAACTTCTCCTCCTAAACGCTCAATTAAGTTAATTGCTGCCTTAACTGTTCCACCTGTAGCTATTAAATCATCTACTATAACTACTTTCTGTCCTTCTTTAATGGCATCAGTATGAATTTCTATTTCAGCACTTCCATATTCCAAATCATATGATTCTGAAATTTTTTTCCATGGAAGCTTTCCTTTCTTTCTAATTGGAACAAATGCCTTTTTCATGTCAAATGCAATAGGTGTACCAAACATAAATCCTCTTGCTTCAAGACCAACTATAACATCAAAATCTTTGTCCTTAATCTTATCTTCCATACTTTTAATGGCTAACTGTAATCCTTCAGGATCCTGTGTTACTGTTGTAATGTCTCTGAAAATAATTCCCTGTTTCGGAAAATCAGGAATGCTTCTAATGTACTTTTCTACTGTGCTCATTTTTTCCTCCTAATGTAACCCGGGCATTCTGCCCAATATTATTTTTATGAAAATATGCTTATGTATAATTTATTGCACCTTTTAAATATATATAGAAATATTTTACCCTTATTAGCAAAATCTATCAATAACTATTTGCAAATCTATGTTACCTCTAAACTCATTTATTGTAGGATAAAAAGTTGCCATAAATGTAATTGTATTATTTTGACCAAGTAAAGCTTTATTAATCTCTTCCTGTCCAAATTTTTCCTTAATAAATCCCATAAATTCTTGAGTTCTGTCAAACATTATAGCCGTCATTCTGTAATTTGTACTGTTTTCAATTGTCAATTTCAGCACATTTCCGGCTTTTCCCAATATTTGAAGTTTTTTAATTTTTAAGTTTTTGTCTGCAAAAATAGGCTTCTCGTTTCCTTTTCCAAAAGGTGCAAGTGTTTTTAATTCTTCAACAAGATTCATTGAAATATACTCAATTGGAAGCTGCATGTCTATCCAGACTTTAAGGCATAAATCATCTTCCGTCAAAGTACTGTTCTCGTTTAATCTTTTTCTGAGAAGTTCTATGTTTTCTTTTGGAAGAGACACACCTGCAGCCATTTTGTGGCCACCAAACTTAAGAAACAAATCCTTAACCTTGCAAAGTTCTTCATACATATCATATTCCTCAATAGATCTTCCTGAGCCTTTCACACAATCTTTGGCATCCGTCAGAACTATTACCGGCTTATTACACCTTTCTCTAACTCTTCCTGCAATAATTCCGGCTATACTTTCGTGACAATCTTTTAAATATATTACCAAAACATTATCATCATAGTCTTTTGCTATTTCAATTGCTTTTTTTGTTCCTTCTTCAGTCATAGCTTTTCTTTCGTCATTTAATTCTTTTAATGACGTGGCAAGAATATCAGCTTTTTCCCTATTCGTTTCACTTAAAAGTTCCATGGCTTTCTTAGCTGTATCAAGTCGTCCACTGGCATTTATGCACGGTCCCAAAACAAACCCTATATGGTATGAGTCAATGTTGTTCTTGTCTATTTCGCAGGCATCTATTAATGCATTTAAGCCGACATCTTTGCAGTTCTTTATCATTTTAAGCCCATATTGAACAACCATTCTGTTTTCGCCCTGAAGCTCAACCACGTCACATATAGTTGCCAAAGCAGCATATGGAAGTAACCGGTAAACGTCTCTTTTTGATATGCCATAGGACTCTGTCAGTGCTGAAATTAGTTGAAGGGCAACCATTGCCCCACACAATTCCTTAAAAGGGTATCCACAATCTTTCTGTTTGTGATTAATTACTGCATCAGCTTTTGGAATAATATATTCTCGCCCCTGTTCTGTTTCCGTATATGGAACTTCGTGATGGTCTGTTACAATTATTGTCATTCCAAGGCTTTTAGCATATTCAACCTGATTATATGCGGCAATTCCGTTGTCACAGGTCAAAATTGTATCTATTCCCTGGTCGAAAGCTTTTTTTATAAGATTCTCGTTAATACCATAGCCATCTTCTATTCTGTGAGGTACAACAACATCAACTACTGCTCCAAGCTTTTTAAGTGATCTATACAAAATATACCCTGAGCAGACACCATCCACATCATAATCACAAATAACTCTTATTCTGTTTCCGGCAGCAATTTTGATTTTTAAAATATCAACTGCTTTATCCATATCTTTAAACATCCATGGTGAACTTAGTCTTTCAATGTCGGGAGAAAGATATTTTTTAATATTTTCATCACCTATAACATTCCTGTTTCTAAGTAATCTTGCCAGAATGGGACTAATGTTAAATTTTCTGCTTATTTCATTGAAATCTGCTTTCTTAGTTTGCAGATACCATCTTTCTTTCATAGTTTCTCCATAAGATTAAGAAACGGTATCACCAATGGCAATACCGCTTCCTAAAATCTAACAATTATTATTTATCAGATTTCTTTCCTTTTAAAACATACCATAATGAACCTGTAATGAATACAGATGAGAATGCACCGGCAATCATACCTGTCATAAGTGGTAATGTAAATTCTCTAATTGATGAAACACCCATGATGAAAATCATAAATACCATTACGAATGTTGTTAAAGTTGTATAGATACTTCTTGTAAGTGTCTGTGTAATACTTCTATCAACTATTTCAATCATCTTGTCATCACGCTTCATAACTGCCTTGTTTTCTCTAATTCTGTCAAAGATTACGATTGTAGCATTAATTGAGTAACCTACGATTGTAAGCATACATGCAATAAATGTTGTACCAACTGTAACTCTTGATAATGCATAGAATCCGATAACTATAAGTACGTCGTGGATTAATGCCATAACGGCTGCAAGAGCGAAATGGATGTTCTTAAATCTAATCCAAATGTAGAATAACATACAGATTGTGGCAAGAACTGTTGCGACTACTGCATCACTTCTCATTTCCTTACTTACTGTATCTGAAATTTTAGTATTAGTAAAGTTCTGTTTGTCATCTACTGCCTTGTAATCTTTTACAAGCATATCTTTCATTTCTTCAAATTCATTGTCTTTGAAGTTTCTAGTCTTAATTGTGAAAAGTCCGTCTTTGTTAGTATCTTTCTGTGCCTGAATATCAGTTGAATTTAATAATTTTTCAATTGCAGGTTTAACATTGCTGTTAAATTCATCCATTGTATAGTTTTCACTAAACTGAATTTCTGTAGATGTACCACCCTTAAATTCAATACTATAGTTAAATGCACCACCGTTGTTAGCTGAGTTAAAGATTAATCCACCAATACCAATTGCGATACAAACAATAGCGATTCCAAAGAATACTTTTCTCTTTTCAACAAAATTGATATTCTTTCTTGTCTTTTCTTTTCCGTAGAACTTAGGTGCCTGGAATCCCATATAGTAAAGAATCCATACAAATATTCTTGAAATAACAAGTGATGTGAATAACTGAATTAAAATACCAATTCCTAATGTTGTTGCAAATCCCTGTACTGTACCTGAACCCTTCCAAAGAAGAACCAAAGCTGCGATTAATGTTGTAATGTTACCATCGATAATAGCTGAGGCTGCTTTCTTGAAGCCTGTCTTAATAGCTGTTTCTGTTCTTCTGCCGGCAGCAATTTCCTCTCTGATACGTGCGTAAATAATAACGTTAGCATCAACTGCCATACCAATGTTAAGGATAATACCTGCAATACCCGGTAATGTAAGTGTTAAGTCGAATCCGTTTAATGCAAGTAACATTAATTCTACATATGTAAGTAATGCAAGTCCTGCAGCAAGTCCCGGGATTCTATAAACTATTAACAGGAACAAAATAATGATAATGAAACCAATGATTCCGGCTTTAATACTCTTTGATAATGCATCACTACCAAGCTGAGCACTCTGAACCTTATGACTGATTTCCTTTAATTCTACCTTTAAAGCACCAATTCTAATGTTTGAAGCTAATTCTTCAGCTTCCTTAAGACTCTTCTGTCCGTTAATTTCAGCCTGTCCACCTGAAATAGCTGACTGAATTTTTGGTGCACTTAAAATTTCATCATTATAGATAATGTATGATAACTGTCCAACATACTGAGTTGTCATTTCACCGAAAGCTGTTGTTCCTTTCGAATTAAATTCAAGATTTACAACATATTCTGTCTTTCCTGTATCCTTGTTTTTTGAAGCAACACCCTTAGCGTCTGCCACTTCATTACCTGATAACCAAACTTTGTAATAGTTGTCTCCAACCTTAACATATTCGTGATTATCAATCTGTTCATCTGTTGGTTTGTCTGTTGTTGCTGTACAGAAGTATAAAGCACCCGGCTTACCAAGTTCTTCTACTACTGCATCTGCATCATATTCACCCGGAATATCAACAGTGATTCTATCGTCACCTTCTTTGTAAGCTGTTGCTTCACTACTGAAAGTATGAACTCTGTTTTCAAGTTTCAATCTTGTGTCTTCTAAATCAGTTGCTGTAAAACTTTTAGTCTTGCTATCATCAACCTGATAACTAACGCTTGTACCACCCATTAAGTCCAAGCCCTGTGTTACGTTCTGTGCACTACCTGTATGACGTCCGCCTACACCGAACATAACAACGTAGCCTAAAAATAAGACTACTGCAATAGAGATTATAAAACATATAATACTCTTTGTTTTGTTCATTTTCATTTTCATTTTTTTAATAAACCTCTTTCTCATTATCAGCTAACGCTGCCTTAATCATAATTGAACATTCTACTCTCTTTCTTTCCATTTCACATCCAATCTCATATGCATCATTGATTGTTCCATGAAAATTAAATGAGTTGGCTGCACAACCGCCACTGCAATAAAATCTTGCAAAGCAGTTTTTGCATTTCTCTTTTGAGTATACGTTACAGTTTCCAAATGTTTTTACAAGGTCAGTTCTCTTTATGCCCTCATCAACATTGCCCATTAAAAACTCTTCATTTCCAACGAACTGGTGACATGGATAAAAATCACCCCAAGGTGTTACTGCCAAATACTCTGTACCTGAACCACATCCTGATAATCTCTTGTAAACACAAGGTCCCTGATTTAAATCAATCATAAAGTGGAAGAAATTAAAGCCTCTTCCTTCTTTCTCGCGTTTAATATATTCCAAAGCTAACTTGTCATATTCTTCCATTATCTTTGGCAAATCCTCTTCTCTAATTGAATAAGGATCTTCTTCCGGTCCTACAACCGGCTCGATTGACATCTGCTTAAATCCCAAATCCGCAAAGTGCTTTACATCTTCTGAGAAATCTAAATTGTCTCTTGTAAATGTACCTCTGACATAATAATTGCTCTGATTTCTGCTTTCTGCAAGTTTTTGGAATTTAGGAACTATTAAATCATAGCTTCCCTTTCCTGTTCTAAACGGTCTCATTCTGTCATTAACTTCTTTACGACCATCAAGACTCAAAACAACATTAGACATTTCCTTATTAAGGTATTCCATTATTTCGTCATTTAAAAGCACTCCATTAGTTGTCAAAGTAAATCTAAATTTCTTATGATTAGATTCTTCAAGTGAACGGCCATATTCTACTAACTGCTTTACAACGTCCCAGTTCATTAATGGTTCGCCACCAAAGAAGTCAACCTCAAGATTTACTCTGCTTCCTGAATTTGCCACAAGGAAATCTAAAGCCTTCTTTCCGACTTCAAAGCTCATCATAGCCCTTCTGCCATGATATTCACCTTCTTCTGCAAAACAATATTTGCAGGCAAGGTTACAGTCGTGGGCAATATGTAAGCATAACGCTTTTACAACTGTCTGTCTCTTATCTTTGAATTCTTCAATAAAAGGCTGATAAATATCTTGAGTAAACAGCTGTCCATCTTCCTTTAATTGATTAACCTCACTAATTGCTTCTTCAATGTCTGCCTTGTCATACTTATCTGACAACTGCTCAACAATCTTTGAGATTTCTGTATCTTCAAATAATGCAATAACATCATATGTAACATCATCTACTACGTGAACCGCTCCACTTTCAACATCCATTACAATATTGTATCCATTACTCTTATACTGATGAATCACTGTAATATCCTCCTACCATAACGCAGAAAGTGCGCCAATGGCGCTCTTTCCGGTTAAAATTATTTAATTTTTAATTATTTATTTTCGCAAGTCTGGTTTCCTACTGTACATGATGTCTTACATGCTGACTGACATGATGTCTGGCATTCACCACAACCACCTTTTTTCATAGTTTCCTTTAAAGTCTTTCCTGTTAATGTTTTAATATGTTTCATAGTTATCCTCCAAAATTAATATACTTTTATGCCTATCTGCACAATTCTTACGCTATTATAACACAATATGGTACAAATTCAAACGTTTTTTTACTATATTCTGTGGTCTGTTTCCCTCATTGAATTTACCCAAGCATTCCACCAAAAGTTCCAAAGCCTAAAGCTACTGCTACTCCTGTGCCAAGTCCAATTGCTCCCCCTCCTGTTTCGTCCCTTATTATAAAGGAAATACCCATAATTAGCCCTATATAAATTGCTCCCGCAACAAGCCCCCACAAAAACTTTCTCTTTTGTATATTTTTTCCAAGTATTAAACCTCCTACCAATGAACAAATCCCATAAATTGCTAAAATCATAATTCTGATTATTCCATCTCCTAAAGAAAGTTCAAAAACAATAAATGCAAGAATCACCACAAGCACTGTGCTTAAAATAATTTGAACTAATAATTCTTTTAAAATCAAGCCTGCTATTTTCTTCATAAAAACCTGCAAAATACACTTTCATTCTATATTATTCAGTAATTTCAAAATTAATTACGATTGTTTTTTAATTCTCATTCAACATTTTTATGTATATAAAAAGTTTTTCTATCAAAATAAAAAGGAACTGCATCAGCAATAACCAATGCAGTTTCCTGTCAGAACTTTTTTAATTTTTCTATTTTTGTTCTTTGTCCTCATCTTCAGATTTTTCTTCATCTTCCGTTTTTTCCACTTCCGGATCAATCTGAACTTTTACAAGGTCAATTCTCTTTTCATCCATCTTAATTACTGTAAGTTTGCAATTTGATATCTTAACACTATCTCCCTTGTTAGGCAATCTATCAAGATGTTCAATTATCAATCCTCCAAGTGATTCATAATCTTCTGAGTCTATGTCTGTTCCCAATTCATCATTGAAATCATCTAAGTTAATTGAACCTTCAACAATATATTCATTGTCTCCGATTTTTCTAACTGCCAATTCTTCCGCCTGGTCAAACTCGTCATGAATATCGCCGATTATTTCTTCAACAATATCTTCCAAAGTTATAAGGCCTTCTGCCTGACCATACTCATCAAGAACGATACACATTCCCGGTTCATTATTTCTCATTTCAATAAGAAGATCATTTAATTCTTCTTTCTCGTGAGTATAATATGGTTCACGCATCAGCTTATTAATATCAAAATTAGATGCATCCACCTGATTAATAATCATATCTTTTATATTTATAATTCCAACAATATTGTCCGTGTCTTCCTTATAAACAGGAATTCTTGTATATTTGTCTGTTTTGATTACATCTAATAACTGTTCAAAAGTTGTATCAATTGGCACCATGGTTATGTCAACCTTAGGTATCATTATATCCTTTGCGCAGGCATCTCCAAAATCGAACACATTAGTAATCATATCGTATTCATCGTCTTCTATAATGCCCTCTTCCTGACTAACACCAACAATAGTTCTTAATTCGTCTTCTGTAATTGATTTTGAGTTTAAGTTTACTTTTACCCTAAAAAGCTTAAGTATTATGTTTGAAAACATATTCAAAATAAAAATAACCGGTGTAAGCACAAACATCAAAATACTAATTGGTTTGGCATATTTTAATGCCATTTCATCTGCGTGCATTGATGCAACTGTTTTTGGAACAATCTCACCAAATATAATAATTAACAAAGTAAGTATTCCAACTCCTACACTGATAAATATGTCACTTAAAAGACTTTGTGTAAAAATAGTCGCAATTGATGAAGCGGCAATATTTACAATGTTATTTCCAATAAGTACCGTGCTAAGCATCTTTCTTGAATTGTTTAGCACATTGTTTAAAACAATAGCTTTCTTATTTTCTTCCTCAACAAGAGTTCTAAGTCTAATCTTGTTAACTGTTGTCAAAGCTGTCTCGGCAGATGAAAAAAATGCCGAAAATAAAAGTAACACTACTAATACACATAGCAATGCTATGTCACTGGGTCCCATATAAATCTCCTTATTGATAATATTTTTCAGGCAAAAGCCTGTTTGCATAATTGTACAAAAACATAATATTAAAGTCAAGAATACATAGTAAAGTATATATTAGAATTTTGCAAAATGTTAAGAGTAAAATTTCACTTGTAAGCTCTATTTCAAAGTGTATATTTTGAAATAGCCACCATGCTCCTGCACAGTGGCTTTATTATTATTCTAAATATTCTATAATTTTTCCCACAACTTGCCCTGCTTTTCTTCGCAGTACTGACAGCTATATGTTCCGCTTTCCTTGTCAGTTAACACGAAAACATGTTCAAGTTCCTGCTCAATTGAAGTAATACAACGTGGATTCTTGCAGTGAAGTACATTGACAATCTTCTTAGGAAGCTTAAGTTCTCTCTTCTCTACCAACTCTCCATCTTTGATAATATCAACTGTAATATTGTGATCGATAAAGCCTAATATATCAAAATCCACAATATCAAGAGGACCTTCTACCTTAATAATATCTTTTCTACCCATCTTACCACTTCTGGCATTCTTTATGATGGCCACCTGACAATCAAGTTCATCAAGGTTAAGGTAATGATAAATAGCCATTGAGCGTCCTGCCTGAATATGATCTAATACAAAACCATTAAAAATTTCATCTACATTAATCATACCTCTACCTCCAACAATTTTAATATTAATGCCATTCGAACATAAACCCCATACTGAACCTGTTTAAAATAAACTGCTCTTGGATCCTTGTCCACTTCTACTGAAATCTCATTTACTCTAGGCAATGGATGAAGCACAAGCATATCATCTTTTGCCATTGACATTTTCTTCTTGTCTAAAATAAAGCTATCTTTTAATCTAATGTAATCTTCCTCGTTGAAGAAACGTTCTCTCTGAACTCTTGTCATATATAAAATATCTAGCTCACTGATTACGTCCTCTAACTTTGTTACCTCTTTATATTCAGCACCGGCCTTTTCAATATTTTCAATAATATATTCCGGAACCTTTAATTCATTAGGTGAAATAAGAACAAATTTAACATTATCATATCTTAACAACGCATTAATAAGTGAATGTACTGTTCTTCCGAATTTCAAATCTCCACACAAACCAATAGTAATATTGTCCAGTCTACCCTTTAGGGACTTAATTGTCATCAAATCAGTTAATGTCTGAGTTGGATGCTGATGTCCACCATCACCGGCATTAATAACCGGAATTGAAGAATTGTTAGCTGCTACTAATGCTGCACCTTCTTTCGGGTGGCGCATTGCACATATATCTGCATAGCATGATATAATTCTTATAGTATCAGCAACGCTTTCTCCCTTAGAAGCTGAGCTTGACGATGCCTCAGAAAAACCTAAAACCTGTCCTCCTAAGTTAATCATTGCTGCTTCAAAACTAAGTCGTGTTCTTGTACTTGGTTCATAGAATAATGTTGCAATCTTCTTGCCCTTGCAGGCATCCTGATATTTTGCAGGATTCTTTTCGATATCACTTGCAGTTTCAAGCAACTGATCAAGTTCTTCTACCGTAAAATCCAGCGGACTAATTAAATGTCTCATTTCATCCTCCATTCTGCTTATGTAAAATTTCAAGGCTTATAACAGAGTCTTGAGCAAATCTGTTTGGTGCAAGTTCTGTTATTACTTTTTTTAACAGCAGAACTCCACCACTGATTTTTGCTATTAGAAATGATACATTATTATAATCAAATATTCAATAGAAAATAACATATTAAATTCACTTTTTTCGAATATTTTTTCTTCTAAAAACTACTTTTTCATAAAATGGTTTTTTATACTTATTTTTTATTTTTTCATATCTGAAAATATGATATACTAATACTGATTTTTCTTTTTTTAAAGGAGGCATTCCATGGAAAATATTCAAAAAACAAATGTAGAAACTTCTGCTTATAATAAGCTTAATTTTTATTTAAGACAAATACGATCAAAAACAGATTTCATTCCTGAAACTGCCATAGTTCTTGGTTCAGGTCTTGGAAATTTTTCAGACAAAGTCAAAAAAGTTTGTATCATAAATTATTCTGATATTGAAGACTTCCCTATTAGCACTAACAAAATGCATGCGGGACGTTTTATTTTCGGATATATTGAAAGTAAACCTGTAGTTTTAATGGACGGAAGAATTCACTACTATGAAGGTTATTCAATGGAGCAGGTTGTAACTCCGATTAGAATTATGAAAATGCTTGGTGCAAAGAACCTTATTCTTACTAATGCTGCCGGTGGCATTGACAGCGATTTTAAACCCGGTGACTTAATGGTAATCACAGACCAAATTACTTCTTTTGTTCCATCACCTTTAGTGGGACCAAACATCGAAGAATTAGGCACAAGATTTCCTGACATGACACATGTTTATGCATCCGATTTAATCAATAAGCTTGAATCAATCGGCAAAAAATATAATCTTAATTTAAGGAAAGGCGTTTACTTACAGACAACAGGTCCAAACTATGAAACGCCTTCTGAGATTAGAGCCTATAAAATTCTTGGAGCGAATGCCGTTGGAATGAGCACAGCTTGTGAGGCTATGGTAGCTGTACACTGTGGGATGAAAGTTTGTGGAATAAGTTGTATTACAAACATGGCTGCCGGAATAACAGGCCAACCTTTAGATGATAAAGAAGTTGTTGAAGTTGCCGCCAATGTAGCTGATAAGCTTGAGACAATACTATATAATCTTGTGATTGAAATGTAGTGAGTATGTGATTTAAGCTTGTCCTTTCGTTAGTCATTACGGTTTTGGCAATAACAAGTATCATATCATCCGTAAATATCTAAATTATGTTGGCTCCCTGGGGCGTGGGCAACGCCCCAAACGACTTTGTGTGGAAAATGAGAAGAGAAATCTTCTTACTTATGCTCTTCTTACTTACATATTTCTTCAACAAAATATTTATGTACCAGTAAGCTGTCATTTAATTCAGGATGAAATGATGTAACCATTTGGTTGTCCTGAACTGCTGCAACTATGTTTCCTTTGCATGTTGCTATTGCTCTGGCTTTTGGCCCGCACTTTGTTATGTATGGTGCTCTAATGAATGTCATTGGAACTTTTCCTACATTATCAAAATCTTCTTCTGCATAAAAACTTCCAAGCTGTCTGCCGTATGCATTTCTCCTAACCGTTATATCCATTGTTCCAATGTGTGTCTTTTCTTCATTTTCTATTCTGTCTGCCAATATTATCATTCCGGCACATGTTCCAAAAACAGGCATTCCATTATTAATCATACTCTTTAAGCTTTCAAGCATATCAAGCTCCCTTAATAATTTGCCTATTACAGTACTTTCTCCACCGGGAATTATTATTCCATCCATTGGTCTGTCCATATCCTTCTTTTGACGTATTTCAAAGGATTCAACCCCTAATTTTGCAAGGATTTTTTCATGCTCTATGAATGCTCCCTGCAGTGCAAGTATACCAATTATCATTTTACTTACCTCTCTCAGCCATAAGAAGTTCTATTTCCTGTTCATTTATTCCAACCATGGCTTCACCCAAGTCTTCTGATAACTCTGCAAGGATTTTTGCATCATTGTAATTAGTTACTGCCTTAACTATAGCCGCTGCTCTCTTCTTAGGATTTCCTGATTTAAAAATACCTGAGCCTACGAATACTCCCTCAGCTCCAAGCTGCATCATTAGTGCCGCATCTGCAGGAGTTGCAACACCGCCTGCCGCAAAATTTACTACAGGAAGTTTTCCATTTTCTGCAACGTATTTAACCAATTCATAATCAACCTGAAGGTCTTTGGCTGCCTGATACAATTCATCCTTTGAAAGGCTTGTAAGTCTTCTGATTTCACTCTGCATACTACGCATATGAGTTACTGCCTGAATTACATCTCCTGTTCCCGGTTCTCCTTTTGTGCGAATCATTGATGCGCCTTCGCTTATTCTTCTTAATGCTTCACCTAAGTCCTTTGCCCCACACACGAATGGTACCTGAAATTTAGTTTTATCAATATGATACTTGCCGTCTGCCGGTGAAAGTACTTCACTTTCATCTATGTAATCTATTTCTATAGCTTCAAGAATCTGTGCTTCTGCAAAATGACCAATTCTGCACTTAGCCATAACCGGAATTGAAACCGCTTCCTGAATTCCTTTAATCATCTTTGGATCACTCATTCTTGAAACACCACCGGCTGCACGTATATCTGCAGGAATTCTTTCAAGTGCCATAACTGCGCATGCTCCTGCCTCTTCTGCGATTCTTGCCTGTTCAGGTGTTGTAACATCCATAATAACGCCACCCTTTAACATCTGTGCTAAGTTTTTGTTTAATTCATAACGATTTTCTGCCATAATAAAAAGCCTCCTAAAAATTTGTTTTTCTCAGTATATATTCATAGTGACTATATAAGAATAACCATTTTAGGAGACTTTTATAATACCAGATTTATTTCTTACAAAACCAATCCGGTAAGAGTGTTTGTAATTAAACTCTTAATTATTTATTTGTTTGCAAAATACTCGTTGATGTTCTTTAATAACTCGTCTACTTCGATTCCATGAACCATACATGCTTCTTCAAGTGATTCTCCGATAGATGAAGGACATCCGATGCAATGCATTCCTGCATTCATTAATACAACAGCAACGCCTCTGTCGATGCTAAGTAATTCGCCCATTGTCATTTCCTTAGTAATATTAACTGCCATAACTTCCTCCTTGACCGTTTAAAATTTTATACTTTAATAGTATAAACATATCCTGTTTTTTTATAAATGAGTAAAGCTGTAAGCCGGGTTATGTCGTGGATGATCATCTATCTAGACATATTGTTACCAATATGTTCAAGCAACCTACCCGAAAGCTGGCGGGCAACCATATGCTTTCTGCTCGGTCTTGCTTCAAGTGGGGTTTACACTGACCCTCGATGTTACCACCGAAGCGGTAGTCTCTTACACTACCATTTCATCCTTACCAGCAAGCTGGCGGTTTTATTTCTGTTGCACTTTCCTGGGAGTCACCTCCACCGGCCGTTAGCCGGCACCCTGCCCTATGAAGCCCGGACTTTCCTCACCTGCGTCCTTTCGGCAATAGCAGCTGCGATCATCTGCTCTACTCACAATTAACTAAAATAGCATATTAAACTTTTTTTTGCAACTTTTTATATAGAAGTTTTTATATATAGAAAACTATATATAGTCAAATATATAATAAAAATGTTTTATCCTACCGGAAAAATACTTCCACCTACAAATTCTCTGACCAAAGAATTCTTAGGGATACCGTCCTTAGGCATTCCAAGTACATAGTCAAGACATTTAAGAAGTCTTTTTGCCTCAAGATATTCCGGTGTTCCCTCCGGCACGCTAAACAAAGCAGGTTCTGCATATGTTTTAAGTACCGAAAGTTCATACACCATTGCCGTATCAAACACTACATCGGCTGTATCCTGGTAAGGGAAAATATTTTTTTCCTCACCTCTTCTTACCCGTTGCCACATCTCTATTGTTCTTTCTGCAGAAGAACCTCTTGTTCTAACGTCCCTTACTATTCTTCTAAGTAATCTAAGATCAGATGTTGAAACTCTATTATGTTCATCTACATTAATTGGAGTTAATGCACTAACATAAATTTTATATTTTTTATCATCCGGCAAACTATAAGACATCTTGTCATTAAGACAATGTATTCCTTCAATAACAAGAACATCATCTTCTCCCAGTTTTAGATAATCTCCGTTAAACTTTCTCTTTCCTGACACAAAATCAAATATAGGAAGTTCTACCTCTTTTCCTGCAAGAAGATCTGTCATCTGCTCATTGAAGAATTTTACATCTAATGCTTCAATTACTTCATAATCAAGTTTTCCATCTGCATCTCTTGGTGTATCTTCCCTATTCACACAGTAATTATCTACTGAAATAGGATGAGGTTTCAAACCCTGAGCCATTAGCTGAATAGATAATCTATGAGAAAAAGATGTTTTTCCTGATGAAGAAGGTCCTGCAATCATTACAACCTTAACATTTTCTCTTGAAGCAATATCTGCTGCCACATCACCTATTCTCTTTTCCTGCAATGCTTCCTGAACCATCATTATATTGTTCATTGACCCATCAGTTATTTTGTCATTTAAGTATCCTATTGTAGGCACTCCTATCATTTCAGCCCAGTCTGTTGATTTTTTTATTACATTGTAAACCTTATTTCTAGGTACAAACTCTGGCACAACTTCCGGTTCTTCTTTTGTAGGCAACTGTAATACAAAACCTTCATCATATTTAATCAAGTCAAAATATTTAAGAATACCTGTTGAATACGCCATATATCCATAGAAATAATCTTCAAAACCTTCTATTCTGTAAATATTAACTGCTGAAGATCTTCGATATTTAAGCAAATGAACTTTATCCTTCATTCCATATCTTTCAAACTTCTTAATCGCTTTAGCTGTAGGTATTGATTCTTTCTGAATAAGTATATCTCTTTTGCATAACTTAATCATTTCGTTCCTAACATTTTTTAAAAGTTTATCATCTACTTCAACATTTCCAAAAACCTGACAATAATAGCCTTTGCTAACTGAGCAGTGAACAGAAATTTTTTCTATGTTATTTCTGCCTGCCACTGCATAAAATGCCTTAAGCATAAGGAATGTTGCGCTTCTTCTATAGCACTCATTTCCAGCAAAACTTGCCGTTGTAACAAATGCAATATTACAGTTTTCAACTAATACTTTAGATAATTCAGATAAAGTTCCATTGCATTTTGCAAGAATAATCTGATGCTTATATTCACTTTGGTGCTCTCTTGCTATTTCATAAAGTGTTGTTCCATCCTCATATTCGTATGTTTTCTGTCCTATAGTTACTTTAATCATATGATTCCCTCCCAACTCTGTTATATTCTAAAATCTTTTCAACTTCTAAAAGATCTTTGCTTTGATTCTCAATCATTTTCTGTTTGATTTTTTGAAATTTAGCATTCTCTTTATCCAGATATTTTTTTAAAGTTGCATCTTGTCTATCAAGTAATATTCTACCATATAATAATTCCGTTTCTGAATAAGGATAAGATTCCTGTCCTTTTTCGGCCTTTATTATCGTGTAAAACTTATTCATGTCAATAAGCATTTTTTCGTCCGTTATGTGCCACTTATGTTCTTCTAAATACTTGCGCACCAAATCTCCCCTTTTATGAGGTGATAAAACAAGTTCTTTAACTGGTCTACTACAGTTTTCTAACTTTGCCAAACCATTTTCAAGAATGTTAACAATAAGCTCTCCGCCCATTCCGGCAATTATTATAGTATCTGCTTTTTCAGGTTCAAGTTTTTCTAATCCATTTGATTTAATTGCCTGAATTTTTTCACTTAAGCCATAGTTTTCTATATTCTTAATTGCACTTTCTATGGGGCCTTGATTAATATCCATTGCATAAGCTTTGGGACATATTCCTTTTTCTACAAGATAAATAGGCACATATCCATGATCTGTGCCTATATCTGCTATAATATTTCCTTTTGTAACCATTGAGGCTACCTGTTCCAGTCTTTTTGATAACATATATATTACCTACTTTTAGTCTATTTTTAATCCAATGTTACATGAATCTTTTGTAACTGCTTCTGTTCTTTTATTATATTCTGTAAGTCCTGAATATCCGTAGCCTTTGAAGCTCTATAGTCCAGACTTGATTTTTTTATCTTAATAACTGCATCATTTATGGCTCTTTCCTGCTCTGCAAGGCTTAAATTAGCCCTTATTGGAGAAACAAAAAGTTCAGCCACTTTCTTGTGTTCCTCCTCATCAGAATAACTGTCCATAATCTGTGCAGGATTTCCTTTTCCTGATTCCATTTGTTCCCAAAATCTTACTGCTACATCGTGATAAAACGGATCAATAAAATCCTCCGGTGAAATAACCTGAGCAACTTTCTTAAACCAGTTATCTCTGTCAATAAGGTATGCCAACAATATTCTTTGCGTCTTTATTGCCGCATCTTCTTTAGTACTCTTCTTATTTTCAACCTGCTGTCTTTCCTGAACTGTTTCTTCCTTGCCTACATAATTCAGGGCTTTCTTTTTTACAAGCCTTGAAAGACCGTCTTTTGAAATGTTAAAAGTCTGGCAAACAGAATCTATATAATTCTCTCTTTCCAGTTCATCTTTAAAAACAAGCAACATTTCTGCAACTTTGTTCTGAAAAGCTGTTTTCTCCTGAGGATCATTCAAATCATAATTCTTTCGCTCATTGTCAACCTGGAAAATAAAGAAGTTCGTTGCTGTCTTTATTCTTTCCTCGTAAGCTTCTCTTCCCATATTCTTAATAAATTCATCAGGATCTTTGTAAGGTTTCATGTTAAGAACCTTAATTGCAAGACCGGATTCCCTAAGATATGGAATGGCACGTAATGCAGCTTTAATTCCTGCTTCATCACTGTCAAAAGTTAATACTGCTTCCTTTGCGTATCTTTTTATAAGTGATGCGTGACGCGAAGTAAATGCTGTTCCAAGAGCGGCCACTGCGTTGTTAAAGCCTGCCTGATGAAGACTTATAACATCCATATAGCCCTCACATATAAGCATATAATCCTTCCTTGCACTTCTTGCCACGTTTAGTCCGTAAAGATTTCTGCTTTTATCAAAAACCTTCGTTTCAGGAGAATTTAAGTATTTAGGCTTGCCATCTCCCATTACTCTTCCACCGAAAGCTATAACTCTGTTATTTGCATCCATAATTGGGAACATTACACGATTCCAAAACTTGTCATTTACGCCTCTTACTTCATCAAAAGTAAAAAGTCCTGTTTCCTTTAGCTCTGTATCATTATACCCCTTACTTCTTAAATACTGATACAAGTTGTTGCTATATTTGTCTGAATAGCCAAGTCCGAATTTCACAATTGTTTCATCTGATAACTCTCTGCCTTTTAAATAATGATATGCTGTTTTTCCTCTGTCTGAACGTAACAAATAATGATAATACTTGGCTGCTTCTGTATTTATCTCTATTATCTTAGATTTAAGGTCCTTCTCCTGTCTTGCTTCTTTTGAATATTCCATCTTTGGAAGTTCAATTCCTGCACGGTTTGCAAGTACCTCTAAAGCCTCAACAAAAGTATAATTCTCATATTTCATAAGAAAAGATATAACATTTCCCCCTTCTCCACATCCAAAACAGTAATACATCTGCTTGTGTGGTGACACGGAAAATGAAGGTGATTTTTCGTTGTGGAAAGGACAAAGTCCAAAATATGAACTTCCCTTCTTCTGTAATTTAACATAATCACCAATTACATCTACTATATTATTTTCTGATCTAACCTGTTCTATAATATCTTCTGAATAAAACATTTGTGCCTCTCTATTTTAGTTTCTTATTACCACATTTTCCAAAAACCCGGTTCATATATCTGCTGAAACTTTGCCACTGAATACTGGTCGCTCATTCCTGCAATATAATCGCAAACAACTCTTTCCTCATCCTGTGCCTTTTCCTCTATCAAATAAATAAATTCTTCCGGCATTAATTCTATATTTTTCATATAATATTCAAATAGCATTTTAAGCATAGCCTTGGCCTTTGTTTCTTCACTTTTTGCCAAAGGATTAGTGTACACATTCTTAAACATATATTTTCTCAGTCCCATCATTGCCTCTTCGACTTTAGGAGACATTAGAATGTCATTTTTGTCAACACTATTAGAAACCACATCATGTATAAGGGTATTTAAACGAATCTTCGTTGTATCACCTAATATATCCGCGTATTCTTTTGGAATATCTTTTTCTGTAATTATTTTTCCTCTTATTGCATCATCTATGTCATGATTTATGTATGCAATCTTATCAGAAAGTCTTACAACCTTTCCCTCTAATGTTGAAGGATGACCGCTTGTTCTATGGTTAACTATGCCGTCTCTGACTTCTTTTGTAAGATTAAGTCCCTTGCCATTATTTTCTAATATTTCAACTACTCTTATGCTCTGTCTGAAATGCTCAAAGCCCTGACTGCAAACATCGTTAAGAGCTGATTCTCCTGCGTGACCAAAAGGTGTGTGCCCCAAGTCATGACCAAGTGCTATAGCCTCAGTTAAATCCTCATTAAGCCGCAATGCCTTGGATATTGTTCTTGCAATCTGGGCAACCTCTAATGTATGCGTCAGTCTTGTTCTATAATGATCACCCATTGGTGCCAGAAAAACCTGTGTCTTATGCTTCATTCTTCTAAATGCCTTGCAGTGTATAATACGGTCTCTGTCTCTCTGATAAACCGTTCTAATATCGCATTGTTCTTCTTCCCTTTCTCTCCCCTGACTTTCGCAGCTTAAAGATGCATAAGGGCTAAGATATTTTTTCTCCAGTTCTTCACTTTGCTCTCTAATATTCATAAGACTTCACCTCCATAGTGACAATGGTTGTACATATGTAGTCGAAAATATGTTCATAGCATTTATATTGATTTTAGCACATTTTTTGTTTTTTTCATATATATTAATCCTACTAAATCTGCCAAAAACCAACCAATTGGAATTGCCGCCCATATTCCTGTCACACCAATAAAATCAATTGCTGATAAAACATAAGCAAGAATAACTCTTGTTCCTAATGATATAACAGTAAGAACCACCGACATTATAGGCTTATCAACTGCCCTATAAAAGCCATAAAGCATAAACAGGATTCCTATGCCTATATAAAAAGCTCCTTCAATTCTAAGATAGCCCACTCCAATATCTATAACCTGTGTACTACTTACAAAAATTTTCATAAAATTCTTCGAAAAAATAAATACTATACTACTTACAATTGCACAGAAAATAACTATGCTTACAATTGCTCTTTTTATGCCTTTATTTATTCTTTCCGTTTTCTTAGCTCCATAATTTTGTGCCACAAAAACCGAAAAAGCATTACCAAAGTCCTGAACCGGCATATAAGCCAATGTATCTATTTTTACGGCAACAGCAAAGGCTGCCATAACTGTTGTGCCAAAACTATTTACAAGGCCCTGAACCATTAAAATTCCAAAATTCATTACCGATTGCTGAATACAGGTAAACCCTGATAAAGAAAGTATGCTTTTGAAATTGCTTTTATTCCATTTTATATCACTCTTTCTTACCTTCAACTGCGGATACTGAAAGAAATAATATCCGAATGTTCCCAAAGCCGAAATATATTGAGAAATTACCGTTGCAACAGCCGCTCCCATAATTCCCATTTTTAAAACTGCCACAAACAAAATATCAAGAAAAACGTTTAACACCACTGACACTCCAAGAAATATCAATGGAATCACTGAATTTCCTATTGCTCTTAGTACATTTGAAATATAATTATATATAAATGTGGCAAAAAATCCTATAAAAACATAAACAAGATATACTTTCATATCTGCCACCGTATCTTTTGGAACCTGTAACATCTTTATAATTTCATCTAAGAAGCCATAGAAAATTATTATAATTCCCACTATAACTGCAAGAATCATGACAAAAGAAATGTAAATGCCATTTCTAATCTTTTCAATATTCTTTTTTCCATATTCCATAGAAATAAATGTACTGTTTCCAAGGCAAAGTCCAATAATTATATATGTTAAAAATGTCATTAATGTATACGATGAACCCACAGCTGCCAATCCAATATTTCCAATATATCTGCCAACAATCCAAGTATCTGCTAAGTTATAGAATTGTTGAATTACATTTCCAAGCATTAACGGTACCGCAAATGCCCAAAGTCCTGATGTAATATTGCCACTAGTTAAATCCCGTTCTTTTTTCATTTATTCCGCTCCGTATTTTTACTATTTCATTTAACTAGTTTACTTTTTTTAAGAAATTAATGCAATGACTGTCACCAAAAACTTCAATTGTAGCTTTAATTACAGCTTTAATTACATTTTTGATTACAGAACTTTTGTCACCTGAAAAATATTGCTTGCTATTTTATTCAAAATGTAGTAAAACTTTTAGGTAACGCAAATTACTAAGTTACATGCAGTTGTGGCGGAATTGGCATACGCGCATGATTCAGGTTCATGTTCTCGCAAGGGAGTGTGGGTTCAAGTCCCATCAACTGCATTTAAGTAGAAAATATGTGTTTGGTTGTCAAATCTCACTTACATAATTCTACTAAAAAACAACTTTTTAAAAAATTTTAATTTTTTTAAAAAAGTTGTTGACACATAGCTAAGTTGATGGTATCATCTTACTTGCGTGTGAAATGTACGCGGAAGTGTCGGAACTGGCAGACGAGCAAGACTAAGGATCTTGTGATCAATGCGATCGTGTGGGTTCAAGTCCCATCTTCCGCATATTGAAAGCTTTGGAAGTTATTCCAAAGCTTTTTTTATTTTTTAACATCTTAATTTTCCACACTTTTCACAACACTTATAAAATCCCCGAAAAGCAGGCTCATCGCCTACTCATTCGGGGATTTCTACAATTCTGTAATCTTATGAAAATTTCTGATTGTATTTTCCTATTCTGCAGTTGTTTTCTGTGCTGTTGTCTCACTTACAGTAGTTGTTTCTTCTGTTGTCTCTTCCACTGTTGTTGTTTCTTCTTCCAATTCTTCAACATCTTTTGAAAAGGCATCATTTACTGTACTATCTACCACATATACGTTAGTGTCATCGTTTACCATCATATAGTATTTTGTAGAATCATATGGATTAGTACTACCAATATATATTTTATTTACTTTTCCATCGTTATCTGTAACAGTTATTGAGTTTGTTTCACCTGTTATATTCCCATCAGAATCCTTTGTGAATCCGTACTGTGAAATATCTTCAGGGCTGTCAATCTTGGTTGATGCATCTATTTCAACCAGTGTTGAAAGCATTTCACTATTTATATTATTTGAATCAAGATTTTTTGATGTGTCACTTTCATCTTTCCACTTGTCATCTTTTTTAACAAGATTAATTGTGGCATCTTCATAATTATAAGAAACTTTAGTAAGGTCCTTATAATTTTCTATTTCTAAAACTTTTATAGTTGAAGCTTCTTTTTCATTTGACTCTTTATTTTTGTAAAAGGATGTGATTCCAAAATATCCACCTATGCAAACAATAAGTATCACTGCCAAAACTATAAATTGAATTTTTTGTTTTCTCATTATCTCTTTCTCCTTCTAACCCAAACCACAATTCCTGCTAACAGGATAATTACAGGTACTACCACTGAAATTAAAATTCCAAATAATCTGCTTCCTGATTCCGTTACTGTTAACTGTTCACTTGAAAGACTCTTTGCGGGTACCGATACTGTTTCAACTTCTGTATCAATGTAATCTTTCAATGCGTTATTTACTATCTGAGTGTTTGACTGAGAAACACTATTATCCATTGTGTCTGATAATGAGTATACTGAACCAAATACAAGTAAACTTGCTGTGTTAGTTGTTGTTTCATCTGTAGAGTCACTATTTTCCTCTGATGAATTACTTGTATCTGATGATTTATTTGAATCATCATTTGATTTAGTTGTTGTTACAGTTTTTTCTACTGAAACTACTATATCAAATGGTCCATCCACATCCCCACTCTCTTTCTTGTATGTTGTTGCTTTAGAAGCATTCGTCTTAAGAACTGAATCTGATGATGTGGAAGCAAGTGCTGTATAAGTAATTGAATCATCACTATCTTTAACCTGCTTTAACCCTGATGTATAAGGTGCAAATACATAACTTGAAAGCCCTGATGCGTAACCTGTTATTCCATCTGCAAAAGCAAACCATGGGCCATACTGGGTTGAATAATATGAAGTATTATTTTCTGCCACTACACCTGACTGAACATTAATGCCAAACTCTTTAAGAATAGAATTAAAGTTTGGCTTGTCAACGCCCTGACTTGTAAGATTTTCCAAACCTATAATTGCTTTTCCGCCATTATTTAAATAATTAATTACTATTTTTGCTTCATCTTCTGTATAGTCCTTTTTAGGTCCCAAAATAAGAAGTGCTGCACACTCGTCTGTTGTAATTTCTGTTCTATTTACTAATTTAATAGATTCTATTTCTGCATTATATTTTGAAACAATATCTTTTAAATTACTGTCTGAGCCAAAATTTGTTGTGTCCGTTACAGCTTCGTCATGACCTTCAATCTGATATATTTTATACGTTGTATTTGATCTGACATATGAAATCGCACTGTTTAGCTGCCCTTCACAATCATATGAAGATGCATTGTTTGAACCGGATGTGTAGTAAGAATAGGAATCCGAAACATAAATATCGTTGTAATCTACTACCTTTGATTTACTTGTCTTCTCATTTACAACTATTAAACTGTTTGATGTAGGTGCTGCATCAGTATATTTCTGATAGAAATTTGGATATAAAGTTGTATCCTTATATTCAACTTTAATATGCTTTGACGTAGACTGATACCTTTCAAGAGTTTTCTTTATTGTTGAATCTACACTTGTTTTTGGTGCCATTACGTAGATAGTTATATCCGAATCTAATTTTTTAAGCATCTTCTTTGTATCACTAGAGATTGAGAACAGTGCTGTTGATGTCATATCAATTGTTGCACTGCTGACTTTTGATGTAACAGTTGTGGCAATCATATTTGCAAAAACAGTTACTGCTACAACAATGGCAATAAATCCCATACTGAAAACTCCTGTACCGATAGTTTTCTTTGATACATTCCATCTTATTTTTTGAATTGACTGACATGTAAGGAAAAGGAATAGCACTGTAATTGAAATGTAATAAACAACTGCAGAAAGACTAATTACTCCATTTAAAAAATCCTGTACCGGTGTATACAAATCAAAACATCCAAGAATCTTTGTTAAAATGTTCCCATTAGATGAAATCATATTTTCCAACGACTGCATCATATATCCCATAAGAAGCACTACAATGCTTAAAATTGCCGAAATAACCTGACTTTCTGTTATTGATGAAATAAACATGCCTATTGCTATAAAAGCTGTACCATAAAGTAATAATCCAAAAATATTTGTGTATGATGTCTTAAATGATACTGTTCCAAAACTTGAAAGAATTAAAGGATACAGACACATTACAAAAACAGGTACTGCATAAATAGTTTCAAGTGCAAAAAACTTTCCTACAACTATTTTTCCAACAGATACCGGTGCTGTAAGTATTAACTGGTCAGTTTTCTGTCTACGCTCATCAGCTATTACTTTCATAGTCAAAATCGGCACTGTAAATACTAAAATCAATAGGCACTGATATACGGAATACATTTCTGAAACTCCGTAACTCAAATTATAATATACAAAAAATATTCCTGCTATTAACGTTGTAACTGCAATAAACAGGCACGCTATTACTGAAGTAAAATAGGATTTTAACTCCCTTCTATAAATCGCTAACATTGTCTTCTTCCTCCTGTTTATCTTTTTTCTTCTTAAATCTGCTCTTCTTTTCAGGCGCGGCATAATCTTTTGTTAATTCAATAAATATATCTTCCAAAGTTTTCTGCTTAAAACTCATTTCCATAATGGGTAAATCATTTTCAGCACATATATAAAATATTTTTTCTCTTAAATCAACATCTCTGTCACTTTTAATTTTCAACCTTACAATATTTTCTGTCTCCGATTCAGCAAATTCATATTCAAAAACATCTTCAAGGCTTTCTATCATCTCCTTAACTTTGTCTTTATCACCTTTTATTTCAAGTTCAAGATTATTCTCTCCTGCCATTTGTTCAACAAGCTGTTTTTCAGTTCCTTCAGCAGCTAATTGTCCTCTTGAAATAATAAAAATGTATTCACAAACTTCACTTATTTCTGATAAAATATGAGAACTTAAAATTACTGTGTGATTCTTGCCAAGTTCTTTAATTAGTTGTCTTATTTCAATAATCTGCTTTGGATCAAGTCCTACTGTAGGTTCATCTAAAATAATTATTTCAGGCATTCCAATTAACGCCTGAGCTATTCCAACTCTTTGTTTATATCCTTTTGACAAGTTCTTTATAAGTCTGTTTTCAACCTGTGTAGTTTTAGTCATTTCAAGAACTTCTTTAATATTTTTCATTTTTTCTTTTGCCGGAATCTTCTTTAATTCAGCCACAAAAACAAGATATTCTTTTACTGTCATATCCTGATAAAGCGGTGGAATTTCAGGAAGATATCCTACACATTTCTTTGCCTTTTCAGGCTCTTTAAAGATATCATATCCATCAATTTTTACCGTTCCGCTTGTTGCTCCAATATAGCCTGTAATGATGTTCATTGTAGTTGATTTACCTGCTCCGTTTGGTCCTAAAAATCCATAGACCTTCCCCTTTTCAAGATTTAAATTCAACCCATTTACGGCAATATTATCGCCATATGTTTTAACTAGATTTTCTATTTGTATGCCACTCATTAACACACCTCCCTGTTTTTTCTAACTATTAAAAATTATAGTTTTCATTTATGTTTTTTATTAGTTAAAATTGTGATTTTTATAGGTATAAAGTGTGTTTTTATTGTGTTGAAAATGTGAACTATCCTGCAAAGTATTTTTATATATTGAAAGTTATAAGAACTTTCCTATATAATAAAAACTCCACGCCAACCTGTGTCAGCGCGAAGTTTCATGTAATTCTCTTTTAATATTAAATTATACTCCGATGTTCATAATCTTTCTTCAATCAATACATATTTATGATATAGTCTATTTTGCCCAAAACTTGTCATATATTCCAAAAGCAAATATAAACAATACAATTAAAGGCAATATATATGTAAGATATACTCGCATCCAATTATGAATCTTTATACCTTTTCCTGTATTTGCCTCTTCTTTATAATTCTTCCAGCCCCAACCAAACTTACTTGTACAGAAAAGTAAGTATATTAATGAACCAAGTGGCAACCATATATTACTTACAAGAAAATCTTCAAAATCTAGGAATGAACCACCGAATACTCCAAGCCAGTCAAATGACCAAAGATTAAATCCTAATACACATGGCATTGAAAGTAATGCCACAAGAATCATATTAACTATACTTGATTTCTTCCTGTTAAATCCTGTAAGTTCCATACCACACGATACAATATTTTCAAATACCGCAAGTACTGTTGAAAAAGCTGCAAATGTCATAAACACAAAGAACAAACTTCCCCAAACTCTACCAAAAGGTATGTTATTAAAAATATTTGGTAATGTAATAAAAACAAGACTTGGTCCCTGTGTCTGATCTACACCAAATGTAAAACATGCAGGAAAAATAATTAAACCTGATGTTATTGCAACAAAAGTATCAAGAGCTGCAATTGTTACAGATTCACCTAAAAGTGAACGATCTTTTCCAATATAGCTTCCAAAAATTGCCATAGCACCTATTCCAATACTAAGTGTAAAAAATGCCTGATTCATAGCTCCTACTGCTGTATTGCCAATACCTGCCGCTTTTGCTCTTTCAATGCTTGGAATTAGATAAAAACTTAAACCTTCCTTTGCTCCCTTCATGAAGAAACTGTTAATTGCAAGGATAACCATAATTGCAAGCAATGCAACCATCATAACCTTTGTAACCTTTTCAAGTCCATTTTGAAGTCCAATGGAGCAAATAAAAAATCCCACCACTACTATAATAAACATACAAATAGTCATTGTTACAGGTTTTTGCAACATTTCCGAAAATACATTTGCCACTCCATCTGTATTAAGTCCAACGAATTTTCCTGTGCTTGTAAGATAAAAATAGTAAAGCATCCAACCTGCAACCGTTGTGTAAAACATCATTAGTAAATAATTGCCTATTAAAGCAATATATCCGTGAATATGCCATTTTTGTCCCGCTTTTTCAAGAGCTTTGTATGCCTGAGCCGGACTTTTCTGGCTTGCACGTCCCACAGCAAACTCCATTGACATGATAGGAATTCCAAGCATTACCAAAAATAATAAATAAAGTAATACAAAAAATCCTCCACCACCTTGGCCTGCCATATAAGCGAATTTCCATACATTCCCTATTCCAATTGCACATCCGGCTGAAATTAAAATAAAGCCCAAACGTGATTTCAACTTTTCTCTTTCCACAATTTTTTCCTTTCAAGAAAAAAGGAACTACTCATCTGAATAGTTCCTATTTTTGTATGTTAATGTATTTAATAAACTATGCTAATTTTGCTTTAGCAACTTCTACTAACTTAGCAAATCCTTCAGCATCGTTAACTGCCATTTCAGCTAACATCTTTCTGTTCATTTCTACACCAGCTAACTTAAGACCATACATAAACTTGCTGTATGAAAGTCCATTGATTCTAGCTGCAGCATTGATTCTTGCAATCCATAACTGTCTGAACTGTCTCTTCTTCTGCTTTCTGCCAGCATATGAACTTGTTAAAGCTCTCATAACTGACTGCTTTGCTACTCTATACTGTTTTGATCTAGCTCCTCTATAACCTTTAGCTAGTTTTAATACTCTATTATGTTTCTTCTTAGCGTTCATTCCGCCTTTAATTCTTGCCATTTCTTCTTCCTCCTACTATAGATTATAAATAAGGTAAAATCTTCTTCATATTCTTTACATTTGTAGCATCAGTTGTTGTTGCTTTTCTAAGATTTCTTTTTCTCTTAGCTGATTTCTTTGTTAAGATATGTGATTTGTAAGCTTTATTTCTTTTAAGCTTTCCTGTACCTGTTTTTTTGAAACGTTTTGCAGCTGCTCTGCTTGTCTTAATTTTTGGCATGTTTGTGTCCTCCTTAAATATCTTAAAAGCTTAACGCTTTTTTTCTAAAAACATTGTCATGTTTCTGCCTTCTAATTTCGGTGCTTTCACAACTGATGCAATATCTTCAAGCATCTTTGCAAAGTCATCAAGCACATGTGCATTACTACTAATGTGCGCCATTTCTCTTCCTCTGAATCGAAGAGTTACTTTAACCTTATCACCTTTTTCAATAAACTTTCTGGCATTGTTAGCCTTTGTTTTTAAGTCATTAATTTCAACGTTTGGTGATAATCTAATTTCTTTTACTTCGACAATATGTTGTTTCTTCTTTGCTTCCTTTTCACGCTTCTGCTGTTCATATCTGAACTTACCATAGTCCATAATCTTACAAACCGGTGGCTTAGCCTTAGGTGAAATCTTAATCAAATCAAGTTCTGCTTCATCTGCTAACTTCTGAGCATCTCTTGAAGACATAACTCCCAACTGTTGTCCGTCTGTTCCAATAACACGAACTTCTCTATCTCTAATCTGTTCGTTAATCATTAAATCGCTAATAGTATTGCACCTCCAAATTATTTCTTCAAAAAGAAAAGTGGATAACCCACAGATTACCCACTATTATTTCTACACAATAAAATCGTTATAAAAATATTAACCTGGAATCACTTCAAAAGTGTCTTGGTGAGAGCGGATACTCTGCTTTCTTTTTTCACATCAGCACTTATATTACCATCTTCTCATCCATATGTCAATAATTTTTTATAACTTTTTTGATTACAGTGTTCCAAATGAGCATAAAAGCGAAGCTCTTGCTTTGCGATATACGAATTTGGTGGTGGATTGTGGCAGTGCGTAGCACGTAGCAATCCGTGTAATCAATATATTTACATTCTACAACTCTATTTTTTCGTATGTGCTTGCACAATTGCAGAAAAATAAGTTGATTCTACTTACAACCACATTCAAAGCTTCCACATTCTGTCTGACTTTCATGCTTTGCTCCATTACCTGAAATTGTAATTTTGTCCGCATGGCACTTAGAATTATCATTAAATACACAATTCTTAGCTTCACATGATACATCTAATGTATCCTCCGGGCCTGCGCTGCAATGACATGCTTGTGCTGTTGCGCCCTCAGTCTTCTCTTTAAAATCCCCACAATAAGTTGCATCAATAACAGTTGCATCCTCTCCTTCTACATTTATGCCGTCACGACAACATTTTGATGACTTATTGTAATAACAGTTTTTTACATTACATTCTAAATTAGTCATAATAACACTCCACCTAAATTTATTTCGGATTTTATCCGATACATTTAGTGTGGAGTGTTTTTTATTTTTTATTCATTTAGTTTTTGTAAAAATAATTTTAAACTAAAGTATGCTTATTTACTTTTAATTAAACATTACTTGTTTTCTTCTACTTCAACTTTACGAATTTCTTTTGTTCTGATTTCCTTACAAATCTGTTCAATAAATTCATCCAAAGGCTTAACACCTTCATCTCCTGCAAAACGGCTTCTAACTGATACTGTTTCGTCAGCTTCTTCCTGCTGTCCTACAACAAGCATATATGGAAGTTTATCAAGTCTTGCCTCCCTAATCTTGTAGCCAATCTTTTCTGAACGTGAATCAACTGTAACATCAATACCATTCTTCTTTAATTCAGCCGCAACTTTGTCAGCATATTCAACATATTTGTCTGAAATAGGAAGTACTCTAACCTGCTCAGGACATAACCATGTTGGGAACTTTCCTGCATATTTTTCAATAAGCCATGCAAGTGTTCTTTCGTAGCATCCAATACTTGTTCTGTGGATGATGTATGGACGTTTCTTTTCACCATTTTCATCAATATAATACATATCAAACTGTTCAGCTAAAAGAGCATCCCACTGAATTGTAATCATTGTATCTTCTTTTCCATAAACATTTTTTGCATTAATATCAACCTTTGGTCCATAGAAAGCTGCTTCTCCAATATCCTCTACAAAAGGAATATTTAATTCATTTAAAACGTTTCTGATATCCTGTTCTGTTTCATTCCAAACTTCAGGTTCTCCGATATATTTTTCTCTATTTTCAGGATCCCATTTTGAAAGATGATATGTTACATCTTCTTCTAACCCTAAAGTCTGTAAGCAATACTGAGCTAAAGCAATACAATTCTTAAATTCTTCAACCATCTGGTCAGGTCTTACAATAAGATGTCCTTCTGAAATTGTAAACTGACGAACTCTTGTAAGCCCGTGCATTTCACCTGAATCTTCATTTCTGAAAAGTGTTGATGTTTCACCATATCTGCAAGGTAAATCTCTGTAGCTCTTCTGGCTTGCTTTGTATACATAATACTGGAACGGACATGTCATTGGACGAAGTGCAAATACTTCTTTGTCTTTTTCTTCATCTCCTAAAACAAACATTCCTTCTTTATAATGATCCCAATGTCCTGAAATCTTATACAAATCACTCTTTGCCATTAAAGGCGTCTTTGTACGTACATAGCCCCATTCATTATCCTCAAGGTCTTCAATCCATCTCTGTAATTTCTGAACCATTTTCTGTCCCTTTGGCATTAATAATGGAAGTCCCTGTCCAATAACATCAACCGTTGTGAAAAGTTCCATTTTCCTACCAAGTTTATTATGATCTCTGTTCTTTGCATCTTCTAATTCTTCAAGATATTTATTCAATTCATCTTTGCTATCAAAAGCTGTAGCGTATATTCTCTGCAATCTTGCTTTTGAAGAATCACCTCTCCAATAAGCCATTGATGATGAAATAATTTTAAATGCCTTAATTGATTTTGTGTTCATAAGATGTGGTCCTGCACATAAGTCTACAAATTCACCCTGACTGTAAAATGAAATTGTTGAACCTTCAGGTAAATCTTTAATCAATTCAACTTTGTAAGGTTCATTTCTGTCTTCCATGTATTTAATTGCATCTTCTCTTGGAAGTGTAAATCTTTCAAGTCTGGCACCCTTTTTAATGATTTTCTTCATTTCAGCTTCGATTTTGTCTAAATCCTCTCTTGAAAAAGGTTCATGTTCAAAATCATAGTAAAATCCTGTATCAATTGAAGGTCCAATTGCTAATTTTGCTTCTGGAAATAAATTCTTAACAGCTTCAGCCATAACATGTGATGCTGTATGTCTATATGCAGCCTTACCTGCTTCATCCTTAAATGTAAGAATGTTTAATGTACAATCCTTATCAATTGTTGTTCTAAGGTCTACAACCTCTCCATCAACTTCGCCTGCACAAGCAGCTCTTCCTAAACCTCCTGCAATGTCAAATGCAATATCATTTACTGACATTGGTTCTGAATATTCTTTTACTGAACCATCTTTTAAAGTAACTTTCATAGTGTTTTCTCCTTTACTTCTACAATGTTTATTCTGAAACATACAGGTTTCTTATTTTGTTTTTTGTATTAAAAAAGTCCCTGTTTATGTTTCCATAAACAGGGACGTAAAATACGCGGTTCCACCCTGATTGTTTCTGTCAAAATCCATTCTGACAAAAGCCTCTCATTCTGATTATAACGGAATCACCGGACTTGATTAGAGTCGCTCAGAGGTAGTCTTCAATTATCCTTCTGTAAAATGCTCTCAGCTATGCATCTCTCTCTGTGACCCTCCGGATAACCTACTCGTCTCGTCAACGCTTTGTTCACCACTCATTATATCATTGCTTTTTTTGTTGTCAAATACTATTTTGAAATCTTATAAGAAAATTTAACTTTGGCATGATCATATACCCAATCTACCGCCTTATCCATTAATGCTCCCTGACGGATTTCCTCGTCTGTATACTGTGACTTCATATCTTCTTCTGATTCAAAATCACCTTCCTGATATAACTCATCCCACTTATTCTGAATATCTTCATCTGTAATCTTGTTAGCAAGACCTTCTTTTTCAACAATTGCCCACATAACCATTTCAGACTTAAGTGCATTCATGTATTCATCTTCCATATCATCTTCTGTCATACCATTTATTTCCAGATATTCATCAGTTGTCATACCGAAAAATTCAGCATTATAATTGTAATCACCATCCACTTCTTCAATAACTCTCTGATATGCTGTCTCTGAATATTTATTTACGACAGAACTTTCAAGTACTTTTGACCATAACTCAGCTTTTGCATCTTCTATAAGACTCTGTTTACACCATTTATAAAAATCATCAGCATTTTCCAAGCCATAATCATCATAGTAGTTCTCTTTAACCCACTTGTCAGTTACCTTTTCTACGTATAATTTGCTAACTGATTTTATTTTTGCTACAAACTTAACATTCTTACCTGAATAGTCGCTGCCATCTGTTGCAAAATCTGAAGCATTTAAACCTTCAATAGTAATTTCTTCACCTGATTTATGTCCCTTTATGGCATCTGAAATAATTTTTAATGCTCCTTCTGAATTTTCACCAATAATAACTTCCTGATCTTTATGTGTAATGTTGCTGTCTTTCTTATCATCAACATATCCTGTTAAATTATACTCAACCTGATCAGTATCTTCTGCAACTTTCTTTGCTGTATTATATTCATTAGTTTCATCTGAAACACTTTCATCCCATATATCCTGTGTTATCTCATAAGTTAATCCCTTATAATTTCCTAAAGAAATATAATTGCTAAAGTAATCCTTCATACTGCTAACACCATAATTCATCTCTTTAAGCAACTCTTTCTCAGGTTCTACTTTTTTCTGATAATAAACAACACCTGCAAAAACAGCCAAAATTATAATTATTAATCCCGGAACAATAATTTTTCCGAAGTTAAAACCGTTCTTTTCGTTTTTATTATCTGACGGATTTCCGTTTTTTCCATTTGTTTCAATCGTTTCTTCCTTTGTAGTTTCTTCAACTGTTTCATTTTTTTCAACACTTTCATTTGCATCTGTCTGTGTTTCTAAGTCCTTGTTTGTTTCTTCCATAACCTCTCCTTGGCACTTTATTTTTTAGTTTTTGCAACATTAAACTCTTTCAATTTTCCTATTCTACAATTTTAATTTATAGAAAAAGGACCTTATTACAAGGTCCTTCTTATTCTAACATAAATCAGTTAATTAATATATGTTTTTTTATATTTTTCATATAATTTTAACAATTAATGTTGCTATTTATTTTAACAAAATTAGTTTTCAACTGTGTAGTTTGGTGCTTCTTTTGTAATATGAATATCATGTGGATGACTTTCTTTTAAAGATGCTGCTGAAATCTTAACAAACTTACCTGTTTCCTTAAGTGTTTCAATATCTTTTGCTCCACAATATCCCATACCTGATCTAAGACCACCCATTAACTGGAATACTGTATCTTCTAATGTTCCCTTGTATGCAACTCGTCCTTCAACACCTTCAGGTACAAGCTTCTTAGCACCACTCTGGAAGTATCTGTCTTTGCTACCATTTTCCATAGCTGCAATTGAACCCATTCCACGATATACTTTGTATTTACGTCCCTGGAATAATTCGAAATCTCCAGGTGCTTCATCACATCCTGCAAACATTGAACCCATCATACATACGTTTCCACCTGCAGCAATGGCTTTTACAATATCACCTGAGAATTTAATACCACCATCTGCAATAATTGGAACACCATATTCCTTAGCAACTTCATAACAATCCATAATAGCTGAAACCTGTGGTACACCAATACCTGCAACAACTCGTGTTGTACAGATTGAACCAGGTCCAATACCTACTTTAACTGCATCTGCTCCTGCTTCAATTAAATCTCTTGTAGCATCTCCTGTTGCAACGTTACCTGCAATAACCTGAAGGTCAGGAAATGCTGCCTTAATCTGCTTTAATGTATTGAAAATATTCTGTGAATGTCCATGAGCTGAGTCAATAACAATAACGTCAACCTTAGCTTCAACTAAAGCCTTAACTCTTTCCATAACATTAGCTGTAATACCTACAGCAGCACCACATAAAAGTCTTCCCTGTGAATCCTTTGCTGAAAGTGGATACTTAATCTGTTTTTCAATATCTTTGATTGTAATGAGTCCTTTAAGATTAAAGTCATCATCTACGATTGGAAGTTTTTCTTTTCTTGATTTTGCCAGAATTGCTTTTGCTTCTTCAAGTGTTACTCCTTCTTTTGCTGTAATAAGTCCTTCTGAAGTCATTGAATCCTTAATAAGTTTTGTTTCATCTGTTTCAAACTTAAGATCTCTGTTTGTAATAATACCAACTAACTTCTTTCCTACAACAATAGGTACACCTGAAATACGGAATTTTGCCATTAAATCATTGGCATCTTTAATTGTATGTTCTGGAGATAAGTAGAAAGGATCAGTGATAACACCATTTTCTGAACGTTTTACTTTATCTACTTCGTCGGCCTGCTGTTCGATTGTCATATTCTTGTGAATAATTCCAATACCACCCTGTCTTGCCATAGCAATTGCCATTCTGTATTCTGTAACTGTGTCCATTCCGGCGCTCATCATCGGAATATTTAATTTGATCTTCTTTGTAAGGTGTGTTGATAAGTCAACCATATTAGGTGTAACTGTTGAGTACTGTGGCACTAATAACACATCATCAAATGTAATTCCTTCACCAATAATTTTTCCCATTGGTTCTTTCCTCTCTTTCTCTTTTTATTCTTAATGTATTGTCTGCATTGCAGAGAAAGTGCCATCCCGTATATCTATCTTTCTAGATACGTTAAGACGACACTTTTATTTGTATTTTCAACATACTAACAAAAAACAATAGTATTGTCAATATTTTTTCAAGAGACAAACCTGATTTATTTTAACGCAAGCACTTTATAATTGCTTATTTAAAAATATTATTTTATCTCTTTACTATTGATGGTCTAATATGACGCATTGCCTCAATAAGCTTTTCATCAGCATTAAATAAGACCTGCACTGCTCCCTTGTCAGTATTTGTTATCATAGAATAAAGATCACTACTTCCGTATCCTGTTGAATAATCAAGTGTCACTATATTTCCTGCTCTGCTCTTAATTTCGTCAGATACAGCAGGAGCTATAATTTCAGCCTGTTTTATATCAAACTCATCAACATGTTTTCTTTTTCTTTGTCCCATGATTTTTTCAATTGTTAACTCTGTGTTTAGAAAAGAATATTCATATTCCACACTAGTGTAAGCCCACACAAGATATGTTAAATATGCGAATAATATAGTTAATGTCAACCCAAGCATTCCCAAGAATAAAATTGTGCATAATGACAAAACTGTCAATGCAACAGCTAACACTCTTAATAATATTCCCTTTATATCTACTTTTCTTTTTACTATTCTTTCTACAAAAATTTCATCCATACGTTAAGTCTCCTACTATTCTACTGAAGCAATATAGTAGTAAATAGGCTGTCCACCCGGATATACTTCTACTTCAATTTCAGGCAAAGCTTCTGCAATCTTATCTGCCAGCTTATTTGCTGCTTCCTCTGTAACTTCAGCACCATAATATAAACTTACGATTTCTGATTCTTCATCCTGCATCTCTTTAATCATATTAATTGTTGTATCGTCGATTTCTTCTCCCACTGCAAGGATTCCTTCATCGCCAATACCCATAATGTTGCCTTCTTTGATTTCCTTGTCATCAATAACTGTGTCTCTTACAGCGTAAGTAACCTCACCTGTCTTAACATATGACATACTATCAATCATGGCTTCTTTATTGTCTTCAGGACTATTATCCGGAATAAATCCTATCATTGCAGAAATTCCCTGTGGAATAGTCTTAGATGGAACAACAATAATATTTTTGTCTTCAACAAGGCTTTCCGCCTGCTGAGCCGCAAGGATAATATTCTTGTTGTTAGGCAATACATAAATATTGTCTGCATTAATCTTATCAATTGCGTTTAAAATATCTTCTGTACTAGGATTCATTGTCTGCCCACCTGAAATAATATAGTCAACATTTAATCCCTTGAATATTTCATCTAATCCTTCTCCTACTGATACAGCTACAAAACCATATTTCTTTCTTGGTTCGTCAGCTTTCTGCTGTTCAGCCATCTTTTCTGCATTCTTGATTAAGCGTTCCTGATGCTCTTCTCTCATATTGTCAATCTTCATTCTTGACAATGAACCATATGTTAAAGCTTTTGTAATCGCTACACCAGGTTCGTTAGTATGAACATGCACCTTTACTATTTCATCATCAGCAACAAGAACAATTGAATCACCGATTGATTCTAAAAACTCTTTAAATGCCTTTTCTTCTGACTTAGGCATTTCTTTATCAAGATTAATAATAAACTCTGTACAGTAACCGAATTTAATTTCAACATCATCCATAGGAACTTCTTCTGTAACCTTAGTTCCTGCTGTCTGTACAGGTTCTAATGTGTAATCTATCTCTTTTCCTAAAAGAGCATCAAAAGCCCCCTTAATAACTGTCATCAATCCCTGTCCACCTGAGTCAACTACTCCTGCCTGTTTCAAAACCGGAAGCATTTCGGGTGTCTGACTTAAAACATAATCACCATGCTTAATTATTTCATCAATTACATGCACAAGGTCATCACTTTCGCCTACAAGCTCGCATGACTTATCAGCCATTCCTTTAGCAACTGTAAGGATTGTTCCTTCCTTAGGCTTCATAACTGCCTTATAAGCAGTTTCTACTGCTTTTACACAAGCTCTTGACAAAACATCTACGTCAATCTGATCTACCTTCTTAATCTCTCTTGTAAATCCTCTAAAAAGCTGTGATAAAATAACACCTGAGTTACCTCTTGCACCTCTTAAAGAACCAGTTGAGATAGCCTTGGCAATCGTTTCCATTGTCGGTTCTGTAATTGCGCCTACTTCTTTAGCAGCGGACATAATTGTTAAAGTCATATTTGTTCCTGTATCCCCATCTGGTACAGGGAAAACATTCAACTCATTTATCCATTCTTTTTTTGCTTCTAAATTCTTAGCACCTGCAATAAACATTTTTTGTAATGTTTCTGCATTAATTGTTGTCATTTCCAAAATAATATCCTCCTGGGGTACTAATCAATGTTTCTTACGCCTTCAACGTACACATTAACTTTCTTAACTGACATACCCGTAAATTCTTCTACTTTGTATTTTACATTTGAAATAATATTGTCTGCTATTGTTGCAATATTAACACCGTAAGATACAATAATATGAAAATCTATAGTGATTTCATTATCTTCATCAATTATTACATTAATTCCCTTAGTTGAGCTATCTCTTTTAAGAAGTCTTACAAGACCATCTTTCATGCTTACCATTGCCATACCAACAATACCAAAGCATTCATATGCTGTTTCTGATGCGTATTTTGCAACAACTTCAGGGCTAATCAATACCTGACCTAAATCAGTGTTTAACTTACCTTTCATATATGTTCCTCCTAAAAATCGAACTTCTAATAATTATACTATCTTTTTTAGAAAAAGGAAAGAGTTACATTTATATACTAAAAAAAGTTATCATTCATAAATGATAACTTTTTTTATTTCGTGCATACATGCTCTAACAAACTATGCTCTTTCAACTTTACCAGATTTTAAGCAAGAAGTACAAACGTACATCTTCTTTGATCCGCCTTCAGTCTTAACTCTAACAGATTTAATATTTGATTTCCACATTTTATTAGAACGTCTATGAGAATGGCTCACAGCGTTTCCAAAGTGAGCACCCTTACCGCAAATACTACATTTAGCCATAATAGCACCTCCTTTAATAAATTAGGTCGAACTCTCAATCGACCCGACACAAAGAGCATTCTATCAGATACAGACAAATTTTGCAAGTACTTTTTTTATCCTAAAACTTTCTTTGCTATGTCTGCACTCATTTTTGCATCCTTAGCATAATAATCTGCACCAATCTTCATAGCATAATCTTCAGTAAGAACTGCACCACCTACCATAATCTTGCAATCAACATTGTGTTCTCTTAAAAGCTTAATTGTTTCTTCCATTGAACCAAGTGTTGTTGTCATAAGTGCAGAAAGTCCAACTAAATGAACATCATTTTCAATTGCCGCATTAACTACTTCCATGCAATCCACGTCTCTACCTAAGTCAATAACGTTATATCCGTAGTTTTCAAGAATAACTTTTACAATATTCTTTCCAATGTCATGTATGTCACCTTTAACTGTAGCAACAATAATCTTTCCCTTTGATTCAGAAGAATCTCCACTATCTGCAAGATAATTCTTTATTTCATCAAAACATTCTTTTGCAACATCCGCCGCCAAAATCAACTGTGGAAGGAATATTGTACCTTTTTCAAACTTATCTCCAACAACATCCAATGCCGGAATCAAAATCTGATTTATAATCTCCATAGCTTCTTTTTCTTTAAGTAATTGAGATGTGTAACTTCTTCCATCATCTTTCATTCCTGTTTCCATCGCCTTAAGAATTTTGTCTGCCAGTTCTGAACCAAGGCTTACTGTGGAATCATTTGATTTTACGACTTCTGTCTTAGTTGTTGTAACTTCAGGCTGAATTTTACTTGAATAATCAATAAAGTCCATTGAATTTTCATCAATTGCAGCCAATACTTTATATGCCTTAACTGCCCATACCATTGACGGTACATTTGGATTGATAATCGGAAGATCAAGTCCATTAGCCATAGCTATTGTTAAGAATGTTTTATTAATTATTTCTCTGTTAGGCAAACCAAAAGAAATATTTGAAACACCAAGTACTGTTCTTAAGCCTAATTCATTTTTTACAATGTTCATGGCTTTAAGTGTTTCTGCAGCAGCTTTTTGTTCTGCTGAAACTGTAAGTGTAAGGCAGTCAATAATAATGTCCTCTTTTGGGATTCCATAAGACATTGCCTTATCTCTAATACGTTTTGCTATTTCAACTCGTCCTTCTGCTGTTGGCGGAATACCATTTTCATCAAGAGCAAGTCCAATGACTGCCCCACCATATTTTGCAACAATAGGAAGGATTGTATCAAGAACTTCTTCTTCTCCGTTAACTGAGTTAACAATAGGCTTACCATTATAAACCCTTAGAGCCGCTTCAAGAACTTCCGGTTTAGTTGAGTCAATCTGTAAAGGTACATCTACTATTGCCTGCAAAGCCTTAATAACCTTTACCATCATTTCTTTTTCATCAATGTCAGGTGAACCTACATTTACGTCCAAAATGTCTGCCCCCGCGTCTATCTGTTCAATTGCCTGAGACAAAATATAATTCATATCATTGTCTCTTAACGCCTGTTTAAATCTTTTCTTTCCTGTAGGGTTAATTCTTTCACCTACAATTCTTGGCTGGTCAACAACTACAGTCTTTAAAGGTGTACATACTGCAAGCTGTCTTGGTTTCTTTTTCACAACACTTGCGTTTACTGTTGCAACCATTTCTTTTAGTTTGGCTACATAGGCCGGTGTTGTACCACAACATCCACCAAGAACTTTTGCTCCGTATTTTACCATTTCCTTACATGTATCTGCAAATTCATCAGGTAAAACATTATATGTATTTGTAACAGGATCAGGCAAACCTGCATTAGCCTTTACTACAATTGGAACAGTTGTCCACTTAGAAATTTCTTCTACAATTGGTATTAATTCTTTAGGTCCAAGTGAACAGTTTACACCAAGTGCGTCTACTCCAAGCCCCTGTACTGTAAGACACATTGCTGAAACCGAACATCCTGTAAATGTTCTTTTGTTGTCTTCAAATGTCATTGTACACATAACCTGAAGGTCTGAATTTTCTTTTGCGGCAAGAATTGCTGCCTTAGTTTCCATTAAGTCTGTCATAGTTTCAATAACTATAATATCAGCTCCTGCATTTCTTCCTGCAATAACTTCTTCTTTAAAAATATCATACGCTTCCTCAAAAGAAAGACTTCCTGTAGGCTCTAGTAATTGACCTATAGGTCCCATATCTAAAGCAACAAGTGTTTCTGTTCCTTTGGCTGCTTCTTTTGCATTATTAATGGCTGCACCAATTAATTCATCAACTGAATATCCCGTATTAGCCATTTTGTATCTATTTGCACCAAAAGTATTGGCGTAAACAACATCCGAACCTGCATCTATGTATTGTTTATGTATATCTATAATCCAATCCGGCTTTGTTATGTTTAATGTTTCAGGTACAGTTCCAAGCTCCATTCCTTTTTGCTGAAGCATTGTTCCCATTGCACCATCCAACAATATAAAATCTTTGTCAAATATATTTTTATTTGCCACAGTTTTTTCCATCCTTTCTAAAGGTACATTTTTCTCTAAAATTACATAAGTCGCAGCTTTTAACATTAGATACTTCCAAATTATGACCAAGTCCTATTATACATGTTACCGACTTAGTAGGCACAAGAGTCATTCCACTGTTTACGCATACGCCTATTCTTCTTCCTGCATCTAATATATCAAGAAACTGTTTCTGACCTGTCAAAGGAAAATCTCCATATCCCAAGCCAAATCTCCATGTATGTTCATATTCCTTAAAATCTTTAAGAATTTCATCTTCCGCTTTGTTGCATACCTGTTCTATTACAGCAGACGCAAGACTGTCAGTAAACATGGCATCAGCCATTCCCCTAATCTGCATCTTTCTTATAAGTCCGTCAACTCCTGCTGAAAGAGTAGCACACATAAATATTACTTTTTCACAATTTTTCAAATGGTTGGCAATAGACTTTCCTTCCAATGTAAAATTAATCCCCGGAACCTGTCCATCTACCAAATCAAAAACTTTATATGTATATTTGCCTTCCATTACTGACTTAAGCTGGTCTGCACAATTATACAAAATCTCTTTCGTTTTCTCATCAGGAGTGCTGTTTCCATAACCTAAATATCTTAAAGCTTCACTAAAATCTATATTGTCTATAATAATATTTCTCTGCTCTGACATTTTATTTTCCGCTCTTTAATATATTTTTTACACCTTCAGAAATTCTTCTTGCAACATATGGATCATTCATTGTATAAATATGAACTCCGTCAACTCCATGAGCAGCCAATTCAATAATCTGGTCAATTGCATATGAAATACCTGCATCACGCATGGCTTCATGATTATCTCCAAATCTCTGAAGAACTTTTGAAAGTTTTGCCGGAATACTTGCGCCACACATTGAAACCATTCTCTCAATCTGTTTTTTGTTTGTTACAGGCATAATTCCTGCTTCAATAGGAACATTAATTCCTGCTATTCTTGCTTTCTCCTGAAAATCAAAGAATACCTGATTATCAAAGAATAACTGTGAAATCAAATGGTCTGCCCCTGAATCAACTTTCTTCTTTAAGTTCTGAATGTCTTCAATCATATTCGCTGCTTCCTGATGAACTTCAGGATAGCATGCGCCTGAAATATTAAAACCTCTGTTTTTTGACATAATATACGCTGTTAAGTCTGATGCATATTTGAAATCTTTTTCAATAGCAAAATCAGGATTTACATCCCCTCTTAAAGCTAATATATTCTTTACACCTTTTTCATCTAATTCATCTAAAATTCTATCAATGCTTTCTTTAGTATTATATAAGCATGAAAGATGGGCTATTGTTTCAGTTCCTAATTCATTTTTAATATATGAGCATAAGTCAATTGTTGTCGCATTTGCAACACCTTTTCCACCTGCTCCATAAGTTACACTGATAAAATCAGGGTTTAAGTTTTTTAACTCATTTAATGTTGAATATATTGTTTCTATACCACTTTCCTTTTTTGGTGGAAAAACCTCAAAAGAAAATACTGTGTGTTCTTTTTTAAATAAATCTGCAATGTTCATTAATCTCTGTCTCCTCTTCTTTTGTTTTTATGGTTTGCAGCAAAACAGATTAAATCCTGCCAAAAGACATATTACTATTATGCACACCACAAAAAAAGTACTCTCTATTAATAATGAAAGCGTCATTCCAACTGCAAGCCAAAATAACGCAAATCCACATAGTTTATGCATAACTCTTCCTAATTTATTTTTTATATAATATTAGCATATGCATATAATTAGTTTTTAGTCGTTAATATCTTCATCCATTTCCTCAAAGTCACTAAAATCATCTTTTACATCATTCTTTGAAGTGAACTTGTTTACCACATCAGGTACCATATCAATAATCCTTGATAATCCATCCTGATCTTTAATGCTGATAAGCTTAGATGAACCATCCTTAATAACCAAAACAGCGCTTGGTACTATCTTTCCCCCAACTCCGCCTGAGCCTGTTTCTCCTTTTGAAAAAGTACCTATTCCCATTCCAAAAGAAACATCAGCCATAGGAAGGATTATTGTATCTCCTACCACAACCGGTTCTCCAACAACAGACTTTGTTGTAATAAATTTTTCCATTGCCTTTAATAAATCATCTGTAGGTTTTTTGTTATCTGCCATAATAATGCCTCCCTAAATAAATTTCTTTATAATTCTCTTTATATTTTCATTAAAATAAAATTTCAAACAATATATTATAACCACGCCTAAGTAAATATGTCCCTTAAAAATAATGTCACCTTTAAACACTTTATTTTCAAAATCAGGATAAACCTTAAACCTTTTAGGATTAATATTAAATATTCCATATATCATTCCAAGAGCGCCTAATGCCTCTCCCGTTAAATAACTTTCTTCAAATCCCATATATAGATTGCCTTTTATCCTGTTAGGTGCTAAATGTTTTAGAAGTTTTAGAACCATTTTTTTGCCATAGGCATAAGCCTCTTTTGTTGTCTTTGAAGTTATAAATTGCTTAACGGTTTTAATCTGATTTATTATTTCATCTATACTGTTCTTTTTATTTTTTGCATTTTCTTTTATATTATGAATTTTATCTTTTATATTTTCTACAATTTTCTTTATTCTTTGTTTTAATTTTTTAAAGGAAATCTGCATTCTTGTTATAAAAGATTTCTTTTCTTTTTTTCTATTATTTGTTTCTGTAGTATTCTTTGAATCTTCACTTTTTATATTCTCATTATTTTGATTTTTTACATCAGTCTCTTCCAAATTGGAATTTTGAATTTCCTGCTCTTTTTCATTTTCGAAAGTTCCAATTTGTTTAATGTCAGTTTTTTTAACACTATCCTCTTTCAATTCATCCTGTGATTTTTCTTCTTCATTCTTCGGTGATTGCTCCTCAGACTGATTTTTTCTTTTTTCTTTTTTCTTTTTTTCTTTTGTTTCAGAAGATTTTATTTTTATTCCTAATAGTCGGATATTATAATGTATCTCTGTGTTCTCAATCCATAATCTGCAATGTAGCAGATAAAAAAGCCATCCGGCTCTTATATTACCGGTTATTTTTTTCTCTTCAATATTTCCATTTACTTTTCCTACATATGTTATAGGAAAAAACAAAATAAGTAAAGCAAGCCCCAGAATAGATAATACAATAATACCAATTATTTTTAAAATAAGTAATAATATATGTACCATAGGCTACTCTTCTCTCTTGCTTCTTTCTTCATTCATAAGATTCAATATATAGTCTTTCACTTTGCATCCTCCCGTGGAATTTAGACAATCCATTATTATTAATTGTACCATATCCATTGCCTCTTCCCTACCTTCGGCAATTCCAACAATTACAATATCTGAATCCTTATACCATTTCTGAGTAAGTACATTAGATGGATAGATGTCAAGTACATCATAATCATTAAAAGGCAATGTAATGACATATTTATTAAACTGTTGTTTACCCCTTTTAATTTTCCACATAACCTGTCTCTTTCTGTCTAACAGATTATATCCAACATACAAATCATCATACCATCTCATACTTATCTCCAATAATCAATCTGCAAATATATTACAACTGATTATTCTTCCATTATTCCATTTAAAATTTCAATACAAGCTAGTTTTTCAGCCTTATCATTACATACTGACAATGTATTATAAATATAATCCTGTAATTCACTAATATTATTGAAAAATACAGGAAGTTCTGCAATTGAAGCTGACATTACGGCTCTGTTAATCAATTTCTCGTTGTCTGCAAACAACTCAGTATATTCCTTGTAAAGTTCTTCTTCCTTAGCCTTTACATATTCTTCGTCGGCTGTAGTATTGTCCTCATCAACTGTAAGTTCCATAAACATACTGTCTGAATTAAGCCTTGGAAGTTTGTATACCACATCATATACATCCTTTAAACCGAGTTTTTCAATGTTTTCACTATAACTTTCCATAATCTGGTCTGTTATATCATAGGAAGATAACTTAGGATATAACTCTTCCTGAGTTCCCTCAAGCATTACAAACATATCCTCTATTTCTTCTAACGATTTAGGACTAAACTTGCCTAAGAATAAAAGGTTTGTATCTTTTATAATCTCTGTACACCCCTTAACAATATTATCATCTAACTGATTTTCATAAGTATATAAGACAATAAGCAAATCATTTAGGATTTCCTGAATCATCATATTTGAGTTCATTAAATCTTCCATATATTCTGAAACTTTAGCAATATTAGTCATCATTTCATCATACTGCTCTTTTGTTATTTTCTTAAACTTAACCTCTTTAAATTCTTTAAAGAAATCGTCTAAGTAAGGGTAATTAACAGTCATTGTTTCTGTATTTTCAAGCATTGCTGTTGTTTTTAACATATATAAGAAATTCTTAAGACTTTCCTTAGTTCCACCCTTATAAATGCTAAGGCCGTTAGATAACATTTCGAAAAACTTATTTTTTGTAAGTCTAACAGGAAGCTGTCCTATTACCTGACTTATCTTTCTGTTAATTGCCATATTATCTTCATCTTCAAGAATAAACTGCATTAATCTTCTTGTAATGTTCTCATCACTATATCCTGACGGATAATCGTCATCTCTGAATCTGTATTCAACTCTGTTTAATGCATGTTCATAGATGTTAAACTTGTCAACATAACAGGTAAGATCCTGAACCTTCTCAATAATTCCATCTCTAAGTTTTTCTAACTTTTCAATGTTTTCAGAAATCTTCTCACTTTCCCCATTCATTAATTCTTCAATAATTAAATTAATTGTAGCAAGACCAGACATATTCTCTGTACTTAAAAGACTTTCATCTTCTAAAGTCATTGTGTAATATGTGTAATAATTCATTGCCAAACGGATATTTGCATATTTGTTATTTATTTCCATAAATGGTCCACAATATGCTTTTAAGTTTTCATCTACGTGTTTGTTCTTTAATAATTCGCCTACTATCTTTTTCACTTTTTTTTCCCTTATTTTTTGTTACTTTTTGTATTACACGGATTGCTCCTTACTTCATTATGTCTGAAAAATCGAATGTAGCAAAATAATCTGCAGGTGTTTCTGCTCTACGAATCATTTCTACACTTCCATCTTCCTTTAATAATAATTCTGCTGAACGAAGTCTTCCGTTGTAGTTATATCCCATTGAGAAGCCATGTGCTCCCGTGTCATGAATATAAATGAAATCTCCCATATCAATCTTTGGAAGTTCTCTGTCAACTGCAAATTTGTCATTATTTTCGCAAAGACTACCAACCACGTCATATACATGGTCTTTTGGCTGGTCTTCCTTACCCATTACTGTAATATGGTGATATGCACCATACATTGCAGGTCTCATTAAGTTTACTGCACAGGCATCAACACCAATATATTCTTTATAAATATGTTTCTCATGTACTGCCTTAGTAACCAATGCACCGTAAGGTCCCATCATAAAACGTCCCATTTCTGTGTAAATAGCAATATCATCCATTCCTTCAGGTTTAAGAATTTCTTCGTATACCTTTCTTACACCTTCACCAATTGCCATAATGTCATTTGGTTCCTGATCAGGTCTGTAAGGGATACCAACACCACCTGAAAGGTTAATAAACTTAATGTCTGCTCCTGTTTCTTTTTCAAGTTTAACTGCAAGTTCAAAAATTGTTCTTGCAAGCATTGGGTAATATTCATTAGTTACTGTGTTGCTGGCAAGGAATGCATGAATGCCAAAGTTTTTAACTCCCTTAGCCTTTAAAATCTTAAATGCTTCAACTATCTGTTCAGGGGTCATTCCGTACTTAGCATCTCCAGGGTTATCCATAATACCGTTACATACTTCAAAAACTCCACCTGGATTATATCTGCAGCTTACTGTTTCAGGAATTCCACATTCTGCTTCCATATAATCAATCATTGTAATGTCATCAAGGTTGATAATCCCCCCTAAATCATTACAATATTTAAATTCTCCTGCAGGTGTTTCGTTTGATGAAAACATAATTTCATCATTTCTAAATCCAAGCTTATCAGCTATCATTAATTCTGTGTATGATGAACAGTCAACACCACATCCTGCTTCTTTAAGCTTTTTAATAATAAATGGATTTGGTTCAGCCTTTACTGCAAAATATTCTCTAAAACCCTTATTCCATGAAAACGCTTCGTTTACTTTTCTTGCATTCTCCATAAATCCTTTTTCATCATAAATATGAAAAGGTGTTGGGTATGTCTTTTCAATCTCCTTTAACTGTTCAAGTGTTACAAATGGTTTCTTTTCCATGATTTTTCAGTCCTCCTGTTATTGTGTATATTATAATGATTATAAAAATCAATTACATATGCTTATGTGTAAACAAATGATCCTGGCAATATTCTTTGTTGCCTGAGCATTTAGAACAATATCTAAATGTTAAATTAGGATCATCTAATTCCGTTCTGCCACAGACTGCACACTTATGTCTTGCGCCATTCTGGTAAGTCTGATTCTGTCTTGCTCTGTTAACCTGCTGCCTGTACTGTTTCTTACGCTTTGCCTGGGCCACACTAAAGGCTCCTCCATTCTTTTTAAGAGAAATAAAATATAATATAAAGTTAAGCAACGACATAACAATAAGTACCGTTGTAATAATTGCAATCACATATGTCCCAATCTGTCTTGCATAACTAAAAGCGTTGTAAATGTCAATTAAGATATATGCTCCATACAATACTCCAAACCACTTAATCTTAATAGGTATAATGAAATACAACATAAGTTGCTCTTCCGGATAAGTTGCCGCAAAAGCTAAGAATATGGACATATTAATGTAATAAGTACTTACATAAGCACCAATGTAGCTTCCTAATGTTTGACTTGAAAATGTATCTTTATAAACAAATGTCAAAACTACGTATAAAACAATTGCACCTACAACTGTAAATATGAGACCTGATATAAGATAAACATTATATCTGTACGTTCCCCATGTTCTTTCCAAAGTCTGTCCCAACTGATAATAAAGAATCAGCATAATTATTGTGAAGATACTTAATTCCTCCGGCATTGTTAAAACCCATGTTACTATACGCCATATCTGTCCGTGCAAAATCATATACGGATTAAATGTTAAAAGACCATACAATGTAGGATTTATTAAACTAACCATATATCCAATAACATATCCTGCTATTAAATATAAGGTAAGATTCTTTACAGCATACTTGCCGTATTTTCTTTCAAAATTAGAAATCATAAATTCTCCTCTGCCTTTCACCAAAAAGATATTGCAAAAAATATGTAATCTGCAACTTCTCTTCAAATAATAAACCAATTTACAGTATAATTTCCAAACCACTGTTTGTCAAACTACTTTCAATGTTTTTAATGGGATTTTCAACATATTTTCCATACATTTCTTTTTATTTGTTTTAATGTCTAAATAATATTACATTTTATTCATTTTTAGACATAGGCTTTTAACATTTTGTCTATTTTTGTTGGGTTGTTTTTTCTTATTAATTATATTATAATATAGAAATTCGCGTAAATACTTTTATTAAATATGAAAAAGATACGTTATTGAACTAAAATTTTTAATTAAAATCATTGTAATAACTTTACTGATTTTAATGATTAGATTTCAATTATAAATGCTTTAATGGCTTATTAAGGCATTAGGAGGAAAAAAATGAATGAATTAGAATATTACAGTCTTGGTATTGACATCGGTTCTACCACAGTAAAAATTGCAATCCTTGACAAGAATAATGATGTTGTTTTTTCTGATTACAAAAGACATTATGCAAATATTCAGGAAACTTTGGCTTCTCTTCTTAAAGAAGCTAAAGACAAATTAGGAAATATAGAATTATCACCAATGATTACAGGTTCAGGTGGACTTGCCCTTTCAAATCACTTGAAAGTACCTTTCGTTCAGGAAGTTGTTGCCGTAGCTTCAGCCCTTGAAGATTATGCACCTCAGACTGACGTTGCCATCGAACTTGGTGGTGAAGATGCAAAGATTATTTATTTCACTAACGGTATTGAACAGCGTATGAATGGTATTTGTGCCGGTGGTACAGGTTCTTTCATAGATCAGATGGCTTCTCTTTTACAGACAGATGCCAGTGGTTTAAATGAATATGCCAAGAATTATCAGGCTATTTATCCTATTGCTGCCCGTTGTGGTGTTTTTGCAAAAACAGATATTCAGCCTTTAATTAACGAAGGTGCTACTAAGGAAGATTTAGCCGCTTCTATTTTTCAGGCTGTTGTTAACCAGACTATTTCAGGTCTTGCCTGTGGTAAACCTATCCGTGGAACAGTTGCTTTCCTTGGTGGACCACTTCACTTTTTACCTGAATTAAAGAATGCATTTATCAGAACTTTAAAATTAGATGATGAGCATATTGTTGCACCTGAACATTCTCATTTGTTTGCTGCAATCGGTTCTGCTCTTAACCATTCTGAAAATGTAAAAGTTAACATTTCTGATTTATATGAACAGTTATCTAAAGGTATAAAGATGTCTATGGAAATTAAACGTCTTGATCCTTTATTTAATAATGAAAGAGAATATAAGGAATTTACTGAAAGACACAATAAGGACTGTGTTAAAAAGGGAGATCTTGCTACATACAAAGGCAATTGCTATTTAGGTATTGATTCAGGTTCTACTACAACTAAAGCTGCTTTGGTTGCCGAGGATGGAACCCTTCTTTACTCATACTATAGTGGTAACAACGGTAATCCTTTACAGACTATTATTGATGCCGTTAAGGATATTTATAAGAAACTTCCTTCTGACGCACACATTGTACGTTCATGTTCAACAGGTTATGGTGAAGCTCTTATTAAGAATGCCTTATTGCTTGATGAAGGTGAAGTTGAAACTGTTGCCCACTATCATGCAGCAGCTTTCTTTGAGCCACAGGTCGACTGTATCCTTGATATCGGCGGACAGGATATGAAATGTATTAAAATCAAAAACAATTCTGTAGACAGCGTTCAGCTTAATGAAGCCTGCTCTTCAGGTTGTGGTTCTTTCATTGAAACTTTTGCCAAATCATTAAATTACTCTGTTCAGGATTTTGCTAAGGAAGCCTTATTTGCAAGTAATCCTACTGACCTTGGTACAAGATGTACTGTATTTATGAACTCTAATGTTAAGCAGGCACAGAAAGAAGGCGCTACTGTTGCAGATATTTCTTCAGGTCTTGCTTATTCAGTTATAAAAAATGCTTTATACAAAGTTATTAAAATTTCTGACGCAAAGGATTTAGGACGTAAGGTTGTTGTTCAGGGTGGTACATTCTACAACGATGCAGTTCTTAGAAGTTTTGAAAAAATTGCAGGTTGCCAAGCTATTCGCCCGGATATTGCAGGTATTATGGGTGCTTTCGGTGCTGCTCTTATTGCAAAAGAAAGATATAAAGGACAGGAAACTACTATCCTTTCATTGGAACAGTTAGAATCTTTTGATTACACTACTTCAATGACAAGATGTAAGGGATGTACTAACGCATGTCTTCTTACAATTAATAAATTCTCTGACGGACGTAGATTTATTAGTGGTAACAGATGTGAGAAAGGTATTGGTGGTGTTAAGAACAAAGATCACATTCCAAACCTTTTTGAATATAAATATCATAGAATGTTTGATTATGAACCTTTGGCTCCTGAAAACGCTCCACGAGGTGTTGTTGGTATTCCAAGAGTTCTAAATATGTACGAAAACTTCCCATTTTGGGCAACATTCTTTAAAGAATTAGGATACAGTGTAATGCTTTCTCCTAAGTCATCACATAAGATTTACGAAATGGGTATTGAATCAATTCCTAGTGAATCTGAATGTTATCCTGCTAAGATTTCTCATGGACATATTGAGTGGTTATTACAAAACGGTGCAAAATTTATTTTCTATCCATGTATTCCATATGAGAGAAATGAAACACCTGATGCTAACAACCATTACAACTGTCCTATTGTTACATCTTATGCTGAAAATATTAAGAACAACGTTGAAGCTTTAGAAGATTCTTCAATTAATTTTATGAATCCTTTTATGGCATTTACAAATGAAGAAATTCTTACAAAACGACTTGTTGAAGAATTTACAGCTCTTGGCATTAAAGAAGATGAAATTAAGAGTGCTTCTCACAAAGCATGGGATGAACTTATTGCTTCACGTAATGACATGATGAAAAAGGGTGAAGAAACTCTTAAATATATGGAAGAAACAGGACGTAGAGGTATTGTTCTTGCCGGTCGTCCATACCACGTTGATCCTGAAATCAACCACGGAATTCCTGAAATGATTAACTCATATGGTCTTGCTGTTCTTACAGAAGATTCAGTTTCACATCTTGCTGATGTTGAAAGACCTTTAATTGTTTCTGACCAGTGGATGTATCACTCACGTCTTTACAAAGCCGCAAACTTTGTTAAAACAAGAGATGATCTTGATTTGATTCAGTTAAACTCTTTTGGTTGTGGTTTGGATGCAGTTACAACAGACTGTGTAAGTGATATTCTTACAAAATCAGGAAAGATTTACACAGTATTAAAGATTGATGAAGTTAACAACCTTGGTGCTGCAAGAATCAGAGTTCGTTCTTTACTTGCTGCAATTAGGGAACGTAGCGAAAATCATTTTGAACGTTACATTCAGCCTTCATCATTTAATAAAGTTGAATTTACTAAGCAGATGCGTGATGACAATTATACTATTCTTTGTCCTCAGATGAGTCCAATTCATTTCACAATGTTACAGGCTGCATTTAATGCTTGTGGATATAATTTTGAGGTAATGGAAAGTAACAAATCATGTATTGACACAGGTTTAAAATATGTTAACAATGATGCATGTTATCCTTCTCTTATAGTTGTTGGTCAGATAATGAATGCTCTCCTTTCCGGCAAATATGATTTGAACAAAACTGCCGTAGTTATTTCTCAGACAGGTGGTGGATGTCGTGCTACTAACTATATTGGATTTATAAGAAGAGCTTTGGAAAAAGCCGGTATGTCCCAAATTCCTGTATTGTCATTAAGTTTAAGTGGACTTGAACATCATAGCGGTTTCAAAATCACTCCAAAGCTTGCACTAAAAGCTGTTGAAGCCTGCCTCTATGGTGACTTATTTATGCGTGTTGTTTACAGAACAAGACCTTACGAAGTTAATCCTGGAGAAACTAATGCTTTACATAAAAAATGGGAATACAAGCTTTGCAAAGAGCTTTCAGATAATAGTTTTGGGATTCATCGTTTCAAGAAGAATATGAAGAAGATTGTTGAAGAATTCGATGCTATTCCTGTAAAAGATATTAAAAAACCTAGAGTTGGTATTGTAGGTGAAATTCTTGTTAAGTTCTCTCCTACAGCTAACAATAATTTAGTTGAATTGCTTGAATCAGAAGGTGCCGAGGCTGTTATGCCTGACCTTGTTGACTTCTTCCTTTATGGATTTAGAAATGCAACATTTAAGGTTGAAAAATTAGGTTTTGACAAGAGTATTATTAGAATGAATAACCTTGGAATTAAAGCTATTGAATGGATGAGAGGTTCTGCAAAGAAAGCTCTTATAGAAAGTAAGCACTTTACTCCTACTGCTGATATTTGGGAAATGAGTAAAATGGCTGAAGATGTTGTTTCAATAGGTAACCAGACTGGTGAAGGATGGTTCTTAACAGGTGAAATGCTTCACTTAATCCACGACGGTGTTCCAAACATTGTTTGTACACAGCCTTTCGCTTGTCTTCCTAACCACATCGTTGGTAAGGGTGTTATTAAGAAACTTCGTGCACAGCATCCTGAAGCAAACATCGTAGCCGTTGACTACGATCCTGGTGCCAGTGAAGTTAACCAGCTTAACCGTATCAAATTAATGCTTGCAACAGCAAACAAAAAGATTGGGAAGAAATAGGCTTTATAGGTTTAGAATTGAATAAATTGATATATTAGTATTTTAATATTTTATAAAAGGGCTACCGCGATGGATAGCCCTTTTATTTTTACATATCTATTTTTGTTGTCCACTTGCTTACATCCCAGATTTCTGTTGCCCATTCTTCATAGAAGTCCGGTTCGTGACACACCATTAAAACACTGCCTTTATATGTCGTAAGAGCACGCTTTAATTCGTCCTTTGCATCTACGTCAAGGTGGTTTGTCGGCTCGTCAAGAAGAAGGATGTTGCTTTCTCTGTTTATTAGCTTGCACAAATAGTTTCTACTTATGCAATCATGATATTTATTTAATATCTTTTCAACTATATATTTTCAATCTGCCAGTCAATAGGTTCAACACCGTTAGCTTTTAAAAATTCGTTTGCCTTGCTGAAATGTTTGCAGCCAAAGAATCCCCTATATGCTGACAATGGACTTGGATGTGGTGCTTTCAAAACCAAATGCTTAGGATTAGTTAACATCTTAGCTTTTCTGCCGGCAGGTGCGCCCCACAAAAAGATAACTATAGGTCTGTCCTGAGCATTTACAGCTTCAATTACTGCATCTGTAAACTGTTCCCATCCTTTTCCCTGATGAGAGTTAGCCTGATGAGCTCTTACAGTAAGAACTGTGTTAAGCAACAACACTCCCTGGTCTGCCCATTTCTTTAAATATCCATTATTAGGAATATAACAACCTAAGTCATCATGCAATTCCTGATAAATATTTTTAAGTGAAGGAGGTATGTCGTTACCCGGCAAAACAGAAAAACTCAAGCCATGAGCCTGATGCACATTATGATATGGATCCTGTCCCAAAAGCAAAACTTTTACATCTTTAAGAGGTGTAAAATGAAATGCATTAAAAATATCATCTGCAGGTGGATATACCACTGTAGTACTGTATTCATTTTTTACAAACTCGAATAAATCTTTATAATATGGCTTTGAAAACTCCTTCTTTAAAGGCACAAGCCAATCGTTATCTATCATTGACATTTCCTATTCCTCGTTTCAATATTACCTTCATTATTGATAATTGGTATTATTTTTCATATTATCTTTGTTAAATTACACCCTAACCAGTGTATCTACATTATAACTTTGTCCTATTACTTTCCTATTATTCTTTCCACAAATTCCTTATTGCAGAAAACCTTTACTGCATTTTTTCTCATTTCTATTTCAAAATGATTATCCGTTACCATTTCTCCGTCAACATTAAAAGTGTATCTCTTATCGCTGTCAATAACCACTTTTTTTCCTTGATATTTCTTAATCTTCGGAGATTTTTCATGCTTTGCGCTTAGCAGTTTTACAAACAATGGTAAAACCTTAACCTTTGGCATTTTTTCCACAAAATATACATCAAATAATCCATCGTCAAGTGTAGCGTGGGGTGCCATTCTAAAACCTCCACCATAATATTGACCATTGCATATGGCAAGTATTGTGCATTGGTTTTCGAAACTTTGATTATCGTCTATCTGTACTTTTACTTTTTTAAATTTATATTTAATAAAAGTATAAAAAATGCTGGCATTGTAGCGCTGGCTTACCGGAATCCATTTCTTCTTCCTAATCCATGAAATATTGTTAGCCACATCAGCATCAAGTCCTACACAGGCAACATTAATAAAATGTCTTCCATTAATAATTCCAAAATCAAAATCATGTATTCCGTCATCATATTGGTTAAGTGTTCTTTCAAAATCATTTCCACTGCCTGTTGGAATATTTCCAAGAATCTTGTTCTTAGAACCTGCCAACCCGTTTAGAACTGCATTTAAATTGCCATCTCCACCGACAGAAAAAACAACACATTCTTCATCAGGTATTTTTTTTGCAAACTTCTTTGCATCCCCTGCATTATGTGTATAGAATATTCTGTATTTAATTTTTTCTTTTGAACATTCCTTTAAAATCCTCTGTTCAAACTGATTTGTGTCTATTTTTCCACTGTTAGGATTAATAATAAAATAATATTTCATCTTTAAGTATCTACGTTTCTACAAACGTACCGGCACTCCCTTACCATCTAAATAATGTTTTAAATCATTAATTTCCAATTCTTTGTAATGGAATAATGAAGCTGCAAGAGCTGCGTCAGCTTTTCCCTCTGTTAATGCATCATAAAAATGCTCCATAGTTCCAGCTCCACCTGAAGCAATAACAGGAACAGAAACATTTTCAGCTATAATCTTTGTAAGTTCAATGTCATAGCCCTGCTTCACTCCGTCACAATCCATACTTGTAAGCAAAATCTCTCCTGCTCCAAGTTTATCAACCTTCATTGCCCATTCAACAGCATCCATGCCCATATCCACACGTCCACCGTTCTTGTATATATTCCAGCCGCTACCATCTTCACGTCTCTTAGCGTCAATGGCAACTACAACGCACTGACTTCCAAACTTGTCAGCCGCTTCACTTATAAGATTAGGATTCATAATAGCTGATGAATTAATTGAAATCTTGTCAGCGCCCTCTCTTAAAAGTTCCTTAAAATCATCCACAGTTCTAATTCCTCCACCAACAGTAAACGGAATAAAAACCTGTTCTGCCACTCTTCTTACCAAATCCGTAACAGTATGTCTATGGTCAGAAGACGCAGTAATATCTAAAAATACAAGTTCATCCGCTCCTGCCTTGTTATAAGCTTTTGCAACTTCAACAGGATCACCTGCATCTTTTAAATTCACAAAATTAGTACCTTTTACAACTCTATTGTTATTTACATCCAAACATGGAATAATTCTCTTTGTATGCATATTTCTCTCCCAAATCTATATTATAATGCCGCAAAATTCTTTAAAATCTGAAGTCCTACATCACCACTCTTTTCAGGGTGAAACTGGCATGCAAAAACATTACCACTTTCAACAGATGCATGAATATGTGTAACATAATCTGTTGAAGCCTTAACTATCTGCTCATCTTCTGCTTCCAAATAATATGAATGTACAAAATAAACATAAGACTGTTCTTCAATGCCTTTAAATAATCTTCCGTTATTAGTAAGTTCCAAAGAGTTCCATCCAATATGTGGAATCTTAAATCCCGGCTTGTCAGGTATTCTAAGAATCTTTCCTTTTAAAATTCCAAGTCCTTCCACTCCCGGAGTTTCATCACTGCTTTCGAATAAAAGCTGAAGTCCTAAGCATATTCCAAGAAAAGGTGTGTTATTTTCCACAACCTTATTGATTGTATCAATAAGATCATAATCTCTCAATTTCTCCATTGCATCTCCGAAAGAACCAACTCCCGGAAGAACTACCTTATCTGCTGAAAGAATAACATCCTTGTCTCTTGATACTACAGTATCTTCTCCTATATACTGAAATGCCTTCTCCACGCTTTTAATGTTGCCTGCATCATAGTCAATAATTGCTATCATTTATTCAGTCCCTTTCTCCAATGAATTGCAATCAAGCTCAAACCAAAATTCAACACCATCCGGTCTGTTAATTGCTCCACATTTCTTTTCGTGTCTGTCCATAATGGCTTTAACTATAGATAATCCTATACCGTTGCCACCATAAGCTCTTGTTCTTGCTTTGTCAACTTTATAGAACTTGATCCAAATATTATCAAGCTCATTTTCAGGAATATTTTTTCCTGTGTTAAACACAGACACTCTTACTATACCATTTTTTTCCTGAATTTTCACTTGAATTATTCTATTTTCGTCAACATGATTTAAAGCATTACTTAAATAATTAGTAATAACCTCTTCAATCTGGAACTCATCTGCCCAAACGTAAACAGGTTCCATCTGATTAAATTCAATATTAACCTGCTTTTCATTAGCCTTAATTTGCATAGAATGAATTACACCGGCTATAACAGATGTAATGTCAAATCTTTCCATATTTACACTGCCATTACCAAATTCCAATTGATTTAACGTTAAAAGATTCTTAACCATCTTATTCATCTTGCCGGCTTCATCAATAATAACATCGCAGTAGTAATCCATATCCTCCGGATTATCACTTATACTTTCCTGAAGTCCCTCTGCATAACCCTGAATAAGTGCAATAGGTGTTTTTAATTCGTGAGAAACATTAGAAATGAATTCCTTTCTCATTTCATCTACTTCTTCTTTCTTTGCAATATCCTTATGAAGCTGTAAATTGGCAGATTTAAGCTCTGAAATTGCCGTTTCCAGCTTATCTGACATTTCGTTCATACTTTCTCCAAGTACACCTATTTCATCATCTCTCTCATCTGCATATTTTACATTAAAATCAAGTTCTGACATTCTTTTTGAAATATCAGCTAACTGCAAAAGAGGCTGTGTATACTTTCTTGTTATCCCAATAATAATAATTGTTGTTACAAGAATAAGTGATATTCCAACACCTAAATAAAACTTATTTGCAATAGCTATACTTTCCCTAAAGCTTTCCACTGACATTCTTATAACTACGTAGTTTCCCGAAGATACACCTCCTGAAAGCTCATAGTATTGATTGTCAGAAAATCTGTCTACTGTAGATTGAATAGTGTATTTGTCATTTTTTTCTATAATCTTTGGCTCTTCCTTCTGCTTAGTATTACTGCCAAAAATCATATCCTTCCAACGGTCCGCAAGCATTTTTCCGGCACCGTAATCATAAATAGATTCCCCGGCACTATCAACTACAATCATAGTAGCTCCGGCTTTTTCACATATATTGTTAAGTATGGAAACATCATCACTGTTTTCTATATCTGAATCATCCTGAGTTATTTTTATTAACTCATTGTAAACTTTCTTAATAGAATCTTGCTTTGTTTTCTTATAATATTTGCTTAAGAAAAAGCTGCTAAATATACTAGCAGCAATCAGGGATAATCCCATGATTGCCACTATAATTACGGTCATCTTGTAACCGATGGTATGTTTCATTTTATTCTTATCTATATCCTTCATTAGTTAACCTCGAATTTGTATCCCATGCCCCAAATTGTAACTATGTATTTGCCACATTCTCCAAGCTTATTTCTTAGTTTTTTAACGTGGGTGTCAATAGTTCTTGCATCTCCAAAATAATCATAATTCCATACATTATTAAGAATATTCTCTCTTGATAAAGCAATTCCTTTATTTTGTATGAAATATGATAACAATTCAAATTCCTTAAAACTAAGTTCAATAGGTTCACCCTTTACTGTAACAATATGAGCCGCCTTGTTTATTTCAATATCTCCAGCCTGTTCAATCTGATCCTGACCTATATTATTAGTTCTTCTAAGGATTGCATCAACTCTTGCCACAAGAATTCTCGGACTGAACGGTTTTGAAATGTACTCGTCAACTCCAAGTTCAAAACCAAGCAACTCATCACTTTCCTCGCTTTTCGCAGTAAGCATAATAATCGGAACCTTGGAAATCTTTCTAATCTCCCTGCAGGCTTCCCATCCATCCATCTTAGGCATCATAACATCCAAAATAATAAGGTCAATATCATTGCTCTCCACGAACACATCTACGGCTTCTTCACCGTTGGATGCTTCCACTACTTCATATTGTTTTCTTACAAGAAAGTCTCTTACAAGCTTTCTCATTCTATCTTCATCATCTACAACAAGAATCTTTAATTGTTTCATAATATTCCTCCATAGCACTTTAGATAATTGGCAAAACCTAATCCCCTGAGAAAAATTTATTGCAAACACGTTGATTTTTTCATTTTGCTCCGTCGTCTATTGTAAAGCGAAAACCTAAACTCGCCTACGGCTCAAACAGTAGGTTTATCGCTTTACACTATACTCGCAAAATTTCAAAAATCTGCCTATTGTTTGCTACTGAATTTTTCTCTGGCTGATTTATATTCAATTATCTTCTATTATTTATACTAATATTAAACCAGTAATCTGTGTATATTTAATGAACTACTCTGAATCTTTTTTGTTTTTGTTGGTTCCTGCTGCTCCTAAGCATAGCATTAATGATATTAGTTGTATATACTTCACTTTTAAAATAAATCAAGCATATTATCCAGATATATTTCTTCCCTAACATTTATATGGTATTCAGGCTTTGTCATATAATACAATAAAAATTCTAATATCAACGCACTTCCAAGACTTCTGCCTTCAATTTTAAAGTTAGAAAATCCCATAGGAACATATTTATTTTCAATGTCACCTATGCTTATAAATCCCGGATTTTTCATTGCTTCTGAAAAGCGATACCCCTTTTCAGCGGTAGGTGACTTACATATATGCTCCTTTTGATTTTCTCCTAAGTTTTTTCGGCTTACAGCTTCGTAACAGTTCTTCCTATCCTTACATCCAAACCAACAACATTCGTTGCACAAAAATTCTACTTTATTTTTCTGAGTCTTAGTTAATCCTTCTAAATTTTCAAAATCTTTATTTAATCGAAAATCAGGTACAACATAACTAAATTCTTCCCTGTTAACTTCTCTTTTAAACTCTTCAAAATCTGTTATTACCTTTGTGGTTGATGATACAAAATAAAAATTTGGATATTTATTTTTCAAATAATTCAAAAGTAAATCCGAATGCACAATTATGCCACTCTGCGCTTTGCTTTCTTTATAAAACATTTCACATAAATCGTTGCACCTCTTGTCTGAAAGATGCTCTTCTCTTAACAATGAATTGCTAAATGTAAGCCTTGGAGAAATGTTGTATTCATTCATAAGTTTTAATACAACTTTAGTATTACACTCTCCAAAACCTGCACGACCACCGCCCCAAAGACAGTCTGCCGGGGCACCGTATATCGAACCAATTTCACACCAATCATAAAAATATTCTCTATGTTCTCTAAACAAGGGCAAAAACACACTATAAAAGTCATAAAATTCAAACAAGCCCGGAAGATGAAAATATATTGTCATTTTGTTCATTTATACCCTCTTATTCTAATCTCTAATTATAAATTATCTATTACTAAAAACTTCTATTTTTAATAATATATTTATTTTTAACAATCACCATTTTTCATCATCACTAATATTTGTATTTTGAATATTTTTCTCTTATCATTGATATATCCTCCTCTATTTTTTCTATGTTAGTTTCTTTTAAACTTTCTGGATATGTATCTGTTAATTCAACCCATTCTTTATCAAAATCATCATTTTCATTCAACGTAATTAACTTATTATTCTTCAAATATCTAAAACTATATTCAGCATAATTATCATAAACTTGTGCTGTATTCATCTCATCAGATTCTTGTATAATCGGACCAATAATTTGAATTACGTCAATATATACCTGACCATTTAAATCTTCTGCAAGTACATACAATTGTCCCATTCCCATTTTTATGTTTTTGATTTTTTCCTTCTTTTCCATATCAAAGTATGCATTTACTTCGTATGTTTTTATTCCTGAAAATCTATTCTGTATATTTTCTGAATTTAAAAGTTCAAACTCGAGCTTTTCTCCATTTTTTTCAATCAAATACAAGGACGCCATTTGACCCGACTCAACTTTTACATCAATTTTTAATTTTGCACCTCCTCTTGTTCTTTTACTGCCACCTATTACTATTTCAATTCCCTCTTTTGTAGTTAATTTTTCTATATTAACACTTTGGTATGAAAAAGATAGTGCTGAATTATTTATTCCTATTTTTTTACTCGATTCAAACGCCTTAATTGCTACTATCAAAGATATAATTGCCACACCCAAAGAGGCTATTGGTACAATCGACGTTAGAATATACTTTAAAATTTTTCTAGATGATTTAACTGTTTCTTTGGCTTTAGAATCATCTAATGTATTTTTGATTTCTTTAACATTTGTTTCGATTTTTTCTAAATTACTTTCAATTTTTTTAACCTTGTTATCTGTCATTTCTAAATTTTTTTTAATTTCACTAATCATCAGGTTATTATTTCTAGCCATAGTTCTCTCCCTCCTTTGATACTTAATTCTTATTGTAAGTATTGTTGTAATAATTTTATCATTTTATGCCATTTTGACAATGACATCTATTTATTTTTATGATATTATGAAACTCAACATTACAAATGACTAATTAAAGGAAGAAGAGGTACTACTTTTGAAAATTAATTTTGAATCACTTAGAAATATAATTCGTGATAGACACAACAAAAACAAAAATACATCTGATTCGGCAGTATGCCTAAATGAATTTCTCAATCTCGAAGTTAACAGTGTTGAAGAAATAAGAAAGATGAGACAAGACGAATCTGCAAATTTTATTATGAGTTTGCAAAACTGGTTTTTAAGAAGAAATTTTACTTCGACTAAAATTTGCATTTCCATAGGTGACATTTTTTATGCAGATTTAGGAATCAATTATAAACCTGAATTTTCTTACCATCACCCCGTTGTCATTCTTGAAAAAATAGGCGGAATGTACTTAGTTGTTCCTGTTTCCACAACACCTGACAACATAAAAAACGCTTTCCATCCTATTGATAATCCAGATGGTAACAAAATGATGCGCAAAGTATACGGAAATGATATGGGTGACAAATCCGATGGATTTGAAAAAACAGGAGCCATTCTTTTGTCCGACATCAAAGTTATAAGTGCAGGGCGATTAATTTCCAAAAAGGGAAAACTTAAAAATATTAATCTTCAGGATTCGTTATTTAAAGAAATCAAAAACACTCTTTTTAAATTAGCTTTTCCTAAAGAAAATATCCGCTTATACAAAATTAATAATGAATTTACTTCTTTACAACAAAAATATACCGAACTGGAACATAATTATAATGTATTAAAAAATGAACATGATACTCTTCAACTTGAATATAATAAATTAATAGAAATTGATTAATTTATTTTTGTGATTGATTTTCTCTAAATTCTATGTTAGCATAATTATAGACGAAAGGTCGAATCAATAATGTTAAGCCGAAAGGGCAATTCAATAATAAAAGCTTATGTATGGTTATCCTTTATAACACGCGTAAGCTTTTATTTTTATCATTTTTCTATAACCTGCTTCACTAATTGCCATGCAACACTTCCTTCTCTCAATAAAGCCAACGCCTCTTCAAACTTAACCCATTTAACCGAATCAACTTCGCCTGATAATTTAAACTCTTTCTTTTTTACAGTTGCCTTGTAACCAAGCATTAGCATTTCTTTTTTCTCATAAGGATAACTTTTTATAAACTCTAAGCTTTCCACGTCCTGACCGATTTCTTCCTTCACTTCACGAATCACTGTTTCCTCGGCTGACTCACCCATTTTCATTATTCCTGCAACACATACATATTTGGTTGCTGAAACGTAGTTTTGTCTTAATAGAGCGATTTCATTATATTCATTTACAACGGCTGTGATAATACTTGTGGTAAACATATCCCACAAAGGTATATTACAATTTTCACAATAAGGTATTATTCCTTCATCTCCGATTTCTTTTCCGATAAGTCTTGAGCCACAATACGGGCAATAACAAAAATGCAATTTATGTTGCCTCCATTCTTTAATTAAATTTAGATATATTATACCATAATATTTAATTTTTCCTATTCTGCAACAGAAACAGAACACTAATAATTTCTTCATTCGGATTCATAAATACAGAGCAAACTCCATTGGGGAATAAGACTCCGCATAATGAGAAAATAAGTCCCATAACTCCAATAGTTAAAAAATTGTATGTTTTGGAGCGATAAATTTAAGCTTATTCTTTTTGCTCAAAAAATGAGTAATTCCAACTAATACCTAAATTACCATTCCAATGGCTGACGCAAGTGCCGCTCCTCCAATTCCCATTTGCATAGGAAAAACAAAAACAATATCAAGTACAATATTTACCACTCACCAAGCAAAACAGCTGCCATTGCTCTGTTTGGATCCTCATCTGCCCTGAACCACCAACTCCAAATAATATGCCCATTGACATTAAAATACACAAAAAAGGGAAAACCAGATAAGACCTACGTCTTATCTGGCTCATAATTACTACGTCCAACCTGTATCATCATAGTGGTGGGCATTTAGCTTTATAACTTACTTCTTATTGACTTTTGCAATAGTAATTACATTGGTTAAAATTAAAGCAACTACATAAATTGCTAGGATTACGAACATAGATGGCATAACATCCAACATTGCTGTCCAAATGTCAATTAAACTCTTATGGTCGATATTCTGTTTTGTCCTCTTCTGTTATTTCACGAATCACTTTGCAAGGTACTCCTGCTGCAACTACATTTGCCGGAATATCCTTTGTAACAACACTTCCGGAACCAATTATTGTATTGTCTCCTATGGTTACGCCCTGATTAATATGTACTCCTGAACCAACCCAAACATTGTTTCCTATCTTAACAGGCTTGGCATAGCAGGCTCCGTGAACACGTTCCCATGCATCCATTGCGTGATTAGATGTGTAAATACCTACTCTTGGTCCAAAAAGTACATTATCTCCAATCTCAATGCCTCCACCATCCAGCATAATACAATCAAAATTAGCATAAAAATTATTTCCAATTGAAATATTATATCCAAATTCACATCTGAAATTGGGTTCAAAATGAACTCCATTACCAACAGACTTTAAAAGTTTCTTTAGAATAACTTCCCTCACTTCCGCTTTTTCTCCAAAACTTGCATTATATTCATTGGTTAGAAATACCGTATTTTCACGAGCTTTCACTAATTCGTCTGTTAAATCATTGTACATCTTTCCACTTAAAATAAAATTCTTTTGTTCTTCTAAATTCATAATGTTCTCCTTTTTTATTTATATAGCATAAATATCAATCCTGCATAATTCGAGTTGTATCATATACGATAATTCATTTCCGCATTTTTTATTTTCCCGTTTCACCCTATTTCCGCATTTTTTATTTCTCTATTTTAGCACGTTTCCGCATTTTTTTGTTTTTTTCAAAATAACATCTTTGTATACCTTTTCACAATACCGTTATTATTCTAACTATTTTTTCAAATTCTAAATAATTTTTTCGTTCTCGCTGCTGTAAACTGAATTATCGGTCCGGAAATTATAATTGTTACAATCGTACATATTCCAAACTTTCCCCCAAATAAAACTCCAACAATTACCATTATGGCATCCAATATCATTCGCACTATTTTTACTTGCCATCCGTTCTTTTCTGCAAGTGAAAAAGTCAGCGCCTCATAAGAGCCACGTCCAAGGGAAGCTGCTGCATAAAATCCTGTTCCAAGGGCAAAAAGCACTACTCCCAATAGCATAATAAGCAGATTCAAACATAGATTTACGTGTATCCGGATAAATAGGATGCCCTGCTGTATAAATAGAAACATTAGGAGCTATAAAACAATTGTCTCCGATTATTACTTTTGCCACATCTATAATTGTGCAATTATAATTTGCGTAAAAATTCTTACCCACTTCAATATTTAAACCATAATTGCAATAAAAAGGTGGGTTAATGCAGGCGTCTTCTGATTTGCCAAAAAGCTCTTTTGCTATCTTTGCTATTCCATCAAAATCAGACCTATCTGCAAAATTAAGTTTTTGCAAAATCTTTCTGAATTTAGCCTGTTCTTCCATTGCAGCTTCATCTGCAACATATGCCATTTGCATATTTCTTCTTTTTTTCATAACCATAATTTAACTCTCCATTTCCGTTAATTTTTATTCATTTAGACTTCTTTCCAACACAAAAATAAACAATTATAATTGAATTTTATACCAAAATCAGCCATAATAATATAACAATCGTTCGCAAAGGAGAATAATATTATGGAATCATGCCCAAACATTATTTTAAATTCAGATGCATCTGAAAATGTTGCTTATAACATCACTAACTTTCCTGCATATATCAAAAAAGGACAACTTTCAAGCTATCCTGATTTTCGTGCTGTCAGCCACTGGCATGACGATTTTGAATTTATTCTTATTTTAGATGGTCAAATGTCTTATGATATAAATGGTCATAAGATTTCCTTACAGACCGGAGAAGGAATTTTTGTAAACAGCCGTTGTTTTCATTATGGTTATTCTGATTCACACACGGAATGTATCTTTATTTGCATTCTACTATCTCCACAACTTCTTTCCACTAATAATTATTTTGTGGAAAATTACTTAAATCATTTGGTGCAAAATACTAATTTTCCTTATCAGAAATTAAGCCCTGCCATTCAATGGCAAAATTCTATTCTTTGCAACCTTGAAGCACTTTACGAAAATAATTTAGAAAAGATACATCCGTTTACTATTTTAGAAAAAACCTCTCATATATTAGGATTACTCTTTGACAATATGGATTCTTTTTCTGATAATAAGCAAAATAATGATGACGTTATTGCGCTTACCGCAATGATTGGTTACGTACAAAAAAATTACTCTAACAAAATTCTGCTTAAAGATATTTCAACTGCCGGAAATTGCTGTAAAACCAAATGTACTGAACTTTTCAAAAAATATTTAACCACATCTCCTATGTTATATCTAAATCAGTACCGCTTAGAGAAGTCAATTTTTCTTCTTCAAAATACGGAAATGTCAATTACTGAAATAGCATATGCCTGTGGTTTTTCAAACACAAGTTATTACTGCGAACTTTTTCATAAAAATTATGGCATAACTCCCGGACAGTTTAGAATTAGAACTTCATAATCTTGCGACTTACTAAAAATCCGGCAACTCTTTTAAATATTCATTATATTGGTCGCTTGTTGCCTTCCAAAGTTTAATGCCTTCAACTTCTCCATATAGCTCTTTAAGCTACTTTTCTACTTCATCACAAAATTCAGGTATATCACTTAATTTCGTATGTTCTGTCATAAATAACTCCTATCGTCTCATTAGTACTAATTTACCATTTTGAAACTAGTTTCTAAGTTTCCATATTTAATATTTTCTATCATTTTAAAATTTACCTATCCGTTTAAATTCTTATCATCGTCGAGAGCACTAAAAATCATCCTAATCCATTTGCAAAAACCAAGAGTAAAACAAATCTTTAGATGGCTTTTCATATTCTAATTTTGAACATGTTGCTTTATAGTGTGCAAGCAATCCGTTGCACAAGGTAGTTTTTCCCACTCCACTGCTCTAGTAACAAATATAAAATCTTTCATATTATACCTCCACAAAATTCCAACTTATTGTTTGAATTATACCTTTTTCATTTTATATCACTTTCCATATATACAACACTGCTATTAAATTCTCTTTTCCGCCCCTTCATAAACTTCTTTTATACTTGTTTTTTCTATATTCTTGTTTCTTTTAAACGAACACCACTGAAGTTGTCTTTCAGTAAACCCACTAGCTTCCCAATGCTTATACTCATGAAGATAATTATACTTACCCTCTTCAATAGCTCTAATGTTCTGTATTGTTTGGCTTTCCTTATCAAATATTGCAACAAAGCCATAATCAAATACTCCATTATCAGCACGCATAAATCCCATTACATAGCATATATTTGTTTCATTGTCAAATTCCAAACAATCCAATACCATATTTTTGTCTTCCGCAAACAATGTTGCAACTTTGGTAAATGTTTTTGTTTCATATATTCCAAGCTGAGTTCTGGTTGAAGAAAATGGTTTTTCAATATTGTAAAAGAACTTTCCGTCAGGTGTAAACGCAAAGCCTTCATCCTGTGCACCATCTCGCGTAACAGTGATTTTCTTTAATAATGACAATGAATCAAGATCATAAAAAGCTAAAAATCCTTCTGTTGATTTTACGCTAATAATATTCCTTCCCGGCATAAAAGCTGCAGTATACGCATAAGGGATATTCTTAAACCTTGCTATTTCATTTTCATCTTTGTCATATATGTAAACAGTGGCACCATTGCAACCTACACAATATGATTCATTTTTATAAAATCCCCAAAATCTTCTCATACACACTCTCCTTCTTTTCTGTAAGCATCTAGCTCTCCCTTAAATATAACCTTCTTATTAAAAGCAAAACCTTGCCACAATAGCTAAAAAAATAATAATCAAAATCAATAATATTATTTTTTTATTTTCTATATATTCTATATAATTTTTCTTTTTCTTATAATTTTCATTTTTCCAAAATTCACCTATATTAACAGTATCATTATGTTTTGTAGATTGAATTGCTTTTTTCTTCCTAATTACCGAAAAAGGATCTTCCTGTTTCATAATCCTCTGGTAAAAATTTCTTGTATATGCGATATCCTTTTCTTCGCACTCTGAACTGTAATCACTATGTGCAATATTATTTCTAATCCACCTAATATGCTTAAGCATTTTGTAATCGCTATCCCAGGACTTAACTAATTGTCTTTCAAAAATTGGAATTTTTTCCATCTCTTTTATATACGCTGAAACTCCCTGATTATTATTTAATAAATCCTTACATAAATTATCTAGTTTTTTATATTGTTCAAAAAATCTATTTTCTGTGTTATTCATACTGATTACCTTTTTATTATTGCTTTATCAAATTTCCATTTGTTAAATTCATATCTGCATTATACCATAAAAATAACGACACTGTATATTCCTCTCATAACGTACTATGCCGTTGCTTTTATCTCAAAAAAGCATACAAACTTAGAAAAGACTATAGACACACTGTTATGTTCGAAAACAGTAAAATCTATAGTCTTTATTTATGTCTAGACAAACTATTTATTATAAATTGCTTTCCATTAAAATTTCACTACTTGTGGTTCATGTGTAAATGAATAAAATGTAGCTATTGCATTTTTGAAGTATAATACTTCTGTGTTTCCATCATCTGCTGAATACATATTCTGTAAAGATGGATATGCATCAAGCATTGACTGTCTTGCTTCTCTTCTATCATCTTCCACAAGTTCTCCTGCTACACGGAGCCATTCACCATCTTTAAATGCACAAATTTCTACCTTTGGATTTGTATGAATCTGTTTTGAAACATCCTTTACCTTACCAGTCTGGATATACAACTTGCCTTCAAAAATATGTGCTGTTCCAAAAGGTCTTACTCTTGGCTGGTCGCCTTCTACTGTTGCCAAATAATATGTTTCTGCTTCTTTTAAAAATTTTACTACCTGTTCCATTGTGTAATCCTCCTGTTTTTTATTTGAATAAATTCATTATACCACTATTTTCCTGTTTAATCACAAAAGACACCATACAAACTGGAATTTACCGAATGACCTTTTCAAACTGGAATATTCCGTCCGGGAACTGCTCGTCCAGTTCTTCGGAGCACATTTCCGGATCATTCGGATCTTGGTGATATTTATTAAAAAACTCTACAATGTGGAAGCCGCAGCGATTGACATAAAAATGAATGTTGCGCTGCTCAAAATACGGAGTGACCGTTTCCCACACCTTCACTTCCGGGTACAGTTTTTCAACAGCACACCAAGCAGCATATCCGATACCTTTGCTATGGACAGCCGGAGAAACAAAAAGAAGATCAAGGTCACCTTTTTCGCCGTCAACTTTGATCACTATGCCGCCGACTTTTTGACCGTCCAGTACGATACGGTAGGCTTCTCCGCCGTCAATGAACTGCTCAATCGTATCCCGTGATATGATTTGATCCTCTTCCTCAAAGTGGTCATCTCTAAGTCCAAATTCTTCCATCGCACCATAATTAAAGGCTTCCTGATTATCCAAAATAAACTGTTCTCTATCGCTACATTCAAGAGGAAACAGCTGTACAATAGTATTCATATCTTTGCTCCTTAAAATTACGATTTTTTACTGCTACTTTTCGTCTATAAATCTTTCTTGTAAACTGTTCATTGTCCTCAGACATTTCTTCAATTGTTATATCAAAATCATTCTCATCAAATTCTGGGAAAAAAACATCCCCTTGCTCTATATTTATATTAATTTCAGTAATGTACATTACATCCACTAATGGTATAGCTTCTTTATATACTCCATAACCACCGGCTATATATACATCCTTTCCTTTCGCTAACTCGATAGCCTCTTTTACACTAGATGCTGTATGAATATTTCTTCCAACATATTTTTTACTTTTTGAAATAACTATAGTTTCTCTATTTGGGAGTGGATGACCGATTTCATCATATGAATTCCGTCCCATTACCACAACATTTCCTGTTGTAAGTTCCTTGAACTGTTTTTGCTCGCCCTTAATTTTCCATGGGATTTTTCCATTTTTCCCAATACAATTATTTTTTGAACGAGCTACTATTAAACCTATCATATGATACTCCCTCCTACAGATTCCATTCTCTTTGTCAATCATTCTACACTTCGAACCTTATCCAAATCAATCCAGTATCTTTGTTCCACAACACCATCAACCACGACTTCGTTTTCTAGTATTCCTCCATTGTTTTCAATGCTTTTAGCCGAACCAATATTTCCTTTATCACAAACCATCAGAACTTTATTTATTCCTAGCTTTCTACATTCTTTCAAAGCCAACGATATCATTTTTGTTGCAATCCCTTTTCTTCTCTCTGATGGGCGAACACCATCTCCTATGTGTCCACCATTTAATAACAATGCTTCGTTTAAATAATGTCTAATGTTTACAGCACCTACAACAATGTTTCGTTCTTCATCTAAGCAAAAAAATGTAGAATCAGGAACTAATCCCTCACTTGTGTCTCTTACTTCCAGATTGTTACAATAGTAATCAAAATCACTGTAATCTAAACGACCAATTACATATGGAATAATTTCTTCACCAGAATTATTCCACTCATCTAACATATCTACAATTTGATTACGATATTTATTTGTTGCTTTTACTAACTTAAGTTTCACAATAATACCTCCAGCACTAATCCTTTGTTATTAGAATTTAACTTCCTGTGGTTCATGTGTAAATGAACTAAATGTAGCTGTGGCATTTTTGAAATAGAATACTTCTGTATTACCATCATCTGCTGAGTACATATTCTGTAAAGATGGGTATGCATCAAGCATAGACTGTCTTGCTTCTCTTCTGTCATCTTCTACAAGTTCTCCAGCCACTCTCCATCCTTAAATGCACAGATTTCTACCTTTGGGTTTGCGTGAATCTGCTTTGAAACATCCTTGGTTTTACCTGTCTGAATATACAATTTACCTTCAAAAATATGGGCTGTTCCAAAAGGTCTAACTCTTGGCTGATCTCCTTCTACTGTTGCCAAATAATATGTTTCTGCTTCCTTTTAAAATTTTACTACCTGTTCCATTATGTAATCCTCCTATCTCAATTTTTATTTTGATAGGTTCATTATATCACTATTTTCCCTATTATTCTTATCTATTATCAACCTTTTCCGGATACATATCATGATTTGCCATTCTATTAAATGCGATTTCTTCCCATTTTGTTCCAGGCTTTCCATAATTACAGTAAGGGTCTATTGATATTCCACCTCTCGGAGTAAATTTTCCCCATACCTCAATGTATTTTGGATCCATAAGTTTTATCAAATCTTTCATAATTATGTTCATACAATCTTCATGAAAATCACCGTGATTTCTGAAACTAAATAAGTATAGTTTTAATGATTTACTTTCCACCATTTTAATGTTGGGTACATATGATATTGTAACAGTGGCAAAATCCGGTTGACCTGTTATGGGACACAAACTTGTAAATTCAGGGCAATTAAATTTTACAAAATAATCATTTCCCTGATGTTTATTCTCAAAAGTCTCTAACATCTCCGGTGCATAATCGCATGGATACTGTGTTTTCTGATTACCTAATAATGTTATGTCTACTGTCTCTTCTTTGCTTCTTCCTGTCATAATTCTTCTCCTTTTTATTCCATTGCCGGATCTTTAATTCCGTTTAACTCAAACGCTTTAGCTCTGTCTATACATGTTCCACATTTGCCACAAGGTTTTTCTCCACCTTCATAACAACTCCATGTGTATTTATATGGCACATTTATCTCAAGTCCCTTTTTAACAACCTGATCTTTAGTTGCATTGATAAATGGTGCTACAACCTTAATCTGTTTTCCACTTCCAAGATATATCGCTTCATTTATTGCATTATTAAAATCGCTGCTACAATCAGGATATGCACTTCCAGCTGCATCATCTGCATGTGCTCCATAATATATCTCACTGCAGCCTTTTGAAAGTGCTATACTGGCAGCACTTGATAAGAATAATCCATTTCTAAATGGAACATATGTTGAAACAGGTGAACCATTTGTACTCTTAATCTGGTCATTATATGATTCTTTAGGTATTTCCTTATCAGAATGTGATAATAGGGAACAATCGCTATATTGAAAAATTTTTGCAAGGTCAAGATAAATATGTTCTACATTATAGTATTTTACAATTTTATCTGATGCTTCTATCTCTTTTGTATGTTTCTGACCATATGCTATTGATAATGCAATAACATTTTCTGGACCATATTTTTCTACTGCCATACCAAGGCATGTTGTACTATCTATTCCACCACTGAACAAAACCATTGCTTTCATTGTTAAATCTCCCTCTTAATGTTTGTGTATATGTTTTTGTGTTAGTTTTTTTAATTCCTCTTGCAGTCATGCAGCTGTGACATCCTTCAATAAGTACTGCTATATCTTCTGCTCCTGTAACCATCTGCATAATATCTGCAATATCACTTCCTATTCTTTCCTGAAGTTGTAATCTTTTCGATACCATATCTGCTATTCTTGCTATCTTACTAAGACCTATCACTCTTCCCTTTGGAATATAGGCAACCGTTACCTTCATATCATACATAAGTGCAAGATGATGCTCACAATAACTGAAAATATCTATGTCTTTTACCACTACCATATCAGAATTTCCATTTTGACTTTTACATTCCACGTTTTCGAACTCTTCTTCCAGTCTATCAAGTGCAAATGTTTTGTTAAACATATCTGCAATTTCTTCATTTGTATAATTCATTCCCTCAAAAACTTCTTCGTACATTTTTGCAACTCTTTTAGGTGTGTCTATTAATCCCTCTCGTTCAGGGTTATCACCCAGAGCTTTAAGAATACCAGCTATATGATATTCGATTGCTTTAGTATCTATTTTCTTATGCTTTTCCATGTTAGACTCCTTTTTTATCTGGTGACCATATTATTTTATGTAACTGAATCTGCATATTAACATCATTCATTACATTCTCTTTCATAAAATCAACTATTTCCTCTGGTTCTATCATTCCAAATACCGGACTTATATAAAGATTACATTTTCCATACAGATTATATTTTTCCATAATCTGCTTTGTCTTTATAAGATCCTCTCGGCTTCCTACTACAAATTTGACAGTATCATTGCTATTTAAAATATCAAAATTTCCTAGATTCATGGACTGTTCCATTCCACTACAGGAAAGCTTATAATCCATTGTAAAAGTTACATTTTCTTTATGAAGCTTACGGATTTTGTCAAGAAAAATGCTACCGTTAGTCTCTATTTCTACATTCAGATTGTTTTCTGCAAGAGCTGTTATAACTTTTTCAATATCGTCTCTTAATAATGGTTCACCACCGGTAAGAGTGACATTTTTCACTCCCGTTGATAAAACATAATCAAGTATTTCTTCTTCCGTCATGGGTTGATAAAGTGTATCTTGCTCATTGGCCCATTTGGTATCGCAATATTTACACTTAAGATTACAGCCTTTAAAACGTATAAAAACCGCAAGTTGTCCGGCTTTAGTTCCTTCACCATTGATACTTACAAATTTTTCAACCACTTCATATTTACTCATATACAACTCCTTTCAGATTAGAAAATTATTTATAATTATTCCATATAAGTTGCACTATTGACAGGAGTTTCATATACCGTTACAGCTTTCATGTTATATCCAAGTTTTTTTATTTTTTCATAAAAATACTTTGCCATATTCTCCGCTGTTGGACGAAAATCAAGTTCAATAATTCTGAAATTCTCGCTTTTTAAAGCTTCAAGTGTAGTTTCCTTCAATGAATTCTTTTCTATAATTAATGCGTGATCCATTGAGTCTGCAAGGTCTCTTAAATCTTTTTTCAATTTTCCAAAATCCACGTACATCCCCTTATGCTGAATGTCGTCCTTTAGTTCCTCAGCTTGAACTTCAAGAATAATCTTCCATCTATGTCCATGAAGATTGCTGCATTTTCCATCGTATCCTGCAAGAAAATGTGCTGAGTCAAAACTTGCCTCCGTTTTTAAAATATACATAAACCTTTTCTCCATTTGCTAATATTGCATAAAAAAACACGGATCCATCTGTACCCGTGCCTTAATAGATTATTTTTCTAAAAAATTCCAATTATAAATTATAAAAATAATAGCCCTGGTTTTATTTAGAGACAGGATGGTACAAACGAACTGTCTTATTAATATACCATTCAATGATAGCAAATGATTCATAGCTTGTCAATTAAATACTCTTGGTTATCTTGCATCTACAAATTCCGATTTTAATGTCTCTATTATACCATAATGATACTATTATAAAAAAGGA
>OKSC01000117.1_pt1 | contig 92433 bp, 83 predicted proteins | sample 1601161 | NCBI WGS metagenome assembly OKSC01 (sample SAMEA3541552, study PRJEB24748) | human gut metagenome | biome: human gut; feature: human-associated habitat; material: faeces | place: China | collected 2012 | reverse complement strand
TCCGTCACGACTTCGTCGTGCCACCTCCCTCAAGAGGGCGGCCACGAATATTCAGCACCGGAATATCATGTCATCAGAATTTTCAAGGTGCTGAAACATAACGTAAATTTCACGATTCAATCATAAAGTCGGCAGAAATCATCCAAGCCTCCCCTTGCAAGGGGATAAATAAAAAGAGATAAAGATAAAAGCAATGAAAAAATTCCCTTATCTGCCAAATTTAAAAACTGTTGAGATAAACCGTTCCGTGTGATATAATCTGTATGACACTTTTGTGACATATTTGACGTTGTTTTTCGGTGAAAGCAAAAAAGAAACGTTATATAATTAAACTGTTAAATGAGAAAAGGGGGAGGCATATGAGCCATTCGATTTATATTGCCGATGACGAGAGGAATATTCGTGACCTTATCAAGAGCTTCCTTGAAAGCGACGGATATGAGGTTTCTGCCTTTGAAACGGGCGATGAGCTTAAAGCGGCCTTTGATGAAAAGCCTGCCGATTTGGTTATTCTTGATATCATGATGCCGGGAACGGACGGACTGACCGTGTGCAAGCAGCTGCGTGAGGAGTCGGGCGTTCCGATTATTATCCTTACCGCCAAGGATTCCGAGTATGATTATGTTCACGGCATAACGATCGGCAGCGATGATTATCTCACCAAGCCTTTCAGACCGACGGCACTTCTTATGCGTGTTCGTTCATTGCTTCGTCGCATGGATATGAACGAAAAGAGCGACCACAGCTCAAAAGCCTCCGAAGAGGATACCGGCATCGGCGACTTGACTTTTTCAAGCAGCAGAAATGAGATACTTTGCAGCGGCAAGCCCATTAAGCTCACACGCACGGAGCTTAAAATGCTTTCATACATGATGAAAAACCCCGACAAGGCGTATTCGAGGGACGAGCTTCTTGAGGCGATATGGGGCTTTGATACCAAGGTTGAAACAAGAGTTACCGATGAAACGCTCCGTCGCATCAGAAAGCAGCTTTCGGCTTGCGAAAGCAATGTCAGCGTCAAAACGATGTGGGGCTTCGGATATCGAATTGAAGTCAACGGTGATAAAAAATGAAGCATATAAAGCTGAAAATATTATGTGTAATTTGGCTTTCGATAATCGTTATCTTTGCCGGATTTGTCGGAATAATCAATCTTATCATACCGTCTCATTTTGAAAAAGAAGCGAAGAACGCACTTATTTACGAGATGGAGTACATTGACAGGCTTACGGATGAGGATGATTCGGAAGATGAATATGAAGCAAACTTTCTCAGCGGTAACATCAATTTTATAAATTTTTTTGATGAAGGCTATGAGGTCTCCGGTTTGCCGGTGAAAAATTCCGAAGCCAATTCCTCGGCACAGAATTCAGAGAATGAAATCAGGTCGCACTACAGCCTCAACTCGCTTAAAGAGGGAGATATCAAGACCCTTATAACAGATAAGGGCTATTATGTTCTTGTGAAATACCATGATGTGTTTACAACGGACGGTTCATATCAGTCAACGGTGATGTATATAAATATTCAGCCGCTTGTTAATTATGTCCGCTCGCTGAACTGGGTTTTTGCTGCGATATTTGTTGCCGTGGTTGCGGTTATGAGCGTTATCGGATATAAGCTCGGCGGAAGGATCGAGGACGATCACGAAGCAAACCACAAATTCTTCCAAAATTCATCGCATGAGCTGAAAACTCCGCTTATGGCTATTCAGGGATATGCCGAGGGTATCGAAGCCGGCGTTGTCGATATTCCGTCGTCGGCGGAAATAATTATGCGTGAGAGCGACAAAATGGCACACATGATTGATGAGTTGCTCTCAATCTCCAAAATCGACGCAAATCAGCTCCAGCTTAATATGACTACCTCCGACCTCAGAGAGATTCTTTACGATTGTATGCGCTCGGTTGAGCCGATTCAGCAACAGAAAAAGATTACAATTACCCCGATGTTCCCCGAAAATCCCGTTTGGATTCACTGCGACGAAAATCAGCTTTCGAGGGTTTTCGTAAACGTTCTGATGAACGGAATCCGTCATTGCAACAGCGCAGTTGTGATTTCATGCACTATTGAGCAGAAGTCGGCTGTGGTAAAAATCAGTGACGACGGCAACGGAATCGCCGAGGAAGACATGCCGCATATCTTTGACCGATTCTACACGGGAACAAAGGGCAGCACAGGCATCGGACTTGCACTCTCACGAGAAATTGTTAATTTACATAAGGGCACTGTCACGGCTCATAATGAGGTCGGCGCAGTGTTCGAGATAAGATTACCCCTTACGAAATAATAAAATAAAGGAAACCGAAATGATAAATCGCATCGCTTCAAAAAACAGAATAGCTTTCCACGGCGATGCATGGGAATGAGGTGAACCGATATGTCGCTTTCATCCTTTCTCATGCCCGGAGGAGCTTCGGGAATGACGTCGTTTTTCAGCATTGAATACATGTTCGTCTTTCTTCCGATTGCGATCTTCCTTTATTGGCTCTCGCCGCAGAAAATCCGCAGATATGTCCTGCTTTTTGAAAGCTGTGCTTTCTTCTGGCTCATCAGCGGAAAGCTGATTGCCTATCTCGTCCTTTCCGCCGTTTTGATTTACGGCTTCGGACTTTGGATTGAAAAAGTCAACGAAAAAAAGAAAGAGGCGATCCACGATCTTGACCGTGATGAAAAGAAAAAGATAAAGAAGCAATTTGCTGCACGCTTACGGCTTGTTCTCGCCCTTGCGGCGGTTATCCAAATCGGCGGCCTGCTTGTGCTGAAATATTCGGCGTTTGCCGCAGGTAATATCAATTCGCTTCTTGCACTGATGAATGTCGGCGTGCGGGTGAGCATTCCGAAATTTATTATGCCGATAGGTATTTCATTCTTCACCTTACAGGCGGTTTCGTACCTCGTTGATGTATACAGAGGTAAAATTCAGGCAGACAAGAATTTTCTTAGAGTTTTTCTTTGGCTCTCGTTCTTTCCTCAGATTGTCGAAGGACCGATTTGCCGCTATTCTCAGACGGCGGAGCAGCTTTGGAGAGCGGAAAAGATCAAGTTTGATTCTCTTACTCTCGGACTTCAGCGAATTATTTTCGGCATGATGAAAAAAATCGTTGTTGCCGACCGACTCAATCCGCTGATTGAAAATGTTTTCAATAATTACAATGAATATCACGGCGGCGTTATCGCTTTGGCCGCTGTTTGCTATACGATTCAGCTTTACATGGACTTCTCCGGCTCGATGGATGCCGTTATGGGTACAGCGCAGATTTTCGGTGTTGAAATGCCCGAGAATTTCAAGCGTCCGTTCTTTTCAAGGACAATTTCCGAATTTTGGAAACGCTGGCACGTTACGCTCGGCGAATGGCTCAAGGATTATGTTTTTTATCCTATAACAATGTCAAAGCCGATGCAGAAGCTCACAAAGTCGGCGAGGAAAAAGCTCGGCAATTATTTCGGTCCGCTGCTCGCAGGAAGTGTTGCACTTTTCTGCGTCTGGTTTGCAAACGGACTGTGGCACGGTGCGGCATGGAGCTATATCTTCTTCGGAATGTACCATTTTACACTGATACTGACGGGAAGAATTCTTGCACCTGTAATAAACACGGTCAACGGCAAGCTGAATGTCAACACAAAGTCAAAGCCGTACAAAGCAATGCAGATTATCAGGAGCGATATTCTTGTTGTTATCGGTGAGCTTTTCTTCCGTGCAAACGGACTGAGAGCAGGCATGAAAATGTTCGGCAGAATGGTTACGGATTTCAGCTTCGGCTCGTCGGCTCGTACTCTTTTCACAAAGCTCGGTGTTGACTATGCGGATTTGCTGATTGTCGGCGTAACTGTCGCAATCGTGTTCGTCGTCAGCGTCCTCAATGAGAGGGGAATATCCGTCAGAGCAGAGCTGAAGAAGAAAAATATCGTGCTTCGCTGGGCGGTCTTGCTCTTGCTGTGCATGTATATCGTGATTTTCGGTGCTTACGGAATCGGCTATATGCCTGTTGACCCGATTTATGCTAATTTTTAAAGGATAATTATGAATAAGGTTTTGAAAAATATAATAAGTGCGGTTCTTTTTATCGCAATTCTTGCGTCTTTGCTGATGGGGTTTTCTTTCATCATGAAGCCCGGCAAGTCGGCAAACGTCAATGCGCTTGAAGATCCGCTGACAAACGGAATCCTTTCCGAAAAAAAGAATACGATTGATGTTATTTTCCTCGGTGACAGCGAGTGCTACAGCACGTTTATTCCGTTGCAAATTTGGAAGGAGCATGGGATAACGTCTTATGTCTGCGGCACATCGGATCAGGTGCTCAGTTATTCGTATGAGCTTCTTGTCAAGAGCATGAAAAAGCAGGACCCGAAGGTCGTCGTGCTTGAAACGAATGCAATTTTTCGTGAGGTCACAAGCACAAAGGCTTTTCTTAATAAAGCCGAGGGCTTGTTTTCCGTATTCAAATATCATGACCGCTGGAAGCTTCTTCAGCCGAAAAGCATGAGGCTTAGCGATGCAAAAACCTACGACAGGCGCAGTAAGGGCTATCTTTTCAATATGTCGGTGAACCCTGCCGACGCCGGCGAATACATGAAGCCCGACGACAGCCGGGAAACGGTTTCAAAGGACAATATCAAGTATATAACAAAGCTTCGTGACTATTGCAAAAAGAACAACGCCGAGCTTGTGCTCGTCAGCGTTCCGAGCACGAAAAACTGGAACTGTTCCAAGCACAATGCTGTCGCCGATATGGCGAAGAAGCTCGGAGTGGATTACGTCGATATGAACACTCTCAGACAGGAAATTCCGATAAACTGGGAAACCGATACGAGGGACAAGGGCGACCACCTCAACTATTTCGGCGCAGTCAAGGCCACGGAATACTTCGGCAAATATCTTGAAGGAAAAAAGATTTTCAGCGATAAAAGAAAGCTTGAAGATTACAAAGAATGGAACAGCTCGGCAGACGAATTTTTGTCGTCGGTCGAAAAGATTTAACGCAATAAATAATGAAGCTCAAACGTGTTATATATAAGAGGTAGAGATTATGGAAATAAATGTTCTCGAGTGGCTTGAAAAAGCGGCCGAAAAATACAATGAAAAAATTGCTTATTCCGATGAGGAAAGCTCACTGACCTTTTCGCAGGTCAAAAGCTTGGCGCAGAGCATCGGTTCCGAGCTTCTCGAAAGAGGAGCGGACGGACACCCTATAGCGGTTTTCTCCGGAAGAAACGTTATGACCGTCGCCGCCTTTCTCGGCGTTGTTTACAGCGGATGCAGCTACGCTCCGATTGACAGCAAGCTGCCGAGGGCGAGAATAGAAAAAATCATGGAAACGCTTTCGCCGTCGCTTATTCTGACGGACAGCGAGAACCGTGACTTTGTAAAAGAGCTCGGCTTTGGCGATGAAAAAATCGTTCTGATTGAGGACTCAATCAAGCGTAAAGCGGACATCGAGAGGCTAAAAAAAATCCGCCGATTTTCAAATGAAAACGATCCGCTTTATATTATTTTCACCTCAGGCTCAACCGGAAATCCCAAGGGTGTAATGACGTCGCATCACTCGCTGATGTGCTATATCGAGGCCTACACCTCGGTCATGAAAATTGATGACACGGACATTCTCGGCAATCAGTCGCCGCTTGATTATATCGCCGCAATCCGGGATATTTACATTCCGCTTTTGTGCGGCTCGTCAACGGTGATAATTCCCAAAATGTGCTTCTCCTCACCGGCAAAGCTTTTCGACTTCTTGAATGAGAAAAAGATTACGTCGGTCGGCTGGAGCGTTTCTGCACTGACCGTTCCCGTTTCGCTGGGAGCTTTTGAGCACGGCAGACCCGAATATCTCAAAAAGGTTTGCTTCTCCGGCTCCGTTATGCCGGGGAAATGCCTGAAGCAGTGGCAGAAGAATCTGCCGGATACTCTTTTTGTCAACCAGTACGGCCCGACGGAAGCGACAGCCTCATGCACCTACCATGTTGTGACGGAAAAAGCGGAGGACGATACTGTTCTGCCGATAGGCTTGCCCTATAAAAACTATCGTGTCTTTCTTCTCAATGAGGACGGCACGGCTGTGAAGCAGGGCTCGGAGGGCGAAATCTGCGTCAGCGGCCCGATTCTTGCACTTGGCTATTACAATGACCCCGAAAGAACTGCGGCTTCCTTTATTCAGAATCCGCTCAACAAGGCATATAACGAGCTTATCTACAAAACCGGCGATATCGGCGTTATGCGTGAGGACGGTGTGCTTGAATTCCACGGCAGAATGGACAGGCAGATTAAGCACCTCGGCCACCGTGTGGAGCTGGACGAGGTCGAGCTTACCGCAGGCAGGGTTGACGGCGTTAAGGAATGCTCCGTCGTTTACAATAAAGAGAAGGAAACCATATGGCTTTTCTACACGGGAACGGCAACGGTGAAAGAGATCGCCGTCGAACTCAGAAAATATCTTCCCGGCTTTATGGTGCCGAGAAAAATCAAAAATCTTGAGGAAATACCAAGATTGCCGAACGGCAAAATTGATATGAATAAACTAAAGGCAATGTCAAACAATTAACGTTTGTGCCTAATTGAATGACATGGCCTAATCTAACAAAATAATCGGAGGAAAATACGATGAAAGAAGAACTTATGGAAATACTTGAGGAGCTTAGACCCGACGTTGATTTTGAAAACGAAAAGCAGCTCATCACTGACGGAATTTTGGAATCGTTTGATATCGTTGCGCTCGTCGGCGAGCTTAGCGACGCTTTTGATATCGAGCTTCACGTCGAGGATCTTGTTCCCGATAATTTCAATTCGATAGAGGGAATGATGGAGCTTATCGAAAAGCTCCGGGACGAATAATATGAAGAACGAAATACTTTTGAATGCGGCTGAGAAATTCGGCACACCGAGCTTTGTCTTTGATACAGATGAGTTCGCACGCCAAGCCGATTCGATAAAATCCGCACTCGGCGACATTCCGCTTTGCTTCTCGATAAAGGCGAATCCGTTTTTGCTTCATGCACTTCCCGTGTCTGTGAGCAGGGTTGAGGTATGCAGCCCGGGTGAGCTGACGATTTGCCAAAAGCTGAATGTCAAGCCTGAGACGATTATTTATTCCGGTGTCAATAAGGGTGAGGACGATATTTCCCGTGCTGTCGATTACGGCGCAGGAATTCTGACCGCCGAGAGCCGGCTTCATGTTGAATTGATTGACCGTGTCTGTCTTGAAAAGGGCAAAAAAGCAGAGGTTATTCTTCGCCTGACAAGCGGAAATCAGTTCGGCATCGACCCCGATGAAATTATCGACATAATCTTGAATAAAGAAAAATACAAAGCGATTGATTTTATCGGACTTCACTATTACTCCGGTACGCAGAAGAAAAATGCGTCTGTTATCGAAAAGGATATTCGCAGATTCGAGGAGTTTATCGAACGCCTTGAAGCTGAATGCGGCTATGTGCCGAGGCACATCGAATACGGTCCGGGAGCGGCGGCGGATTATTTTGTTCCGCCATATGATGAGAAGGATAACGAAACATTACAACAGACGGCCGAGCTTTTGAAAGGCTTTGCAAAAAAATATCCGCTCACCGTTGAGATGGGCAGGTTCCTTGCGTCCTCGTGCGGAACCTATCTCACATCCGTTGCCGATATCAAAAAAAATCTCGGCACGAATTATGTCATCTGCGACGGCGGAATAAATCACCTGAAATATTACGGACAGACCATGGCCATGCAGGTGCCGCCGATTATTCTTCTCGGCAGCGACAAGGCATATGACCGCAGCTATACCCTGTGCGGAAGTCTTTGCACAACCGCCGATCTGCTTGTCCGCAAGGTAGAATTGCCCGAGCTTAAAATCGGTGATGTTTTGGCATTCGGAAGGTGCGGTGCATACACGATAACCGAGGGAACTGTTCTGTTTCTTTCACGCACGATGCCGAGGGTGATGCTCTTTTCGGAAAAGGACGGATTAAGACTCGTCCGGGATTTTTACGAAACATTTAATCTTAACTGTTAAAAAAGAGGAAATTAAATGGGAATTATTTCAATAGAATTTTTTGCATTTACAGCGGCGGCGATTTTGATTTATTATCTTTTCCCCGTGAAAAAATATCAATGGACTGTTTTGCTTGCCGCAAGCTATGCTTACTATATTCTAAACTGTAACAAGTATGTTCTTTATATGCTTGTCACGACAGTAACAACATATTTCGGTGCACGGATTCTTGAGCGTGCGGCGGAAAAAAGCAAGCAGTTTTTGCTCAAAAACAGAGAGAGCCTGACAAAGGAAAGCAAGAAAGAATTCAAAGCGAAAACGCAGAGAAAAAAGCGTCTTATTCTTGCCGCCGTTTTGGTCTTTAACTTCGGCATACTGGCTTTTTTAAAATACTTCGGCTTCTGTGCCGATTCCGTTCACTCCCTGCTCGGAGCGGTCGGAATAAAATACACCGAGCCGAGCTTCAGCTTCGTTGTTCCGCTCGGAATTTCGTTTTACACATTCCAGAGCATGGGCTATGTGATTGACGTTTACAGGGGCAAGGTCAATGCCGAAAAAAATTTCGGAAAGCTTGCTCTTTTTGTCTCGTTTTTCCCTCAAATTGTTCAAGGGCCTATCGGAATTTATTCCGACCTTGCACATCAGCTCTATGAGCCGAAAAAGTTCAGCTATGACCGTTTTAAAAGCGGCGGATTGCTGATTCTTTGGGGCATTTTCAAAAAGCTTCTTATTGCCGACAGAGCCGTTAAGGTGATTAAGCTCGTGACCGCCGACAGCGGTGCGTTTTCCGGTACATACATTCTTTTTACGGTCATATTGTACGCCGCCCAGCTCTATGCCGATTTCTCCGGCGGAATTGATATCTGCCGTGGTATCGCCGAGATAATGGGCATAAAAATGGCGGAGAATTTCAAACGTCCGTATTTCTCGAAAACTCTCACCGAGTATTGGCACAGATGGCATGTCAGTCTCGGCGACTGGCTGAGAAATTATCTTTTCTATCCGATTTCGATTTCAAAGCCGTTTCTCAAAATGTCAAAGAGCATGAAAAAGCACGGCATGAAATATTTCGGCAAGGTTTTCCCGACCGCCTTGGCCTCGCTCATAACATTTATTGTCATCGGCATTTGGCACGGAGCGGAAGCCAAATATATTGCTTTCGGCTTTTGGAACGGAATTGTGATTATGATTTCAAGTCTTATGAAGCCGCTGACGGATAAGCTCACCGAAAAGCTGCACATCAAACGTGAAAACTTTTTCTATTCCGTTTTCTGCATGGTGAGGACGTTTATTGTTGTGCTCATCGGATATTATTTCGATATCGCAAGGGGATTCAAGGACGCTGTATACATGATTTGGCGTTCCGTTGCTGACTTTCATATAAGCGAGCTCGCTTCCTTTGACTGCCTTGCAAAAAGCAAGATTGATATATTCGATTACCTGATAATTTTTGTCGGCTGTCTTGTGATTTTTGCAGTCTCACTCGTGCAGGAAAAGAAAAAAGACTCCGTTCGCAAATTGCTTTGCGAAAAGAGCACGGTATTGCAGTGGATTCTGTATATTTTAATGATAGTTGCGATTGCATTGTTCGGCTATTACGGACCGGGTACAACTCCGGCAGACTTTGTATATATGCAGTTTTGAGGAATTGATAAATGAAAAAATTAGTCAGATTTATTTGCTTTGTTCTTATTGCTTCGACTGTGATGTTCGGCTTGAATTTTTATTTCAGCACCAACAGTGATAAGGACGGAATACATATAAGAGGATATTTCAAAGAGCCGCAGAACACCGTCGATGTTTTGCTTATCGGTGCAAGCGAGGTTTATACGGGATTCAATTCTCCGCTTGCTTGGGAAAAATACGGCTTCACAAGCTATGGCCTGAGCTTTGCTGCGATGCCGGGTTCATTGTATAAGACCGTCACGCAGAGGGCGTTGAAAACGCAGACACCGAAGCTCGTTGTGTTTGAAATCAACGGATTTTTGCACAGCGAAAAATACCTCGTTAATCGCAGACCGGTTCATGCATGGTTCGATACCGTCGGCGTTGATTCCGACGGCAGAGCGTTTCTTGAAGAAAATATCCCGAAGAAGGAATGGACGGAGTATTATCTGCCGTTTTATAAGTACCATTCAAATTGGCGTGAACCGCTGATTTGCTCAAGGAATGCCGTCAGCCGAATCTGTCTCAATGCGGAGGGGATAAGCTATTCAAAGGCCTTTGCAAATACGGCATTGCAAAGAAAAGACAGCGAGATAAAGAAAAAGAACATTAACTTTATGCCAAAGTCAAAAGAATACATGGCCGAGCTTTTGGAATACTGCCGTGAAAGCGGACTGAAAAACGTGCTGTTCTTCCGTGCACCGCGTTGCGTTAAAAACGGAAATCCGGAAGTGTCGGAGGAGATCAAAAAGCTTATCGAAAGCTACGGCTACAGCTTCGTAAATTTTGAAGATGCGTATGATGCGATCGGGCTTGACACACAAAAAGATTTTTACAATCCCGATCATCTCAATATCTATGGCATGGAAAAATTCACGGCATTTTTCGGCAAATTTATTTGCGATAACTACGATGTGAAAACAGCTCATACCGCAGAGACGGTTAAAGAGTGGAATAAATGCGCCGATATTATGAATAAAACCGTTGAAGAATGCAAAAACGACCCCGACAAAAGTATTTATTATGAGCTGACCGCCTACGAAACGGCAAAGGGAAGGAAGCATACGGCTCTCTCGAAAGTCAAAAGCGAAAACAAGAAAAATAAACACAGTAAATAAAAATAAGCCCCGGGAACTCAAAAGTTCTCGGGGCTTGGAGCTGCTAACCGGACTCGAACCGGTGACCTCATCCTTACCAAGGATGTGCTCTACCACCTGAGCCATAGCAGCACGTCACAACGCATATTATATTATCATAATAATGCTTGATTGTCAAGTATAATTTTTAACATAAAAAGGGGACAAATTTTTCTTATCGAAGGCCGTCTTTTTGAATATGAAATGTGGATTTTTTTAGCCGTTTATGATAAAATATTTCTTACATAATTTTATTGATTACTATTTCATGCAAGGGGATTTTCAAATGGATAATTCATATATAAGCGTAATTCTGCCGCAGGTGTCCGATGAGGGGAAACTGGCAGGCTGGCTGGACAACGTTTTTTCGCAGGGTGTTGATGTCGAGGTGCTGATTTGCGCCAAAATTGATCCCGAAAGGCTTGCCTCTCTCAGCGAAGAGATTCTCGCAAAGGTGAAGGTGTTCCCGTCACAGGATAAGGCGGTTGCCTTGAAAAAAGCGATTTCCGACGCAGAGGGCAGCTTTATTCTCTTTTCCGATGTCGATATAACCTACGCCTCGGACGCTTTTGCAGCAATGCTTGCAAGGGGTGTATGCGTGTTCAACGGAGCTTCCGCAGCAGGCAATCTTTTCTCCGCTGATTTCTCATTCGATGAGATTGCGTCAAAGAGCGGCTATTTCTGCTGCCTTATGAATGCCGAAACAGTGCAGAAAAATCAGATTATGCCCGTCGCCGGCACGGCGTTCTCAATCATGAACATGATTGCCGACTACGCACGCTATGACGAGATTGCAGCGATTCACGAAAGTTTGTTCAATATCGACCGCTTGCCGGAGGTCTCGGCAGATGCCGAGGATATCGCAAGCCTTGAAAATTATTCGTGGCTCTTTTCTCAGACGGCGAGTGACCGTGTGACGCTCTTTTATATTCGCAATGTTATGTCTGTTTTCGGCTCATGCGAGCAGAAAGAAAGCTTTGAGATGCTCAGAACCGTTTTGCTTCCGTTCATGGGTGACTATGCCGTTTGTGCATGGTTCAAGGAGGTTTACGGCTGGGATGCCGAGCTGCTCAAGACGGACATAAGCGTCGAGGATTTCCGCAGATTCGGCACGAATGTGAAATACACCGAGGTCGTCATGCCTGTCAAGGCCAAGGATGCCGTTGTCAATTTTTATTTCGGCAAGTTCGGCAAGGTCGTCCTTAAGCAGTGCATTTTTGCTTATCTCTATTTCAAGGCCTATCACATGAAGCCCGGTGCATTGAGGGACAAGCTCTGCGAGTTTTTCAAGAGCAGGCTCGGAGGTGACTTCAATGCCTGAATACAAGGCGACGGTGATTATTCCCGTCTATAATGTTGAAAAATTTGTCGAGAGCTGTCTCGTTTCTTTGACCGGGCAGACAATCGGCTTTGATAATATCGAAGTCCTCCTCGTCAATGACGGCTCGACGGATAACAGCGAGGCGATTTGCAAAGGCTTTGCCGATAAATATGAAAATGTGGTTCTCTATTCAAAGGAGAACGAAGGCCTTTCCAAGACGAGAAACTACGCTCTCGCGAGGGCAAACGGAAAGTATATTTTTTTCCTCGATTCCGACGACAGGCTCAGAGCCGACACGGTAAAATCGGTGACGGATTTCTTCGACACGGTTTATGATGAGGTTGACCTCGTGACCTACCGGATAATCCAATATTTTAACGGAGTTCCTGTTATCACGCATAACAGGTATCGCACGCTTCTCAAAACCGGCGTTTATGATTTGCTCGACCCCGAGAACAGATTTATTACGCAGACGAATGTAAATATTTGCATCAAGAACAGGGGAGAGGATAATCTTCTGTTTGACACAACGCCGAATTTCCGCCACGAGGATGAGAAGTATTGCTGCGATATTCTCAGGGAAAAAATGAAGATCGGTTTTTGCGACAAGGGCGAATATATTTACAACCGTGACAACATGGACAGCATTGTTTCAACGAAGTTTTCCCCCGAGAATATATTTGATACGTCGATGGATTTTTATGAGCAGCTTTTCAACAGCTTCGGCCGCTTTGTTCCGACCTATTATCAGGGCATTGTGTTCAACGATTTCCGATGGAAGCTCAAGGACGGAAAGCTTTTGCCCGTTCATCTCGATGGCGAGGACTGGGAAAGGGCGAACATTCGAATCGACTGCCTGCTTGCAAAAATTGAGGAGGACACGATTGTTTTGCACCCGTCTGTGCCCGAGCTTCAGCGTTATTATTGGCTGATGCGCCGCCCGAACAGTCATCCGATCGTGCTTTGCGACGATGATAATGTCAGAATTGTTCTGAACGGCAGAGAGCTTTTCTCGGCTAAGAAAATCAAGCTCAGCGTTGAAAATGGCAGGGCAAAGTTGATGTCACCCGTGTTCTTCTTCCTGAAAAAAAGCCAGGTTAAGGTCTTTAATAACGGAAAGGCCGTTGAATTCGTCTTTGAAAAGAACATGAAAAACACAGATGTGGCAGATTTTATGCCAAGCTTTTATCTTGACGCACAGGCCGAAAATAACGTCACCGTCGTTATAAATTCAAAAGAGTACAAAACCGCAAAATAAAAATCGCCGCAGGCTTTGACTGAAAATCAGAGCCTGCGGCTTTTGTGATTACAATGAAGGGGTCAGCTGTGTTTTATTGCTTGAACGCTATATAGACGTATGATGAGCCTGCGTCGTTTAGATCACTTGTCACATTATCGGTTGTGTTGGTGGCGACCCTGAACCCCGTAGATGTGAGCGAAAGACCAAGTGATGTGAGCGAATCATTGGCCATTGCCATGTAGCTGTAGCAGGTGCTATTTGTGAAATTGACTGTAACGGCCGGCAGACCGGCGGCCATGACGATAACAAGCGACGGTTTGAAGCCGAGAGAAACCGTGCGTGACGATGTGCCGTTTCCTATATAGAAGCCCGAGGCGAACGGAGCGTTCCATTTTGCCTTGTCATCGGCGGTGACGTGAATCTCGGTATTCCTGATATGGCTGCCGCAAAGAAGCTCCTTGTCAAGAAAGCTCGCATAGTTTTCGTCCGTGCTTGCGGCAGGGCAGAAGTCCGCATTCATCAAAAACCAGCCGTTCATCATGAGCGCATCGGTGTCTCGGTCGGATATGATATCCTCACAGCCGGATTTTTCAATATTCAGATTTGTCCTGAATGTCAGCGCATCGGCAATCCTTGTGAATATGTCGTGGCATGCCTGACCGCCTTTGGAGAACGGAACGCAAATGCTCAGGTTTGCCTTTATCATTGCCGTGCGGCAGAATTCCTGCTTTTCGAGCACGCCGTCGTCATTGGCGACGAATTTGTCCGTTATTTCGATATTCTCAATTCCGACGGCGACAATAGCCTTCCTCAGCGGAACGGCCTTGTTTATCGGCGGATATTCAACGAAGAAAGTCAAATCTTTCATGTCGTCCTGCTTGCCGAGCCATTCGACAATTCTTATCGGGAGCGAAACTATACTGTCCATTATTCAACCTCCACAATTTCTCTGATTATTGCCCAGATGTAAATTACCTCGTTCTTGAAATATACCTTTTCACAGCGGTCAACGGTGTATTTCTTTCCGTTGGATTCAACATGACAGTTTTCTTTTTCGGGATTATGGTCAGGAGGCCCGATGTAAAGATAATGTCCCTGACTGTTGAAGCCGATAACGGTGTTGACGCCGTTAAGGTACATCTTGTTTTTATATCTCAGAGGCTGAATGAATGCTCCGTAAATCGGACTGCTCCAGCCGTCGTCGGTCTTGAGCGTGACCTCTTGACCGTATTTTTCAAACATTGATTTGAGCGTCATTTTACATCACCTTGATCTGGTTAAAAGCGAAGCTGTCGTCCTTGCAAAGCGGAATAATATTCGCCGCCTTTTTTTCGTAAAAGTCCTTTGCACGGTCAAGAAAGTCTTCAACTGTTTTGCTCTCCTGCTCTATACTTACGTCGCCGGCCTTGAAGCTTGTAATGCCTGCTTCGCTCTCCATTGAGCTTTTTTTCAGTGCAAGCTTGTAGTATGCAAGCCCTGCGGCTGCGGCAACAACACGAAAATCTTTCCTGTCGGCGTCGGGCTTCAGCTTAGACTCGATCTCTTTGATACAGGAGCGGCATAAAGGAAGAATTTCTTCCTCCTTGTATGCCGAAATGTCCGTAAGCTCGCCGAGATAGTCTTTTACTTCCCAGCAGCTCATCAGCCTATTGTACCCTGATCCTCGGAGCCTGTTGAGATATCCGCAGGAGAGAGGGTCTTAACCGCACCGGGGAGAATCTTTGCGAAGCCTGTGATTGAAGTGATTGCAATCTGTTCAAGCTGGCGGTCAACGAGTTTGCCATAGTCTGTTTCAACGTCGCCGACCTTAACCATTTCAAGCGCACAGCTCTTGTCGAGACCGATCATCATGCCGCTTTTTGTAACATGAGATGACTTAATAAGATTTGCGCCGAACGGAGTGATGAGCTTGCCTGTGCCGTGGAAGTTGAGACCTGCGGCTGCATCTCTGAACTCGGACATCTTGAGAACGGTTGCCGTTACATCCGGTGAAGCAAGAATTGTGTTAAGCTCGTAGGGAGCAAACTTGTTCCAGAAATCAATGAGGTCGTCGTATGTATATCCGTCTGCTGCAAGTGCGCAGGCCTCAGCCTTGTTATTGCCGCCGTCTCCGTTGATGAGAACGCCCACTGCGTCTGCCATAAGGCTCTGAGCAAGGTATGAACCGATTCTCTTAAGTGCGATTGAAACAACGTCGAGACGCTGGAAACGGAGAACATCATAAGATGTTGTAATCATTCTGCCTCTCTTTTTGAGACGGATAGTTCTGTCGCTTACCGTGAAATCGGCTGTTGCGAGTGTGTCGCCTTCGTTGAGAACCTTCATCTCTGCGTTTGCCGATGTCATTTCAAGGTTCATTGCACGATAATCGAGCGAGTCAATGTTTGTTGTTGCGGCGATAATGTCCGGGAGAAAGCTTGCCTCGTCCATGCCGTAGCGAACCGCTCTTGAAACATACTCGGGGAAGAGTACGGCGGCGTCACTTGTCTGGAAGAACTTGCCGACAACCGAGCTGTCGGAACCCTGCGGCTTAATGCCGAAACGCTTGAGCTGACGCTGATATGCGTCGAGTCCCTCAAGGTCTGTTCCTCTGTAATTTTCCGAGGGGTCAAGACCCTCCAATACCTGTGTAAAGCTGCGGCCTGTGCCGTACATTCCTTTTTCCAGTCTTAAATTATCAAAACCCATTATAAATCCTCCTTAAAATTTGAATTCGTTGTTTGTGATTGTGTTCTTTTCTTTCTTTGCTTTCAGCTGAGGCATGAGCGGGATAACATCCTCCGCCTTTTTTCTGAAAGCGTCTCTTATCCTGATAAGCTCGTCCGTTTCAACTCCGGAACACATCTTTTCAATACTTTCGCCCGAAAGAGAGGGCACGGAGAGTACGGCATATTTTGCAGTCTCCTCAGTCAGGGAGCGGCGATAGATAATTCCGTCCTGTGCCTGCTTTTCAAGCTTTTTGATGTATTCGGAAAGCTGTTTGGACTCAGCTTCACAGAGCTTGACGGCATGGCCGTCCTTTATTGCCTTGATACAGTTTTCCATTGTTTCAATCTCCTTTGTGTAACTTTTTGTCACGCCTGCGTTGACCTGAGCCGGTACAGCGACGAATGACCATTCGTAGGCGTCGTTTACCTCGGAAAGTGTGCAGTAGCAAAGCTTGCCGTCATAAATTTCGCCCTTGACGTGATTGCAGGGGTCGTATCTCATGTCGCTGCCGCAAATTGAGCAGGTGAATGAACCGACGGCACAGCTGACGCTGACTTCCTTTTTAATGCCTGCGTTAATGTCGCTGATGAGGTCGGCGTTTTTCTCTGTCATGGGAATGTAAGCTCTTGCCTTTACGCATCTGTAGTCCTCACCCGTCACGGTTTTTTTACCCGGAATTGCTACGCATTCGGCATGATAGATTCTTGCACTCTGATTTGAACTCCTGGGGTCATGGTCAAAGATTCCCGTCACGCCCACGAAAAGCTGTGCAAGCTGTACGAGAGCCTCATTTGAAAAACGCTCGCCGTCACGGTCAACATCGTTGTCGCAGAGAATCACATTGAAGCAGTAAACCTCGTCTGCGGAAAGCTCCTTGACGGTGAAACGGTTTATTTCTTCAAGCTCCTCGGCTGTTACCTCGCAGGGAGAAATGTTTGACTTAAATGCCTTATTCAACTGATTTCAACTCCTGTTCGATCCTTTCACTTTGTGCACGGTAAAGCCGTGCCTTTGCCAATTCAACCTCATCCTGAAGCGTAATGTCGTCCCATTCAACTGAAAAGCTGTCGTTTCTGCCGTTGGTAATCATCCAAAAGCGGCAGATTTTTTCGATTACGGGTGTGAGCAGTCGGCGATAGGCTTCAAGCTCACTTGTCAGCACGTCTGCCTGCTGAGATGACATTCTTTCCGTCGATGACCAGCTGAGACTTAGCATGAATGGCGGAAGTCCCGTTTTTGCGACAATTTGTTCGAGCATCTGACGGACGGGAACCTCGCTGTCAAGAATCTGATTGTCCGCTCCGATAGCTTTGATGCTGACGTCGCCGACGGCAACGAAGTCTCTGACCTGATTGCCGGGCTGCATTGCCTCGCTCCATTCACGGGCAACCTGCTGCGCTCTGTCCTTTGCGTATGCTCTGTCAACAACATCGTTTTGCGGCTTGTATGTGACGGCAAATCTTACGTTGCCGACACGCTCCCAGTTGATTCCGATTGTGTTGTAAATCTTCATCAGGATGTTGCTGACGAACGGCAGACCCTTCAAAAGAGAATTGCCGGTGAGCTGTCCTGCCTCGGGATTGAGAACCGAGAGAAGGACAAGCTGCGGATAAGCGACAGGCTTGGCTTCTGCAAGCTCACGAACGCAAACAACGCTCGAAAAGCCATCGTCGCCTCGCTTCAGCTCAACGTCGTCAATGGCTGCGTTGTAAAGAGCGGCAAAATTTCCGTCGGAATCCGTAATCATTTCGCCGACCGCCGTTCCGTAGGTCAGAAGCTGTTCAAAATAGGCCGACATAAAGGCGTTGATGCCTTGCTGACCCGAACCTACCCTGACCTCGCCGAGAAAGCGTCTAAGCTCCTTTTCGCAGGCCTTGTTGTCGCAGTCAATGTGAAATCCCCCGGTGAGCCTGATGATTTTGTAAATTGCGGCGTCCACAATCGGAATCGCCTCACGAAGCTCACGGTAGAGACTGTTCTGCATTGACGAGAGGGGTGTGTAGCTGTCAAGAAGAGTGAAAGGATTTTTCTTGTAGGTTTGCGGTGCTGAGACCGCAGTTTTTGCAGCGGATAATTTTTTGAATATTCCCACTGAAATTCTCCTTTCTTTTGTGTGGAAGCAACCGCCGTTTATTTGTGAATGAAATTTTCGGCGGTTGCGAGAAGCGTTATCTTGAAACGCTCATAACGAAAAAGTCGTTTTCGGGCGCATTCAGCGCCGTAGTAACGAAATATCTCAGATCGTCCATTGCATGGTCATTTTCCTTGCGCGGTGCGTCCCGAACCGCTTTGTCGTCCCACTTGTAAAGCGAAAATTCACGGAGCGTGTCCTTGCATTCGGGCGAGAAGTAAATCACCCTTTGCTTTAGGGCATCGGATACCTGCCTGATTCCGTCGATAACGTCGTTTTTGGCCGGTATGACCGTGAAGCGTCCTTTTCTGCGAATGCATTGAATGAAGCTCGCCGCCGAGGGGTCAACGATGACCGCCTCAATATTGAGGTCATCGGCAAGCTTTTCAAGCTCTTCATAATGCTCGGCATCTGTCCTTTGCTCTCCCTTTTTTCGTGAATCAAAGTAGTATTCACGGATTCTGTACCATTTCTTTTCGCATTCACCCCAAAGACCGAAGGAACACGGATTTACCGTGCCATAGTCGCAGGAGATGAAAAAACGAGTGAAACAGCCGATTTCGGGAGGCACGGTGACGTGAATTTCCTCGTTGAACATCGGATAAACAACGCCCTGAGCCGCAACCCATTTGCCCTCGACAAATCTTTTGTAGAAAGCACCCGAGTAAAGGCTTTCGTAGCGTCGGATAATCTTCTCGGTCAGCGAAGGATTGTCACGCATTGTGAAGTGAAGATAAAGGCAGTTCTTCTTTTTTGCCTTGAGAATCCATTCACGGTAGAACCAGTGCATCGGATGCTCCGGGTTGCAGTTGAACCACAGCTTTGAGCCGTCGAGCGAACACCTTGCGATAGCCTGCTCAACAAACGAGCGTGGCATAAGAGCTACCTCGTCGAGCAAAACTCCGCCGAGCGTCATGCCTTGAATCAAAGCTGCCGAGCCTTCATCTTTTCCGCCGAAAAGGTAAAAACGGTTTACTCTGTCCTTGTAGGTCATTTCAATATAATTTTGCGACGATTTTAATTTTACAGAAAAACCGAGGGAAGACAATATTGTATTTAGCGGAACAATAACATTCCTCTTTAGTGATGCTATAGTTTTTCCGCATATCGCAAAAGAAGTGTCGGAAAATTCATAAAACGACCAGGCAATAAAAGAAAGAGACATACATACTGTTTTCCCCGAACGAACAGCTCCGTCGCAGATAATTGCGTCATATTGGTTTTTGTCAGAGTTTTGACACCACCATGTCATGACCTGAAGCTGTTTTTCGGAAAAATCCCTGAATGATGAAAGTGAGCTACTCAAGTTTATCCTTCCTCATCTTGGCAGCACTGTTTTCAAGTGCCTTGTAAAAGGGGAGAGCACTGTCCTCGTCTCCGCCGGAGCAAAGCTGCTCCAGATGCTCCAACGCTTTGAGTCGGTCAAAAAATTTAATCTCGAGACCGCCGCCTTTTGGACGTTTGATTTCGCTGACGTTGAAAAGGTCAAGCTTTTCCGTTCCGAGCATCGGCTTGTCGTCCGAATAAGCCAGTCTGACGGCATCCGAAATATTTCCGAATGCGAGCTGACGATATCCCGCAATGATCTCGTCACGGTTGATGCTTTTCAGCTTATCAAGCCGCTCGATTTCTTTTTTGATGTCCTTGCGTTCCAGCATGGCCGGGCCTGCCTTGCGGGCCTTGATTCCGTAGCCTGCCTTGGCCGCCGAGGCACGTGCATCCCTTGTCAGAGAAAAGAATAAACAAAACAGCTTTTCTTTTTCTTCAAGTGCCATAAAAACTTCCTTTCATTTTTTACGGTTAACCGTTTCGTGAGAGTTGCCTCTCAACCTTAGCCGAAAAACAGGCAATCCATAACCTTTTAGAGTTATGAATCTGTAAAAAGAACGAATTTGTTTACAATTTGTTAATAATTAGGCTAAAAAAAGGCATAAAAAAACAACCGCCTCATTACGAAGCGGTTGATATTATTTATGTTCTGTTTAGCTTGCTGATGAAGAAGAGTTTGCGTTGCTAAGCTCAACAAGATACTTGATCTTCTTGAGAACTCTCTTCTCTGCATAGTTCATACGGCGTGGGCCAAGGCCTACAACGTAATCCTTGCCCTCCTGGAGAGCCTTTGTCTCGGTCTCGATATCCTTATTTGCCTTTGAAGAACGGATTGCTGAATCGTAGTAATCCTTGCCGTCCTTAGCAACAAAGTAGATGATGTGATAGCCGTAATCTGTCTCAACAAGCTCAACGTCGCCTGCCTTGCGGTTTGCGTCAAATACCCAATCGTTGAACTCTGTTACCATCTGACCGGGATAGATGTGCTCATAAAGGCCGCCGTTTGATGAAGAACCGGTGTCCTCGTTGTACTCATTTGCAAGAGCTGCGAAGCTGTCCTCGGTCTTGTCGCCCTCGTTGAATTTCTTGAGAACGTCCTCGGCCTGAGTTTTCTTCTTTGCAATCTCTTCCTCGGAGAGGTCATTGCCCGAATTCTGATCCTTAGTCTGGAAGAGAATGTGGCGAGCTGTAACTGTCTGCTCCTGGTGCGGCTTAGAGAGAGCAAGAACAACAATGTACTTGCCGTTTTCTTCGTCGGAGAAGAGTTTCTTGCTGCCTACCTTTGTTGAGCTGTCAAAGAGCCACTTTGCAGCATCCTCGGAGAAGGTGCTCTGAGCCGTGCTCTTGAGCATGGAGTATTTTGTCTCCTTGTCAACGTTGTAGTCTGCTGTATCCTTGTTAAGCTCCTTAGCCTTAGCTGTGAAGGTTGCGTCGTTTGTAACTGCATTGTAGAAGTCGTTAGCGTTCTTCTTGACTTCTGCATTAGCCTTTGCCTGACGAGCCTTAAGTGCGTCATCGGTCTCTTTGTCTTCCTTTGTAAGCTCTGTTGTCTTGAATGTATAAGCTCTGAAGGTTGCGAAATCGTATGCCGTTGTATCCTTCTTGTACTCAGCGTCAATGTCCTTCTGGTCATAGTCCTTTGCGATTTCATTTGTTCTTTCGGTCAGATATTTCTGAGCGAGAACCTGAATCTTGAGCTGCTTGCGGAGGAATCTCTCGTTGATTGAACCGCCGTAAACCTTACGAAGGTATGCGTTGAGAGAATATGTTACTTTGTTTTCGCTGTTGGAGCTTGAAGAGTTTGAACCAGCACTCTTTGCCTCGTCACGGAGATCCTCGATCTGCTTGTCGATGAAAGCTTCATCGGCCTTTGTGAGCTTGAGACCCATCTTAAGAGCTTCATTATAGTAAGCCTTGTGGAGCTGGATAATTTCAAGAGTATCCTCATGAAGCTTCTCGGCCCATGTGATTTCATTGCCGTCAGCGTCCTTAGTGGTCTGAGTCTGCTCCTCGGGGGTGAGGGAGAGGTCATAACCGTTGCTGGTCTGATAGTAGTACTGATAATACTGAGCCTGATAGCGAACCTGATTGTAGGCACGCATGTAGTAGTATTCATACTCTGCGATTGAAACGGACTGGTCGGAACCTACTCCGCCGATCTTGATAACTCTCTGAAGTGCGCCGTAGTAGTTGAGAGAGAATGCAACTACGCCTAAAACGATTACAGCGCAAAGCACGATGGAAATAACCTTATTTGCAACCTTTTTGGCTGTGTTTCTCGCCTCCATGCTGTGTGCATTTTTCTTGGCGGATTTTGCAATACGAGCTTTTCTTTCGTCACGATACTGCTCCGCCTTGGACTTTTCGTTAGCCATTGTATTCATCCTTTACTTAATGAAATATCTGCCGATAACAAGTCAGCATAACAACAGTATTTTAATACATTTACATTTTTTTTACAAGACCTAAACAACAATTTTTTTATTTTATGCAGTAATTTTTACAATTTATCTATATTTTGAAACGTTTTTCGGGTAAAAATCACCGCAGTACATAATTAAATGCACTGCGGTCGGAAATTATTTATTTTATTTTTCAATAAGGCTTGCGGCGGCCTTGTCAAGCATGATGATAACAGACTTATGCTCGTTGAGAATCGAACACGGAATCTGCGGCGTAATCTCGCCTGAAACCATTGCCTTGATTGCCTTTGCCTTGCTCTCGCCGGTTGCGATAAGAAGAATCTTCTTTGAACGCATGATTGAGCCGATACCCATAGTCATTGCATATCTCGGCATCGGAACGTCGCCGAAGTACTTCTGATTTGAATTGATCGTGCTCTGAGTAAGCGTTACCCTGAAGGCTTCGTCCGTGAACTTGTCGGCAGGCTCATTGAAAGCAATGTGGCCGTTTGTGCCGATTCCGAGAAGCTGAAGGTCGATTCCGCCGGCGGCCTTGATTGCCTCGGCGTAACGCTTGCTTTCGGCGTCGTAATCCTTTGCGTTGCCGTCAAGGAAGTTGACGTTTTCCTCTTTAATGTCAACATGATTAAAGAGATTTTCGTGCATGAAGGTGTAGTAGCTGTTCTTGTCGTTCTTGTCAAGGTCGCAGTATTCGTCAAGATTGAATGTAGTAACGTCCTTGAAGCTGATTTCACCGTTGTTGTAAAGCTCAATGAGCTTCTTATATGTAGGAACAGGTGTTGCACCTGTTGCAAGACCGAGAACTGCGTTCGGTTTGCTTCCTACAAGCTCCTTATAAAGCTGAGCGGCCGCACAAGCGATCTGCTCGGCATTTTCGAAAATTTTGATGTCCATTGTTTTGCCTTCCTTTTATTATAATGTGACCTCTTTGCCTGAATCTGAGGATCTGTATATTGCGTCAAGAATTTTTGAAGTAATAACGGCATTGTCGATATATGCCTGATTCGGCTTTCTTGTGATAACTGAATCAACGAACGACTTGATTTCCGCAGCATAGTCAAAGCCTGTTGAATTGTAGTTCGGAGTGATATCCGTGAGCATACCGCACATTGTGGAATAGAGCTTGAATTTTCCGCCGTACTGCATTCTTATTCCGCCCTTTGTTCCGAGAAAATCGACAAACAATTCGTTCTCGTTTATATTCTGCGCCCATGCACCGTTGAATGTAATCGCCGCCTTGTCGGTTCTGATGAGACCTGTGACAAAATCGTCAACGTCAAATGTGCCCGTTTCCGTGTTCTTGGTGTCCTCGGCCCACATGTTTGTGTAAACATAGTCTTTCATCGCCGTGCCGAGCTTTGAATGTGCAACGCCCGAGCAGGTGAGGGGAGTCGGATCGCCGAGGCAATAAAGCACAAGGTCAATGAAATGAACGCCCCAGTCAATGAGAACTCCGCCGCCGGAAGCCGCCTTGGTGGTGAAATCTCCGCCGAGTCCCGGAATCGAACGGTGTGACCTGAAGCTTATATATACCTGATATACCTCGCCGAGAACGTCATCCTCAATAAGCTCCTTGATTTTATTGACCGTATCGACAAATCGGTTAACTACGCCGATGGAAAGCATTCTGCCTGTTTCGTGAGCAACCTTTTGCATTTCAAGAGCCTCAGGGAGAGTTCTTGCGGCCGGCTTTTCGCAAAGCACATCTTTGCCGTCACGCATGAAGTCGATTGATATCGGAGCGTGGCAGTCGTTGTGGGTGCAAACGGAAACGATATCAATATCATCATGACCGAGAAGCTCCTTGTAATCATAAACAGCCTTGCCGCAGCCGTAGGTTTCGACTGCTTTGTCGGCACGCTCGGGGATAATATCGCAGAAATAGCGTACCTCAACGTTGTCAAGTTTAAGATAGCTCGGTATGTGCGAACGTGAAATGTTACCGCAGCCGATAACGGCTACACCTAATTTTTCGGACATACATATCACCTCAAGGTAAAATATATCAGTATTTTAACAAATTTTTCAAGAAAAGTAAAGACAAAATAATGGTTTTTATAAATAATGTTGTTTTGTATGAAAACCTCAGTGCAATGTGCACATATCGCAAGATTAACTTTTGTGCATATTGCTTTACAAAAAGGCCACTGCCTCTTAAGAGCATCAGTCTGCTTATATAAAAAGACTGCCGCATCTCTGCGACAGTCTTTGAATTTGATTTGTGCTTTATACGTTTTCCTTGCCGTACTTCTTTACCATAGCCATCTTCATTACAAAGAGGAATGCAAGAGTAAGGACAGCACCGATAGGAAGAACGATGTATGCCTTCTGAACGAAGCCCGAAACAATGTACATTACGAACGAGATAGCCGCAACGGAGATTGCATACGGAAGCTGAGTCGAAACGTGGTTGAGGTGGTTGCACTGACCGCCTGCCGAGGACATGATTGTCGTATCGGAAATCGGTGAGCAGTGGTCGCCGCAAACAGAACCTGCAAGGCAAGCAGACATACCGATTGTCTGAATTGCACCGGACGGGAAGATTGCGATAACAATCGGGATAAGAATACCGAAGGTGCCCCATGAAGTACCTGTTGCGAACGAGATGAAGCATGCAACAAGGAAGATGATAGCCGGAAGGAAGTTCTGGAAATCACCTGCAACGCTGGACATAACGTCGGCAACGAACGGCTTTGCACCGAGAACCGCTGTCATGTTCTTAAGAGATGTTGCAAATGTAAGAATGAGGATCGCAGGAACCATGGCGATGAAGCCCTTGGGAATGCACTCCATAGCTTCCTTGAAGGAAACAAGCTTTCTTGCACAAAGATAAACGATTGTGAATACAAGTGCGATAATGCTGCCCCACGGAAGACCTGTCGAAGCGTCCGTGTTGGAGAAAGCATCGACAAAGTTGCTTCCGTCGAAGATTCCGCCGACATAAACAAGAGCGAACACACAGGCTGCAATGAGAACAACAATCGGAAGAACGAGGTCGATAACCTTGCCGTTCGACGACGGATTTTCCTCAACATTCTCAGCCTTGTCGCCGCAGGTGTAAAGGTCGCCCTTAGTCTTTGCGTTAACCTCGTGAATTCTCATCGGACCGTAGTCAAATTTCATGAGCGTGATGCCGATGATGAATACGAAAGTAAGAAGCGAATAGAAATTGAACGGAATTGCTCTGATGAAGAGTGAAATACCCTGGCCGTCCTCTGCGTATGAAGAAACAGCGGCTGCCCATGAAGAAATCGGAGCAATCATGCAGACCGGAGCTGCCGTTGCGTCGATGAGGTATGAGAGCTTAGCTCTCGAAACCTTGTGGCCGTCCGTAACGGGACGCATAACCGAACCGACTGTAAGACAGTTGAAATAGTCGTCAATGAAGATGAGAACACCGAGAGCGAAGGTTGCAAGCATTGCGCCTGCCCTTGTCTTGATGTGCTTCTGTGCCCATTTACCGAAAGCGGCGGAACCGCCGGCCTTATTGATAAGGGCAACAATCGCACCGAGAACAACGAGGAAAATAAAGATACCCGCTGTGCCGGAAACGGCACCGATAAGTCCGTCATTGACAAGGATATCCATTGTCTTGGTAAACTTGAAGTCCGAGCCGAGAATTGAGCCGGCAAGAATTCCGACAAACAATGAGCTGTAAACTTCCTTGGTGATAAGAGCAAGTGCGATAGCGATTACCGGGGGAACGAGAGCCCAATAGGAAGCTCTGACTATGCCTTCGCCGCCGCAGGTTTCGCATTCAACCTGCTCAACAATTCCTGTGCCGTCACAGTCGATGCACTTTACCGTTGAAAGCGAACCGCCCGAGACCTTGGCGAAAGCGAGAACTGCGACAATAACAACGCAGGCAATCGCCAAAATGATTTTCTTGGATTTTTTCACAATAAACCCTCCTGAATAAAAATAAAAAAACGACATGGTTCCGTACATTCATACCAACCATGTCATAACGACCATTACTACATGACAGCACTCCACATACAAGCTGTGACAGTACGTTACATATTCTGCAACGTCCCAGCTATGGTTCGCAAGGCAGCTCCCCACGCTTCGGCGGTCAATCTTTTCACTTCCTGAGTTGCCTTCCCTGCGAAAGTTACTTGTAAAGCACCGCGCCTCCATCATCCTGAGTTATTCTCAGAACCATATTCTGTTTTCGATAGAGTGATTATAGCACTGTTATCGTACGAAGTCAACATTTTGCAACAAATTATTAATAGATTATTCTTAATTTTTCGGCACATAATTTGTTGAAAACCAATAAAACCGGAATGATTTATAGTGTTCTTATATAGTGTTCTTATATATTGTATAGCTGTTTGCTTTTGACGCCGTATTGATTTTCGGCATAGTATAAAATAGGCGGTGAGATAATTGAAACGAAAAAGAAAAATTACTCCGATTGTTGCGGTGCTGCTTATCGTGCCGATTGGGGTTCTGTTTATTATGGCGGAAATTCGGATATCAAATGTCCGAAAAGAGCTGATAAGCTATGCTGCAAGGAATGCCGCTTCCGCTGCGACGACGGCAGGCGTTGAGAATTCCCTCGATACAGACAAGGTGAGGTATGCCGATTTGATAAAGTTCGGCCGTGATCAAAGCGGAAACATAGTGTCCGTAACGACCGATGCATACTATTTGAATAAAATCGGCAACAACATCGGTGACGAGATCGACAAGCACATAAATCAAATGAAATCTTATATTATAAAAATTCCGTTCAGCGTGCTTTTCAGCGAACAGCTTATCAACGGCAGAGGACCGAAAATGCCGCTGGTGTTCGTTATGACGGGCATAACGACAACCGATTTTGAAAACGAATTCACGGCAGCAGGGGTAAATCAGACCCACCACCGAATCATGATGAGCATAACCGTGAACACCTATGTTATCCATTCGGGCAACGTTACCGTTGTGCCTTATAAAACCAACGTCTGCATAGCGGAAAGCATAGTTGTGGGAATCACGCCGCAAACTTTTGCGGAAATTATTCGATAAAAGTTGTAAATTGTGCTCGGATTTGGTATAATAAATTTAATAGTTATGTCTTGCAAGGCTTGTTGAAGTCGGCAGAAACCTATTCTCGGCTACCCTAACAATAACGGGAGGCTGAATAGGATGCAAATTTCAGCGTTTGTATCTTTGAAGCTGCATTTCATTATTCTGTATCGACCCGAAGCAAGATAATATATTAAAAACGCCTTGGCTAATTCCATAAAAGTTAATGACATAAAAACTTATAAAATCCACAGGGAAGTGCTGTTATGAGTGAATTTGAAAGATCAAGTGAACGTGCAAAGGAGCTGAGGGATCTCCTCAACTACCACAGCCACAAATATTATGTCGAGGATAATCCCGAGATTGAGGATTTTGAATATGACAGGCTGATGAGAGAGCTTTCCGATATTGAGGATAAGTTCCCCGAGCTTGTCACACCTGATTCTCCGACAAGGCGTGTCGGCGGCAGTGCCGACGGTCAGTTCACCCCGGTTGAGCATGCCGTGCGAATGGAGAGCTTGCAGGATGCTTTCAGTCTTGACGAGCTGAGAGCCTTTGACAAGAGAGTTAAAGAGGCCGAGCCGAGCGCAACCTATGTTGTTGAACCGAAAATAGACGGACTTTCCGTCTCGCTCGAATATGAAAACGGTATTTTCAAAAGGGGTTCGACTCGTGGAGACGGTGTTATCGGCGAGGACGTCAGCGCAAATCTTTGTACGGTCGGCTCTATCCCTCTGCGCCTAAAAAGGGAGCTTGATGAGATTGAGGTCAGGGGCGAGGTGTATATGCCCCGTGAGGTCTTTATGAAGCTCGTCGAGCAGCAGGAGAATAACGAGGAGAAGCCGTTCAAGAATCCGAGAAATGCGGCGGCAGGCTCGCTCAGACAAAAGGACCCGAAGATTACGGCGAAGCGTCATCTTGATATCTTCGTTTTCAATATCCAGCGTATAATCGGCAAGGTGCTGACGGGTCACAAGCAGTCGCTTGACTATATCAAGGAGCTTGGATTCAAGACGATTCCGTTTTACACTCCGTGCACGAATATCGAGGACGCAATCAAAGAGGTCGAACGAATAGGTGAGATAAGAGGAACTCTGCCGTTTGATATCGACGGTGCGGTTATCAAGGTCGACAGCTTTGAACACCGTGAAGCCTTGGGCAGTACGTCAAAATTCCCGAAATGGGCGATTGCCTTTAAATATCCGCCCGAGGAGAAGCAGACAAAGGTTGTTGACATTGAGATAAACGTCGGCAGGACAGGCGTTCTGACCCCGACGGCTGTGTTTGAACCCGTTATGGTTGCGGGTTCGCTTATAAGCCGTGCAACGCTCCATAATCAGGATTTCATCACCGAAAAGGATATACGAATCGGCGACACGGTAACGATTCGCAAGGCCGGTGACATCATTCCCGAGGTGCTGAACGTTGTCGAACATTCGGGTGCATCCTTGCCATATGTCATGCCGTCTGTCTGCCCGTCGTGCGGTGCAAAGGTTGTCCGTGAGGAGGGCGAAGCGGCGGTACGCTGCCTTAATACAGATTGTCCGGCTCAGCTTTTGCGTAATCTCATTCATTTCTGCTCCCGTGACGCAATGGACATTGAGGGCCTCGGCGAGAGCAATATTGAGCTTTTTGTTAATGCAGAATTGATAAAGACACCGGCGGACATCTATGCACTGAAGCAGGAGCAGATTGTCCCCCTTGAAAGAATGGCAGAGCAGTCGGCGAACAACCTTGTTGCGGCGATTAACGAATCGAAGAAAAACGACCTTTCAAAGCTTATTTTTGCACTGGGAATCCGCCATGTAGGACAGAAGGCGGCGAAGCTTCTTTCCGAGCGGTTCGGCACAATGACTGCACTGATGAATGCAAGCTTTGACGAGATAATGACGATTGACGGTTTCGGCACAATTATGGCAAAGAGCGTGGTTGAATATTTTAACATGCCCGAGAGCATAGAACTTATAGACAAGCTCATGGCAGCAGGACTCAATATGAAATCGCTTAAAGAGGTCAAGGATATGCGCTTTGCCGGCAAGACCTTTGTCTTGACCGGAACCTTGCCGACATACAAACGCAGCGAAGCGGCGGAAATTATCGAAAGCTTCGGCGGCAAAACAGCGTCGTCCGTTTCAAAGAAGACAGATTTTGTTTTGGCAGGTGAGGAAGCCGGCAGCAAGCTTCAAAAGGCGAATGACCTCGGCATAAAAGTCATCAGCGAGGATGAATTCCGAGAGATGATAAAATAAGACTAAAATAATTTAAGAAATTTCAAAAAAACACTTGCATTTCTGAAATTCTGTGGTATAATAACAAACGTTCTCAGCCAATAAGGCTGCGTAACAATAAGAAAATATGGCAAATGGGAGCATAGCTCAGCTGGGAGAGCATCTGCCTTACAAGCAGAGGGTCACAGGTTCGAGCCCTGTTGTTCCCACCACAAATGGCCCGGTAGTTCAGTTGGTTAGAACGCTAGCCTGTCACGCTAGAGGTCGACGGTTCGAGCCCGTTCCGGGTCGCCATTTTTCTTTTTGCCTTTGTAGCTCAGTTGGTAGAGCAGAGGACTGAAAATCCTCGTGTCGTTGGTTCGATTCCGACCGAAGGCACCATTTGCGGATGTAGCTCATCTGGTAGAGCGCCACCTTGCCAAGGTGGAGGTAGCGGGTTCGAGCCCCGTCATCCGCTCCATTTAGAGGCAGAAACCTTAAAGGGCTCGAAAAGGCCGGTTCGCCATGTGGGCGAATTCAAACAATCCGGTGAATTGTTTGAAAGGCCGTGGGCGTGTCGACAAGCGGAAGCGCAGTCGAGCGAGCCCCGTCATCCGCTCCATTTAAGGTTTTGTACCTTTTCACATAGTGAGTTTCGGCTCACATTTATATTCGGCGCCATAGCCAAGTGGTAAGGCACGAGTCTGCAAAACTCCGATTCCCCAGTTCAAATCTGGGTGGCGCCTCCATGAAAGCACTTCTTCGGAAGTGCTTTATTTTTTCTCAAGCTTTGCTTTCCGTTATTGTCTGTAAAGATATGGTAAACCGAGGGATTTTTTATGAAGAAACATCAAAAAAGTGAGCCGACGGCAATTATTTCAGTGCATCGGCTCACTTTTATTTTATTCCTTATTTTATTTCTTATAAATTCTGTTCGTCACAAAGGTTGTAATGCCCATTTTGTAATATTTTTGCATCGTTTCCTTGTCGTCGACCGTCCAGCAGGCGAGTGCAACACCGGCGTCCTGAAGCTGTTTAATTTTATTTTCATTGTTGATTTTTTTATGTCCGTTAAAGCTTACGCCGATTGTCGGGTCGTCAAGGCATTTTTGAAGGTTATCCTTATTAAGCTTTGACACAAGTGCATAAAGCTTTACCTTATCATTTCTTTCTCTGACCTTGTCGAGAACCGTGCGGTCAAAAGAGATTACGGAACAGGACTCGGTGAAGCCGTTCTTGTCAATGATTTGAAGCAGAGTATCAAGTCCGTCGTCTGTATAGTCTTTGATTTCAATCATCGGTTTGATGTTGTTTGCAAGACACGCTTGAAGCACTTGGTCAAGTGTGGCAATCTTCAAATCGCCATAGTTTTTGTGATTAGCACCGTTGTCGATGTTGGCGGTTATCAGGTCATAATATGTATAGGATGAAATTTTTCCGCTTTTATCGGTCATGCCTTTAATATCTGCATCGTGAGAAACGACCCATACACTGTCGGCGGTCTGTCTGACGTCGATTTCAACCGTGTCAAAGCCGTATTCTGCGGCTTTTTCAACAGCCGCAATCGTGTTCTCCGGTGCTTGACAAGAAAAGCCTCGGTGAGCGATAAGGTTAATCTTGTTTTGATCTGTTTTTTTTACATAGACGCTTGAAAGAGCAATCGGACTTTTAGCCATATATCGTTTATGTGAGGCGACGGCATTTGAAATTATCGGACTTGTTATTGCTGCAATTACAATCACAACAGCAAGGACGATTGGCCATTTTTTTCTTTTTATTATGCGAAATGAGCGTTTAATTGCTTCTTTATTCATAAATAATCCTCCGAACAAGCTCTGTATTATTAATTATAGTTTATCTCATTTGGGGGATTATGTCAATCGGTTATTTGCCGACGGCGGATATCCTCTGGACCGTCGGCATAATATATTAAACGGATATCTTGCGATTGCGGCATTTCTGCGGACAGGATGTCACCGTGAATCAATATCCGTTGACCTTATTCTTAACATCCTGTTACATTATATGCCTGCTAAGCGGCACGAGTCTCAAATTTTTTATTCTGTGAATATTGAAAAAACATACATAATATGCTAAAATACAAATAAGGAGGTGGAATAGAAATGTTTTGGCAAATGATAATGGCTTTTTTTGCGGTTTGCGTAATTGCCGTCGGCAATCTTTTTGCAATGGCTTTTCCGTGGATAGGCGATATAATCCAAATGTTTTGATCAACAAAAATGACGAACTCCGATTTTTCGGAATTCGCCGTTTTTTATATAGTATCTTTCTCTTTGCCCAAATCATAATACCGTGTGAAAAATAACATTTTGTCAATATTATAATAAATATAAAATATGTTATATTTATGTGGTGATATTATGGACAAAAAGCCGGTTATTAAAAAAGGGAGCTCAGGGGAGATGACGGATACAAGATTTTTCCATTCGAATCATGGAAGAGACCTCAAAAAAGCTCGACGCTTTATCGCAGGAAACCAACCGTTCACGCAATGAGCTTATCAACATCATGCTGGATTGGTCGATAGACAATATTGAGATAAAATAATGGGAGATGTCATTCGGCATCTCCCTGTTGTTTTAGTCCTTTTTATCGTTCGTGTCCTTGCTTTCTTTATACTCGTTATATTTTTCGGAAACGGTTTCAATCATTGACTCTGTCTTTTCTTTAACGGTTTCCGAGGTTTCTTTAAAGAAACGCTTGATTTTATTCGAGCTGGTTTTCGGAAATTCGTTGTCACGGATTTTAACCTTAGTTATCTGCTTGTAGATAGGTAGCTCAACACAAGCCTTTTTGATGCTTTTGAGAACCTCTGATGGTGTTTTTTTCTCTTCTAAATAAACCTCGGCTGTCAGACTGCTCTCGTTGCCGTCCTTGTCATTTTCACCGCTGACGACAACCTCGTTGACGTAGTCGATATCCTGAATATAACCCTCAATCTCCTCGGGATAAACGTTTTTGCCGTTGTTGAGAACGATAACGTTTTTCTTTCTGCCCGATATGATGAGCTGATCTTTTTCGTTGATGTAGCCGTAGTCGCCTGTGTAGAACCAACCGTCCTTGAGCACCTCTGCCGTCAGCTCTGGCTGCTTATAGTAGCCTATCATTACGATGTCGCCTTTAACGCAGATTTCACCTATCCCGTCGTCGTTAGGCTGGTCGATTCGCCATTCGATGCAGGGAAGCTTAATTCCTACCGTTTTAAAATCATTGTACATATCATGATTTGCACAGACGAGAGGGGAGCATTCCGTTATTCCGTAGCCATTGATGAGATCAAGTCCGATGTCGTCAAAGAACTTTGCGACTTCCGGTCTTATCGGAGCTCCGCCGCAAACAATCTTTTTGAGCTTGCCGCCGAAACCTTCAAGAATGAAGCCGAAGAATTCACGGCGTTTGTCAATACCCTGAGCACGAAGCTCGTTACTCTTTTTGACAAGCTCATTGAACTGTTCCTCCATGCCTTGCTTTTTGATGTTTTTAATTATGCGCTTATACATCGACTCGGCAATCGCAGGCACAACATAAACGTAAGACGGTTTGTAAATCATAAGATTTTTAAGAATGGCCGGTAAGCTTTCATTGATGCAGAGCGTTGAATGATGGTGGAATGAAACGAGGATATCGCTGACTGCCTCATAGGTATGGTGATAGGGCAGGAGAGAAAGGCCCGTGTCGTAAACCGTAGAGACCATAAGACCGTAATAAACGCTTGAAACAAGATTGTGCTCGGAAAGCATAACGCCCTTGGAGAATCCGGTCGTACCCGAAGTATATACAAGGAGCTTCAGCTCGTCGGGCTTGCTCTGCTCGGCAAGGAATGTATCGGGGTCAAGCTCTGAGCCCTTTTCAAGAGCCTTGGAGTAGGAAAGAAACAGTCCGTCGTCCTCTTCTCTGTCAAAGACAACGAAATGTTTGATGTTCGGAAGCTTATCAAGATTATTCCTGAAGATTTCCTCGTATTTTCCGTCGCAGAAAACGATTGAGCATTCGCTGTCGTTTATGACGTGAATAATATCAGCTTCCGGCAAATCTTTATCGAGCGGAACGAAAACGCCGTCGCTGCGAAGAGCTGTGATATAAGCTGTTATCCATTCGTAAGAGTTCTTACCGATACAGGCAACGTGTCTCTTGTCCTCGGAATTTTCATGAAGAAATGCACCGAGTCTCTTTAATGTTTCATAGAATTCGGAGTAGGTAATCTCACAAACCTCATCATTGACCTTGAATTTGTATGCAATTTTGTCGCCTGCGTCACGGACGGCAAGCTCGATCATCTCTTTTACAGATGAAAACGGCTGAACCTCATAAAGAGGGTAATTGATTTTTTTGGACATATATATAACCTCCTTCTGAAGAATATATATTTATTATCTGAATTATTGTCTAAATTATCGCATTTGAGTATTAAAAAGTCAATAGACGATTTGTTGATTATTTGTGAACAAAAATGAGTGTATATGTGGCTTTTTAAGTTATTTATATTTTAATTTCGGCATACAATTTATCTGAGGTGATAATATGGATGAGGCAGTAGTAAAGCCGAAGGATGATTTCGAGCAGACCGAAACGGTTGAAAAAAAGAAAAATTCAACCAATTCTGTAATGATTGTTCAACTGGTCGTTTGCATCTTTGCCGTTGTTTCGGTTTTTCTTATCGGCAGGCTGAGTCCGCAGACGTTTGAATTTATTAGGGATGAGTACAACAGAATAATGTCTGTTGATATGGATGCAAAGGAGATTGCTTCATCGGCGAAAAAAGTGATTGAACGAGCGGAAGCAACGGATGAAGGGCAGACGGCCGAAGAATCGACTGAAAGAAAGAATGTTAACACAGTCAAAAGTGCCGCAGACGGCGAAGTTATGGCGGTTATGTCGCTTTTTAAAAGTGATGAGGAAATAACCGTTCCCGTGCATGGCGAGATAACCTCGGAATACGGGAACAGAACTAATCCCGTTTCAGGCGAGTATCTAATGCATTCCGGCGTTGATATTGCGGCAAGTCAGGGTACGGAGATAAGGGCGGCCTACAGCGGAATCGTCAGCGAGGTTGGAAGCAACAGCGTGGGCGGAAATTACATAAGCCTTGTCCATAAGGACGGCAGTGAAACTCTCTATTGTCATTGCTCAAAAATAATTGCCGAAAAAGGCGATGTAATCCGTGCCGGTGAAACGATTGCTCTTGTTGGCAGTACGGGCAGAAGCACGGGGCCGCACTTGCATTTTGAGATTACAGTTGACGGCAAAACCGAGAACCCATTGTTATACTTGCCGAACGAAAACGGTGAGGTATGAGGTTTCGTATACGGGGAGTTCCGGTCATAATTAATTATTATTTCATCGCTGTTCTGACGCTGATGCTTGTGGTTTTCAAAAATGAAAATATTTTGATGTGTTTTCTCTTCTGCATTTTTCACGAGCTGGGGCATCTGGCGGCGATGACTTTTTTTGGAGAAAAGGCAAGAGGCATTACCCTCGGATATTTTGGCATGAGGATAGATTGCGGAACGAAAATCATGCCAAAAGTTTCTGAAATTGTAATTGCGGCGGCAGGGCCGATTGTTAATTTAATTTTAATGTTTTTTTGCCGTTTGTTTTTGCTTGATGAGGCGGCACAAATTAATTTAACTCTTGCACTTTTCAATCTTTTGCCTGTCAGCATGCTTGACGGCGGCAGAATTTTATCACCGTTTGTCACGGAACGTACCATGAAAATTATCGGAATAACCGTTGGAATCATTCTCTCATTTTTCGGTGCACTCGTTGCAATATACACGAGAAGCAATTTTATTATCCTTGTTGTTTCGCTATATGTTTTAATCGGTGCGATTAAATAGGGCAATGCCACACAAATTGAGCCATTTATATTGCATAAATTTTTCCATAGAATAAAACTCAAAGTATGAAAGAAAATAATGTCAGGGTGATTTTATGGAATTTTTAACGGCATTTTTAATAGGTGGCTTGATTTGCGTAATCGGTCAGACTCTTATTGACGCTACCAATATAACCCCTGCAAGGATACTTGTAACCTTTGTTGTGCTGGGCGTTGCACTTGAAGCACTGGGACTTTATCAGCCGCTTGTTGATTTTGCAGGCTGCGGTGCCACTGTTCCGCTGACCGGATTCGGTTACACCCTTGCAAGGGGAACGGAAAAGGCGATAGGCGAGCAGGGATGGCTCGGAATATTGACAGGGCCTTTCAGTGCGGGTGCGGCCGGAATCGCAACGGCATTGATATCGGGACTGGTTGTTTCGGCCGTCACAAAGCCGAGAAGCAAATAAAAAAGGAGTAAGCATTTAAGCTTACTCCCGTTTTTATGAATTAGAATTTATTTAGCTTCTACTTCAACAGGCTCCTCAGCTTCGCAGCATGAGCATGAAACGTAATCGCTCTCGTCGTCATCTGCAACTTCGTTCTTGCAGGGAAGAACCTTTGTTACAAGATAATAAACGCCTGCAACAGCACCGGCGATAGCAACAAGAATGCCTACTACCTTAAAAATCTTCTTTATAACATCGCACATGATTGAAAACCTCCAAATGTTTTATTTTCCTAATTATAGTATAATAGCAATATAAAGTCAAGCCTTTTTGAGATAAATTCATGTTTTGTACACAAATGAATTTGTTTGTAAAAAAACAAAAGGACGGAAAAATCCGTCCGTCATGTTTTATTCAGATTAGTCTGCAAGAAGCTTAGCAAGAGCCGACTTCTTTCTGGCAGCGTTATTCTTGTGAATAAGGTTCTTTGCGCAAGCCTGATCTACCTTTTTGATAGCAGCTCTTACGACTGCTTCCTTATCTGCTGCGTTTGTTTCAGCAGCAACGTGAGCCTTTTTGATAGCGGTCTTCATTGCAGAATTTCTTGACTTGTTGCGTGCAGCCTTGGTCTGGTTAACAAGCACTCTTTTCTTAGCTGATTTAATGTTTGCCATTGTTGCACCTCCTTTAATAAATGCATTACACAGTTAGTTATGATATCATTAAAAAGCAAAAAATGCAAGTGTTTTTTGATATTTTATTAAAAAAAGACGGATAAATTTTCAAATATACCGATTGGAGCGATAAAAGATGGAGCCAAGAACCGATCTTGCACTTGAAAAACGTGAAATACTCGGTAAAAATGAGCCCGAGGGAGTTGAAAGCAGTGAGTTTACCGAGGGTGAGGTGAGCTTCACCAAAATAAGAATTTTAAACAAAATGGGGAGTGAAGCTCTCGGAAAGCCTGTCGGCACATATATTACCGCTGAGATTCCTCAGCTGACAAAAAATCCGATAAATGACGAAGAAACTATCGAATCAATAGCAAAACAGCTTAGGTCTCTTTTGCCTGCCGAGGGGACCGTTCTCGTGGCGGGTTTGGGTAACACGGATATAACTCCCGATGCTATAGGCCCGAAAAGTGTGTCAATGGTGCTTGCAACACGTCATATTGATAAATCCCTGTCCGAAGAGATAGGTCTCGGCGAACTGAGAAGTGTTGCCGGATTTGTACCCGGTGTCTTGGGCAGAACGGGGCTTGAAGCGGCCGAATCGGTTAAGGGTATCGCAAAATCTGTTTCGCCATCCGCCGTGATTGTTGTTGATGCCCTTGCCGCAAGGCGGCTTTCGAGGCTCGGCACAACGGTTCAGCTTTCCGACACGGGCATAATACCCGGTTCGGGCGTTGGCAATGCAAGAAAGGAAATAACCGAACACTCGGTGGGTGTTCCGGTTATTTCGGTCGGAATTCCGACAGTCGTTGACGTGGAAACCCTCGTCAATGACCTGACAGGCTCAAAGAGCGATATTTCTAAGGAAAACCGGAATATGATAATTACTCCGAGAGAGATTGATATTGTAATCGAACGAGCCTCCGAGCTTATCGGAATGGCTATAAATAAGGCACTTCAGCCCAACATCTCCGTCGATGAAATGATGATGCTTGTCGGTAATTGATTATCTTATCTGCGAAATAACGTCGTTCCCGATTGCATAGCCGGCAACCGTTACGGAATCGGCATCTGAAACACTGCCGTCGAAATTAACATCGGCGGCATATTTTATGGAGTCATCATATTCGCCCATATTGTTTGCCATGCATCCGATTAATACAGCGTCCATGCCGTCGGATTTGCAGTCTCCGTTCACATCGCCGAAAATTATGATGGTGTAGGTTTTGTAAAGCGCACCTGTTATTGTGTAAATCTCAAGCTTTGAGCCTGTTCCGTTGCCGTTGACGGTTGGAATGAATGCGGACGTACCTGTGCCGTCTTTTACAGTGACATAGCTTGCAATGTCTGCAAAGCCCTCATCAAGGCCATAGATATAGCCTGTCTTTGCATCGCTTGTAACCGTTGTGTTGAGATTGAATTCAACCTCGGGCTTAGTTGCACCGTAGTCAATGAATTCAACGGCGTCAAGCATCTTGTATGTATATGTTTTTGACGTTGAAACAGTTGGATTCGATAATACGTTTTTGGTTGAGCAATTTCTCAGTGAATTGTAAACCTTGTCAACTGTTTGATTCGGATAAACCGACCTGTAGAGTGCAATGCATGAAGCGACAAGCGGGGTTGACTGAGATGTGCCTGCCATTACCGTAAATTTACCCGATTCGGTTCCGCATCCGATTATCGCATATCCCGGGGCAGCAATATCGTAATATTGACCGCTGTGCTCATCATAGTTTGAAAAATCGGTCAGAGTGTATCGGTCGGTCTGTCCGCTTGCCATAACGCCGATAACATTGCTTGCTGCGGCAGGATAATAAAGACCTGCGGTAGAGCCGACCGAACTGTTTCCGGCGGCTGCTACAACGGCAATGCTGTCTGCGTAGGCATCGTTTATGGCATTTTTAATAGCTGTCGGATATATTCCGGCTATGCTCAGCGACATACTGATAACATTGGCTTTATGACGGCGTGCATAAACTACTGCATTTGCAACGGCGGCGGAGGTGATTAAGGTTGTGTTATTGTTGGTTGCCTCGCCGTTTGCGACTCTCAAAAGCATTAATTCCGCTCCGAATGCTGCTCCGACAAAGTTGCTTCCGTTTGAAGCCATTCCGATTATTCCGGCAACATTTGAGCCGTGAGCGGTATCCCTGAGTGCAGTTCCGTCCGATTTATATACAGGCGAAATATCGGATGATCCGTTGGCAGTGTTCCAGCCGTGGTTACCGCTGCCGTCATCCCAAAGATTTGTCGAAAAATCGGTTGCGTCAACATAGAATCCGTTGTCTATAACCGCAACCGTTATACCCTCGCCGCAGGTCTGATATTTTTCCCATGCCGCGGGAATGTTCATCACTGTGTCGAGATACCATTTTTCGTGTTTTACATAGTTATTTATTTGATTTGTGATTTCCAAAGGAGTTGTGTAGCCGCAGGTTTCGAGCAGATAGTTCGGTTCGGCATAGCTGATGCCGCTGATTTTTTCGATTTCACGACAGGTCTTTTCGACGTCTCCGCTGATTTTTGCAACGTAGGTTGTCGGTTCGGAAGAAACCGAGCTTGTCTGAATCGTGTCGTCATAATTGTCAAGTGCAGTCAACTCCGTAACGCCCAAAGACGCAAGTCTTGAGCGAAAACTTGATGCCGATCGGCGTGCTCCGGACGATGCCGGCGGAGTGTACTCAAACACAACCTCATTCTCAACATAATCGGCGGTTATTACTTCCCCGGCAGTTGATGAGAATGGCAGACATATGCAAATCATGACTGCCGTCAGCAATACGCAAATTATTTTTTTGATTTTCATAATATCACTTCCTTCGGTAAAAATAGTATAGGGTGATTATATTGAAAAGAAAAATATCAATAATTGTATCGGGAATAATGCTTCTGCTTATGTGTTCATGCGGTGCAGATATTTCCGAGGGCATGACAACCGAAGTTACAACGGCGGGAAACGTTGCCGGAAAAACTCAGCAGAAAGCAGCGGCGACCTACACAGGATATCCTGCACTTGAGCCTGTGACGCTAAAGTGCGAAGATCCCGAAAATTCAAGAGGGCTTCCGACTGCAAAAATTTCGCATTCCTACGGCGTAGCTAAAGACGGACAGCCTCATCAAATTTCCGCCGATTCCGAAAAGTTTTTTGAAACCAAGAATTACAAGGCAGTGACCTACGATACCAAGTCGCAAGGCAAGGTGCTTTATCTGACATTTGACTGTGGCTACGACAACGGTTATACGGAAAAAATTCTTGATACGTTGAAGGAAAAGAATGTCAAGGCGGCTTTCTTTTGTACCGCCGATGAGCTTAAATCCGCTCCGGAGGTAATCGCAAGAATGATCAAGGAGGGGCATATCGTCGGCAATCATTCGACGACCCACCCGAGCTTTGATGAAATCAGCCGCAGTGAGATGACGAAAGAAATTCAGGACTGCGACAACTATCTGCGCTCCAATTTCGGCTATACTTCGCCGTATTTCCGTTTCCCGAAGGGTGAATATTCCGAGTGTGCTCTCGAACTTGTAGGCTCTCTCGGCTACACAAGCGTATTTTGGTCGCTTTCCTATGCCGATTGGGATACCAAGGCACAGAAAGGTGCGGATTATGCCTTCGAAAAAGTAACGTCACGCCTGCACCCGGGTGCGATAATTCTTTTGCATGCAGTATCCTCCGACAATGCCGGAGCAATGGCTCGAATTATCGACTATGCAAGGGAGCAGGGCTATGAATTCAAAAGTCTTGATGATTTGAATTTATAATTTAACAAAATAATTATATCATAAATCGAATTTTTATACAACCGTTTTTTAAAAATCTTAACATCTTGCAATTAAGGCTGTGAAATGCTATAATTATTCCATTAAAAAAATCGGAGGAATTTATTATGGCTTCACAGCTTTCCATGCCCTCAAAGGGCGACATGATCGCAATTATGAAAACAAACAAAGGTACAATCAAGTTCAAACTTTTCCCGAACGAGTGCCCGAAAACGGTTGAGAATTTCACAACTCATGCCAAGAACGGCTACTATGAGGGAATCATTTTCCACCGTGTTATCAATAACTTTATGATTCAGGGCGGCGACCCGACAGGTACGGGTCGTGGCGGTGAGAGCATTTGGGGCGGCTCATTTGAGGATGAGTTTGACCTCGGACTTCACAACCTCAGAGGTGCACTCTCGATGGCGAACGCAGGTCCGGGCACAAACGGCAGCCAGTTCTTCATTGTTCAGGCAGGCACGGTTGACGGTAATCTCATGGGTCAGATGGAAATGATCGGAGAAAGAATGTTCCCGGCTCAGTGCATTGAGGATTACAAGAAGGTCGGCGGAACTCCGTGGCTTGATTTCAAGCATACGGTTTTCGGTCAGGTTTATGACGGAATGGACGTTGTTGACGAAATTGCCAAGACGAGAGTTGATCTCATGGATAAGCCGTTTGACGACGTTGTTATCGAGAAAATCGAGATCGGCGAGTACGAGGGCTGATTGGCTTTTTCCTCGGAAGCAATTTTTATCCGACTCTCACACAGGAGGAGAAAAAATGAAATACATCAAATGGCTTATAGCGTCGGTCGTTGTTGTCGCTTTGCTGATATTCACCGCAGTGTTCGTTGTCAATGCTTATAACACGGGCAAAATCGGCAACAAGGACGAAAAGGTTGCAAACGATTTTGTCGAGGATATTCAGGGCGTTTGGAAGAACACCTCGACGGGTACAATCGCATCAAAAGTTAATTCCGTTCGCTTCGGCGAGGACGGAAGACTGACGGTCGTTGTTCTCGGCCAAACGGCAAGCGGAACATATATAGATGAATATGACATTGATTCAAAGAAGCATACCCTGACCGTAAAGGGCAATATCTACGGCGGATTTTCCGTTGAACGCTCATTTGGAGCGTCGCTCAACGAGGATAAGGATACGCTTACGCTTAAGGACACAAAAGGTTCATTCGACTTTACGCTTGTTAAAACCGACGAAACCGAAATGACAACGGCAAAAACGACACAAGCACCTATAACGACCGCTCGTAAAACGGAAAAACCGGCTGAATCGGCAGGTGACACGGCACAATATGCCGAAGCCTTGCTCGGCAAATGGTTTTCAAAGCTCAACACAGCATCGGGTTATGAATTTGTTGATTCATCGACGGTCAGAATATCTCTTGTAGGCTTCTCGACCGACGGAACATACACGCTTTCGGTCAACGAAAACGGTCAATGCGAGCTTAAAATAAACTATGTCAGCCTCGCAGGAGTGACCGTTTCCAACACATATATCGCAGAAATCGGAGAATCTGAGCTTACGCTGATACAAAAGAGTGCAGAATCCCTTTCCGTAACTTATGTTAAAGCACAATAAAAAGTTATGTTAACAAAAAATTTATAAATATCTTTATTTTCCCACTTGTTATATTCCTCATTTTGGTATATAATAAAATGAAACTAAGCGGAGGTGTTTACAATGACGGATAAAACGATTCAGTTTTCTATAAAAGAAGACCATGAGAAGGAAATGAAATCGACTTTGAAGGCCGTTTATAATGCGCTGAGTGAGAAAGGCTATAATCCCACCAGTCAGATTGTCGGCTACCTTCTTTCCGAGGATCCGACATATATCACCACTCATAACAATGCAAGAAGTCTTATCCGCAGGATAGACCGTGATGAGTTGCTCCAGTCCTTGGTTAAAAATTATCTCAAAGATTAAGAAAGGCTGATATAAATGGCAGTTAAGAAAAAAGGAGATCAGTTTCTCACTTACAGAGGCAAGCCTCTTGTTCGCAGCGGAAACATGATCTATTACGGAAACATGAGCGACCCGTACGTTATCATGATTCAGATTATGAGCAAAAAGATGCAGGGCGACGTTGAGGTTCCCGACAGGGTTCTCATTCAGCTCCTCAATACAGATCCCGATTGCCGTCCGAAGGAACGCATAGTGAAGAAGAGCGAAAAGCACGGACTTTACAATGCAATGGATATCGGAACAATTTGGCTTGAGAGAGCACTCAAATAAACATAGCGAAATAAACGGACTGTACCCCAATCGGCACGGTCCGTTTTGCGGTATTCGACTTTTTTTAACAAAAGTCAGCTATTGTCTTAATGTTAACAAAAGTTGATTTTTATTTAGTGGACTTTATTGAAAAGATATGGTATAATAACAAATTGGATAAGCAAATTATCTATATGGAATTTATGGGAGGTACGGCAAGTGCAAAAGATAGATGCGACAGTCAAAAAAGAAACTTTATTCATTGCCGCCTTTACGCTGATATTCAGTGCAGTTATGGAGCTTGTCTTTCTTCTTCTCGGATATTGGAGCTACAGAGTCGTGCTCGGGAATTTGCTCGGATTTGTTGCGGCTGTTCTCAATTTTTTCCTGATGGGATATACGGTTCAGAAAGCGGTTTTGCTCGAAGAAAAGGACGCAAAGAAAAAAGTTAAGCTTTCGCAGTCCCTACGCACGCTTATGCTTGTGGCCTTTGCCGCTGTGGGCTGCATTTTCAAATGCTTCAACCCTATCGCGGTCCTTTTACCCTTGCTTTTTCCAAGAATAGCAATTCTCTTTAGACCATTGTTTAAAGCTAACAATTGATATGAGATATAATCCGTACACGGAGGTGTTGCCGAATGAATAAAAAAAGCATAGGCTTCAAGCTTGTTGATGCCTTGCTGATACTTATGATGATTCTGCCGCTTGTCGGCGCAATGGCATTGCAGGTTATGACTAAGCCCGCTTCGGACGGCGTCGCAATCGCCGGTGCAAGAATCTTTTTTACGATTCATATGCCGATACAGGATCTGCCGATAACGGAAAGCCAGGTCAATACATGGCTTATCATGATCTCGCTTTTCTTCCTTTGTCTTTTCCTTACTCACGGATTGACCGAGAAGTGTGAATCGAAGCGCCAGTCAATAGCGGAATGGATTGTTGAAAAGACCGATGACCTTGTAAAGGACAATATGGGAGAATATTTCAAAGAATTTTCGCCGTTTGTCTGCGGAATCATGGCTCTTTCGGTTTTCTCGAGTCTTTCGTCAATGCTCGGAATCTTTCCGCCGACGTCTGATATAAACGTTGTTGCAGGTTGGGCGGTTATTGTTTTTATACTCATAACGCACTACAAGCTCAAGGGCGGTTTTTTCAATTATCTCAAGAGCTTTACCGAGCCTGTTCCGGTGCTTACACCGTTCAATATCATCAGTGAATTTGCAACACCGGTTTCAATGTCGTTCCGTCATTACGGCAACGTGCTTTCCGGCTCTGTTATATCCGCACTCGTTGCCGTCGGTTTGCAAAGCGTATCGCATCTTCTGCTCAGCTGGATTCCCGGTAAGCTCGGTGAATTTCCGCTGTTCCAGATCGGTTTACCGGCATTCTTGTCGCTGTATTTCGACATTTTCAGCGGATGTATGCAGGCGTTCATTTTCGCAATGCTCACGATGATTTATGTTTCGGGCGCATTCCCGATTGAGGAATGGCAGAAACGGCAGGGGAAAAAGAAACAGAAAAAAGCGGCAAAGAAAAAAGCCGCATAAATAAAACGGAGGTTATTATTATGACAGCAATCGCAATAGGAATTATTCTCGGATGCTGCGCTCTCGGCGCAGGTATGGCAATGATCGCAGGTATCGGCCCCGGTATCGGTGAAGGTAACGCAGTTGCCAAGGCTTGTGAAGCTATCGGCCGTCAGCCGGAGAGCAAGAGTAACGTTACAACGACCATGATCATGGGTTGTGCTATTGCAGAAACAACCGGCCTTTATGCCCTTGTTATCGCAATTCTTCTCATTTTCGTTGCTCCGAGCAGACTTGTTGATATTCTCATGAACTTAATCTGATTTTGTCGGGAGTGAATTTGTAATGCAAAATCTTGATGTCATATCGGTCAATATATGGCAGATACTGATCTCGCTTTGCAATCTTCTGATAATTTTCCTTTTGTTCAAGAAGTTTCTTTATGCCCGTGTACGCAGGTTTGTTGACAAGCGCAAGTCTAACGTTGATGCGCAGTATGAAAGGGCGCAGGAGGCCGAAAACGCCGCCCTCGCCGATAAGAAAACATACGAGGACAAGCTTCAAACGGTCAAGGCCGAAACTGACGAGATGATTAAGGACGCCACCGTCAGGGCGGACAGAAGAAGCGAAAAAATCATCACGGACGCTAAGGAAAAGGCCGACGGTATGATCCGTCAGGCTCAGAGTGAGATTGAGTTGGAAAAGAAAAAAGCTTCGGACGATATCAAGCATCAGATCGCCGATGTCTCAACTCTCGTTGCCGAGAAAATGCTCGAGCGTGAGATTGATTCTGACGATCAGCGGAAATTTATCGACTCTTTTATAGAGGGAATAGGTGACGGCAATGGCTCAGATAAGTAACGAATATGCCGAAGCACTCTTTGCGCTGGCATTGGAGGCGGGACAAGTCAGGGAATATTCCGAGGCTCTCGATATTGTTCTGAACTTAATGAACGAAAATCCCGAATACCTTGATTTTCTTGCTTCCCCGGATATCCCGAGGCAGGAGCGTGTCGATGCGGTTGAAAACGCATTCGGCGGCAGTATTCCCGAAACGGTGGTTTCATTCCTGTGTCTTCTTTGCGACAGGGGAAGAATCCATACGCTGAAGGATTGTATATCGGACTATAAAAAGCTTAGCGATGCCGCCGACGGAGTTTCAACGGCGGAGGTTATCAGCGCAGTTGAATTGGCAGAAAATGAAAAAGCTGCCCTTAAATCAAAGCTTGAGGCCCTCTGCGGTCACAAAATCGAGCTTGATTGCATTGTCGACGAATCTCTTATCGGCGGCGTGAAGGTCACGGTTGACGGCAAGGTTATCGACGGCAGCGTTAAACAAAAGTTGCATGAGTTGAAGGGAGCGATGTATAGGTGAACGCCAGACCTGAGGAAATCAGCAACATTATAAAAGAACAAATCAAAAATTATAAATCAAAAATCGAAATGGCGGAGACCGGCACGGTTATCCTTGTCGGCGACGGTATTGCAAAGGTTTACGGCCTGCGTAATTGCATGGCGAGTGAGCTCCTTGAATTTGAGGACGGAAGCTTCGGCCTTGCTCAGAACCTCGAGGAGGAGACTGTTTCCGTTGCAATTATGTCCGAGACGGAGAAGATCAAGGAAGGCTCAAAGGTTCAAAGAACGGGACGGGTTCTTTCCGTTCCGGTCGGCGAAGAGCTTCTCGGCAGAGTTGTTAATGCACTCGGTGAACCGATTGACGGCAAAGGCCCGGTTAATTGCAAGGCGACTCATCCGATCGAGTCGGAAGCACCGGGTATCATTCAGCGTAAGAGTGTTTCGGTTCCGCTTCAGACGGGCATCAAGGCTATCGACAGCATGATTCCTATCGGAAGAGGTCAGCGTGAGCTTATTATCGGTGACCGTCAGACAGGTAAATCCGAAATTGCCGTTGATACTATTATCAATCAAAAAGGCAAGGACGTTATTTGCATCTATGTTGCAATCGGTCAGAAGAACACCTCCGTTGTTCAGCTCGCACAGAATCTTCAAAGAGCGGGAGCAATGGAATATACGATTATAGTTTCTGCTTCGGCTTCCGAGAGTGCGCCCGTGCAGTACATTGCACCATACTCGGGCTGCGCTATGGCAGAGTATTTCAGAGAAAAGGGCAGAGATGTCCTCATTGTATATGATGATTTGAGCAAGCATGCGGTAGCTTACCGTGCACTTTCTCTGCTTATCCGCCGTCCGCCGGGACGTGAGGCTTACCCCGGAGATGTTTTCTATCTCCACTCAAGACTTCTCGAACGTTCGGCATGTGTTGCCGATGAATACGGCGGAGGCTCAATCACCGCACTGCCGCTTATTGAAACGCAGGCAGGCGACGTTTCGGCTTACATTCCGACCAACGTTATTTCTATCACGGACGGTCAGATATTCCTCGAAACAGAGCTTTTCCATTCGGGTATCATGCCGGCTATCAACCCCGGTATTTCCGTCAGCCGAGTCGGCGGTTCGGCTCAGCTCAAGGGTATGAAAAAGGTTTCGGGCGAATTGAAGCTTCTCTATTCTCAGTATCTCGAGCTTAAATCGTTCGCCCAGTTTGGCAGCGACCTTGATGCCGACACCAAGAAGAGACTTGCCCTCGGCGAAAGAATCGTTGAGGTTCTCAAGCAGGACAGAAATCATCCGCTCAGAGCAGGCTGTCAGGTCGTTATTATCTATGCTGTTATTCACGGCTATCTTGACAGTGTTGAGGTAAATAAGGTCAAGGATTACGAGGAGGAGCTTTATTCAAAGCTTGAAGCGGAGAAACAGGGTTTGCTCAACCGTCTTGAAGCAGGCTTCTACGAGCAGTGCGACATAGACGAGATCGAAGCTACGCTCAAGGAAATGCAGAGGTGATATGAATGGGAGCTGATATAAAATCTCTCAGAATTCGTATCAAAAGTGTTGATTCCACCCTGCATTTGACCAAGGCAATGGGTCTTGTTGCTTCATCAAAAATCAGAGGAGCGACGGCAGCAATGCTTAAAAGCCGTGATTATTCCTCGGCTCTCGGTGCAATAGTCGATCAGCTTGCTTCATGCGCAGAATGCAAAAAAAGCTCTTTTGTCGCAGGCAACGGAAGCGATAAGGTGAAGCTTATCGTAATAGCGGGCGACAGGGGGCTTGCAGGCGGCTACAATGCCAATGTTTTCCGTGAAGCGGCGAATTATCCCGACGCCGAGTTTATCCCTATCGGCAAGCGAGCCTGTGAAAGATATTCCGCAGAATTCAATTCTTCGGAAAAATTTTCGGCAACAGACTCTTATGCTCTTGCAAAAAAGCTTTGCACCGAGTTCAAAAACGGCGAATTCGGACGGCTCGGAATAATAAGCACGCATTATGTTTCGATGATGATGCAGGAGGCAGCCGTTCAGTGGGTGCTTCCGCTTGAAAAGAAAGAGGCTCAGTCGGGTGCAGGCACAGTCTTTGAACCGAATGAGGAATTTATTCTTGATACGGCGGTTCCCGAGTATGTTACGGGAATTATCTTCGGCGCCGTGCGTGAGAGCTACACCTGTGAGGTCGTGGCAAGAAGAACGGCGATGGATTCCGCAGGCAAGAATGCACAGCAGATGATTGACGATCTCAAATTGCAGTATAACCGTGCAAGGCAGGGTGCTATTACGCAGGAGATTACGGAGATCATCGCAGGCAGCGGATCATAATCCTTTTAAGGAGTGATATTTTTGGAAAATTCAAATATAGGAAGCGTATCTCAGGTTATGGGTCCTGTCGTTGACGTGCGCTTTGACGAGGGCAACCTGCCCGAAATCAACAATGCGCTGACAGTTCCTATCGGTGAGAAAACGCTGACGGTTGAGGTTGCCCAGCATATCGGCGACAATACCGTGCGCTGTATTGCAATGGCGTCAACCGACGGCTTGACGAGAGGCGCACCTGTTACCGATACCGGTCATGCAATCAGCGTGCCCGTCGGTAAAGAGACACTCGGACGCATTTTCAATGTTCTCGGCGAGGCCGTTGACAATGAGCCGACACCCGAAACCAAGGAGAGATGGAACATTCACCGTTCCGCTCCGAGCTTTGATGAGCTTTCAACCTCAACCGAGATACTTGAAACGGGAATCAAGGTTATTGACCTCATCTGTCCATATGCAAAGGGCGGTAAAATCGGTCTTTTCGGCGGCGCAGGTGTCGGCAAGACTGTTCTTATCATGGAGCTTATCAACAATATTGCAAAGCAGCACGGCGGTATTTCTGTCTTTACGGGCGTCGGCGAGAGAACCCGTGAGGGCAATGACCTTTACAATGAAATGAAGGAGTCGGGCGTTCTCAACAAGACCGCACTTGTTTACGGTCAGATGAACGAGCCGCCGGGAGCGAGAATGAGAGTCGGACTTTCGGGACTTACCATGGCTGAGTATTTCCGTGACGAGGAGAAACAGGACGTTCTTCTTTTCATTGACAATATATTCAGATTTACACAGGCCGGCAGTGAGGTTTCCGCCTTGCTCGGACGTATGCCCTCCGCCGTCGGATATCAGCCGACGCTTGCAACGGAAATGGGCGCATTGCAGGAGCGTATCACCTCGACTAAGAAAGGTTCAATCACATCGGTTCAGGCGGTTTATGTTCCTGCCGATGACTTGACCGACCCTGCTCCGGCAACAACCTTTGCCCACCTTGACGCAACAACGGTTCTTTCAAGAAGTATTTCCTCGCAGGGTATCTATCCTGCAGTTGATCCGCTTGAATCAACAAGCCGAATCCTCAATCCCGAGATTCTCGGCGAGGAGCATTACGCAGTTGTGAGGGAGGTTCAGCGTGTTCTTCAGCGATATAACGAGCTTATGGATATCATAGCCATTATGGGTATGGATGAGCTTTCCGATGAGGATAAGCTGCTTGTTAGCCGTGCAAGAAAGATTCAGAGATTCCTGTCTCAGCCGTTCCATGTTTCCGAAAAGTTTAATGGCTTCCCGGGAATTTATGTTCCACGTTCGGAGACGATTAGAGGCTTCAAGGAAATCCTTGAGGGCAAGCACGACGATCTTCCCGAATCGGCATTCCTCTTCGTCGGAACGATTGACGATGCCGTTGAAAAGGCAAAGAGGTTATCATAATGAATACTTTCAAATTGACGATAGCTTCGCCCGACGGCAACAAGTTTTCCGACGAGGCGCAGATGCTTACGGTGAGAGGAATTGACGGAGATTTAGCGATTATGGCAGGCCATATACCGTTTATTACGGCATTACAGCCGTGCGATTGCAAGGTTGTTCTTCCCGATGATACAGAAAAAATCGGAGCTGTTGACGGCGGATTGCTCACCGTTTCGGAAAAAGGAGTAACCCTCCTTTCCGGCAGTTTTCAATGGAAATAATTTATAAAATAAGACACCCGAATTTCTTTTTGAAACTCGGGTGTTTTCTTAGTTCATTATATATTCCGAATTGAACAGCTCGTAAATTGCGTTGCTCAGATTTTTGTTTTCGGGATTTTGGAGGTTGAAGTCATCTGCCAAAATTTCCTGTGCGAAGCGGTGAGCTTCGGTCAGCAATGCCGAGTCGGTGAGCGATGCCATTTTCATGTTCGGCAGTCCGTGCTGGCGTGCGCCGAAGAAATCGCCCGGGCCACGCATTTTCAAATCCTCGTCGGCAATCTTGAAGCCGTCGGTCGTTTTCGTCATGATCTCCATACGCTTCCTTGCACCGTCGGTTTTGGCGTCGGAGATAAGAATACAGGTTGATTTATATTGTCCTCTGCCGATTCGTCCTCTGAGCTGGTGAAGCTGCGAAAGGCCGAATCGCTCGGCATTTTCGATAACCATAATTACCGCATTCGGCACATCAACGCCTACCTCAATAACCGTTGTTGCAATGAGCAGCTTGACCTCGCCCGAAACAAAGCGAGACATGACCTCGTCCTTTTGCTTCGGCTTCATCTTTCCGTGGAGCAGTCCGACCTCATATCCGCTGAAAAATCCTTTTGAAAGATTTTCGGCGTAGCTTTCGGCGGCGGCAATATCCTCGTCGCCCTCCTCAACAAGGGGACACACAATATAGCCCTGTCTGTTTTCATCAAGATGCTTCTTGACATAGCCGAACGCTCTCGCTCTGAGCTTGCCGGTGACATAGTAGGTTTCAATCGGCTGCCTTCCCGGCGGAAGCTCGTCGAGCACGGAGACGTCCAAATCGCCGTAGAGCATGAGGGCAAGCGTCCTCGGAATGGGTGTTGCCGACATGACAAGCGTGTGCGGTTTGTTACCTTTTTTGCTCAGTGCTGCTCTGTGCTTAACGCCGAAGCGGTGCTGTTCGTCTGTTATGACAAGGCCAAGGGCATTGAACTCAACATCATCCTGAATCAGTGCATGAGTGCCGATTATCAGCTGGGTTTCGCCGCTTTTCAGCCGTGCCTTAATTGCTCGTTTGTTTGCTGCCGTAACCGAGCCGGTCAGCAGCTCGGCATGAATGTTTATGTTTTTAAAATAGTTTTGGCATGTTTTGAAATGCTGCTGAGCGAGAATTTCCGTCGGTGCCATAAATGCGCATTGATAGCCGTTTTTGATAACGGTGTAAATCAGTGCGGCGGCGACTGCGGTTTTTCCCGAGCCTACATCGCCCTGTAAAAGGCGGTTCATTGTTATTCCGCTCGTCATTTGCCTTATGCTTTCGCTGACTGCACGTTTCTGTGCGCCTGTCATTTTAAACGGTAAAAGCCGTTTGAATTCGTCGGTGTAATCCCGGGATATTTCAACGGGTGTGGTCTCCTTACGGTTGCCTTTTAGCTTCATTAGGCCGAGCTGGAAGATGAAAAGCTCTTCAAAAATAATTCTTCGCCGTGCTTCATGGAGCATGTCCTCATTCGTTGGCAGGTGAAGCTCACGAATTGCCTTGTTGATTTCCATAAGGCAGAGCTTGTCCCTGAGCGACTGCGGCAGGCAGTCTGTGAAATAATCGCTGCCCGAGGAAAAGACCTGGCGTATCAGCTTTTCGATATACTTTGAATTAATACCTGCCGTCAGATGATATATTGAATGAATTCGTTCTCCGCTCGATGCCTTCTCAATCAGAGGTGATGACATTTCACGTCGGTGAAAATTTCCGCCGACCTTTCCGTAAAAAAGATATTCTTCACCTGCCTCAAGGGCTTCTGCGGTGTATTTGCTGTTGAAAATCGTGATGTTCATGAGCGATTCACCGTCGGTCACAACGGTTTTGTAAATCGTCATGCCCTTGCTGACTTTTGCTCCTCTCGGCTTGTGGTCAACGGTGGCTTTGATGCAGCAGGGCTCATCAAACGGGGCAGCGGCAATGCTTATTACTTTGCTCCAGTCCGTGTATTCTCTCGGATAATAACGCAAAAGATCACCGACGGTGAAAATTCCGAGCTTATTCAAAAGCTTCGCTCTCTTTTCACCGACACCTTTCAAATATTGTATGTTGGTGGTTCTTTCCATCACTGCGCCGTCCATTCATCAATATTGACAAAGCAATCTCCGGGAACGGTTTTGATTTCGTTCTTGATTTTATCCGAGTTAACGGTGATGCCCTGCCGGAAAGCGAGCGGAATAAACGGAAGCTCGTCGGAAAAAGTGTCTATGAGCCTTTGCATATCCGCCTGTCCGCTGAGATATTTGTCGTAAATTCTTGATGTTTCGCTTTTTTCGGAAATACCGTATCTGAGACCGCCTTCGGCGGAGAAAAATCTCGAAAGGCTGAAGTTGTTTGAAAGCTCTGTTTCACCGATGTACATGTCAAAGCTTTCACTTTCGACAGCAGAAGCATAGTCGGAATAGGAAACCTCTCGGATTGTTACGGTAATATTGATTTTTTCGAGTGCCTGTTGAATTCCTCTTGCCATAGAACGGCGGAAATCATTTTCGCTGTTTACAAGCAGAGTTAAATTCATAACCTTATCCTCATTGTACCTTGTACCGGAGCTGTTAATATTTGAATATCCGGCCTCGTCAAGAAGGTTTTCTGCATTGTCGGTCTTAATATTCAGCGTCGGCAGCGTGCAGCCGCTGAGCTTGTAATATGATGGGTGGAAGGGGAGAGATGTTGCAACGGCGCAGCCGGCGAAAGAGTCGGAGGCAAGCTCCGCTCTGTTCAGAGCAAGAGCGATTGCACGGCGAACCTTCGGTTCTGAAAGCTCGTTTTTTTGGGAGTTGATTCCTAAATATACAAAGTTTGTAAGCTCAATATTGCTGCTGATTTTTGAAAATTTCGTATATTTTCCGCTGTCAAAATTATCGCAGTAAAAGTCAATTTTGCTCAGATTGAAAAGACTGCTGAAAGATTCGGAGGCTGAAATATCAACAAGTCCGATTTTGGCATACTTGGGGTTATAGCTGCCGAGGCGGGATTTGTTATATTGCAGGTATTTTGCCTCGTTTCCGGAGACAAACGTATATCTTCCGCTTCCGATGGGAATTTTTGAAGTGTATCCGCTGCCGGATGAAGCGGTTGTGTTCTCTTCGCCGTCACTGTCATCTGTGTTATCGGTGCTTGCTTCATCGTAAGAACCGCTTTTAACGATTGGAAAAACAAGGTTGGCAACTTCCGAACCGTCAGAAGATTTGAGAGCAAATGTAACGGCATTGTCGCCGCTTGCATCCGCACTGTCAATATTTTCAAGATATGCGGCATAGGCTATGCTGTCTTTTGCCTGCTTAAACGAATATATAATATCTTTTGATGTAAGCGGTGAATCATCCGTAAACTTAAGTCCGCTTTTTATTTTTACTGTGAGTGCTTTATCGGAAATCGTATAGGATTCGGCTATAACGGCGGATTCCTTAAAAGAACCGTCAACATTATAGAGCGAATCGTAAATCAAATGAGAGATATATTTGTTCATTGAATTCGAAGCTTTGTACGGGTCAAGCGAATCCGTCCGCAGATAGGGAATTGTAAAGCCGATTTCATCAATCGGTTCTTCCTCTTTGGACTTTCCGAGATTTGAAATAGTATCCATTACCGTTTTACTGCCGTTACATGCGCAAAGCGAAAAAAGCATGGCTATGCAAACCAAAACGGCAGTTATAATCTTTGTGTATTTCAGCATGGTATTACTCCCTTATATCTATAGCTTTGACAGAAATTGTCTTCCCTGTCGTTTCGTCAATTTCAAATATGCATCCGTTTAAAATAATGTTGTCCTCTTTCGCCTTGAAGAGTGTCGGCATACCTGTTTTGAGCGTACGGATTATGCATTCGGGCTCGATTCCGAGGACGGAATTCTCACTGCCGCACATTCCGAGGTCGGTTATGTAACCGGTGCCGTTAGGTAAAATCTGAGCGTCGGCGGTTCTGACATGCGTATGTGTGCCGAAGAAAGCAGAGACACGGCCGTCGGCATAGAATCCGAGCGCTCGTTTTTCTCCGGTGGCCTCCGCATGAAAATCGACGATTTTTATGCGGCAATCTTTGAGTTCTTCTATTGCTTTGTCAAGGCTGTCAAACGGGTTGGCGTAGCTTGAGTTAAAAAAGGCGTTGCCCATGAGGTTAATTACGCCGATTCGATATCTGCCCATGTCGATTATTCCCGTTCCTTTTCCGGGACATGAGGAGTGCATGTTATAAGGCCTTAAGCAAAACTTGTTTTCATCAAGAAAATCGGCCGTTTCATGTCGACGAAAAACATGATTTCCTGTTGTTATCATGTCAACACCCGCAGAAATAAGACTTTCGGCCGAGCTTGGAAGAATTCCGTTGCCTTTGGCGGAGTTTTCTCCGTTGGCTATGCACACGTCAATATTATATTGCCTTTTTATTTTGTGGAGAAGCTTTGAGACAGCACCGCATCCGCCGTCGCTGACAACATCTCCGAGAGCAAGAAGCTTCATTTAATCACACTTTCAATCTGAAAATATACGCTTATATTATAGCAAAAAGAATATATTTTGTACAGAAAAAATAAAATAAATATTGACATATTTGGATTTAGCTATTAAAATTAAATCACGGTTATTGATTTTGCACGGAATTTTGGATATAGGTGCATTTGAGTTGACCCGAATTTTCTGAATAAAAGGAGAATGTAATAATTATGAAAATGTTAAAAAGAGTTCTTGCAGCGGTTATTGCTGTTGTAATCACGCTCAGTGTGTTTGCTGTTTCGGCTTCGGCTGCTCCGGCAGCACCGGAATTCAAGTTTAAGATGACAAGCCAAACAAGCTCCGAGGTTACCTTTGAGCTGTCTCTTGCCGGCGGAAGCTTTAATTCTCTTGACGTGCAGATAAAGGTTTCAGGCCCTATAGGTGCTTGCAAGGAAATCAATATGACCGATGCTTTTAAAAAGGTGAAAAGCGATATTGAAGATAAAGGCGGAATTGTTTCATCTGCAAAGAATACAAATACAGTAATGATTTCTTTCGCATCAACCAATACAATTTCTAATGCAACATCAATGTTTACATATAAGTTTGCCAAGAAAACGCAGAATGTTACCTCTTCCGACTATAGTGTAGATATTTCAAGCTGTGTTTTGACCGTCGGAAATGATAACATTGACCTTACTTCAAAAGCTAAGGTTACAACCGGCTACATTGATTTTAGTGAAACATCAATTACAGCTAACTACAAGCAGACAAAGAAAATCAATTTCGATTCAAGTTACAGCGCAAAGCAGATCAAATGGGAATCTTCCAATACCAAAGTTGCAACGGTTGACGACAACGGTAATGTTAAGATGACCGGCAAGGGAACTGCAACTATCACCGCTAAGAGCACCGACGGCAAAGCTTCGGCACAATGTAAGGTTACTGTTAAATATGCATGGTGGCAGTGGATTATTATAATTGTTCTCTTCGGCTGGATTTGGTATTAATTAATTGACAGTATAAAATTTAAGCTCCGAGGCACAACGCTTCGGAGCTTTATTATGCTATAAAATCAGAAAGGAAGAATATCCTTAACCTTGGAGGCAACCTCGGAGGCAACCTCTTTGATTTTGGCTGTGCTGTCCTCAACCATTTTTTTCGTGGCAATGGCTGAATATCCGTCGCACGGGCCTATTTCCTGAGCCGTGAGGCTGTCTATCATGAGAGCCATTTTAATGAAGGATACTGTCTGCTCGTACATAAGCTCGGCATCAAATTTGTCCATTTCATTATTATCGCTGATAACGCAGAGACAATCGGGAGCGGTGACAAGCGCAATTTCCGGGATTCCGCAGTTGAAGAGAGGCTGACCCTCGCCGAAATGGAGAAGATTATGTCCTCTAAGCGTGAGGGTATATACCTTCTTGCGATCTTCAAGCGACTTGAAATAGATATCGTCCATCATCTTGTTGCCGGTGTAAACGATCTCGGTTTCAACGTCGCCGGTCTGTCTGTATTCACCGTTCTCATCGGTTTTCCACATTTTGCAACCGAGGTGTTCAACGGAAAGTCCGGCTACGGCTTTGAGGTGACCCTCCTTGCCGTCCCAATGACTTCTGTGGGCGGTCAGCCATTTCGACGTTGCCTGAACTCCGCCGCCGTCAATATTTTTAAAATTCGGCAGTCTGAAGTGACCTGTCACGAAAACGAAGATATGAGTTCTCTTAAGCGGCTTATCCTTGAGATATTTAATCATTGCAAGCATTGCAATCGGACCGTTTTCCTCAATACAGTTTGTGCCGTCGGTATGGGTGTTGATGATAACGCTTTCGCCCTCTTCTTCACCGTCAAGCACACACCAGAAGGATTCCGTCTTTGCATATTCGTCGATGATGCCTTCAAGAGTGAGCGTTGCGAATGCACCTTTTTTCGCCTCTTCGATGACCTTTTGACCGTTCTTTGAGTTGACCCAAACGGCAGGAATTCCCTGATAGTCGAGAATGAACGGAAGGTACTGACCCTCGATGCAATCGTCGTTTATGCCTTCCCAAATGCAAATAACGCCCTTCGCACCTGCAAGCTTCGCAATTTTAAGGAAAGGAAAGTTGACAAACGCCGTTGCAACAGGTCCGCTATAGTGGCTTGGGAGTTTTAATCCCTCGGGGATGCTTCTTTCACGCTCGTTAAAAGCAATCTCGCTGGGCAGGAAGTCAAGTTCATTGACTTCAACGACGGCAATTTTATCAGTTGCATTGAGATATCCGACGTGTTTTTCCTTAACAAGCGTCATTTGTGCTGTAATGCCCTCGGCAGGAGTTCTTCCGGAATAGGGGAAAGCCGAAGAAATCGGAACTTCAAATTCCTCGTCCAAATCCTTGATAACAAGCTTTTTGTTTGTTTCCTCCCAACGCATGAAACGGCTTGGATCCGAAAAAGTTTCAATGCCCATGTCATGTATCCGGCTTTTGAGATACTTTATAAAATTTCTTTGAGCCTTTGTTCCTGTCAAACGAACGCCGAAGGAATTCATCTTTTCAACTTCCTTTTGCAAAAGCTCAGGCGAAGTTATGTTTGTCATATCGATTTCCATGTTTATCTGCCTCCAATACTTTCTTGGAATATTATACTATACCAAAGCTCATTATTTCAACCTGAAAAGAGAAAGATTGTTAACTTTTTTACAAATTGTTTAAATTGTTGATTTTCGGCTTGGAAAAGAGTAGAATTATTAAAGATATCAAAGCGAAAGGAATGACTGAATGAAATACACAACGCTGCTTCTTGACCTTGACGAAACACTTTTTGACTTTTCAAAGTCGGAAAAATTTGCAATAGACAAGCTCATGGAAAAATATAATATTCCGGTTACGGAGGAGAATCGCAGGCTTTATTCGGCTATAAATGATGAAAAGTGGAAAAAGCTTGAGCGGGGTGAGCTGACACGGCAGCAGCTCTTTCATGAAAGATTTGCCGACTTTTTTAAAAAAACAGGTGTCACTGCAGATACCGATGAAGCGAATCTTTCTTATATGAAGTTTCTTTCGCAAGCGAGCTTTATTCTTGACGGTGCACTCGAAACCTGCAAAAAGCTCAGCGAGAATTATTCACTCTATCTTGTGACAAACGGAACGAAAAATGTTCAAAACGGCAGGCTGAACGGCTCGCCGATAATGAAATATATAAAAGGCGTTTTTATCTCCGAGGAAATCGGCTTCAATAAGCCGCAGAAGGAATATTTTGCTTATGTTTTGGAGCATATCGAGGAAAGGGACAAAAAGAAAATTCTTGTGGTCGGCGATTCGCCTTCCTCGGATATTGCAGGTGCAATAAACAGCGGTCTGGACTCTTGCCTGGTGAACAGAAAAAATCAGAATATTGAAAGCGGTGCAACCTACACTATAAGCTATATAACAGAGATATTTAAGATATTATCCTAACGTTCTTAAAATATTTCCAACGATATTTTTGTATGATGTTGCCATAAAATTCTAATTGTATATTGATTTTATTTCATATATTTGTTATTATTATCTTGATAAAATATAACGGAGGTTATTTTATGAAACTTTCAAAGAAGATCATTTCCGTAATTCTTTGTGTGATTATGGTTTTCACCATGTCGGCCGTGGCTATAACGGCAAACGCAAAGGACGATGTTACGCCGGTCGTTTTCATTCCGGGTATCGGTCAGTCGCAGACCTATAAATACGACGACGAAGGCAATGAAATCGCAAGCTGGAATATGCTTCATGTCAATACGGATTTTGCAAGCTTTTCAATTATTGACTGGGTCAAGATGATTCGTCTTGTTGCAGGCTTGGTTGTAACGATTGCAGTTCAGCGTGACGTTGTTTCGGAGAGTACAATTAAGGGTGCCCTTGAGGTTCTCTTTGTCGACCATCTCAGAAAAGATGACGGAACTTTCGTAAACAATGTTGTTACCCCCAACTATCCGTGCCCGATTTCGGGATATAACGAGAAAGCAAGAGGAATTTTTGACAGACGTATTCCTTGCCAGGCTCTTGTTGACGAGATAGGCGAGGACAATGTTTATTGCTACAACTATTCTATTTTCTCAAACACATTTGAGAATGCGCAGGGCCTCAACGATTACATAGAGAACGTTGTTCTTCCGCAGACCGGATCGGATAAGGTTATCCTTGTTCCGATGAGCATGGGCGCAAGCGTTGTAAATAACTATCTCAATCTTTATCCCGATTCAAACAGAATTGAAAAAATTATCAGCGTTGTAGGCGCATGGCAGGGCAGCAGCGTATTTGCCGACCTCATGCTTGCAGATTTTGACGAGAACGCTCCGGACATGGTTTACACCGACGCTATTCAGCAGATCGGCGTTGACGCTATGACGGGCTCACTTATCAATATCGCAGTAAGAATTCTTCCAAAGCAGGAAGTGGACAACCTTCTTTATGACATAATTTCTGCTTTTGTTAAGACGCTTATCGTTCCGAACACATCGCTTATTTCTCTCTGTCCTCCCGACAGATATGAGGAGTTCGCCGACAAGTATCTTCAGGGCGAGGAGTTTGCGGAGACAAAGGCTCAGACCGACAGCTACGCAAAGGCACAGCGTGAGCTTAAGGAAAGACTTGAGTATCAGCAGGAGAAGTACGGCACAGAGCTTTACTTCATCGCAGGCTACAACCTCGGCTTCGGCGGAGGCAGCGGAGATTTCGGATTCTTCAAATTCTTTGAAACTCAGGATTCGACAAATTCCGATGAGGTTATCGAAATTTCTTCAACAGCACCCGGCACATCATATGTTCCGGCAGGCACATCATTCAGTGACGAGTATAAGGCAGATCCGACTCACCACGTTTCTCCCGACGGGTCGATCGACACATCAACAGCTTATTTTGAAAAGACAACATGGTACTTCAACAAGCAGTATCATGAGCTTACAAACAACAATATCGCACTTAAACTTGCTTACGATATCGCAATGAACAAGGTGAAGAGCATTGACGATTGCAAGGATACATATCCGCAGTTCAATAATGTCAGAAACCTCAAGAAGCTTAACCGTTATCTCGGCGACGCAGAGCAGGTGTTCAAGCTTGGCGTTCTTTCGGCTGAGGATGATGCAGCACTTAAAAAGGCAGTTGCCGACGCAAACGCTGTTATCGCAAACACGATAATTGATCCCGCAACGGACGACAAGACGACCGAAAACATGCGTTCGATCATGGCGGAGCTTGTTGCAAAGTATGACCTTGCAACGGAAGAGGTTAAGGAACAGCTTGATTACGACGGACTCATGAGAGGCGACTATAAGCCGGCTTCCGAGCCTGACAAGACAACAGTTGTTCTCACTTCTGTGCTCGGCGCAACGGCAAAGATTTTGACTCTTATCTTCGGCAAAAAAGGTTTCGGAGATTTCTGGAGCTTTATATTCTGAGTTAATACGGCCTCTCCTTGAAAAAGGGGAGGCTTTCTCTCTGCTTCGGGTGATTGCTTTTTATTTTATTCGTGCAATAATTTTTACCGTCAAAACGTATTATAGGTGAAAGGGGGGCAATATCATGATATTTTTTATGTCGGGAAAGGACGCTTTCCCATACGCATTTTCTCAGTTTACCGATACGGTTTACCGTGTTGCGGTACATAATTCGTCAAGGCCTGCCGATGCGGAGGACATTGCACAGGCTGTGTTTGTCAAGCTCCTTGAAAGCGAAAAGACTTTCAGCGGTTCGGAGCATTTGAAGGCATGGCTGATCCGTGTAACGATCAATCTTTGCCGTGACGAGCTGAGAAAAAATTCAAAAATCGTGCTTTGTGAGTCTCCCTTGCCGAATGATACGGTGCAAAAAGAGGATTCTGTCCTTGAAGCGGTCAGAGCGTTGCCCGAAAACTACCGCAATGCGGTTTACCTTCACTATTATGAGGGATATACCGCCAAGGAAATCGGAAAAATTCTCGATGCAAAGCCGAATACCGTCCTTTCGTGGCTCAGCCGTGGCAGAGCCATGTTAAAGAAAGAAATGATCGGAGGTTTTGACGATGAATAAAAAAGATTACATCAGAGAAGTCGATGAGCTTCATGCTCCCGATTCGCTCAAAAATAAGATTTCGGAGATGAAACCGACTCGTTCGGCAAATCTTAAAAGAAACAAAAGAATTACGGCAATTATCGCCGCCTGTCTTGCTGTTGCGGTTTTGATAGGCGGAGCTTACGGAGCAGGCACTTCACTTTCCAAAGATAAAGCTCCAAATGAAACCATAAATGAAAATTCGTATAGCTGCAATGATTCAAACGTTTCAAGCGATATGAACGGAAGCATCAATTCATACGGTACTCCGAACGGCGTATCTACGTCGGTGCAGAAGCTTATTAAAACTGCTTCTGTCAGACTGGAAACTAAAAATGCCGATGAACTGATAAAAAAAATCAATTCTCAAATCGGTTCTCTCAAGGGCTATACCGAATCGCTTTCACAAAGTAAGCATGATGAATATTTGTCGATTGAAACAAATGTATGTGTCCCGGCCGAAAAGCTTGACGAATTTCTTGATTTTCTTGAAAAATCCGGAACGATCACATCAAAGAATGTTGAAACGGCGGATGTGACAGATGATTATACCGATACAGAGAGCCAAATCAAAGCACTTGAAACGGAAGAAAAAGCCTTGCTCGGTATACTTGAAAAATGCGAAAACGTTCAGGATACAATGAATGTTCAGGAAAGACTGACAAGCGTCAGGGGAGAGCTTGAATCACTTAAATCGCAGAAGAAAAACTATGATCAGCGAATTGCATATTCTGAGGTTTTAATTAATATTTCCGAGGTAGAGCGGGTGAAGAAAACTCCAACAAGCTTCGGCTCGCAGGTCAGTGAAAAATTCTCCGAGAGCCTTTACAATATCGGACAGTTTTTCAGAAATCTCGGCGTATTTGTTCTCGGTGCAAGTCCTTATTTTGTAATTGCCGCCGTTGTGATTGTTGTTGCGGTTATAATTATAAAGAAAAAGAGAAATAAAAAATAAAATGACACTAAAAAATCCGACCTTCGTTTGAGGGTCGGATTTTCAGCTTCAATAATTAAACTGAAATTTTTCCGATTTATGTCGCATAAAATATATTATAAAATAGCCTTTGTCCGTTGACTAAGAGGTACATTTGTGGTATGATTTATATGGAGAAATATGAGGGAAAAATTAAATTTTTCTTATGTAAAGGAGCATAGTTATGGACTACAAAGAAAAGTATCAGCAGTGGCTCGGCTTTGATGAAGATACAAAGGCAGAGCTTCTCGCAATCACCGATGAAAAAGAAATTGAGGACAGATTTTATAAGGATCTCGAGTTCGGCACAGGCGGCCTGAGAGGAATCATGGGTGCAGGTGCCAACAGAATGAACAAATATACCGTAAGCAAGGCTACTCAGGGTCTTGCGGATTATCTTAAAGCCGAATTTGACGGCGAAAAGAGCGTTGCGATCGCTCATGATTCAAGAAATAATTCAAGACAGTTTGCAATTTATGCCGCAGAAGTTCTCTGTGCAAACGGAATTAAGGTTTATCTTTATGATACACTTATGCCGACTCCGGTTCTCTCGTTTACTGTAAGACATCTCGGCTGTACGGCAGGTGCGGTTGTTACGGCCAGCCACAACCCGAAGGAATATAACGGCTACAAGATTTATGACGAAACAGGCTGCCAGCTTTGCCCCGATCAGGCAAACAAGGTTATCGGCTATGTAAATGCGATTGAGGACCTTAAGGCGGTTCCGCATATGAATCTTGAGGAAGCTGCGAAGAAAGGCCTTTATCAGCCTATCGGTGCAGAGGTGCTTGACGCATTCCTCAAAGAGGTTAAGAAGCAGTCTCTTTATGAAGAACCTTCGGATATCAAGATCGTTTACACTCCGCTTCACGGCACGGGCAATATTCCTGTCAGAAAGATTCTTGAGGGTATGAACATCTCTGTCGTTAAGGAGCAGGAGCTTCCGGACGGCAATTTCTCAACCGTTCGTTCCCCGAATCCCGAGGAGAAGGATGCTCTTACTCTCGCTCTCAAGCAGGCTGAGCGTGAGGATGCCGACCTCGTTTTCGGAACCGACCCCGACTGTGACCGTATCGGTGCAGGCGTAAAGCATGACGGCAAATACGTTCTCATCACAGGTAATCAGATGGGTGCTCTTCTCGTTAACTTTGTGCTCAACATGAAGAAGGCTTCTCTTAACGGCAAGTCAACTCTTGTTAAGACTATCGTTACAAGTGAGCTTGGTGCAAACATTGCAAGAAGCTTCGGACTTCAGGTTGCCGAAACGCTCACAGGATTTAAGTATATCGGCGATCAGATTAACAGATATGAAAAGTCCGGTGACAGAGAGTTTGTTATCGGCTATGAGGAGAGCTACGGCTACCTTGTCGGCACACACGCAAGGGATAAGGATGCAGTCGTTTCCTCAATGCTTGTTTGCCAGATGGCAGCTTATTATTACAATCAGGGAAAGACGCTTATCGACGCTCTTAACGATATCTATGACGAGTACGGCTACTATCTCGATTCTCTTGATACCTTTGTTCTCAAGGGCATAGAGGGCGCACAGAAGATTCAGAGTCTTATGACCGAGTTCCGTGAGAACGGCAGCAAGTTCTTTGACGGTATCAAGGAAGTTTACGATTTCTCAAAGGGCATTGCAGACCTGCCTAAAGAGAATGTTCTTAAGTATATCTTTGAAGATGGCTCATGGCTTGCAATCAGACCGTCCGGAACAGAGCCGAAGCTTAAGGTTTACTATTCAATTCAGGACAAGAGCAGAGAAAATGCTCACGCTCGCCTTGATGCATTGAAAGCGCATCTCCACGAAATAATCAACGGCTGATAAATTATTAGCTTATTGTTATGTTGACAAAACGGCAACTGTTGTGTATAATATAACAGTTGCCGCATATAAGCCGGTGTGGCGGAATAGGCAGACGCAAGGGACTTAAAATCCCTCGGTGGCAACATCGTACCGGTTCAAGTCCGGTCACCGGCACCATAGAAACCTCGTAGAATCAACGTTCTTCGGGGTTTCTTGTTTTTGTCATTAGATTTTTTTGCAATTTTCTAACAGATTTCTAACGGATTAAATGTAGGGCACGTCTTTATTCTTTGACGAGCCTATTTCGTTAAGGTTATGCCTGCGATTACGCTCCCGGCTCGTGAACGCTACGGCTTTGACGGTTATTTTACTCAGCCTGACGGTGAGGCCCTCGGCAACATATTCGGCGAATGAATCAGAAAAAAGAGATGCTGCTTTTTAAACTACAATATAACTAAAGTGTATAAAATCGGTAAAAAAGTTTACAAATGGTTATTTTTTACGCTATATATTCATAATACCATAGTTTCAACATCATAATAATCTTGCAAACAGGTTATTTTGCAGAGGAGTTAGGGCTATGAAAGAAGTTAAATCACCGAAAAAACCGATTATCTATTACTACGGAATAGTTCTTCTGATTATTCTTGTGTTTAACATGGTTATTGCGCCGCTTATCACGAACGCAAGAGTGAAAGAGGTGGACTATGGCACATTCATGAAGATGATTGAAGAAAAGAGCATCGGCAGTGTTGAAATTGATGATTCCGAAATTATTTTCACGGATAAGGACGAAAAGCAGATTTACAAAACGGGCGAAATGAATGATCCGAATTTGACTGATCGTCTCTATGCATCGGGAGCTAAATTTACCCGAAATATAGAAAAAGGAATGTCGCCGCTTTTAAGCTTTTTTCTGTCGTTCATCCTCCCGATTTTGATTTTTGTCGCACTCGGTCAGTATGTGGGCAAAAAAATGATGTCGCAGGCAGGCGGACCTAATGCGATGACCTTCGGCATTGGCAAGAGCAATGCAAAGGTCTATGTTCCGTCGAGTGACGGCATACGCTTTGCAGACGTTGCCGGCGAGGACGAAGCCAAAGAGAATTTGGCGGAAATTGTCGATTATTTGCATAATCCAAAGAAATATTCGGACGTTGGGGCATCAATGCCGAAGGGTGTTTTGCTTGTAGGCCCTCCGGGCACAGGTAAAACAATGCTCGCAAAAGCCGTCGCCGGAGAAGCGGGCGTACCGTTTTTCTCAATGTCAGGCTCGGAATTTGTTGAGATGTTTGTAGGAATGGGTGCTTCAAAGGTTCGTGATTTATTTAAGCAGGCGAAAGAAAAAGCTCCGTGCATCGTGTTTATTGATGAAATTGACGCCATCGGCAAAAAACGTGACGGCCAAATCGGCGGAAATGATGAGCGTGAGCAGACGCTTAACCAGCTGTTGACTGAGATGGACGGCTTCGACGGAAACAACGGAGTTATTATTCTTGCTGCAACAAACCGCCCGGAATCGCTTGACCCGGCACTGACACGTCCCGGCCGATTTGACCGACGTGTTCCGGTTGAGCTGCCCGATCTTGCAGGGCGTGAGGCAATTCTTAAGGTTCATGCGAAAAAAATTAAGACAGCGGATAATGTTGATTTCCACACCATCGCCCGTATGGCTTCGGGTACCTCGGGTGCTGAGCTTGCCAACATAATTAATGAAGCGGCCTTGCGTGCGGTGCGAAGCGGACGTACGGTTGTTGAACAGGCTGACCTTGAGGAAAGCATAGAAGTTGTTATCGCAGGATATCAGAAGAAAAATGCAATTATGACCGATGAGGAAAAGAAAGTCGTTTCATATCATGAGATAGGTCATGCACTTGTTGCAGCATTGCAGACAGATTCCGCACCGGTTCAGAAGATTACGATAATTCCCCGTACCTCAGGTGCTCTCGGCTACACTATGCAGGTTGAGCAGAATGATAAGGTTCTGATGACAAAGGAAGAACTTGAAAATAAAATCGCCACACTTACGGGCGGACGTGCGGCGGAGGAAATCGTGTTCGGACAGATTACAACGGGTGCTTCAAACGATATAGAGCAGGCGACCAAGCTGGCCCGTGCAATGATTACTCGCTACGGAATGACGGATGATTTCGACATGGTGGCCATGGAAACGGTCAGCAATCAGTATCTCGGCGGTGATACGTCACTTGTGTGCTCGGCAGAGACGCAAAAAGAGATTGATAAAAAGATTGTGGAAACGGTCAAAAAGCAGCATGAAAAGGCTCGCCGACTGCTCACGGAAAATCGTGATAAGCTTGATGAGCTTGCAAACTATCTTTATGAAAAAGAGACAATTACAGGTAATGAATTTATGGCTATCCTGAAAGGAAAGGACGGTGCGGCAATATGAATAAAAAATCAAACTTCGGCTGGAGCGAATTGATTATCGGATTGCTCATGACCGTGCTCGGAATTATTACGTTCATTAAGCCTGAAAACATTCTGTCGGGTGCAATCATTGTGTACGGAATCATTATAACAATAATGGGAATTGATGATATTATCGTTTATGCGAGAGTGTCACGTTTTACCGGATTCGGACCGACGCTTGCGTTGATTTCCGGTATTCTCAGTGTTATGTGCGGCATTATGCTCATCGCTAATCCGAACATAGGCAAATGGGCTCTGACGATTCTCATGCCGATTTGGTTCATCGCTCACAGTATCGCCGGACTTACAAGAACCAACTTTATTCGGTTGGTCGGTAATACGTTTTACTATTACTTTTCATTGATACTGAATATTTTGGGCTTGATTATCGGCTGTATTATGATTTTTAGCCCGGCAATGTCATTTTTAACTCTCAGAGTAGGCACATATATCGTTGCCGCGTACTTCGTGCTTTTCGGAATTGAGAACATCATTTCCGTTTTTGTAAGACGGAACTCCGATTGGTAAAAGCGAGATAATAATGTTAAAAGAATAAAAAGGGACTGTCGCAAATCGTAAAAAGGAAAGCGACAGTCTTTTTAAATTCCGTATTTTTTCTTGCAAAGATAAAAGTCTCCGTTGAAAACTCACAGAGGGAAGCAAAACAAATCAAAGGTCGATAATAACGGCCTTTGATTTGTTTTTTTGGAGTTTAAGCGGTTTTCTTTAAAATAATATAAAATAATAACAGGTTTCTTGTCAAAAACAACTGAGATGAAAACCCAACTTAATTACGCAGAATCTCATCCTAAGTGATAGCCCTTTTTCAGTGAAATTAATTCGGTCGTTTTGAATTGAGATTATTCTTCAAGCTCTCTAATAACTTTTTTGCTGCAGGCGACAAATTTTTGAACGATGAGCGGCATTGTGTTCTTGGATTTCACGATAATGCCGAGATCACGGTGCTCGTCGGGGTAGAGTGGTTTCGCGATTACGTTTCCTTTCATTCCGTCAAGAATGAGCTTCGGTAAAATACTGTAGCCGAGGCCGTGGCTGACGATTGAAACAACGGTTGCGTCGTCAACCGTCGTCGAATTGATATTCGGCTCAATTCCGCTTTCCTGAATGATTCTGAGGATGTCGCCGTCTGCGCCGTATGTCGGGATGAAAAACGATTTATCCTGGAAAAAGTCCATTGTGATATAATCGTCCGAGTTGGTGTCACTCGGCGGAAGAACCGCAAAAATACGGTCGTCAAGCAGGTGTATCCAATCAAACTTGTTGTTTTTTATAAGGCTCATAAAGCCGAGGTCAACCTCGCTGTTGGCAACAAGACGTGAGATTTCCTCCGGCAGACCAACGTGAAGCTCAAATTTTGCGTTCGGATTTTCCTTGCGGAAGCTGCTTATAATAACAGGAAGCCAATGGTTCGCAATGCTCGAGTAAGCGGCGATTCTGATAACCTTGTTGTCATCCGCTTTGATATTCTTGATTGCCGTGTCGAGGGCCGATGCCGCATCGGTAAAGCTCTTGATATAAGGCAAAAGCTCCTGGCCGTCGGGGGAAAGCTTTACGCCGAGCTTAGTGCGCTGCAGGAGAGAAACACCGATTTCTTTTTCAAGTCGATTCATCATGTGGGTGAGGCCGGCCTGGGTGTAACCAAGCTCTTCGGCGGCTCCGGTGAGACTGCCGCACTCGATTGCTTTGAGAAGTGCATGAAACTTTTCTGAATCCATATCGTTATCATCCCTAACGTAATAACATTTTGTAATAGATATATTATAATATGTAGGTTTACTTTTTGCAAGAGTTATTGTATAATTCTTTTACAGTTTTTACAGTTTTTTTGATTTTTCAAAAAGAGAGGGGATTTAATCCACATGGCAGAATTGAAAAAGAAATACGGTTTGATCACCGCTATCTGCATGGTTGTAGGAATCGTTGTCGGTTCCGGAGTTTTCTTCAAGGCAGAGGCGATGCTCAATATCACAAAAGGTGACCTTCCGATTGCTTTGATCTCATGGCTTATCGGTGGCTGCGTTATGGTAATCAGTGCATATACTTTCGCTGTTATGGGCACAAAGTTTGAGAAAATCAACGGTGTCGTTGATTACTCGGAGGCCCTTGTCGGCAGCAAGTATGCTTACTATGTCGGCTGGTTCATGGCTTCGATCTATTATCCGGCAATGACATCGGCTCTTGCATGGCTTTCGGCAAGATACACAATGGCTCTTTTCGGCTACGGTGCGGCAGATGCGGAAACAATGGTTCTTGCTTTTGTTTACCTTATCCTGAGTTTTGCGCTTAACACACTTTCTCCGAAGCTTGCAGGCCATTTCCAGGTTTCCGCAACCGTAATCAAGCTTATTCCGCTTGTTCTTATGGCTATCGTCGGAACAATTTTCGGAATCAGGAACGGTGTCCTCCTTGACAACATGAATTCCGTTGTTGAGATTGTTAAGGACGCTGAGGGTAATATCGTTTCAAGCACACAGGTTGCAAGAGAGGGAATGTCAACTCATCTTATTCTTGCCGGTGTTTGTACATCTGTTTTTGCTTATGAGGGCTGGGTTATCGCTACGGCAATCAACTCTGAGCTTAAGGATGCAAAGAAAAATCTTCCCCGTGCTCTTGTTCTCGGAACAATCATCGTTGTTGTTGTTTATATGTTTTACTATATCGGAATTTCCGGAAGCATCAAGACGGCTGATCTTCTTCCGAACGGTGCAAGCCTTGCGTTCAAGACAATTTTCGGCAACGTTGCCGGTACAATCCTGACAGTATTTATCGCAGTTTCATGTCTCGGCACTCTCAACGGACTTACACTTGCATGTGACCGTGGATTTTTCTCGCTTGCTGCAAGAAATCACGGACCGAGACCAGAGTTCCTCGGTGAGATTGACAAGGCTTCGGAAATGCCGTCAAACGCTTCTATCGTTGCTTTGATAGTAAATGCACTTTGGCTCTTCTATTTCTACATGGCAAACCTTACATCATTTGCAAGCTACACCGGAAAAGGCTCTATCTTCCTTTTCGACTCAACGGAGCTTCCGCTTATCTGCGTTTATGCTTTCTATCTTCCTGTTTACATCATGCTTATGGTAAAGGGCAAGGAGCTTAACGTATTCCGTCGTTTCGTTATGCCGATTCTTTCATTCGCAGGTTCATGTCTGTTTATCTATGCCGCTATCGACAAGCACGGCACAAAGAATATCGGTTTTATAATCATTGCAGCGGTTATCATGCTCATCGGTGCTCTTACGTATAATCCAAAGGGCATGAAGGGCAAAGCAAAGAGTAAAAAATAAATAGTAAAAATTGTTTTTAAGCCTACGGTTATCCGTGGGCTTTATTTATTGACATATGACAACTTTTGGGGTATTATTAGATATAAACAGAAGTAGAAAATATTCAGTAAAGGAATCAAAATTATGAAATTGAATGAACTGGCTGTCGGCAAGAGTGCTGTTATACTGATGGTTGGCGGTAAGGGTGCTCTGCGTCAGCATTTTCTTGACATGGGAATGATCCCGGGTGCAGAGGTTACCGTTATAAAGCTTGCACCAATGGGAGACCCAATGGAATTGCAGATTCACGGTTATGAGCTGACATTGAGACTTGCCGAAGCTGAGCAAATCGAGATAAAGCCTATACCAAAAATAAAGGACAAATATAAAGATGCCGATCGTATTAAGGCGACGGAACACCCGGGCTTGGGCGAAGAGGGCAAATACCACTCAAAAGATGAGGAAAACCCGTTACCCGACGGCACAAAGCTGACTTATGCTCTTGTAGGTAATCAAAACTGCGGCAAGACCACTCTTTTTAATCAGATTACAGGTGCAAAACAGCATGTCGGCAATTTTCCGGGTGTAACGGTTGACCGCAAGGACGGAATGATTCGTGGCTACTCAAACACGGAGGTTACGGATTTACCCGGAATCTATTCAATGTCGCCGTTCAGCAGTGAGGAGATTGTTTCAAGAAACTTCGTTCTCAATGACAAACCCAAGGCGATAATAAATATCGTAGATGCAACCAATATTGAAAGAAATCTTTATCTGACTATGCAGCTGCTTGAGATGAATGTGCCGATGGTGGTTGCCTTGAACATGATGGATGAGGTTGTCGGCAATCAAGGCTCTATTGATGTTAACGGGATGGAAGCAATGCTCGGCGTGCCTGTTATCCCGATTTCTGCGGCTAAAAATGAGGGCGTTGACGAACTGATAAAGCACGCAATACATATTGCAAAGTATCAGGAGCGTCCGCTGAAACAGGATTTCTGCGATAAGAACGACCACAACGGCGCAGTTCACAGATGTATTCATGCCGTTGTTCATCTTATAGAGGACCATGCGGCAAAAGCCGAGATTCCCGTTCGTTTTGCCGCAACAAAGGCGATTGAAGGCGATCCTCTTATTCTGGATCAGCTTAAGCTCGACCAAAACGAGCATGAACTGCTTGAACACATTGTTCAGCAGATGGAGGTTGAATGCGGCCTTGACCGAAGTGCGGCGATAGCCGATATGCGCTTTGATTTTATTGAGAAGCTTTGCGAAAAAACGGTTGTTAAACCGAGGGAGAGCAAGGAACGCATAAGAAGCGAAAAAATTGATAAAATACTTACAGGCAAGTATACGGCGATTCCGTGTTTCATTGCAATAATGGTTCTCGTCTTTTATCTGACCTTTAACGTTATCGGTGCATGGCTTCAGGATCTTTTGGCAATGGGAATCGACAAGCTTTCGACAATTACCGATGCGGCACTGACTGCGGCCAATGTCAATTCGGCGGTACACAGTCTTATAATCGACGGAATATTTACCGGTGTCGGCAGCGTGCTGAGCTTTTTGCCGATAATCGTTACACTTTTCTTCTTCCTTTCAATGATGGAGGACAGCGGATATATCGCAAGAGTTGCGTTTGTTATGGATAAGCTGCTTCGAAAAATCGGACTTTCGGGCAAGAGCATTGTGCCGATGCTTATCGGATTCGGCTGTACCGTTCCTGCCGTTATGGCAACGAGGACGCTGACAAGTGAGCGTGACAGAAAGATGACAATTTTGCTCACTCCGTTCATGAGCTGTTCGGCTAAGCTTCCGATTTATTCGTTCTTCGTCAGCGAATTTTTCCCGGGCAAGGGCGGACTTATCATGTCGGCTCTTTATGTCCTCGGAATCCTGCTCGGAATTTTGGCGGCATTTTTGTACAAGGGCACAATGTTCAAGGGCGAGCCTGTTCCTTTTGTTATGGAGCTTCCGAATTACCGCTTGCCGGGAATAAAGAATGTTTCCCAGCTGCTTTGGGAAAAGGCGAAGGATTTTCTGCAGAAGGCCTTTTCGATTATTCTTATTGCAACGGTTGTAGTTTGGTTCCTGCAAAGCTTTGACCTTCACTTTAATATGGTTAAGGATTCCGCAGACAGCATTCTTGCGGTAATATCGGGACGGATTGCTCCGATATTCAAACCTCTCGGCCTCGGCGATTGGAGAATTTGCACGGCTCTTATCAGCGGCTTTATGGCAAAGGAAAGCGTCGTTTCGACAATGCAGGTTCTTTTCGGCAGCGGAATTACAACTGTACTGACTCCGCTTGCGGCGGCTTCAATGCTTGTGTTCAGCCTTATTTATACTCCTTGCGTTGCGGCAATCACTTCAATCAAGCGAGAGCTTGGTCTTAAGTGGGCGGCGGGCGTTGTCGTTTGGCAGTGTGTTGTTGCGTGGGTAGTTGCATTTCTCGTTTATCTTATAGGATCGGCGGTCGGAATATAATGAATATTTGGGATATCGTAATTATTGCGGTTCTTGTGCTAATAATTGTGGGTGCAGTCTGTACGATTATCAAGCGCAAGAAAAAGGGCTGCTGCTGCGGCGGAAGCTGCGGCCGGTGCACCTGCTGCAAGGAGAAAAATAACCAAGGTAAATGATTCTAATAATTCAAATAAGGGTTGTCAAACGGCAATCCTTATTTACTTTTTATTGATTTTTTGGTAGAATATTTTTAGAATATTATCAATCGAGGTAGCTATGAAAAAGATCATTGCAGGAATTTTGGCTCATGTTGATGCAGGCAAAACAACGCTTGCCGAAGCGATGCTTTATCGCACGGGAAAATTGCGTAAAATAGGTCGTGTCGATCACGGCGATACGGCTTTGGATACCCATGTCCTTGAGCGTGAAAGAGGTATCACGATTTTTGCAAGTCAGGCGGTTTTCTCAACGGATAAAATGGAGGTTACATTGCTTGATACCCCCGGTCACGTCGATTTCTCCTCCGAGACGGAGCGAACTCTCGGAGTGCTCGATTATGCTATTCTTGTTATCAGCGGACTTGACGGCGTGCAGTCTCACACGCTGACCTTGTGGAAGCTTTTGAGGCTCTACGGTGTTCCGACATTTGTTTTTGTGACAAAAATGGACTTTGCAAGAAAGAGCCGCGAGGAGATAATCGAAAACCTCAATTCCGAGCTTGACGGAGATTTTGTTGATTTCGGCGATGAGGCTGCCATGTCGGAGGGTTTGGCACTTTGCAGCGAGAGCATGATGGAAAAATATCTCGGCGGCGAAACGATAGACGAAAGAGAAATCGCCGAAGCAATTATATTAAGGCAGGTCTTTCCGTGCTTTTTCGGCTCAGGCTTGAAGCTTGACGGAATTGACGAATTCATAGATGCGCTTGAAAAATATACGATTCAGCCTGAATATTCCGAAGCTTTCGGTGCAAAGGTTTTCAAAATAAGCCATGATCCGCAGGGCGTGCGTCTGACCCACATCAAGGTCACTGGCGGTTCAATTAAGGTCAGAGAGATGATAGGCGATGAAAAAATCAGCGGCATAAGAATATATTCGGGTGCAAAGTTTACAACGGCGGACGAAGGAAAGTCAGGCGAAATATGCGCATTGACAGGACTTGACAAAACGCATAACGGTCAGGGCCTCGGATTTGAAGCGGCGGGGGAGAGACCGACGCTTGAACCGGTCATGAACTATCGTGTCGTGCTCCCCGACGGATGCGATGCAGATACGATTTTGCCGAAGCTTCGTGAGCTTGAGGAGGAAGACCCTCAACTCCATGTGACTTGGAACAGCCATTTGAAAGAGATTCATGTCGGACTTATGGGAGATGTTCAGGCCGAGATACTCAAAAGTATTGTTGCAGAGCGTTTCGGCGTAAAAATAGATATCGACTCGGGCAGGGTCATGTATAAGGAGACGATAGAGAACAAGGTTGAGGGTATCGGTCACTATGAACCTTTGCGTCATTATGCCGAGGTTCACCTAATTATGGAACCTTTGCCGAGGGGCAGCGGTCTTGTATTCAGAACGGATTGCAGCGAGGACACGCTCGACAGAAACTGGCAAAGGCTGATACTTATGCACCTGGGCGAAAAACAGCACCTCGGTGTGCTGACAGGTTCGCCGATAACGGACATGAGAATTACCCTTGCGGCAGGCAGGGCACACATTAAGCATACCGAGGGCGGCGATTTTCGTCAGGCGACCTACAGAGCGGTACGTCAGGGACTTATGCAGGCGAAATCGAAGCTGCTTGAGCCTTACTTTTCGTTTAGACTTGAGGTGCCGAGCGAGCAGATAGGCAGGGCAATAAACGATATAAGGATGAAATCGGGAAGCTTTGATTCACCCGAGGAGAGCGGCGGAATATCGGTTCTGAGGGGCAGAGCACCCGTCACTGAGTTGAACGGTTACGCATCCGAGGTTGCGGCTTATACGGGCGGCAGAGGCCGTCTCTATTGCGAGAGTGCAGGCTATGACGATTGCCACAATGCCGAAAAGGTGATAGCCGAGCTTGACTATGACCCCGAAGCCGATCTTGAAAATACACCGGATTCAGTATTTTGCGCTCACGGAGGCGGATTCGGTGTGAAGTGGAACAAGGTCGGAGAGTATATGCACCTTGAAAGCTGTCTTGAAAAAGAAAAGCCCTACACTCCGCCCGTCAATCGCAGAAATCTGCACATTGACGATAAGGAGCTTGAGGCTATAATGGAGCGAGAATTCGGCAAGCCGAAATATGAGCTTTACAGACCGACGGCGAAAAAGAATGATGAAAATCAAACGGATTTTGAGATGACCGAACGCAAAAGCTATGTTCTTGTTGACGGCTATAACGTTATTTTTGCATGGGACGAGCTGAAAAGCCTTGCCGATACCGACCTCGGAGCGGCGAGAGAGCGGCTGATGGAAATTCTTTGCAATTACAGTGCGTATACGAAAAATAACGTCGTGCTCGTTTTCGATGCATACAAGGTGCCGGGCAACACAGGCGAGCGATTTGACTTTCACAATATTCATGTTGTTTACACCAAGGAGAGGGAGCTGGGCGACGTTTATATCGAAAAGCTTATATCGGAGATCGGCAAGAATGACCGAGTGAGGGTCGTTACGTCGGATAATCTTATTCAGCTTTCGGCGGTTCGCTTCGGCGTTCTGAGAATGTCTGCGGCGGAGTTTGAGCGTGAGGTTGATTCCGTTCACGCAAAAATCGGCAAATTTCTCGACGAAATCAGAGAGAAAAACCCTAAAACGAAGATTGATGAAATTGTAAAATAAAAAGAGCAGTGATGATTTCATGTTTCATCACTGCTCATTGCTGTTCAGCTTTGTTTCAAAAGCTCGTAAACCGTTTGATATTTTTCCTGGGAATAATCCTTATCGAGGGAGAAATCGGAATTGCCTGCGATTTCAACGACATCTTTTTGACTGCCCTTGAAGAATTTCTTCGCATAGGAATTTACCTGATAAAGAGCTTCGGCATAAACGTCCTCATCCCTGACCGTTGCAACAAGCAATTTAATATCGTCGCTCAGCGTGTCGCTTTCGGCAAGGTCGGAGTTTGAGAAAGCAATCAATCGAAGCGCAAGGCTTGCCGCTTTTGTCGATGAACCTGCCGTGCCGATCGGGAGATTCTTGATATCGGTAAAGATGTCCTTAATGGTATCTTCCTTTTTCGGAGCCTCGGTCGTCGTTTCCGTTTCGGATTCTGCCGTGGTCTCCGGCTCGGTCGGTTCGGTTTGTTTTTCGGTTGTTGTCACTTCGGTCGTGGTCGGGTCATCTTTGCCAAAGGGGAGGGAGCATGCGCCGAAAGAGGAGATTACGAGGGCGAACGCAGAAACGATCGCAAGAGTTTTAATTGCTTTTACCATAATCATTTTCCTTTCTGTCGTTTAATGACTTTGAGCCTTGAGAAGTCCTCACGCTCTTTTTCGTCAAGTGCATCGGAAATGAACTTGACGGTTGATGTGAATTTCGGAATCATAACGTTGCTCAGAGCGTTTGTACGCTTCTGAGTTTTTTTGATTGCGTCGGCAAGACGCATAACGTTACTTTCGATTTCAGCCAGCTGAACCGTCAGCTTTTTGACCTCTTCAAAGTTAATATATGCCTCGTCAAGCAAAGAACTGCTCGAATTAAGACCGTAGTAAAAATATCTGTTGCGTTCGTCGAGCGTAATTTGCGGCAGTTCAACACCCATAACGCTCCTGACGGTCATGTGCAGACCGTTATCAACAGGAATACATTCGGCAAAGGAGGAACAGTTACCGATTGATATCTGTGCCTGCTCGAGAGCGTAATAAGCCTTGGCATATGCCGTATTAATCTCGCTCTGAATGGTCGAAGCCTTTTCGCTCATTGTCATAATTTCACGGATAAGAATATTTCTTTTTCTGTCCATGAGGTCGTAACCGAGCTTAGCCAGCTCCAACGATTTTTTGGTGGCAATGAGATTGTTTTTGGTCGGAAAAACTTTTGAACTCATCGACTGTTCTCCTTTCGTAAAGTTAAGCGGGTGTATTTAGAAATTGTTATCAACCTCGCAGGTTGATTTTGTCGAGAACGGATTATTTACCCTTATAATACTTCTCAATCGTCTTATCGTCAACACGGTCGAGATCCTCTCTTGGCAGTTCGGAAAGAAGCTCCCAGCCGAGATCGAGTGTTTTCTGAATAGAACGGTTTTCGTATGGTGACTGTGAAATAAACTTTGCTTCAAAGTCCTTTCCGAACTGTAAAAGACGTTTATCCGAAGCGGAAAGTTCATCCTCACCGATAACGCTTGCAAGGCTCTTGGCATCCTGCACCTTAGCATATGACGAGAAAAGCTGGTTGGCAAGAATGCTGTGATCCTCACGGGTGAAGCCTTCGCCGATACCGTCCTTCATAAGACGTGAAAGCGACGGAAGAATTCCGATTGGCGGATAAATTCCCTTTGAATCAAGCTCACGGTCGAGAACGATCTGACCCTCGGTGATGTAGCCCGTAAGGTCGGGGATCGGGTGGGTGATATCGTCATTCGGCATGGTGAGAATCGGGATCTGAGTAAGAGAACCCTTTGAGCCTTCAATGATTCCGGCACGCTCATAGAGCGAAGCAAAGTCGGAATAAAGATAGCCGGGGAAGCCCTTTCTTGCCGGAATTTCGCCCTTTGACGAGCTGAATTCACGGACGGCTTCTGCGTATGACGTCATATCCGTCAGAATAACAAGCACGTTCTTTTCAAGCGTAAACGCAAGGTATTCTGCGGCGGTCAAGGCGCATCGGGGAGTGAGAATTCTTTCAACGATCGGGTCGTTTGAAAGATTCAGGAACATTACAACCTTGTGCATAACGTTCGCCTTTTCAAACGATGAACGGAAGTAGCTTGCAACGTCGTTCTTAACACCCATTGCGGCAAAAACAATTGCAAAGTCCTCACTGTCTGAGATTGAAGCCTGACGAACAATCTGAACGGCAAGCTCATTATGCTTCATGCCTGAGCCGGAGAAGATCGGCAGCTTCTGACCTCTGATAAGAGTCATAAGCGCATCAATCGAGGAAATACCCGTGTTGATATAGTTCTTGGGATAAACTCTCGAAACGGGGTTGATGGGTGACGAGTTAACGTCACGCTTTTCAACGGGATAAACCTCGCCGAGGCCGTCGATCGGTCTGCCGAGTCCGTCAAAAACTCTGCCGACAATTTCGGGAGAAAGGCTCAATTCAATCGGGTGACCGGTCATTCTCGTCTTGGTGTTAACGAGCGAAAGACCCTTTGTGCCCTCGAATACCTGAATAACGACTTTTTCACCCTCTATTTCAACAATACGTCCCGTTCTTGATGAACCGTCCTCAAGTCGAAGCTCGACCATTTCATCGTAGGAAGCATCCTTAATGTTGTCAAGAACGATAAGCGAACCGTTAATCTGACTTAAACCGATGTGTTCAATAATCATTTTGCGGTCGCCTCCTTTGCACTGACAGAGGCAAGAGCTGTATCGATTTCTTTATAATATTCGTCGAACATGTCAAGCCTGTCGTTAGGTATATCATATTTCATCTGAACGAGTTTGTCAAATAATTTAAGCTCCATTACCTTTGAAAGAGGAATCTTGAGAGCAACAATTTCATTGCTTCTGTGATAGAGGTAGAGAATTATCTGCATCATCTTGAGCTGCTTTTCAAGTGAAACGTATGTGTCGTCCTTGTGGAAAGCGTTCTGCTGGAGGAAGCCGACACGGATAACTCTTGCAACCTCAATGATAAGCTTTTGATCGTCGGGAAGAACATCCGAACCGATGAGCTTTACGATTTCCATAAGGCTTGTTTCCTCGGCAAGAAGCGATGCGATTTCATTTCTGCAAGCTATGAAGTCCGAACCGACATTCTTATTGTACCACGGTGCAAGGTCGTTGAGGTATTCGCTGTAGCTGTCGTTCCAGTTGATTGCCGGATAGTGACGTGCATAAGCGAGGGATTTGTCAAGTGCCCAGAAGCAGCGGGTGAAACGCTTTGTGTTCTGAGTAACAGGCTCGGAGAAGTCCGAACCCTGCGGAGAAACCGCACCGATAACGGAGATTGAACCGTCCTGTCCGTTGAGCGTTTCAACATAGCCGGCACGCTCATAGAACTCGGAAAGTCTCGACGGCAGGTAAGCCGGGAATCCTTCGTCGGCAGGCATTTCTTCAAGACGACCGCTGATTTCACGCAGAGCCTCAGCCCAACGTGAGGTTGAGTCGGCCATCATTGCGGTGTGGTAGCCCATGTCACGGTAATATTCGGCTATCGTGATACCTGTGTATATTGAAGCCTCACGGGCAGCAACTGGCATGTTCGATGTGTTTGCGATAAGTACGGTGCGGTCGGTGAGGGGTCTGCCGGATTTCGGGTCGGTAATCTCACCGAATTCCTTAAGAGCCTGTGTCATTTCGTTTCCACGCTCGCCGCAGCCGACGTAAATAATGATATCTGCATCACACCACTTGGCAAGCTGATGCTGAGTCATTGTTTTTCCTGTGCCGAAACCGCCGGGGATAGCGGCTGCACCGCCTTTTGCAAGCGGGAACAACGTATCAATTACACGCTGGCCTGTGATAAGCGGTTTTTCGGGTGGAAGTCTTTTGGCGATCGGTCTCGGCGTCCTGATAGGCCATTTGCGGCACAACGAAAGCTCATGAAGCCTGCCGAGTTCGTCTTTTAATATGATTACAGTGTCGTTAACCCTGTATTTTCCGTCAGGCTTAACTTCGACAACTTCGCCGCTAAGCTCGGGCGGAACCATAATTTTATGAATAAGGGCTTTCTCGGGAGTTGTTGCGTAAACTGCACCGCCTTTGAGCTTGTCACCCTTCTTAACCGTGATTGTAACGTCCCATTCGGTTTCCTCGTTAAGCGATGAGGGGTGCAGACCTCTCGGAATAAACGAGCCTGCACTTGCGGCAATATCGTTGAGCGGATTTTCAATTCCGTCGAAAATATTGCTGAGAATTCCCGGTCCGAGAGTGATGCAAAGGGGAGAGCCTGTCGGGAAAACGGGATCGCCGGGTTTGAGTCCGGAGGTTTCCTCATAGACCTGAATAACAGTCTTGTCGCTGTCGATTTTGATGACCTCGCCGATAAGGCGCTGATTTCCGACAAATACCATTTCGGTCATTTGCAGGTCGGTCTTTCCTTTAACAGAAACAACAGGACCGTTTATCGAATATATAACATTTTCCATTATGTTTGCTCCTTCTGTCAAAGAGATAAGGATAAGCCGGAGTAGCTGTAGAATTTCTGCTTTTCCGTTTCAAGGCGAGCATCAAGCGTATCGTCGGCAGTCATTGCCGTGCGAAGATTTTCGCCCTTGCAGCCGCCGAGCTTTATGAATTCGTCATATTTGACCTCATTGCCTAAAGCCTTGATTTCGGCTTCAAACGGTTTGTCGTTGAGATTGAGAACGATAATTGCGTCGTCGCCGATTGCAGCCTTAATATTTGATACGCTGTTCATGAGAAAATCGTGATAGCTGTCGCTCTTTGCAAAAGCCTTGATTTTTTCAACCGCTTGAGCGAAAACCTCATCGGTTATTTCACTGCGGCGAGCAACAAGCTTCTCGATTTCCTTTGTCTCGGTTTCGGACAGCTCGGCATTGATTTCTTCGTTAAGACGGTCAAACTCACTGCTTCTGACAGGACGTACATTCTGGCGGGCAAGACGGCGAGTTTTTTTAATCTCGTTCTCGATGTATTCATCAACGTCCTGTTTGATTTTATCGCAGCGTGCATCGGCGTCCGAATTTATTGCCTTGAGAAAACGTTCTGTTTTGTTCAAGTTGCTGTTCAAAATTACTCCTCCTTTTGGAGTTTCGGTAATTATATTTTAATTCCGATCGCTTCGCTTACATAGTCGGCGATCGAGTTGCTTGTACCGTCCGAGTGTCTGTCCGGAATTTCTATTATCAGCGGCAGCGAGTGTGCCTTGCGAAACGCACTGATTTCATCCGAGCAGAGGGATACAAGCGTTTGATTGATGAGGATTATGCCGATGTCGGAATCCTGAGCTGTTTTTTCAAAAAGCTCACGAACCTCATCCTTGCTTTCGGTTACAGCACCTTCAATTCCTGCAAGGCGCATACCGAGAGCCGTGTCCTCATTGTCACAAATCAGATAAAGACGCATAATCTCACCTTAGATCTTGTTAAGGATAAGAATTGAAATAACAACGCCGTAAAGGGCGATTGATTCACCGAGGGCAACGAAGATAAGAGCTTTACCGAATGCCTTGGCATCCTCACTTGTTGCTGCGATAGCTGCCGGAGCACCTGCTGCAACGGCGATACCACCGCCGACGCCGGAAAGACCTGTAACGATAGCGGCTGCAAGAAGTCCGAGACCCTTGCCGTTATCGGAATCGGATGTTGCTGCTGTTGCTTCTTCGCTTTGAGAGGTTGTTGCAGCCTCGCTCGTTTTATCCTCGTTGGCAGCCGATACGGAGAAGGTAACGGCGCAAACCGTGATTGCGATTACTGCGAAAGCGATAAGGTTTCTGGCGAGAACCTTTTTGCCGGAAACGCCTTTTGACTTGCGGTTAAAGGAATATGCGAAAAGTGCCGTGAGAGCGGCGATGGGGAGTACTGCGATAAGAACATAAAACAATGACATGGTTATTACCTCCGAAAATTATTTTTTAACTGTTATAACTACGTTTTCGTTGTCCTCTGCCTTTGAGGGCTTGAAAGCGTTTTTTATGCTGAAAAATACGCTTCTGTTTTTTCTTGTGCCGACGCTGTTGAACGGCTTGCCGTCGCCTGCGTAGAATCGGCTGAACATCTCGTAGAATTCAAGTCTCAATACCTGAATACCCGTCAGAAGTCCTTCAAGTGCGATAACTATGACGTTACCGAATATCATCGAGATGATGCCTCCGACGGAATATTCGTCGCCTGCCAGTGATGAGAAAACCATCATCATGCCGGCATGGACAAGAACGAATGCACCGACTCTGAGGAATGAAACGGTGTTGCTGAAATAGGTCAGGATATATTCGATAACCTCAAAGAAGTTCTGCATGATGTAGTCCGACCATTTCTCGGGCATATAGTTCTCTTTCTTGTCCACCATTCCGATAAGAACCTCCTGGAAGAAGAGAAGCAGTATGCAAACAACTGCGACGATTACGACAACGCCGGTCGGAAGTACCGTTTTGCCTGCCATGAAGCCGACGACTGCGCAAACAAGCGTTGCATAAAGAATTATACCCACAACGCCGTTGGTACTGAACAATGCTTCGCCGATTTTTTTGTTCTTTAGCGAGCAGAAAACATTCAGACCCATGGAGATCACAACAAGTGCAACACCTATGCCGATTGCAAGAATCAAAACGGTGTTTATGGAATCCATGACGGAAAGCGGTTTGCCGGGAAGTCCGATTGCGTGATAGAGCGGATCAAGAAGCTCTTCATAGCCGAACACGGATCCGACAAGCAGTCCGAAGAATGCCGAACTCATGCCGCAGGGAACAAGAATTTTTGCAAGCTTTGCACCCTTAATCCTATAGAAAAGATATCCGCCGATTGCAAGCACAAGTCCTTGACCCAAATCGGCAAACATAATGCCGAAAAGCAATGAATAGGTGATTGCAACAAAAGGTGTGATATCAACTCCGCCGTAGGAGGGAAGTCCGTACATTTCAACGAACATCTCAAACGGACGGAAAGGCTTTTTGTTTTTGAGCTTGACCGGAGGGCTGCTGCGCTTTTCCTGTTCGGGATCGGCGTCCTCAAACGTAACACCGTCAATTTTTTCAATATTCTGTTTAAATCGATTGTAGCTTGATTTCGGAATCCAGCCGACAAATATAAAATAGTCTGAATGAGAATCCTTTGCCGCATAGCGTCTGAGATCAAAGGCAAGACTTGCGACCTCAAGGTAGGCGTGAACCTGTTCGCAATGCTCGGAATTCTCCGCCCAGAAATCTGCGATTTCCGTATCAATCTTGTTAAGCTCGGCCGTAAGCTTTTCCTTTTCGTCATTGAGCTTGGAAAGAATTTCTTTCGGCGTACCGGTTGAGAACGGAATGTGAATTCTGTCAAAATAGAGCGAAGCGAAGATTCTGTCAACCTCGTCAATCTGCGCTCTCGGGGCGGAATAAAGACCCCAATGGCTCTTTTCGTCAACCGATGATTCGAGAAAAACGAAAAGGTTGTTGTTTTCATAAGCCTTAAGTTTCGGGTAGCAATCTTTTGGAATGCTACCGAATCTAACCTTCAAAAATTCGCAGGAAAGAAGCTCTTCGATCGGAACGTCAATTCCGATAAAATGATTGAATTGCTCTGCCGACGCTTCAACCTCCTTGAGCTTGTCGGAAATTTCGGTTCTTTTTGCGAAGCTTTCCGAAAGCTTTTCTTTAAGGGTGTCAATATAGTCAAATTCGTTTGAATCAACTATGATTTCGTCGCCCTTAAAGGTGTCCTTGAGTGTGACGCCTGCGATTGAAGCAATTTCTTCTATCTTTTGAATGGAAGAAGAATATGGGTTTTCCTCGTTCAGAGGTACAAATCCGAGCGAGTCGGAGATGTAATCCATTGCGTTTTCCGGATGAAAATCGCCGCTGATACAGCAGGATGTTATAAACTCATTAAGGTGATCCATAAGACCGTAAGTCCTGACGAGTTTCATTTTTTCTATTGCCAAAACACAGCCTCCTAACTTTCTGTTCCGATAAGAACGGAACGTGCTTTATCCGCAGGGATATTGTATTTTATCGCCTCAACGATGTGGATAATGTTTCGCACCTCGTTTTCGGCAAGGAAAAGGTAACAAAGCATAACTGCCGTCGGGTTCGTATAATAACGAAAGCCCTTGAGCTGCTGCCCGATAAGCATTTCTCGGGTTGCATTTTCGATATATTTGAAGTCAACCTTTGAGAAATCCTTTTTATAATAAGTATTGGGGATTATTTTTACAATGTCCGTTGCATTCTTGGCTTCGGATATCGCAGCCAAATCCTTTTCGCTGAAATTCGTACAGTTCTGAACGCCAAAGTCACGGATGAACATTTTGTTTGGACTGCCGAAATTTAAAAGTCTGTAGGCTCTTGTAAGAGTATACATATCCAGTCTGTAGTTAACCGTTTCGTAGATCTCTTTTTTCTTGCGCCGGTCTTTTGAAAGTTTGATAGACTTGACAAGAAAAGAGAATCTGTATTTATTAAGGTCATTTTCAATCAGAATAAACATTCCGTCATCGGAATAGTTATCACGATATCTTTCGAGGATCTTTTTGTAATCCGTGTGTTCCAAAACCCCGAGCAGCTCCGAATAGCTTCGAACCTTTGCCAGATCATAAAGATCTATATCGGTTTTGCTGTTGAAAAACGGCGGCAGGGAAGAAAGATATTTTTCAGGCTTGCCGATTATCAGCAGCTGTATCATTGTCATAAGCTGCCTGATGTCATTTTGAACAACAAAGTAACGGTAAAAATTTTCACCTGCCGAAAGCTGGTATTTGCAAAGCTTTTCGCATTTCTTCAAAAGACTTATTTTGAGGATTTCCTCAATCTGCGCCGAGTCGATATTCGTCGGTAGGGCGTCAAAGTCCGAGCGGAAATAAGTTCTTGTTTTAAGATAGTTCGCAAGCTCATTAAGCGATTTGCAGTTGAGCATATCGTTGTAATTCTCTTTTGTCAGCCTCTTGCCGTACATCGCATGCGCCTTTGCCATAACAGCGTTGTCGGCGTATGAAACCGCCATTACGTTCACCTCCCGCAGTGATAAACGATCACAATATCACAAAACAACCGGGATTACCGATTGACTGTCAATTCTTTGTAACGTTTTCAAAAATTTCATTTACCCATTTGTCTGCATTCTCTTTATAGAGGTTCTCCATATTGTCAAGGATTTTTTGATTTTTCTCGCTTACCTTTTTTAGATAAGCATCGCCCTCTGTACGCTGCTTTTGACTCTTTTTCAGAGCAAAATCAAGAGCTTTTTGATTTTCTTCCTCGGTAATACGGGTTTTCTTTTCGCTCAGTTCGGCGATTTCCTTGTCGCGATATGCTTCGGCCTCTTTAACACGCTCACAGGCCTGCTTATCCATATCAAGGATCACACGAAGCATCTCTTTCATTTTCTCACCTCATTATGCTTGTTAATTCATTCACACATTATAGCACTTCTAAATAAAAAAGCAATGGTAATTTTGTACAATTTGTCGCCGCTTTTTTAGAGAAAAAAGACAAATATTTCATTGAAAAAAATTGCGAAGTATTGTAGAATATTAATAATCTGTGTAGGAGGATATCGTTATGAAGCTTAGCTATATAGTTCCGGTATATAATGTAGAAAAATACATAAAAGAGTGTATTGAGTCAATCCTTGCACAGACATTCGATGATTATGAAATTATTCTCGTTGACGACGCTTCACCGGATAACTGCCCTTACATATGCGACGAGTATGCGGAAAGATATCCGGATATAATAAAGGTTATACACAAAAAAAATGCGGGTCCAGCCGCCGCAAGGAATGACGGCTTGAAAATAGCATCGGGCGATTACATATGGTTTTTTGACAGCGATGATCTTTTTTTCGGAGATTGCGTAAATGAAATCTATGAAACGGCTGAAAAAAATAACGTTGATATTTTGCAAATGCCCTTCATGTTTTTTCGTGACGGAAAAGACGGACCGTATAAATCAGATTCTGTTTTTGAATACGGAAAGGTAATTGGACACAAAGAAATAATGAAATACATTGTACGTTCCAGCAGTGACAGAAGTGTAATTTTTGCATGGCGAAATATATATAAAAGAGCTTTTTTAATTGATAATAACATTTCATTTGATTCGTCATTGAGAATGCTTGAGGATCCGCCGTTTAATACGCTTGCTTTTTTGAAAGCCGAGAGATTCATGGCGGCCGATATTCCCGGATATTCCTACAGAGTGAGACAGGACAGCTTGCAGCGAAAAAAATACATTGAAAATTACGATGCCGTTATGGAACGACAATGGGAATTGAAACAGAAATATTACAAGGATTATTCCGATGGAAACGTTTTGTTTTACAAGGACATAGCCGAGTTTACAATTAAAACCAATTTGCCGACTCTTCTTTCCAATTTATATCTCAATAGTGTTGACGGAAAGTATAAAATTCTAAAAAGAATCGGAAATTTGCCTATGATAAGAAAATCCTTTGAGGATTACGATATCAACGAATTTAAGTCAAAATCGCTTGATTGGTGGGCTACATTCTTTATTAAAAAGAAGCTTTATCCGCTTGCACATATAATATGCAAAAAAGTTTTATATAAATAGTATAGATAAATCGCACCTTGTTTTGTGGGTGCGATTTATTTTTCTGTAAACAGTTTTTGTGACAAAAAAATCGGTAGATACGGAATATAATTTACCTGAGGTGGTGAGGATGACAGTCTATGCCGATGTGCTGGTCGTGGTGAATTTGTTTGTGAATTACGCTTTGCTGCTTTGCTCATCGCTGATTTTGAAAAACAGGATTTCCAACCTTCGTTTGCTCGCAGGGGCGGCGATAGGAAGTGTTTACGGCTTGGTAATTTTCCTGCCGGAAATTCCGATTTATATCGAGCTGCCGATGAGAATAGCTGTGAGTGCGGCGATAGTGCTTGCCTCGTTCGGCTATCGCAATATACGTCGATTTTTACGCTGCTTTTTTACATTTTTTGCAGTGACCTTTGCTTTCGGCGGAATCATGCTCGTTATCTGGGTGACTGTTGCACCGGTCGGAATGATATACAACAACGGAACGGTTTATTTTGATATAGACCTGTCTGTGCTGGCGATATCAACGGTTGCATGCTTTGCGATTGTCAGTCTGATTTCACGTCTGATTGCAAGAAAAGCACCGATCAATTCCGTATATACGCTGAATGTTACAAATGGCGAACGCATGATATCCGGAGTGGCACTTTGCGACACCGGAAATTCGCTTGTTGAAAGCTTCAGCGGTTATCCGGTGGTTGTCGGCGAATATGACACTCTGCTCGGAGTTATGCCGCAGAGCGTGATTGATTATTATGAAAACCCTTCGGGATGCTCGGATGCTTCAAATTTGCGGCTGATTGTTTGCAGGACGGTTTCCGATGTCGGTGTTTTGCCGTCTTTCAGGCCGAAAAGTGCAGAGGTCGTTTCAATCAACGGAAGAGTAAAAACAGATGAAGTTTATATCGCCGTGACGAAAAATCGGCTCGGAGGCGGAGAATTTGATTTTATTTTTAATCCAAAACTGTTTGACGGAGTGAATGACCATGAAGATAATAGAAAAAATAAAAAAGCTCCTGCTTCGGCTGAAACAGGAAAACACAGTGCATTATGTAAACGGCCCCGAAACGCTTCCGCCGCCGCTGTCAAAGCAGGAGGAGCAGGCCGTAATGGAGGAAATATTAAAAGGAAACGACAGCGTTCGAGAAAAGCTGATAGTTCACAATTTGAGACTTGTGGTATACATAGCAAAAAAATTTGAAAGCTCGGGCGTCGGCATTGAGGACCTTGTTTCAATAGGAACGATAGGCCTTATCAAGGCGGTTAACACCTTTTGCCCGGAGAAAAATATTAAGCTTGCGACATACGCTTCACGCTGTATCGAAAATGAGATATTAATGCATCTTCGCAAAACAGGCTCTCAGCGCAACGAGATTTCGATTGACGAGCCGCTAAATGTTGACTGGGACGGAAATGAATTGCTGCTCTCGGATATTCTCGGCAGTGATCCCGATCTTATTAATCGTGATATCGAGCTTGAGGATGAAAAAAGTATTTTGCTCAGAACGATAAACTCAATGGGAGAGCGGGAAAGAACGATAATGTCAATGCGCTTCGGGCTGAACGGTCAAAGGGAACACACGCAGAAGGAGGTTGCGGATCTTCTCGGAATTTCCCAAAGCTATATTTCGAGACTTGAAAAGAAAATCATTGCTTCATTAAAAAAGGAAATCGAAAAAGCGACCTTTGTTTAAGGAAAAGCGTGCGGTACTGCATTAAAGCTTCATGAATTTGAAGCTTCCGTAAAAGCAGGTGTCAAGAAGCTCCGAGGGCAGATGAGTGTTTTCGCAGAATGCCGAGTAAAGCTCCGTGTCCGAGCAAATTGCATTAATACTTCTCGGAATGTTCAATGATGCCTGAATCCGTCGTATTCTTTCGATGAGTCTGTCAATCGAAAAAGAAATGTCCTCGCCGGAGCGGAAAAGGCCGACCCGTCGAGCAATATCGCCGAGAGCGTCACAGCGGTTTTGTTCAAGATAATCGGGCAGGCAAATTGCCGCAGCTGTTTGTTTCTTTACGCCGAGCTTTGCAAAGAAGGATGTAATCTCGTCAAGCGTTGAGCTGCCGCAGTTCGACGAATTTCCGTAAGCCAAGACTGCGCAATACATAGCATATTGCAAGCGTGCGATTGATTTGAAATTTCCCCTGTATGCACCGACGGCATGGTTGATGATGTTTGCTGCACTTGAAAGAGCGAGTGAGGCGATAACGTAATTGTTACAGGAAGCTATGGCGTCGGCCGCATAGGCAAGGCAGGACATCGCATCGTATGCAATCGTGCCCGAGGTTATCTGCATGGCAAGGTCGGGATCAAGCACAACTTCAGCGGGGGAAAGACGGTAGGTGCGGTAGTCGGCCTCGGGGAAATCGGTCATTGAGCATGAGGAAAAATACGGCACGGCGGCAAAATCAATGCCGCTTTGATATGAAATAAACATGGCGGCATCAATGAGCCATGCGCTGCCGACAGCTATGATCCTGTCGGGGTCGGTTTCGGAAATATATTTAATTGATTTTTCATAAAGCTCATCAAAAATCTTTGAGACCAAAAGCTTGATATTCGGCGTTTTTTTGCCGAGCATATCCTGAATATATCCGAGAGATTCGGTTTGCTTAACTGTTTCGGCATCGGAAAGAATCAATATGTTTTCATAGCATGACTGAGCAAATTTTTGTATGGATTCATCGCCGAAAAAAACTTTTTGCGGCAGAGATATTTCTGGCATAAAACTACACTCCTTTTTGACTTATTATTTTCAAAGAGGAGTGTTTTATTCTGAAAATTTTGATTAAATATAAAATATTAACCAATTATAATATCAAAATAATGAAAGGAAAAATCAAATGAAAAGCTACAAAACTCAATTTGCGAGAATAACAGACGCCTTTATCGGCGTGACGGCAATCATTACAGCGGTAACACTTGTTGCGTCGGGCATTGCCGTGTCAAAAATCAATACCGAATATATGGCAACAGGAATCAAAACGGCGAAAATCGTCGCCGAAAGAGAAAATGAAGAAATATTCTTTTCGCTCGGCGGAAAAAAGTTTTCCTCTCCGAAAAATATAAAGGAAAATTTCAAAACAATCGGTTATCTTTTGCCTGCACCGTTAAACGCAGTGTATTATATATATGAAAAGGTGACGTGATTTTCTTCGTTTATTTCTTTGAAGTACGGTTTTATTATTTTGTTCGTTAGAAAAGTTGCAGAAGCTTTCCGAGCCTCACCACGGTTTACTCCAGTGCTTTTCGCAATTCTTTCAATGCTTTTTTCTCAATTCTCGAAACGTATGACCGTGAAATATTCAGCTTTTTTGAAACCTCAAGCTGCGTCATGGGACGCATGCCGTCAAGGCCGTAGCGCATCATTATAATTGATTTCTCCCTCGGGTCTTTGATTTTGCCAACCTCGGTTGAGAGCTTTTTGAGCATTGTCATTTTGTAAATATCCTCAACGATTTCGTCTTCGGTGGAGATAATATCCATTAGAGTCAGCGGATTTCCTTCGCTGTCGGTATCAATCGGTTCATTGACAGAAATGTCCTGAGCCGTTTTTTTCTGTGCTCTGAACTGCATCAGAATTTCGTTCTCAATACATCTTGCAGCATAAGTGGCAAGGCGTGTGCCCTTATCGGTGTCAAAGGTGTTTATAGCTTTAATAAGCCCGATTGTACCGATTGAAATCAGGTCGTCCTGCTGAACGCTGCTCGAATAGTATTTTTTTATGATATGCGCAACCAGTCTGAGATTGTGCTCAATAAGCTCGTTTTTTGCGTTTAAATCGCCGTTTTTCATTGCTTCAAGGCATTCTCTTTCTCTCTTGGCGGAAAGGGGAGGCGGGAATGAGCCTGAGCCTGAAAGATGAAGTGCAAAAACGAAAAGATTTGATATTGTTCTTATAAGCAATTCAGCTATCATAATAATCACCGTCCGTTATAATTCTTATGTTGTGAATGTTTATTTGATAACTCAATGATTTGTATATTTATATAAAAAAATCAGCTGTCCATTGTTTAAAATGTAAAAATAGAATGCATTGTGAGCTTATATGGTTGACTTTTGCCAAAATTAAAAGTATAATGATAATGTATATAAGTGTGGAGTTGACTGCACTTTGTATAGCACTAATTTTTGGGAGGAATATTAATGGCTAAAAGCAGACGTATTCTCAGCGTGTTGCTGGCTATCCTGATGGTTCTTACCATGGTTCCGGCAGGATTGATCGGCACAGCCGGTGCTGTTTCAGATGATGAGATCAGCACTTCGTCGATTGAGCTTAGCAAGAGTTTCCTTGAGAGACCCGAGATAACAATCAGCTCAACGGCAGTCATTCGTACAGCCGAAGCAGCAAATTCACAGGCTGCAGGCACAACTATTGTCAAGGCCACGGCTTCGGGCTTGCCTGAGCTTACCGGCGGCAAGGCAGACGCCTTCTATGCAGGTGAAACTCCGCAGGATCCGATGGTAGTTTTCACAACAGACAAGGCTTTGAAAGCTAACCCGACAATCACATGTTCAAATGCAAACCTTACCTTCACCGCAGCATCGGCAGGTGCATATGCGGACGGTGTTTACACCTATTCTTGGAAGGTTGCGGGCTCCAGCATTTCCGTAAAGCAGCTCAACTTTGAAGTCGGCTATACATACGAGTACACCGATGCAAACGGCAAGGTCGTAACAAAGACCTATACCGCTTATACCACAAGTGCGGTTGAGAACGTTGCTCAGCCCGGCGGTATCTCGGCTTACCGTTACCGTCAGAATCAGTTTTTTGATCATAACTGTACCAATAAAGAAAAGGTTGAATATACCGCTCGTATAGTAGGTGCAAATACTTTCGGTACATATGTCGATACAACTCAGACCGGCTGGTCAAGAGGATATTGGGATTTCAATACCGGCAGCTTTACCACAGTCAGCGGTACAGCGGCAGGCTACGGTCAAGTTAGATTTAACGACAAATCGGTAGGCGGAACTCAGAATGCCAATACAGCCAATGACTTTAACCGTCCTGTTACGGTGGCGTATGTTGACAGAAGTATGGTTGCTCTGAGCAACTATAACCTCAGATTTACAATCACTGACTTCCTCAACAGAACAGACAAATATTCCGATTATGGTATCAAGGAGTTTAAGCTCCTCACGGGTGCATCTACATTTGACGGAAATGAAGCAAGTAGCAATACCGCAGAAGCACAGCTTGTTCCCGTCAAGCCTGCCGAGTATAATGAAAGTACAAAGGAATATGACACAGTTGCAGGCGGAACGATCACAATTCCTTTTACGGGTACAACCTATGAAAAGAATGCAACAGCACTTGATAACGGAAATAAAAGTGTAGATTACACAATCGTTGTTTCTTTCGGTGATACATATAAGCACGTTTCAAGAATCCGTTCAGGTATCAATCTCAACATCGTTACATACGATAAGTCCAGCCTCCGTTCACAGATTCAGGATCTTTACAGACTTTATACTCCGACCAAGCTCATGGCTTCTGAGTCAGAGATAGGCAACAGCCCGAACTCATGGTTCTATTCGGAGGGTTGGGATCAGTACCTCGCAGCAATGAGAAATGCTCAGTTTGTTCTCAATGATCCTGATACAGATCAAAAGAAGATTGACGCTGCAACCGAAGCTTTGAGATCCGCTGTCGGAGCTCTTAAGGTTGCTACAGCCGATTACACAGAGGCGGATGCAGTTAAGGCACAGGTTAAGCAGCTTAACGCTTCTATTTATACAGATGCATCATGGTCAAGAGTTCAGACCGCTGTTTCCAACATCACTGACGGCATCAGCGTATTCTGCCAGACATACCTTGATTCTCTCGTTGAGGATCTCCGTGTTGCTATCAGCAAGCTTGAGAAGAACCCGGCAGATTATACCGAGGTCAATGACATGGTTACAATCTACGAGGGTCTCAATCCCGAACATTACACAGCCGAATCATGGCAGGTTCTTCGTGACACTGTAAATTCGGTCGATTACACACTCACGGTCGAGCAGCAGGAACTTGTTAATTCTTATGCAAGAAGCATTGATAATGCAATTAAAAATCTTGTTCTTGCTCCGGCTAACTATACTGCAGTCAACGAGCTGGTTAAACGATACAATGCGGTACTTCCCGAGAAGGACTATTACACCGATCTTTCATGGAGAGCAGTACAGGCGGCTTATAACGCAATCGAGTGGGATAAGAACTGGAAGCAGCAGGAAGACGTTGACGATATGGCAACGAACCTCGAAAACGCACTCAACAGACTTAAATATAAGAATGCTGATCTTACCGCTCTTGAGGCAGCGATAGAGTCAGCAAATGGCGAACAGGAAAGCTGGTACACTCCGGAATCCTGGGCACCGTTTATCGAGGCTCTCAATGCTGCACAGGAAGCAATGGAAGCTGATCCGGCTTATAACATTAAGCAGCAGGAAACAATTAATAACCTCAAGGATGCACTTGTTAATGCACAGAGGGCTCTTGTTCCCGCAGACGGTGATTATTCAAAGGTATATGCCGCTATTGACGCTACAAATGATCTTGACGAAAGCATGTACACAGCTGATTCATGGCAGAATCTTCAGGACGCTATCAACGCTGTTGTGTATAACCTTACAGCTAAAGAGCAAAGTAGAATTGACGGCTTTGCAGATGCCATCAATGCAGCTGTTAAGGCTCTTAAAGAAATCGGTGCAGACTACACGGCAGTCAGAGCAATCATTACCGAGTGGAATGCTATGGATAAGTCACTTTATACAGATGCCTCTGTCCTTAACGTAGCAAATACCATTAATTCAGTTAACTGGAATCTCCCGGCAAGCCAGCAGACAACGGTTGACGGTTATGTAATTGCAATTCGTGAAGCTATGAACAATCTTCAGTATAAGCCGGCAGACTACAGTGCTGTTGATGCGGCAATGAAGAATGTTGAAGAAGCTAAGAAAATCCAGGCTGCTTTCGCAACAGCTCATAACGGATATTCATACTACACCAAGGAGTCATATGACGCTCTCATCGCAACAACAAATTATCAGAAGGGTCTCGATATCAGATATCAGGAGACTGTTAACGGTTATGCAACTGCAATCAACAATGCTCTTCTGAAGCTTACGCCGAACGCCGCTGATTATTCGGCAGTTAGAGCTGCATTGGATAAGATTCCGGCAGACTTTGAAAATGGCGTTTATACCGACGAGTCGGCCGCAGAGGTTTTGGCCGCTAAGCTTGCTGTTGATGAGTCACTTACAACAGAAAATCAGGATACAGTAGACGGATACGTAAGGGATATCGAGACTGCAATCGCAGGTCTTAAATATAAGAGTGCAGATTACTCTAAGGTAGAGGCTGAAAAGGATCTTATTCCCAAAGACCTCACACCTTATACTCAGACCTCTGTTGACAATCTCAGAAATGTTCTTGCAGGTATAAACTATAATCTTGATATCAACCATCAGGCAGAGGTTGACGCTTTTGCAGATGCCATTAAGGCTGCAAGAGAGGCTCTTGAGCTTGACCTTGCCGACTACACAAAGGTAAAGGAAGCTAAGGCAAAGGCCGAGGAAGCTATCAAGGATACTAACTACACAGACGAAAGCATTAATGCAGTTAAGGCTGCAATCGCAAATGTTGTTGAAGGTCTCCCGAAGGCTGAGCAGTCAACAGTTGACGGCTATGCAACCGCAATTGATGATGCAGTTTCTCGTTTGACAGATAAGCCGCTTGATCTCACAAGCTACAATAAGGCACTTGAAGGCGTTCCCGAGAAGATCGACAACTACACAGATGCTTCCGTGAAGCTTTATACCGATGCTCTTGCAGCGGCAGACAGCTTCAAGCTTACAAAGAACTCCATCAGAAACCAGACAGAGTTTGAGGTTCTTGTTTCGGCTCTCGATGCAGCAATCAAGGCTCTTAAGCTTAAAGACGCTGATTATTCGGCAGTCAGAGCAGCAAAAGAGGCTAAGGATGAGCTTTATAAATCCGGATTGTACAAGACTGCTTCACTCACAGCTTATGATGAGCTTATCGCTTCAATCAACTGGAACCTCTCAATAGAGAATCAGGCAACAGTTGACGGCTATGCAAAGGCAATCGCTGAGTTTGTATTTGAGTACAAGAACGCCGATTATACCGCACTCGATGCAGCTATCGAAGCAAAGAATACCGAGATTGCAAAGAACCTTTACACAGATGATTCTGTTGCAGGCTTCAATACACTTGTTAACGGCTTTGACCGTACACTCACGATCGACAAGCAGAGCACTGTTAACGATTATGTAAACAGCGTAAACAACTATAAGTTCACTTATAAGCCGGCTGATTACACAAAGCTTGACGCACTCATCGCAGAGGTTGAGGCTCTTGATTCATCACTTTATACAAACTACGATGAAATCTATAACACCTACATCTTCGACTATCTCCTTTCCTACATCCCGTCTCACAGGGATTACAACATCACGGAGCAGGATAAGGTAGACGAGATGCAGTCAACTCTCCAGAGCTATGTTGATATGCTCATCCTCAAGGATCAGAAGGTAGCAAAGTTTGAGCTTACAAACGGAGCTAAGTTTAAGACTTCGGGCGGAGTAACCTACATTGTAGGTCTCAGAACCGGCCTTTCTGATGCAGCACTTAAGAATGGCTACTTCGTAATGGAGAACGTAACCGTAACAATCA
>OKSC01000104.1_pt1 | contig 97054 bp, 77 predicted proteins | sample 1601161 | NCBI WGS metagenome assembly OKSC01 (sample SAMEA3541552, study PRJEB24748) | human gut metagenome | biome: human gut; feature: human-associated habitat; material: faeces | place: China | collected 2012 | reverse complement strand
CGCATCTGCGTCATGACCGCTCCTCGACGTACTAGAAGTACGCCATCGTCGCAATCATATAGCATCTGCAGCCTTCTCCGCACTCTTTGGAGTAGGGATTGCAAGGTCGCATCTGCGTCATGACCGCTCCTCGACGTACTAGAAGTACGCCATCGTCGCAATCATATAGCATCTGCAGCCTTCTCCGCACTCTTTGGAGTAGGGATTACAGGGATACGTATGCATTATGAATCCCTGTATAATAGAATTGAATTCTATTTAGCATCAGCAGTTGCAAAAAAGTATTTTCACATATTTTTCGTAAAAAAAGTACTTGTCATTATCTTGATTTTGTTATATAATGGCATCTGTAAACAATTTAACACAACTCATCAAGAGCGATGGAGGGAATGGCCCTGTGAAGTCGCAGCAACCATTGCAGTGTGACAGCTGTAAAACGGTGCTAAGTCCTGCAGTTTATCTGTAAGATGAGAATGCTAAGAGTAATAATTTAAGGCGTTCTCATTACGAGAACGCCTTTTCTTATACCATCTAAACACTCTCAACAACGTTTTTTATTTATGAAAGGAGCTACCAATGAGAAAATTATTTACTTCCGAATCCGTTACCGAAGGTCATCCCGATAAAATAGCAGACCAAATTTCCGATGCTGTGCTTGATGCCATCCTGGCTCAAGATCCTAAAGGCCGTGTTGCCTGCGAAACTATCGTTACTACCGGTCAGGTTCACATTTTCGGTGAAATTTCTACCCAATGCTATGTTGATATTGCGCACATTGCCCGCGAAACCATCAACAATATCGGTTACAACCGCGCTAAATTCGGTTTTGACGGCAATACCTGCGGTGTGCTGATTTCCATCGACGAGCAGTCCCCTGATATCGCTATGGGCGTTGACAAAGCGCTGGAAGCTAAGGAAGGCCAGGCTGCTGAGGAAGAAACCGGTGCCGGCGACCAAGGCATGATGTTCGGTTATGCAACCAACGAAACCGAAAGCTACATGCCGATGCCTGCATATCTGGCTAACAAGCTGGCTCTGCAGCTGACCAAGGTTCGTAAGGAAGGCGTGCTGCCTTACCTGCGTCCGGACGGCAAAACTCAGGTTACCGTTGAATATGATGACGGTAAACCTGTTCGTGTAGATACTATCGTTATTTCTTCCCAACATGCACCGGAGGTTTCCAACGAGCAGATTCGCAAAGATATTATCGAAAAGGTTATCAACCCGATTGTTCCTGCTGAAATGCTGGATGCAGAAACCAAATACTATATTAACCCGACCGGCCGTTTCGTTATCGGCGGTCCGCAGGGTGACGCTGGTCTGACCGGCCGTAAAATCATCGTTGACACCTATGGCGGTATGGCTCGTCATGGCGGCGGTGCTTTCAGCGGCAAGGACCCCTCTAAGGTTGACCGCAGTGCTGCTTATGCTGCACGTTACGTTGCTAAAAATATCGTTGCCGCAGGTTTGGCAGATAAATGCGAAATCCAATTGGCATACGCTATCGGCGTAGCACATCCGGTTTCCGTTCTGGTTGAAACCTTCGGCACTGGCAAAATCAGCGAAGACAAGATTGCTGAGCTGGTTCGCAAAAACTTCTCCCTGAGCCCGACCGGTATTATCCGTGAGCTGGATTTGTTGCGTCCTATCTACAAGCAAACTGCTGCTTATGGTCATTTCGGCCGTACCGATGTAGATCTGCCGTGGGAGCATACTGAAAAGGCTGCTGCACTGCGCGAGCAGGCAGGCCTGTAAGCTTAATTTAAAACTGTCGAAAGCACGCTGTCCGCAGCGTGCTTTTTCTATGACTGCCTGTGGCTTTGCACTTGCTAACTTCTCTTGATAAGAGGTATAATATTATTATCTATAACTATAATTACTCCATAATAAACTCAGTTAAAATTAAACTTACCCCATTATAATTTACCCCCAAGGGAATGGTGCAGGGAGGAAAGAAAGTGAATTTACAAAATCGCAAGGTTAAGATAGCGCTAGGCCTGATGCTGGCGGTATGCGTAATTATCGGTTACCGTATTTACAGCAATATCCAGGCTGATAAGGCGCGTGCTGCTAAGCTGTCGCAGGTACGCAATGTGGCGGTCGTTACTGCTCACCCCGTAAGGCAGACGATTGTCCCGAGCCTGAGCTTTTCCGGCGGTCTGGACCCGGAATGGCAGGCAGAGGTTGCCGCTAAGGTGGACGGACGCTTGGAAAAGGTTTACGTCCGTGAGGGTGACCGTGTGAGCCGCGGACAGGTGCTGGCAATTTTGGAGCAGGCTGATACAGATGCCAATCTGTTAAGTGCCAAGGGCAGCTTTTTGGATGCACAGACAAGCTTGCGCAAAGCGGAAACGGATTTGCAGCGCTATGAAAAGCTATATGCTACGGGTGCGGTTTCGCAGCAAGTGGTAGATGATTACCGCTTTGCGCGCGATAATGCTGCAGCCAAGCTGGAGGCTGCCAGAGGCAGCATGCGGGCGATGGAGTCTAAATCCGAGGGCACGGTGCTGACAGCGCCTGCTGACGGTATTATTGCCAAGCGTTATTATCAGGAGGGCTACTATGCAAAGGCAGGTACGCCTATTTTTGCCGTTGCTGATATCTCTATGCTGAAAACTACGATTCATATTCCCGAAGGGCAGATTGCCGGTGTACATGTCGGCAATGAAGCAAGCATTACTCTGCCTGCTTATCCCGGTAAAAAGCTGATAGGTAAAATTACCCGCATCGCTCCGGTTGCGGATTTGCCGGCGCATACCTTTGCGGCAGAGGTGAGTGTGGATAACAGCGAAGGTCTTTTGGCCGGCGTCTATGCCAACGTTACGCTTACAGCTTCACCTAAAGCTGATGTGCTGACCATTCCGGTGCAGGCTATTGTGATGCGTGATGACCAGCAGACGGTATTTGTTGTTGATGATAAAGGCGTTGTACAGCGTCGTGTGCTGAATGTCGGTTATACGAATGATAAGCTGGCTGAAATAGTGAGCGGACTGGATGAAAAGGATACTATTGTTATCGAAGGACATAACAAGTTGCGTGAAGGCAGCAGGATAGATTTGAAAAAGGCTGGTAAATAACGATGATTGGAACATTTATCAAGCGGCCAGTCTTTACTACCATGTTTATTTTGCTGTTGGTAGTGTTCGGTATCCGCTGCTATCCGGAAATCGGCGTTGATCTGAATCCTGATGTTGATTTGCCTATTGTCAGCGTGCGTGTTACCTACAGCGGTGCTTCGCCGCAGGAAATGGAAACGCTGGTTACCAAGCCGATTGAGAACCGCGTCAGCCAGGTTTCGGGTATCAAGACGTTGTCTTCCACTGTGCTTGAAGGCTACAGTGAAACGGTTCTGGAATTTAATATCGGTGTAGACCCGCAGGTGAAGGCCAGTGAGGTGCGTGAAAAGGTTGCCAGCGTGCGCAAGGCGCTGCCGGATGATATTGATGAGCCGGTAACACAGACGGTAGACCTCAACTCCCGCGCTATTGTAGCCTATACCTTTGCTTCGCCCTCGCGCAGCCGTGGAGAAATTCGCCGCATTGTGGAGGATAATATCAAGGATGAGCTGCAGATGGTGGAGGGTGTTTCCGAGGTTACCGTTGTCGGTGCCAGCCAGCGTGCTATCCGCATTGTGCTGAAGCCGGAAAAGCTGGCGGAATATGGTATTGCCTATCAGACAGTGCGCAGTAAGCTGAACGCCAACAATTACAATACTCCCGGCGGCAAGGCGAAAAATGACGCTATGGAAATCACTGTGCGCACCTTGGGCAAGTATAACAATATCAATGATATTAAGCAGGTGGTAGTTGCTAATCATAACGGACGCCCTGTTTATATCAGTGAAATTGCCGATGTGCTTGATTCCTGGGAGGATGAGGATACCTTTGCCAGCGCTAACGGCGTTCACTGTGTTATGACCTTTGTGCGTAAGCAGTCCAAAACTAATACTGTTGATGTTACCGATAATGTCAATGCCAAGATGGAGGAGCTGAAGCACAGCAATCTACCTCCGGATATTATCGTTGATAAGGTGCGCGACCAGTCCAACTATATCCGCGATAACATTGCGGATGTCTGGAATGCGATTCTGTTCGGCGGTTTTCTGGCGCTTTTGATAACATATCTATTCCTGCGCAATTTCCGTGCAACAATTATCGGCGGTTTGTGTATTCCTACGTCTATTATCGCCACCTTTTTCATGATGAAGGTTATGGGCTTTACGCTGAATAATATGTCGCTGATGGCTTTGAGCCTGGCAGTCGGTATTTTGATTGATGATGCGATTGTAGTAATTGAAAATATTTTCCGCCATATCGAGATGGGGCAGACGCCGTTTGTAGCAGCCAGGGAAGCGACGGAGGAGCTGACATTGGCAATTTTGGCGACGTCCCTGAGCTTAATGGCTGTATTTGTGCCTATCGGCAATATGGGCGAAACCATCGGCCAGTTCTTCAAGCAGTTCGGTCTGACGGTTGCTTTTGCGGTAGCGTTCTCTACTATCGTAGCCTTTTCGCTCACGCCAATGGTTTCGGCGTATTGGATTAAGGCAGAAACCGAGGAGCAGAGCAGCAAGGAGCGCACGCATTTTGTGCAGAGGGCTCTCGATAAATTTGAAGCAGGCTTCCAGTCCGTGCGTGAAATGTATGACAGCTTAATGGCCTGGGCTTTGGAAAGACCTAAGAAGGTTGTTGCCGTAGGTATCATTTCGCTGTTGCTGAATTTGCTGCTGCTTCCATTTGTGGGCACGGAATTCCAACCTACATATGATTCGGGTGAATTCAGCGTCAATGTTAAAGCGCCCATAGGCACCAGTCTGCAAAAAACGGTAGAATTGGCCAAGCCGTTGCAGCAGGAGATTTCGCAGCTGCCGGAGGTCAAAATCGTGGCGCTTAATATCGGCAACGGCCGTAATCCTGTTAACCAGGGATCGTTGGATATCCGCCTGAAGCCAAGCAATGAGCGTGAACGCAGCATGCAGCAGATAATGGATGATTTGCGCGGACGATTCCAAAATGTTGAAGGCCTGAAGGTTACCGTTGTATCCAACCAGGGCGGCGGCCGTGGCGACAGCCGTCCGGTGCAGATTGGTCTGCGCGGCAGCAACATCAAGGAGTTGAAAAATTACGCTCAGCAGTTGGCAGATATGATACGCCGGACTGAGGGTGCGACCGATGTTGATATATCCGATTCGGAAGAGCAGCCGGAAATCGTAGTTAAGCTGGACCACGCCAAGGCCAGTGAATTTGGTCTTGATGCTACGGAGGTTGGTAAGGTTGTTGAAATGGCAATTATGGGCAAAAGCACCAGTAACAGCTATACCATCGGTGACAATGACTATGATATTATTTTGCAGCTTGAGCAAAGTCAGCGCACTAATATCAATGATGTTATGAACCTGCGCATTTCTTCTTCCGCAGGTCAGTTTATCCGCTTGGGTGATATTGCAGATGTGCGCTACGGCAGCGGTCCTACACGCATTGAGCGTGAGGATAAGCAGCGTCAGATCGTTGTTTATGCCAACACAGTAGGTATTTCGCCCGGTGATTTAATCAGCAAGGTGCGCAATGAATATATTCCCGAGCTGAATTTGCCGCCGGGATATAACTATAAGATGATTGGTCAGGCCGATAATATGGCACGCTCCTTTAAAGAGGTTTATAAGGCCGTTATTTTGGCCATAGTTGTAGTATACATGGTATTGGCGGCGCAGTTCGAAAGCTTTTCGCAGCCGCTGATTATCATGGTATCACTGCCATTTGCGATTATCGGCGCTATCCTGGGCCTGCTTGTTGCAGGACAGACGGCGAATATGATGAGCATGATTGGCTTTACGATGCTTCTGGGTTTGGTTACCAAAAATGCGATTTTGCTGATTGACTATGCCAACCAGGAGCGTGAAAAGGGCATGTCTATCCGCGAAGCAGTGCTTCTGGCCTGCTCACTTCGTCTGCGTCCTATTCTGATGACTACTTTGTCTACGATACTCGGTATGCTGCCGATTGCTTTGGGCATCGGCGAGGGTGCGGAGCTGCGTCAGTCTATGGGCGTGGTGCTTATCGGCGGTTTAACAACCTCCACCTTGCTGACGCTGGTGGTTGTTCCGTTGATTTATCTGCTCTTTGAGGAGTGGAAGGCGAAAAACTATGTGCAAAGAGGAGAATAGGCGTGAAACAGTTGACACCTAAGGCCTTTGCCGATTATCTGGCAGAGGCTGCAGAAAAAATCCGTAAGGATGGTTTCAGTATTGTTAAGGATAAGCCGATTAATTATGGCCAGCAGATTGCAGTACAGTTTTGTGAGGCCAAGGCATCCGTGAATATATATAACGGCAAAAAAGGACTGACGCATGTTTATAACGGCGACAGTGCCTTAAAGCAAAGATTACTGCTGCTGCTTGAAGGAGTGCAGAATGCGTCTGAGGGGCTGCAGCCTGCGGATGTGGGAGCAATGGTAACTAACGGTCTGTGGGCAGGCAGTGATGAATCCGGTAAGGGTGATTTCTTCGGCAGCCTGGTTGTGGCGGCCACGGTAGTGGACAACACCACCGTAGCGAAGCTGCAGGCTGCAGGCGTTAAGGACTGCAAGCTGCTGACTGATAAAAAGATTTTGGAGCTGGAGGACGTTATCAAGTCTACGGTTGTAGATTTCAGCGTACTGGAGCTGAAGCCAAAGATTTATAATCTGCGCTATGAGCAGGTGGCTGCCGCCGGCGGCAAGCTCAACCAGCTTTTAGGCTACGGACATGTGGCGGCTTTGAGTCAGGTGCTGGAGCGGCAAAAGGATTGTCACAGCGCATTGATTGACCAGTTCACCCAGTCAACGGTAAACTTAAAGGCATTGCAGCAGCGCTTCCCCGGCTGCAGCGTGCGTCAGCAGCCTAAGGCAGAAAGCAACCTGGCGGTTGCTGCTGCCTCGGTGTTGGCCCGCGCCCGCTTCTTGCGGACGATGGAAGAGCTGGCGCAGCAGGCCGGCGTAGGCGAGCTGCCGAAGGGCGGCGGCGAGCAGGCAACGGCCTGCGCCCGCCGCTTAGCAGAAAAATACGGCAAGGATGCTTTGCGTGAATATGTAAAGCTGCACTTTGCCAATTACAAAAGAGTGTAGAGATTATGAAAAAATTAATTGTTAATGCAGATGATTTCGGTCTGCATCCGTTGATTAACGCAGGTATTATCAAGGGCTATAAGGAGGGCTTTATTACCAGCACCTCGCTGATGCCCAGTGCTCCCTGCTGGCAGGAGGCAGTAAAGCTGGCGCAGGAAAATCCTCAGCTCGGTATAGGTGTGCATCTGACGCTTGTCGGCAGCGTGGCGCCGGTGCTGCCTGCAGGCAAGGTCAGCAGTCTTTTGGATGAGCAGGGATTGTTTTTGCCGGATTACGTTGCCTTTGCCAAGCGCTTTTACAGCGGCAGCGTCAAGCGCAGCGAGCTGGAAGCGGAGCTGCGCGCGCAAATCGAAAGGGCGCTGGAAGCAAAAATAAACATTACGCATATCGACAGTCATCAACATACCCATGTACTGCCGGGAATTAATGCACTTGTATTAAAGCTCTGTAATGAGTATAATATTATAAGGGTACGTATACCTAAGGAAGCCTATACCTTTACCGGAGGCTTTCATACAGGTATCGGCAGAATGATCGGACGCAGCGGGCTCAGCTTTTGTGCTCAGCTGGCGGCGCAACGCGCCGACAGCCTTGGCCTGCACCATCCACAGCATTTCTTCGGTATGCTGGCAGGCGGTCATCTGAATGCGGAGCTGGTAGGCAGTATCCTGCGTCAGCTTCCGGATGGCGTAAGCGAGCTGATGACTCATCCAGGTCTTGATTCTGCTGCCTTGGGCAAAATATTTCCCTGGCAATATCATTGGCAGGAGGAAATGCAGGCGTACCTTGACAGCGGCAATAAAAAGCTGCTGGAGCAGGAGCATATTCAGCCTGTTAATTTTACGGCCTGCTAAAGCTCTTGTACTAAAAAATAAGCTCATTTGGAGTCTGCTAGATGAATAAAAAATTATTGTTTCGCCTAGGTCTGCTTTTTGGCTTTGTGCTGTTGATTTCGGCGGCGGTTATTTATTTTACATTTGATATACGGACCTTGGAATACCTGACGATGTTCGAGCCTCGCTGTATTCTGCTGGCTTTATCATGCCTTGCGATAGGCTTGATTTTTGACGGCCTACGTCTGATAACCCTGGCTTCGGTGACAGACGAGAAGCTGACCTTTCATCAGATAGTGAATGTAGTTCTGAGCAACTACTTTTTGGCGTTGGTAACGCCGGGGGCCAGCGGCGGCGCTATCGCTCAGGTTATGTTTATGCGTAAGGCCGGGGTGCCGGTAGCCAAATCTACGGTAGTAGTTTTGGTGCGCACGGTGATGTCCATTATCTTCCTTATTCTGCTGGTGCCTGTGGTGCTGCACAGTGATGAGGATATTGTAAAATGGATGCCTGCATCGGTGCTGACGATTCTTTCGGTGCTGTTTATATCACTGCCGATAATCGTAATTTCCTTGCTGCAGACACGTTATCCCGAGAAGGCGATTATGTGGTTTACCCGCAAGCTTTCGTTTACTACGCAGCGTAATTGCTTTATCTGGTACAACGAATTTAAAAATGCCGTTGTAGTTATGGGCAAGCATCCGAAGATGGTTTTCCGTGCGTTTATCGAATCCGGTGTGAGCCTGCTCTTTATTTATGCCACTGTGCCTGCTTATTTCACCGGTCTGAATATTGATTTTGATTTGCAGCAGGTAATGGGACGCATGGTGCTGTTGAATTTAATACTTTATTTTTCGCCTACTCCCGGTGGCAGCGGTGTAGCGGAGGCAGGCTTCTTGGTGCTGTTTTCCAATATTCTGCCTAACGGTGTTGAAGGCATTATGGCAGTTCTCTGGCGCTTTACGGCAGAATATCTGCCCTTTATGCTGGGCGCGGTAGTAACAATCAGAGCTTTTGGCAGCGATGTGCTGAATATGGCATCGCTCAAAAGTAAAACTACCGAGGGTAAGAAAAATGAGTAGTTGGCATATGAATTTTGAAATTATTTTGAGGGATGGAAACTGATGAATCAGATTGAAAAAAACAGCCTGCTTATCGTAGCAGGCACTGCGTTATTTATGATTATGTTCGGTATCGGCAGCATTCCGCTGCTGGATCCCGATGAACCCGTATATGCGGAAACAGCAAGAGAGATGCTGGCTGCCGGTGATTTTTTGTCACCGAGAATTTTTGGCAATTTCTGGTATGATAAGCCGCCTATGTATTATTGGCTGGTTGCTGTTGCTCAGTTTCTTTTCGGTGACAGCGAATTTGCGGCCCGCTTTCCTGCGGCATTGATGGCCTGCGGCACCTCTGTGATGATGTATGTAGGTATCACAAGGCTGTTTAATGAACGTGCAGGCTTCTGGTCTGCGATGATTCTTACAAGCTGTGTAGAATTTTTCTATATGGGCAAGGCGGCGGTGACAGATACAACGCTGCTCTTTTTTATGACAGGAGCACTGCTGAGCTTTATTCATAAGCGTTATTGGCTGATGTATGTGTGCATGGCGCTGGCTACTGTTACCAAAGGTCCTATCGGTATCGTATTCCCGGGTGCGATAATTTTTCTGTATCTGGTGGTTATGGGCCAGCTGCGTGAGATTTTGCGCATGCATGTTATCCGTGGCTTGCTGCTGTATTTTCTCATCGCTTCGCCCTGGTATTACGCTATGTATACCGTGCATGGCATGGAATTTATCAATACTTTCCTGGGCTTTCACAATATAACGCGCTTTACGACGGCTGAGCATGCCAACCGCGTGACCTTCTGGTATTATTTTCCTGTAATAATTTTAGGCTTGTTCCCATGGACCGGTATGCTGTGGCAGGCTGCTAAAGCATCTGTCAGCGAAAGCCGTATAGATGATATGCGTAAGCTGCTGTTCTTCCACGTTTGGTGGATTTTCGTGCTGCTGTTCTTTACTATCTGTAAAACGAAGCTCGTATCCTATATTCTGCCGTTGTTCCCTGCTATGGCGGTAATAATCGGCTGGAATATAGCGCGAATGCAAAGCAGACTGCGTCATAACACTACCTTTTACGGTTGGGCAACAGGCAGCGGTATTATGTTTGTCCTGCTGGGCGTAGGCTGGATTATCGGTGCGCAGTATCTGCCGGAGGCTGATTTCAGCTTGATTATGCTGGGTGTTCTGACACTGCTTTTGGGTGCAGCGGCAATTTTTGCGTTACTGTACTATCGCGATATCGAGCTGGCCTCCTGGCTGCATGTGATGATTGGCGCCGTGACGATGTGCGTTGCCTTTGCCTTTGTTTTGCCGGTGATTGCCGACCGCTTCAGTGTTAAAACCATGAGCAGCGTCTATAAGGAGCAATGCGAGCAGCAGACGCCTGTTTATGTCGACAAGTTCCTGCGCCCCGGCTTTATGTATTATGCAGGCAATCCCGGTATCGAAATGATTCCGCAGACAGGTGCTTTGACAGATGCTTTGCGTGACGGCAGCAAAAAATATCTGCTGGTGCGCGGTTTGGAATATCGTCGCGTGCAGAAGGCAGGTCCGTTGCCGAATAATGTGCGTACAGTAAAGGAAATCAGCGATATCTATCTGTTGGAGCAAAATTGAGTATTAATAATCAACCGTTGTGCTATTTGGCACAGCGGTTTTTCTTATGCAAAAACTCCCCATCCGTCTTACCTTGCGGTAAGATAGATGGGGAGTTGCTTTTTCAGCTTATATTTTTATTTTAGTCCTGACCGGGAACCTTCAGCACAGCGCCGGTAGCAGCAGAGGTAACCAAAGCAGCATAGCGAGCCAGGTAACCGCTCTTAACCTTCGGCGGCGGGCAAACCCAGTTCTTACGGCGTTCAGCCAGCTCTTCGTCGCTCAGCTTAACGTTCAGGGTACGGTTCGGAATATCAATTTCAATGATATCGCCGTTTTCAATCAATGCGATATTACCGCCCTCGCGTGCTTCCGGAGAAATATGACCGATGCAGGCACCGCGGGTAGCACCGCTGAAACGTCCGTCGGTAAGCAGCGCAACGTCCTTGTCGTGGCCCATGCCTGCCAGTACGGAGGTCGGGTTCAGCATCTCGCGCATGCCAGGGCCACCCTTCGGGCCTTCGTAGCGGATAACTACAACGTCACCGGAAACAACCTTTTGTGCGCAAATTGCAGCAATAGCTTCGTCCTCGGAATTATAAACCTTAGCCGGACCGCTGAAGACCTTCATGGAAGGATCAACCGCACTTTCCTTGACAACGCTGCATTCCGGAGCGATATTGCCTTTCAGAACAGCGATACCGCCGGTTTTGTTGTACGGATTTTCTACGCTGTGAATAACTTCAGGACGCAGGATTTCCGCATTTTTGATAATCTGGCCGACAGTTTTGCCGCTGACAGTCTGGCAGGATTTTTTAATCAGTTTCAGACGGTCAAGCTCGTGCATTACAGCAGGAATGCCGCCGGCTTCGTTCAAATCAACGATGTGGTGGCTGCCGCCCGGGCTCATCTTAGTGAGGTACGGAGTTTTCTTGGAAATTTTATCGAACAGCTCCAACGGCAGGTCGATGCCTGCTTCGTGAGCGATAGCCGGCAGATGCAGCGCAGTGTTGGAGCTGCCGCCGATGGCCATATCAACAGTAATAGCGTTTTTGAAGGCGTTAAGCGTCATAATGTCGCGAGGCAGAACGTTTTCCTCCAGCAGACGCATAACAGCCATGCCTGCGTGCTTAGCCAAAGCAATACGCTTGCCGTTGTAAGCAGCGGGGATAGTGCCGTTGCCGGGCAGGCCCATGCCAAGAACCTCGGTCAGGCAGTTCATGGTATTTGCAGTGAACAGACCGGAGCAGCTGCCGCAGCCGGGGCAGGCACAATGCTCGATTTCTCTGAGCTCTGCTTTATCAATCTGACCGGACTCAAAACGGCCGGCAGCTTCAAATACAGTAGATACGCTGATATCTTTGCCATGGTAACGACCGGGCAGCATCGGACCGCCGCTGACAACAACGGTCGGGATGTTCAGACGGGCTGCTGCCATCAGCATGCCCGGAACGATTTTATCACAGTTCGGAATCAGGATTAAGCCGTCAAACGCATGGCCGTTGGCAACAGCTTCAATGCTGTCCGCAACCAGCTCACGGCTTGCCAGCGGGTATTTCATACCATCATGGCCCATGGCGATGCCATCGCAGATGCCGATAGCCGGGAATTCAATCGGAGTACCGCCTGCTTCCAGCACGCCATATTTGGCTGCCTTAGCGATGGTATCCAGATGCATATGTCCCGGAATGATTTCGTTAGCGGCACAGCAGATGCCGATTAACGGTTTCTTTAATTCTTCTTCAGTATAACCCATTGCATAGAACAGAGAGCGATGGGCTGCGCGGGTTGAACCTTTTTTTACTTGTGTACTGCGCATGTTTCTTTGACCTCTTTCCCTTAAGTAAATAGTACTACCGTACGGGCTGCTGATAAAGCACCGTATACTTCATCAGGCCGCCTCGACGTACTAGGAGTACGCCATCGACGACCTTCTTCGTCTCCGGCACTTTCTGAGCAGCCTGCGTGGAATGAACTTAGCAAGCTGCTGATAAAGCACCATATACATCAAGTCGCCTCGACCTTAATGCTTTTTATTGCAGCCAATACGGTTAAAAATAAAAAACAACAATCCTGAAGCCTTTCAGGGTACTCATAAAATTTTACAATTTTTATAGCCTGATGTCAAATTTTATGGACAAAAAACTACAATTAAGTGTAAGCCTACGATGGAAAAGCTGTATCTTAGTTACATTCTTTACAAACTTGCTAAAGTTTAAAAATAATTCACGATTAATACGTGGAGAATAGTATATAATAGGCGTGTAAAATTGTTGCGAGGTGATTATAATGAAAACTAAATTAACTGAGCTCTTAGGTATAAAATATCCTGTTATCCAGGGTGGTATGGCGTGGACGAGTGACGCTGTGCTGGCTGCAGCAGTTTCCAACGCCGGTGGTGCCGGTATCATCGGCAGCGGCGGCCGCACTGTGGAATGGACACGTGACGAGGTGCGCAAGGCAAAATCTCTGACCGACAAGCCCTTCGGCGTTAACGTTATGCTGATGGCTCCTAACATTGCGGAAATCATTGCTATGCTGTGCGAAGAAAAGGTAGCCTTTGTTACTTTGGGTGCAGGCAACCCTGTACCTCACATTCCTGCTTTTCATGCTGCAGGCATCAAGGTTATTCCGGTAGTACCTAATGTTAAGCTGGCAAAGCGCATTGAAGCTGCAGGCGCTGACGCTATGGTTATTGAAGGTATGGAGGCCGGTGGTCACATCGGCAAGCAGACTACTATGGCGCTGATGGAAAACGTACTGCCGCAGATTAAATCTGTTCCGGTGCTTGTTGCAGGCGGTATCAGCGACGGTCGTGCGCTGGCTGCAGCTTTGCTGATGGGCGCTGCAGGTGTGCAGATGGGCAGCCGTTTCCTGCTGACTGAGGAATGCCCGGCTAATCCTGCTGCTAAGGAGGCTATTGTCAAGGCAACCGATACTGACAGCGTAGCAACCGGCTACAGCCGTAATCTTGGTGTACGCTGCCTTTCAAATGCCTTTACCGATGCTTATACCGCGCGTGAAATTGCCGGTGCTCCCAAAGAGGAGCTGATGGCGATGGGTACAGGCACCAACCGCAGAGGTCTTGTGGAAGGTGATGTTACCAACGGTACCGTTATGTGCGGTCAGAGCCTGAACGTGCTGAATGATATCCTGCCCTGCAAGGATGTTATGGAGCGTATCATTGCGGAAGCCAAAGAGGCTATTGCCAACGTACAGAAAATCGAGCTGTAAGAATTAAAGCAAAAAGCATGCATTGTTGTGAGAAGCGGTGCATGCTTTTTTGCGTTTAAATCTGGTCTGTAATTATTCAGCTTATCTGGTTGCATTCGGGGAACAGGCTGCTTAATCGTTCTATTACCGCGGCAATTTTATCTGCCTCGATGGCAGCGTAATTGATAACGAGCGTGCAGCCGTTATTTTCTTCGGTATTATGACTGTAATCGGAATAGAAGGAAAGGCACATATCTGCTGCCAGTGCTGCCTTGCGCACTTCTGCTTCCGTCAGTTTGGTGTTGATATGCAGTACAAAATGCGTACCGGCGTTGCGTTCGGTAATTTGCGAAACGGCGGCCAGCGGTGAGGCGTGTATGGCTGCCAAAATTTTGTGGCGCTGCTCGCGGTAGTAGTTTTTCATTTTGTTGATGTGGCGTTCAAAATAGCCTTCGGAAATAAAGCGTGCCAGCGTGTACTGCTCAAAACTGGATACGGTGCAGCTGTAAAAGCTCATGGTCTGTTCGTAGCGCTCTAAAAGACGCGGCGGCAGCACCATGTAGCTGATGCGCAGTGAGGGCACTAGGCTTTTGGAGAAGGTGTTCATATAGATGACACGGCTTTGCGTATCCTGCGCGTACAGCGGCAGGATGAAGCGCCCGGTGTAACGGAATTCGCTGTCGTAATCATCTTCAATTATATAGCGCTTGCGGATGCGGTTTACCCATTCAAACAGCTCCAGCCTGCGCGTTACGGGCATAACAATGCCGGTGGGGAAGTGGTTGGCGGGGGAAAGGTGCACTACGTCGGCACCGCTTTCCTCCAGCTTGTCAATCATCAGACCGTTGTCATCAATGGGGATGTACTTCCAGGGGTTGCCGAAGCTGGCGGAGATGGAGGCGAATTTTTTATAACCCGGTTCTTCGATGGCGAAGGTGCAGGCGTGGCCGAACATCTGCAGCAGGCGGCCGTAAAGATATTCTGTGCCGGCGCCGATGATGATTTGCGAAGGGTCAACCTGCATAGCGCGGTTGTGTGCCAGATAGTCAGCAATAGCCTTGCGCAGCTCGTAGACGCCCTTGTAGGGAACTGTTTTGAGCAGCTCCTCGTTGTGTACGGACAGCGTTTCGCGCATCAGGCGTGTCCAGGTCGCCAGCGGAAAGTTTTGCAGGCTGATGCGGTTAGCCTTGAAGTCGGCAAAGTATTCACGCTCCGCTGCCTCCGGCTGCATTGCTGCGGCAGCCTTGCGGCGCACGCGGTAGCTGCTGACGTCTTCTACGAAGTAGCCCTTCTTTTCACGCGAGGTGATGTAGCCTTCTACCGCCAGCTGGGCGTAAGCGTTGGCCACGGTGATGATGCCCACGCTCAGATGCTGTGCCAGCGTGCGCTTGGAGGGCAGGCGTTCTCCTGCCTGCAGCCTGCCGCTGATGATATCCTGACGGATGCATTGATATAAGTAATCATAGAGCGGTGTGCTGCCGCGTTTATCTAAATCATATGTTAACATGAGTGATATTTCTCCTTGGTTCTAAAATATTTTTGCTTTTTGATTCTTTTAATAGAACCATTTTGATTATACAATAGTGACATCACAAAAACAAGTCCCATCACAATGGCGTGAAGGGCAAGAGCCAAATGAGGAGGTTTATCATTATTATGGAAAAAGTAAAATTACAAGCACAATATGGTTTATATATTAACGGACAGTGGCGCGACGCATCCGACGGCGCAACCTATAATGCAGAAAGTCCTGCCGACGGCAGCCATCTGGCAGTCTGCGCCCAAGGCAGCCGTGAGGATGTGGAGGCAGCCTCCGCAGCAGCCTGGGAAGCCTTCAAAACCTGGAAAAAGACTACTCCGGCACAGCGTGCCGCTCTGCTGAATAAAATTGCTGATATTATTGATGCTAACAAAGAACATCTGGCAATGGTAGAAAGCATGGATAACGGCAAGCCGATTCGTGAAACCATGAACGTGGATATTCCTATGGCAGCGGAGCATTTCCGTTATTTTGCCGGCTGCATTTTAGCAGAGGAAGGTCAGGCTTCCGTACTTAACGAGCAGTTCCTGTCTATTATCCTGCGTGAGCCTATCGGCGTAGTCGGTCAGATTATTCCGTGGAACTTCCCGTTCCTGATGGCAGCGTGGAAGCTGGCACCGGTACTGGCAGCAGGCGACTGCACTGTGCTGAAGCCTTCTAAGGAAGCAAGCCTTTCCATTCTGGAATTTGCCCGTCTGATTGACGGCGTACTGCCTGCAGGTGTGTTCAATGTTATTACCGGCGCCGGCAGCAAAACCGGTCAATATATGCTGGAGCACAAGAATTTTGCCAAGCTGGCCTTCACCGGCAGCACCGAGGTTGGCCGTAACGTAGGCCTGGCTGCGGCAGAACGCATTATCCCGGCAACCTTGGAGCTGGGCGGCAAGAGTGCCAACATTTATTTTGATGACTGCGACTTTGATCAGGCGATTGACGGCGCTCAATTAGGTATTCTCTTTAACCAAGGTCAGGTTTGCTGTGCAGGTAGCCGTATCTTCGTGCAGGATACCATTTATGATAAATTCGTACCGGCCTTAGTCAAAGCCTTCAACAAGGTTAAGGTGGGCCTGCCCTGGAATGATGACACTCAGATGGGTTCTCAGATTAACGAAACTCAAATTAAGAAAATCCTGAGCTATGTGGAAATTGCCAAGCAGGAGGGCGCTACTATTGCCTGCGGCGGTGAACGCTTTACCGAGGGTGAACTGGCCAAGGGTGCCTTCATGAAGCCGACGCTGATTACCGATGTAACCAATGATATGCGTGTGGCACAGGAGGAAATCTTCGGACCTGTTGCCGTAGTTATCAAATTCCACGATGAGGACGAGGTTGTGGCTATGGCTAATGACAGCGAATACGGCCTTGGCGGCGCGGTCTGGACTAAGGATATCAACAAGGCTATCCGTGTGGCCCGCAATGTGGAAACCGGCCGTATGTGGGTGAACACCTATAACCAGATTCCGGAGCATTCTCCCTTCGGCGGTTACAAAACCTCCGGCATCGGCCGTGAAACTCACAAGATGATTTTAAACCACTATACACAAGTGAAAAATATTATGATTAATCTCAGTTATGCTCCTTCTGGGTTTTATCCTCAGGACTGACGATTAATAAACAGGATTATTCCTGACTGGTTGCGCAAAAAAAGCTCCGGCAGTTGCCGGAGCTTTTTTGCTGTATGCGTTATGCTTATTTATCTAATTTTGCATTATCCAAAAATGCTGTGCCAAACTGAGTATAGTTCATTTCCGCACCGCGCATGTCGGCGTATTCCAGCATTGCTTTGTCCAGCAGCGCCTTGTCCAGCTTGCTGTTGTTCAGGCTGCTGTGGCCCAGCTTGCTGCTGCGCAGGTCTGCTTCCGTCAGGTCGCTGCGCTCCAGATGGGCACTGTACAGGTTAGCACCATGAAAAATTGCGTTTTTCAGGCTGGCGCGGCGCAGCCAGCTGTAGGGCAGGTTGGCGAAGCTGAAGTCGGCATAGTTGGCCTGTACGCCGTCCATAGAAGCCTCCTGTGCCTTGACCTGCTGCAGATTAGCGTTCAGCAGATGTGCGCCACGCAGCTGGCAGCGGTTAAGATATGCTCCCTGCAGGCTGGCGTTGGTAAAATCGCTGCCGGAGGCATTGGCATAGCGGAAGTTGGCATATGCCAGATTGGCACCGCGCAGGCTGGCGTTGGGCAGCAGTGCGCTTTGGAAGCAGGCATCCTGCAGCTTGGCTTTGTCCAGCTTGGTAGCATCCAGACGTGCTTCCGTAAAATCGGTGTTGGTAAAATCACGTCCGGATAAATCCATTCCCGATAAATCAGCACCGGAAAGGTCACCACCGGGGCAGCTTGCTCCGTTCAGTACCGCATGCAAATCACTGTTACTGTAAGCAAGGCATGTGCTGCTTAAGCCGAGCGCCAGGAGAGTAAGCACAGTCTTGAAAATATTCTTACGCATTTTGGCCTCCTGCATAGCTTTCTGCTTCATCAAACAAAAGCTCCAGCTGCTTGGGATCATCCGGCAGACAGTCGATAATCTTCCAAGGCTTAACCTCGGCAAAATCCTCAGGCTTATAGCCGGAGCCTTCCAAAATAATCAGGCAGGGTGCGCTGATGGCATTGGCACAGCGCACATCATTAGGCGTATCACCGATGAAAATAAGCTCGTTTGGCTTGGCTTGCTCGTTTTGCATATACAGACGGTGGAAGGCAACCTTAGCCAGCATTTCGCGGTTTTCGCTGATTTCACCGAAGACGCTGTGTTCATGGTTAAAATATTGGTCCAAACCGAAATGCTGCAGCTTGAGATGGGCGCCGGTGCTGGTGTTGCCGGTAAGCAGGCAGTTGCAGTAACGGCTATCCGGCCGGCAGAAGTATTGCAGCGTTTTCTCCACGTTTTTCAAAACACGGCCCTTGTGCAGCGGCAGCTGCTTGGGCAACTCCATATGGTAGCGGATAAGCAGGCCTGCTGCTTCCGCGCTGTTGCAGCGTCCGCGCAGACGGGTAACAACGCTTTTGATGATATCCGAGTCAGTGCGTCCTGCCAGGGATTTGTTGAAATCGAAGGCATCGAGGAAATAATAGTCTTTAATAACCTTAATCATGGCATCCTTGCCGGCACCGCCGGAAAGAATAAGTGTGCCGTCTACATCCCACATTAAATACTTCATGTGAAAAATCTCCTTTGGTTTAAGAAAAAACAGGGGCTGTTCATACAACCCCTGGAAAAGTTTATCTTACAGTCCCGTTTAGATGCCACGGGGCTTGAGCATCATTTTTTTCAGTTGAGCGCCGACGTTTTTGGTAACGTTCTGAGTGCGGCGGATGAATTTGATATTGGAGCGGTGGTTGGGCTTCATATCGTATTTGCTGCCGAAATCGCCGCGGTCCAGCAGGGTAATCTTGGCTTTGTCGCAGTCAAAGGCGCTGCGCAGATAGCGTGCCATGCCCGCAGGGTCGGCATCGTCGTAGCAGCTGAAAATATCCGCAGCAATGAAACCGAGCTTAGGATATACATGCAGAGTTACATGGCCTTGCTTGCAGAGTGCGGAGATGGAATATTCGCTCTGGCCCTCTTCCTGACAAACGAGCAGCTCGTGACTGTTCATCCGGTATTCATCGCAGCCTTCCTGCAGCAGAGTCTTTGCTTTTTCAGTGTCGTTGACTTCGTTTACGCCGCAGTTATACATATCTATGGCTATTAATTTTCCTGTAAATTTCTTAGGTTGCATGTGTAAAACTCCTCATGTTTATAATTACAATAATACAAAGCCTGTTCTGGCGCAGGGCGCTGATTTGCCGGAAACAATATATAGTGTATATCTCATTCAATTATAGCGAAAATTATAATACTTGTAAAGTCAAATTGCTATCCTAATTGAGAAAACTATGTTATAATAATAGCTATAGTAAAAACATTTGTTTTGTGTGGCGGTGAGAAAATGGAAAAGCTGGAAGCGATAGTTGATGATATAGTGTTTCAAAGCGATGACGGCATGTTCAGCGTGCTGCGCATGGAAAGCAAGGCACAGGGACGCTTTACTGCTGTTTATCATGGCAATGCGCCGTATATGGGCGAAAATGTGGCTATGGAGGGCAGCTGGATTGAGCATGCGAGATTCGGCAGACAATTTGATATACAGTCACTGCATGTTTTGCAGCCGACTTCGGTAGCAGGCATTGAACGCTTTCTGGCTTCCGGCGCTGTGAAGGGCGTCGGCCCGGTGACGGCGGCAAGAATTGTCGAAGCCTTCGGAACGGATACGCTGGAAATTTTAGGTACCTATCCCGAACGTCTGGCACAGGTGCGCGGCATCAGCGCCAAAAAGGCTGCCGCCATCGGTGAATCCTACAGCCAACTTTCCGGCCTGCGCGAGCTGATGGTGTTTTTGGAAGCGCACGGCGTGAGCAGCGGTTATGCAGCCCGCCTGCAGGCAACCTACGGCGCTACGGCGATTACCCGCATTAAGGAAAATCCCTACAGCCTGGCGGAGGATATTACCGGCATCGGGTTTAAAACTGCGGACAGAATTGCTATGGCTATGGGTATGGAGCATGACTGCGAGGCACGCTTGCGCGCAGGCATTGCTTATGCGCTGACGCAGGCCGCAGGCGTGGGACACACCTGCGTGCCGGAGGAGCTGCTGGTGCGTGAAACGGCGAGAGCATTGGCGGTAGACACTTCCATGGTGCAGGATGTTTTCAGCAGCCTGCTGGAGCAGGATTTACTGCGCACGGAGGAAATGGGCGGTATTCGCCTGATATATCCTGAATATCTGTATACGGCGGAGGTGCAGACCGCACGCCGTCTGCTGAAGCTGCGCGATCAGGCGAAGCCGGTGACGCGCGTGAATGCGGATGAGGTTATTGCTAAATGGGAGCGTGATGCCGGTATTGCGTTGGCGGAGGCACAGCGTCAGGCAATTTATGCTTCGCTGGAGCATGGTGTCTTTGTGCTCACCGGCGGTCCCGGTACAGGTAAAACAACTGTTGTCAAAGGCATTCTGAATGTGCTGGAGCAGGCTGGCTGCCGCATTCTGCTGGCCGCGCCTACCGGACGCGCCGCACGCAGACTGGCGGATTCTGCCGGTCATCCTGCAGCAACGGTACACCGTCTGCTGGAATACCAGCCTACGGGTGACGGCCTGTGCTTCGGCAAGGATGACAGCGATCCTTTGGATGCGGAAGCGATTATTATCGATGAGGCTTCGATGCTCGATATCAGCCTGACCTATCATCTGCTTAAGGCAATTCCCGGAGGCTGCCGCCTGATTTTCGTCGGTGACGTGGACCAGCTGCCGTCCGTTGGTGCAGGCTCGGTGCTCAAGGATATGATCCGTTCGGGCAGAATGCCTGTTGTACGTCTGGAGAATGTTTTCCGTCAGGCAGAGGTAAGTCCTATTGTCCGCAATGCGCATAAGATTAACCGTGGGCAGATGCCGGAGTTTCTTGCCGGTGCCGACAGCGAGTTTGCCTTGGAGGAATTTGCCAATGAGCAGGATGCTGCTGAATTTGTGGCGCGTACCTATGCGCAGCTTACGTCCGGCGGTGACTGGCGCAGGGTGCAGGTGCTGACACCGATGCACAAGAATCCCTGCGGCGTGCAGAATCTGAATAAGCTGCTGCAGAAATATCTTAATCCGCCGTCTGCGGCTAAGCCTGAGGTTACGATACCGGGCAACGTGCTACGTATTGGCGACAAGGTTATGCAGATTCGCAATAACTATGAAAAGGATGTTTTCAACGGCGATATCGGCCGTGTAATTAAAATAGACGGAAAAAATGTTACGGTAGCCTTTCCGGAGCGTCCTGAGGGCGATTACGTTACCTACGCTCAGGGTGAGGTGGAGGAGCTGCAGCTGGCCTACGCTATGAGTGTGCATAAGTCGCAGGGCAGCGAATATCCCTATGTTATCTTGCTCATGGTGCAGAGTCATTACATCATGCTGCAGCGCAATCTGCTGTATACGGCTGTGACCAGAGCTAAGGAAAAGGTGCTGATTGTCGGCAGCAAAAACGCGGTGCGTACCGCTGTGGAAAACGACAAGACGAAAAGGCGTTACAGCTTGCTGGCTGAGCGCCTGCAGGAAAGCAGCGAGGTGTTCTGATGCAGCGTTGGTTAAGAGAATTTGTTTATTACGGGCGTGTAGCGAAGGAGCTTATCTTTCCCCGTCGCTGCGCTGTGTGTGCGACTAATATTGACAACGGCTATATTTGCGAGCAGTGCCGCAGGGAATATTTGCTGCAGCGTCAGCTGCCCTGCTGTCCGCGTGAGGAATATCTTGCGGGACAGGCAGCACCGTTGCCGACGGACGTTTTATACAGTGTGCTGCTGCTTTATAAATATGAGGGCGTGTTTAAGGATGCGCTGCATAAAATTAAATTTGAGGGTGAGGCAGGCTGGCTGCCGTTGCTGCGTGAGGAAGCGGAGCTTGCGTTGCCCGCGGCCAAAATGCGCTGGCTGCAGCAGTTTGACCTTATTACCTGCGTACCGACTGCGCCCGAGCGACGCAGGCAGCGTGGCTTCGATGTGCCGCAGGAGCTGTTTGCGGGACTCTTGGAGGGACGCAGCGTGGGCATGGAGGTTTTGCTGGAGCGGGTGCGCCATACGGAGCCTTTGTACGAGCTGAAGCCGGAAGAAAGAAAGCAGGAGCTGGCAGGCTGCTTTGCTTTGCTGCCGCATGCTAGGGTGCGCGGCAAGCATGTACTGCTGTGCGACGATATTTATACTACGGGCAGCACCTTTGCGGAAGCGGCACAGGTGCTGCTGGACGCAGGGGCGGCGCGCGTATCGGCGTTGGCGCTGTGCGCGGCGCAGGCTAACTGGGAGTGACTTTTTCTTGATGCAAAAAATAAAGAATTATTGGCGGCGTGAGCCTGTTTTGTGCATAGCGGTTATTTTGGCTGCTGTCAGCAGCCTTTACAGCAGGCCGCAGCTTGCCTATATAGATTTTGACGTGTTGGCGATACTACTTTCGCTGATGCTGGTGGTAGCGGAGCTGAAGGAGATACGCTTTCTGGACTGGTTGGCGGTGGAGCTGCTGAACAAATGCCGCAGCAAGCGTCAGCTGGAGCTGGTGCTGCTGGCAGTGACCTATGTCAGCTCGATGTTCGTGACGAATGACGTGGCTTTGCTGACCTTTGTGCCGTTGGCGCTGGTTATCGGCAAAACTCTGAAAATGGATATGGAGCGGATTATTATCCTGCAGACGCTGGCTGCTAACCTTGGCAGTATGCTGACGCCGCCCGGTAATCCGCAGAATTTGTTTTTATACGCGCATTATGCTTATAGCGCCGGCAGTTTTTTTGCCGTGATGGCTGTGCCGGGAATAATTTCGTTGGCGTATCTGCTGCTGCTCTTGTTCCATGGCAAGGACAGCGTGCTGAAGCTGGAGCTGCCTAAGCTGCAGCAGCCTCCCAAGGGAAGATTGCTGCTCTTTTTGGGACTTCTGCTGTTGAACATCGGTGCTGTGCTGCATTGGTTCGACAAGCTGTGGGCCTTGCTGCTGACGGCAGGCGTAGTTGCTTTGTGCGACTGGCGTCGCCTGCGTGAGGTGGATTACAGTCTGCTCGTGACCTTTGCCGGCTTTTTTGTGTTTATCGGCAACATCAACCACAGTCCTGCGGTAAGCTATTTGCAGCAGTCACTGATGGGCAGTGCGGCAGGAACATATTTAACCGGACTGCTGGCCAGCCAGTTCCTCAGCAATGTGCCGGCGGCTATGCTGCTGGCAGGCTTGACTAAGGAAGCGGACGCGCTGCTTTTAGGCGTTAACATCGGCGGTCTGGGCACGATGATTGCTTCGATGGCGAGCGTTATTTCCTACAAATTATATGCTGCAGAGCATCCCTCGCAGGCAGGGAAGTATGTACGGACTTTTTTGTACTACAATTTTCTGGGCCTGCTACTGATAGGAGGAGCGGTTTACTTCCTTCTGTGAGCGGGGAAATGCTTTGCGGCATTTCTTTTAGCGTAATGGTAAACCAATAGTATCTAATAAGTTGACTATTTGCGTTGCTTGCATTATAATAAAGCACGTGAAGCAGATACAAGTAAGCTGCTTAAATGAAAGGAAAATGCAAAAATGTTAGAGCTTGCACATAAGCTGGCGGACAGCGATGCCAAATTCTTCGGCGGCTGGGTGCTGGCGGGAGCAGAAGCACATATTCATCAGCCGGCAGAGGTTATGGCGAATCAGGTGCTGCTGGCGAAGGAACGCAAATCAATCATCCGCGTGGCGGGAACTGCAACAGACGGCAGTTTGGCTAAGGAGCTGCGGGTATTTTTGGTGTTGCCTAAGCATAAATTAGGCACTAAGCCGCTGGAGCCCGAGGCAATTAAGGGCGATTTGCTGACAAAGCACACCTTTACAACACAGGAAATAGCAGACTATGTTGCTTATACCGGCGACGAAAACGTCATCCATAAGGGTGAACATCCCATCGTGCCGGGGCTGTGCATGGCTGCCTGGCTGCAGAAGGAGCTGGCTCTGACAGAGCTGGACTGGCGCATCAGCTTCCTTGCTCCTGTTTACGCAGGCGACGAGCTGTGTATCTACAGGTCGGAGGGTCAGCTTGCTGCTTATGTGGGAGCAATAAATGTTTTTGTGATTAAAGAATTATAGTAAGGCTGGTGTATGGAAATGACAACTTCTGGTACAGAAATCAATAAGAATCATAGAGGAGCAAGCGTCAACAAGACTGCGGAAATGACTAAGATGGCGCTGATGGTAGCAATGAACTGCGTATCCGCATATATTATTATTCCGCTGCCGTTTTCTCTTTCTCCGCTTGCATTGCAAACTTTGATTGTAAATCTTACAGGCTATGTGCTGAATGCTAAGCAGGCCTTTATGACCATGCTGGTTTATCTTTTGGTAGGCTTGGCAGGTGTGCCGGTATTTACCGGCGGCAGTGCGGGACCGGGCAAGCTGTTCGGACCTACCGGCGGTTATATTATCGGCTTCTTGGTTACCGCTGTTTTCCTGGCATATTTCAAAGGAGAAAAATACAACTTCAAGCGTTACGCTCTGCTTGGCTGTGTTATCGGCATTCCGCTGATTTATGTGTTCGGCGTTGTACAGCTGAAGCTGATTACCGGTATGCCCTGGGACAAGGCGATTCTGACAGGCGCGCTGCCCTTTATTCCACTGGATATTGTTAAATGCTTGGCTGCCGCAGTTATCGCAGGACCGATTAACCGTATCTTTACTGATAACAGATAAATAAGGTATAATTGAAGAGCTGTCAGCTATTTGCCGGAAGGCAGGTGGCAGGCAGCTTTTTTCGGATATAGAGGTGTTAAGATGGAAAATGCATATATTTTAGGTGGCCTGCGCAGCTACGTAGGCGTAGTCAACGGTATGTATCGTCATATCCCGGCGGAGGTGCTGGGTGCGGAGGTGCTTAAGCAGGTGATGGAAAAATATCAGCTGCGCGAGCCTGATTATATCATTGCCGGCAACGGTGTGGGTGCTGGCGGCAATATTGCGCGCCTGATGGCTTTGACGGCAGGCGTAGATATTTCGGTGCCGGCCTTTACGGTGGACGTACAATGCGGCAGCGGCCTGGAAAGCATTGCTGTTGCCGCAGCCAAGATAAACAGCGGCGAGGCTGATGTAATTATTGCCGGTGGCTTTGAAAGCAGCTCTACGCAGCCAAGACGCGGCTATAATCCCAATCACCCGGATTATGCAGGCGACGACTGGTACAGCGTAGCCAAGTTTATGCCGGGAATTCACCGCGAAACGGTAATGCTGGAGGGTGCGGAGCTTGCTGCCAAGCGCGAAGGCATTACTAAAGAAGAAATGGACAGTTGGGTATTGCGCAGCCATGCGCTCGCAACGCAGGCGCGCGAGCAGGGGCTGCTGCAGAATATTATCGCTCCGGTTTGCGGTGCTGTGAAGGATGAAGGCATCAGGCCGCGCATGAGCCAGCGACTGCTTGACAGAATGCCTAAGGTGCTGAAGGACGGCGAATTTATTACTGCGGCCAATTCCTGCCTGATTAACGACGGTGCGGCCTTTGTGGTGCTGTGCTCGCAAAAATATCTGCAGGAGCACAGCTTAAAGCCGCAGGCCAGAGTGCTGGGCAGCGCGGCCTGCGGCGGCGATCCCTTGGTAAGTCCGCGTACTGCAATTACCGCCTTGCAAAAGCTGTTGGTAAAGCATGGCCTGCAGGAGCAGGATATCGCAGACTTTGAGCTGAACGAAGCCTTCGCCGTTATAGATGTGCTGTTTGCCCGCAGCTTTCCGCATAGCATTGATAAATACAATGTGTTCGGCGGGGCGCTGGCCTACGGTCATCCTTACGGTGCCAGCGGCGGCATAATTACGCTGCATCTGTTGGAGGCACTGAAGCAGAAGGGCGGACGCTACGGCGCCGCAAGCGTAGCAGCAGCAGGCGGCGTAGGAACGGCGTTGCTGCTGGAAAGAGTGGAGTGAAGCAAATGGATTACTTAACCTTAATAGCACAGCAAAAACAGGACAAGCTCGCTCTTGTAGAGGATGAAGAAGAATATACTTATGCCGGATTGGCGCAGGCAGCACGTGAGCTGCGCAGTCAGGCGGATTTTAGCGCTCCGGCGGTTTTTATCCATGAAAACAGCATTGCTCGTCAGTTAATCAGCTTTTTGGCCTACAGCGGTACAAAAACTGTGCCTATTATTGCTACCGAGGTGAGCAAAAAGCAGCAGTTCAGCTGCGACGATATTCCGCAAGCGGCCTGCATGGGCGTTATGACCAGCGGCAGCACCGGCAAAAGCAAGCTCCTGTGGCGCAGCTATCATAGCTGGGCGGACTTTTTCCCGGAGCAGAATCGTGTTTTCGGCGTGGATGAGCAGACAGTAATTTTTTGTCAGGGAAGCCTGGCCTTTACCGGCAACCTTAATATTTATATGGGCGTGCTTGCGGCAGGCGGTACGCTGGTAGTGACGGAGCGCTTCCGTCCGCGCCATTGGCTGCAGCTGATGCAGCGCTATGCGGTGAACGCTATCTACCTGATTCCGTCTAAGCTGCTGCTGCTGACCAAATTTTTGCGTGAGCCTGATGTGCGTGTGCGCAGTATCATCAGCGGCTCGCAGAGCATGGGCAGGCAGGAGGCGGACAAGCTGCTGCAGGTATTCCCCAATGCGGATATCACGCTGTACTACGGTGCCAGCGAGCTGAATTACATTACCTACATCAAGGCTACGGAAATGACGGATGACCGCACACTTATCGGCCGTCCGTTCAAGGGCGTGCAGGTGAGTGTCTATAATGAAGAAATTTTCATTGATACGCCTTATCATGTGGAGAAAATTTCGTTGCCGTTTTCCCTGAAGGACAGGGGACAGCTGGATGCGGAAGGACGCTTGCACTTTTTGGGGCGCACGGATGATATTGTGAGCGTTAACGGACGCAAGGTTTCTGCCGTCAAGGTGTGCACCGCGCTGACCGAGCTGGAGGGGATTGAGGAGGCTGCAGTAATCTGCCGTCATGTGGACGATGCCGATGCGCTTATTGCTTTTGTGGGGGCGGCGCGTGAATACGGCAAGCAGGAGCTGGTTAAGCTGCTGCGGCAAACCTTAGAGGATTACGAGCTGCCCAAGCAGTTTGTTTTCATGGAGCAGCTGCCGCATAATGAAAGCGGTAAGGTGGATAAATTGGCGCTGAAAAAATTTCTCTAAAATTTTTTCAAAAAAACCTCTTGCCAAAACGCAAAACGTATGGTAATATATATAACTGTCAGACACACTGACATTGGCCCGGTGGTTCAGTTGGTTAGAATGCCGCCCTGTCACGGCGGAGGTCGTGGGTTCGAGTCCCATCCGGGTCGCCAATGCGGAAATAGCTCAGTGGTAGAGCACCTCCTTGCCAAGGAGGGGGTCGCGAGTTCGAATCTCGTTTTCCGCTCCATAGGGGCATAGTTCAATGGTAGAGCAACGGTCTCCAAAACCGTCGATCTGGGTTCGAGTCCTAGTGCCCCTGCCATAGCAAGCGTAGCCTGAGAGTTCAGCTCTCAGGCTTTTTTTATGTCTGCGTTTAGCAAGATACTACTTTATTAGCAAATAGTTTATGCAAGGCTTTGACGGTAATCCCTTTACCTTGCATCTTACAAGCTTTTCTGTAACTTTCAAGACAATTTTATTGACAGTGTGACGGAAAAAGCATATAATAAAATAGTTTAGTAATACTGTGAAAGGATGCACTTGACAAGCATCCTTTTTCTTGTCTTTTATGAAGGAGAGAAAAGGAATAATGATTAGAAACGATATTCGTAATATAGCAATTATTGCCCACGTTGACCATGGCAAGACTACCCTGGTTGATGCTATGCTGAAGCAAAGCGGCGTTTTCCGTGCTAACGAGCGCGTTGAAGAACGTGTTATGGACTCCAATGCTCTGGAGCGTGAACGTGGTATCACCATTCTGTCTAAAAACACCGCTGTTATGCACAACGGCGTAAAAATCAACATTCTGGATACCCCGGGCCATGCTGACTTCGGCGGCGAGGTTGAACGCGTACTGACCATGGTTGATGGCGTACTGCTGCTGGTTGATGCTTATGAAGGCCCGATGCCGCAGACCAAATACGTACTGCGTAAAGCATTGGAACAGCACCTGAAACCGATTGTTGTAATCAACAAGATTGACCGCCCCGACCAACGTGTTGATGAAGTTATTGACGAAGTTCTGGACCTGTTCATTGAACTGGATGCAGATGAAGATCAGCTGGAGTTCCCGGTTGTTCTGGCTTCCGCCCGTAACGGTATTGCCAAACTGTCCATGGACGAGGAAAGCAATTCTCTGGAGCCTTTGTTCAAAGTAATTCTGGAAAACATTCCTGCTCCGGATGTTGACGTTAATGCACCGCTGCAGATGCTGGTTAACACCCTGGACTATGATGATTATGTAGGCCGTATCGTTGTAGGCCGTGTAGTTCGCGGTACCATCCACAACGGCGAAAACATCATTCTGATGGACGAAGCAGGCAACCGTAACGGCAAAATCGGCCGTCTGTACACCTACCAGGGCCTGAAGCGTGTAGAAGTGCCTGAGGTTGAAGCAGGTGATATCGTTGCTCTGATCGGTTTGCAGGACGCTAACATCGGCGACACTATCGCTGACAGCGAAAATCCGGAAGCTCTGAAGGGCATCAAGATTGACGAACCTACCCTGTCTATGATTTTCTACGTTAACAACAGTCCGTTTGCCGGCCGTGAAGGTGAATTTGTTACCAGCCGTCATCTGCGTGACCGTCTGTTCAAAGAGGTTAAGACCAATGTTTCCATGCGTGTTACCGAAACCGAAAGCCCCGATGCTTATGAGGTTGCCGGCCGTGGCGAGCTGCATCTGTCTATTTTGATTGAAACCATGCGTCGTGAAGGCTTTGAGCTGCAGGTTGGTAAACCTAAGGTTATTATGCACCGCGATGCAAACGGCAAGCTGATGGAGCCTATGGAAGCATTGACTATCGATGTACCGCAGGACTTCATGGGCGCTGTTATGGAAGGCTTGGGCCTGCGTAAGGCTGAGCTGCAGAACATGACCGAAATGGCAGGCTATCTGCGTATGGAATTCAAGATTCCTGCTCGCGGCCTGATCGGTTTCCGTAACCAGTTCCTCACCGATACTAAAGGTAACGGCATTATGAACCACGTATTTGCCGGTTACGAAGAATATAAGGGTGAAATCCCCGGCCGTACCCGTGGCAGCCTGGTTGCTTTTGAAACCGGCGAAACCACTTCCTATGGTATCGGCAACGCTCAGGAGCGCGGCACCATGTTCGTTGTTCCTGCAGAAAAGATTTACGAAGGCCAGCTGGTTGGCGAAAACAGCCGTGAGGATGACATGGATGTTAACCCCTGCAAGAAGAAACATGTCAGCAACATGCGTGCTTCCGGCAGTGACGACGCTATCCGTCTGATTCCGCCTCAGACCTTCTCTCTGGAGCAGGCTCTGGAGCACATCAATGACGATGAGCTGGTTGAGGTTACTCCGAAGAGCATCCGTATGCGTAAGAAGGTTCTGGACCGTCTGGAGCGCGGTAAGATGCGTGGCCGTATGAAGAATGTTCAGGCATAATTTTTGACAATTTGTTAAAAATCTGCTACAATTAATATTACTAAGCAGGACTTTTGCCTATAGGCAGCGAATAATAGTCTAAATAACTGTTTTGGTTTGGAGGCTGATGGCCATGGGTTTAAAAAATACAGCAATGAAATTCTTTTGGTCTGATGAAATGGAAGAGCAGCAGGAGGAATATACCCGTCCGCGTCTGCTGAAATCCGGACATCTGAATATTATGGTGCGTACACCGAAATCCTTTGCGGACGTGCGTGAATATGCTGATTCGCTGATGAACGGCAGTGCCATTATGGTATGCTTTGATGCAGTTGACGAAGCACTCAGATATCGTATTTTTGATTATCTGAACGGTGTAAGCTACATCATTAATGCCGATGTGAAAAAAATTAATGACGATTTGTTGCTTTATGCGCCTGAACAGGTGCAGGTCAACAAAGAGGAAGCAAGAACTTCTTCTAATGTACGTTCCTGGCTTAGCAAATAAATAACAAAAGTTAGCCGTTGCTTGTCACCTTGCGGGGTGGCCGGCAACGGCTTTTTGTGTGCGGATACAGCAGGTGATATTTGCAAATAACAGCCCGGTGTGCTAAAATTATAAGCAATTTATTAATCCTATAAGCGATGCTGAACAAGAAAGAAGAGGTATATATGAGCGAAAAGAAAATGATGAAAAACGGTAAAAAATTAGGTGTTGTCGGTGGCCTTGGCCCTGCAGCCGCTGCAGAGTTCTTGCGTCAGTTCACTATGAGATGCCCGGCGAACTGCGACCAGGAGCATCCTGTTGTATATATGATCGGTGACTGCGATATTCCGGACCGCGGCACAGCAATTTTCGGCAAGGGTGAATCCCCGCTGCCGAAGCTGAAGGCTGATTTGCTGCAGCTGTGCGATATGGGCGCAGATGTGCTTGCTGTTCCCTGCAATACTGCACACTTCTTTATCGATCAGTTTGCTGATGAATTGCCGGTACCGCTGCTGCATATCGTTGACGAAACCGTTAAGGCTGCTAAAGAGCTTTCTCCGGAAAAGGGTGCCTGGATGCTGTCTACCAAAGGCACACGTGCTTGCGGACTGTATCAGAAATATGCCGAAAAGCGCGGACTGACTCTGTACATTCCGAATGAGGAGCAGAGCGACAAATCTCAGGAGGTTATCAACTGCGTTAAGGCTAACCAGCTGGCAAAGGCCGGCGCTATTATGAAAGAGCTGGTAGAGGAGCTGTGGGCTGAGCGCGACATCCCTGTAATGACCGCCTGCACAGAGCTGCCGCTGGGTTATGATGCTTCCGGACTGCCGCAGGAGCGCAGCGTTTCCAGCATCGGTGCGCTGGCAGATGCCTGCGTGCGTGCGCTGTATGAAGAGGTAAAATAATATTTGCGTACTGCAACCACCTTGGCTTGAGGCTGAGGTGGTTTTTATTTTACTTTGATTGATTATACATAATTTTCAGAAAATGACTTGACTGCCGGATGCTGATGCTTTATAATCTAATAAGTAGAAAAATCTGAAAATTACAAAGATAAGGAGCTGGTAAGGTGCCGACACAGGAGCTGACTGAGGTACAGCAAATAGTTCAAGAGCTGTGCTTAATGAATAATAAGTTTATGAATAAGGTCTTTGAAAACAATATTCCTGCAGCGGAATTGTTATTGCGCATTATTTTGAAAAATGATAAAATCAAAGTGAAAGAAGTTAAGGTGCAGAATTTTATCCAAAATCTTTATGGGCATTCGGCACAAATGGATATTCTGGCACAGGATGAGGCAGGAGTATACTTCAATGTTGAGGTGCAACGCAGTGATGAAGGTGCGCCAGCCAAAAGAGCACGCTTTTACAGCAGCTTGCTGGACAGTAATTTACTGAAGGCCGGTAAGCAATACGAGCAGCTGCCGGTTACCTATGTGATTTTTATCACTGAAAATGATGTGCTTCAAGGGAATCTGCCTTTATATGATATTGATAGAGTAATTAAACAAAACGGTGCTGATTTTGGCGATGGTACGCATATCGTTTATGTAAACAGTAAGGTACAGGATGATACACCGTTAGGCAGGCTGATGCAGGATTTTTACTGTAAGGATCCCGCAAGGATGCATTATAGTGAATTAGCTGCGAAATGCGGATATTTGAAAAATGTAAAGGAGAGTGAAGCTGATATGCAGGATATTATTGAACAATACGCAGAGAAAAGAGCACAAAAGGCTGTTGCAAAAGCAGAAAGAGAAAAAAATAAGGAGCTTGTGATAAAGCTTTCATGTAAAGGAATGTCGGTGGAAGAGATAGCAAGTATATTGGATATAACAGAAGAACAGGTAAGAGAACTGGCAGACAAGCGCAGTGCCTGAAACAATAATAATTTAAAACGAAAAATGCCCTCGGGTTGCAGTGAATTTGTAAGCCGAGGGTTTTGCTTTTAGTGCAACCTAATATAAAAATTAACTTTTAGCGTAATTTTCCGGAAAAGCATTTTTACTGCGTTTATCCTAGCAGTGTGCTATAATATAAACATACTATCGCCGGCAGCAGCTGGAGCAGCTTCTGCCTTTTGTTAACAGAGGTAAAAAATATGCAAGAATTTTTAATTGTAAAGGGTGCGCGACAGCACAACCTGAAAAATATAACGGTAGAAATACCGCGCAATAAAATGGTAGTTATCACAGGCCTCAGCGGCAGCGGCAAAAGCAGCCTGGCCTTTGATACAATTTACGCTGAAGGCCAGCGTCGCTATGTGGAATCACTTTCGGCCTACGCCCGCCAGTTTTTGGGACAGATGGACAAGCCGGATGTGGACTACATCGAAGGCCTGAGTCCGGCAATTTCCATCGACCAGAAGACAACGAGCCGCAATCCGCGTTCTACCGTAGGTACGGTCACGGAAATATACGATTACCTGCGTCTTTTGTTCGCACGCGCAGGTGAACCGCACTGCCCTAAATGCGGCAAGCTCATTGAGCAGCAGAGCGTGCAGCAGATAGTCGACAAGGTGCTGGAGCTGCCGCAGGGAAGCCGCTTTATGGTGATGGCACCGCTGGTGCGGGGGCGCAAGGGCGAGCATATGCGTGTGCTCGACGATATGCGGCGTGCAGGCTATGTGCGTATGTTTATCGATGGTGAGGTGCGCACACTGGATGAGGATATCCGTCTGGAGAAAAATAAAAAGCACAGCCTTTCTGTAGTCATCGACCGTTTGGCGGTGCGTGAAGGCATCAGGCAGCGTTTGACGGACTCCGTGGAAACGGCGCTGAAGCTGGCCGATGGCTTTGCGGAGGTGGCAACGCTGGGAGAAGCAACGGAAACACAGCTTTTCAGCGAGCATTTTGCCTGCAATGACTGTGGTATCAGCCTGCCGGCGATTGAACCGCGTCTGTTTTCCTTTAACAATCCCTTCGGTGCCTGCCCGGACTGCACCGGCCTTGGCATGCATATGGAGTTTGACAAGGCTTTGATAGTTCCTGACGCTGACAAGAGCTTTGCCGACAGGTGCATTGCCTGCTTCAGCAACAATCTGAATTCCTATTTTATGAAGCAGCTGGGCGCAGTGCTTGCTGCCTACGGCTATAGCTACGACACCAAATGGAATGAGCTTTCGCCCGAGATGCAGCAGCTTTTGTGGGATGGTGCCGGCGAGAGCAAGTTTAAGTTCCTGTACGAAAATCTGCAGGGTGAGGTTAAGGAGCATAACACAACCTTTGACGGTATTTTGAACGTGTTGCGCCGTCGTTATCGTGAAGCCTTCAGCGATGCTATGCGTCAGGACTTGGAGGAGTTTATGACGAGCACTCCCTGTGCGGCCTGCCATGGCAGCCGCTTGAAGCCGGAGGCACTGGCAATTCTTATCGGCGGCAAAAATATCTGCGAGGTGACGGCGCTGACAGTGCGCGACTGCCTGCAGTTCTTTAAAAAGCTTGTGCTGACGCCGAAGCAGCAAATAATTGCGCATCAGGTGCTGAAGGAGATTATGGCACGCCTGCAGTTCCTCAATGACGTAGGCCTTGATTACCTGACGCTCGACAGAAGCGCCGGTACGCTCAGCGGCGGCGAAGCGCAGCGCATCCGTCTGGCAACGCAGATAGGCAGCGGCCTGACAGGCGTACTGTATATTCTGGACGAACCTAGCATCGGCCTGCACCAGCGCGATAACGGCAAGCTGCTGGAAACGCTTAAGCATTTGCGTGATTTGGGCAATACACTGATTGTTGTCGAGCATGATGAGGAAACGATGTATGCTGCCGACCAGATTATCGACATCGGTCCGGGAGCAGGCGAGCATGGCGGTGAAGTGGTGGCACAGGGTACGGTGGAAGAAATTAAGCAGGTGCCTGCATCCGTTACCGGTACCTATCTTAGCGGCCGCAAATTTATCCCGGTTCCTAAGCATCGCCGTGAGTGCGATGGCAGGATGCTGACGATTCACGGTGCCCGTGCCAACAATCTCAAAAATATTGATGTCAGCATTCCGCTCGGAGTTTTTACTGTCGTAACAGGCGTGAGCGGTAGCGGCAAATCTACTTTGATTAATGATATTCTTTACAATTCCTTGGCTGCCAAGCTCAACGGTGCGCGCTTGCGTGCTTCCGAGCATGACAGCATCGAGGGCATAGAATATACGGATAAGGTTATCAATATCGACCAATCCCCGATCGGACGCACACCGCGCTCCAATCCCGCAACCTATACCGGCGTTTTTGATTTTATCCGCGAGCTCTTCAGCCAGACCAACGAGGCCAAGCTGCGAGGCTATAAGGCAGGCCGCTTCAGCTTTAACGTAAAGGGAGGACGCTGCGAGGCCTGCAAGGGCGACGGCATGAATAAGATAGAAATGAACTTTTTACCGGACGTTTACGTTCCCTGTGAGGTTTGTCACGGCGCACGCTACAACCGCGATACGCTGGAGGTGCATTACAAGGGCAAATCCATCGCTGAGGTTCTTGATATGACGGTGAGCGAGGCCTGCGAGTTCTTTAAGAACCAGCCGCGCATTTACCGCAAGCTGGCAGTGCTGGAGGATGTAGGCCTTGGCTACATTCATCTGGGACAGGCAGCGACGACGCTGAGTGGTGGCGAAGCGCAGCGCGTGAAACTGGCAACGGAGCTTTCGCGCCGCAGTACGGGACGCACCGTGTATATTCTGGACGAGCCTACGACAGGCCTGCATATTGCGGACGTGCACAAGCTGCTGGATGTGCTGCAGCGTCTTGTTGAAGGCGGTGACAGCGTTATCGTCATCGAGCATAACCTGGACGTTATCAAGGTGGCGGATTACATTATCGACCTCGGTCCCGAGGGCGGCGACAAGGGCGGTACTTTGGTATCAAGCGGTACGCCGGAGGAGGTAGCGAAGGTCAAAAAATCCTACACCGGACAGTACATCAAGCAGGAGCTGGCGAAGGCGAAAAAGAACGGGTGGTATGTATGACAGAATTAGCCGCAGGCTTTAGCGACAATATAAAGAATGCCTTGGCAGTGCTGCCGGAAAAGCCCGGCGTTTACCTAATGCATGATGCCTCCGGCAAGGTTATCTATGTCGGCAAGGCCGTTGTGCTGAAAAACCGCGTGCGCAGCTACTTCCGCAATCTGGCCAGCCATACGCCGAAGGTGAAGGCGATGGTGGCCAAAATCGCGGAGATTGAAACGATTGTTACCTCCAGTGAGGTAGAAGCACTGATTTTGGAGTGCAACTTGATTAAAAAATATCGCCCGCGTTACAACATCAGCCTGAAGGACGATAAAACATATCCCTATCTTAAGGTTACGATGCAAGAGGATTTCCCGCGTTTATATGTGACGCGCAGGCAGCTGCGTGACGGTGCCCGTTATTACGGACCATATGCCGACGCCGGCGCCATGCATGCCACGGTAAAGCTGCTGCGCAGTATGTTTCCCCTGCGCACCTGTCGCAAAATGAACCCGGACAGACCATGCCTTAACTACCACATTAAGCGCTGCCTTGCGCCCTGTGCCGGTTACATTAGCAAGGCGGATTATCATAAGATGATTAAATCCGTCTGCATGGTGCTGGACGGACGCACCACGGAGCTGGAGCGTGATTTGAAGCAGCAGATGCAGGAGGCAGCGGATAACTACGCCTTTGAGGAGGCTGCCAGACTGCGCGACCAGCTGCAGGCCGTGGCACGTCTGAATGAGGCGCAGAAGGCCGTTACCAATAACGGCGGTGATATGGATATCTTCGGCTTGGGGCAGGATATGACGGGCCTGTGCGTGCAGTTATTCTTTGTGCGCAAGGGCAAGCTCATCGGCAGGGATAACTTCTTCTTACCCGACGGCGGCGATACGCCGCAGGAGGTTATAACAGCCTTTGTGAAGCAATATTATAATGAAGCGACCTTTATTCCCAAGGAAGTGGTGCTTCCGTACCTGCCGGAGGAGGAGGAAAAGCAGCTTATTGAAACTTGGCTGGCGGACAAGGCACAGCGACGGGTGGAGCTGCTGCTGCCACAGCGCGGTGTGAAAAAGGATTTGCTGAAGCTGGCGAATGAAAACGCCGTCAAGCTGCTGAATGAACGTCTGCGTAAGGGCAGCCTGTCGCTTAAAAATGACCTGCAGGCAGCCGAAGAGCTGCAGCAGGCCTTGGGCTTGGAGCATCCATTGGAGCGCATGGACTGCTTCGATATCAGCCATACGCAGGGCAGCGAAACCGTTGCTTCAATGGTTGTGTTCCGCAACGGCACCAGCAGCAAGAAGGATTACCGCAGATATAAAATCGTTTCGGCAGAAGGCAAGCCTGATGATTTCAAATCCATGCAGGAGGTTGTCTACCGCCGTTACAGAGATTATGAGGACTTGCCCAGCCTGGTGGTTATCGACGGCGGCAAGGGCCAGCTGAGCTCGGCGCTGGAGGTTATCCGCGGCCTTGGCCTTGACGATTTGCCGGTTGTAGGCCTTGCAAAGCGCGAGGAGGAAATCTTTAAGCCGCACCAAAGCGAAAGCATCATGCTGGACCGTGAAGGTGCTGCGCTGCACCTTATCCAGCGCATCCGCGATGAGGCGCACCGCTTTGCTATTACCTACCACCGCAAGCTGCGCGGTAAGCGCAATCTTGTTTCCGTGCTCGACCATGTGGAGGGAATCGGTCCTAAGCGTCGGCAGGAGCTGTGGAAGGCGTTCAAAACGCTGGACGCTATGCGGGCAGCCAGCGTTGAAGAGCTGGCTGCGGTAGAAGGCATGAACCATGCGGCGGCGCAGACGCTGTACGACTTCTTCCGCCTGGATTTACCGGAAAAGCAGCAGGCGCTGCAGTAAAAGGTTCACAGCTATTTTGCAGAATATCATCGCACACTATGCTATAATAATTATAGGTCAAGAATAATAATTATTATGTAGCTCGCGCTTATCTTTCTTAAAAGCGCAGACTATGGCAAGAGGAGGACGAAGCTAATGGCAAAATGGGTATGTGATGTTTGTGGTTATGTGTATGATCCTGAGGTTGGCGATCCTGATAACGGCGTTGCAGCAGGCACTGCCTGGGAAGATGTACCGGAAGAGTGGGTTTGCCCTCTTTGCGGTGTAGGCAAGGACCAATTCTCTGAAATGTAAAAATGCATAGGATATAACAAACGAGGCTGGGACAAAACCAGCCTTGAACAGAAAAACCAGTGGAGGTTTACCGTCAGGTAAATTCCCACTGGTTTTTTAGTGCAAAAAATTAAAAAATACTTAACTCTAGCGATTCTTTAATTTGTGAAGTTGGTTTTCCTCAACCTCGTTGATATTATATTTTACTTAATGATGAGGCTTAAAGCTGTAACAGCATATGTGAAAGAAGTAATAAGGACAAAAGACTTTTTCTTTTACTTTGGAAGGCAAAAGCTTGTAAAAATCATTAGTAAACATGATTTGCGGATATTTAGCTCCATCAATACTGGAGATAACTTTTTGCGTACGTTCTATCATGTCGCTTTGCATAATAAAGGCGGGTGCTTTACTGTTATACTGTAGCTTAATAATATTGCAAATCCCTGCTTCCAAAACTACAAGGTAATGTATAGGGCAGTTGGTAAAGCTTTTGTTGGTTTCGCGCAATATTTTATGGATTGTTTTGTGCTTTGCCAGGATGCTTTCTACATTTGCTTTATTAAGGTTCCAAAGAATAATAATAGTATTGTCCTGTTGCTTTATTTCTATACATGCGGGATGTTTATACATGTTTCTCAACAGACTTTTATAAAAGTATGAAAAGCTGATAAAGAAGTCTGGGTTTCTTCTGAAATTGGAGATGGATGTTTGCGCGTTAATCTTTAAGGTGATTACGGCAATTGGAAGTTCAGTAGTCATAATTATTTATCCTCTGCTTGGCGTGCGTAAATCATAGTACAGTAGTTTTCTGGGTTAGAAGTGATAAAATTATTAATAACGTCTATGATAAAGATATTGCCTTGAATTTTTTTGTTTTCCTTAGCTAAATGTTGCAGAAAAATATTAACAGCGTCTCTTAATCCTCTTCCGCCCACATTAATAAGAAAGCAATAATAGTTTCCGTTAGGGACGAAAACTATCTCGTCAGGATCGAATTCTTCCGGGTGATCTACTTTAAGACAATAGGTTGGTTTGTCAAAGGTGTTGTTTTTTATGTTTGTTTCAGTGTACATACAACCTAACTGATAATGTGGCCACATACAGTTATGAAAACCTCTGATAAACAGATTATCCGCAATGTTTGATTCTGCGCTGCCTGCAACTGTATTTAAGCTTAGGCTTGGTGAACAGATAATAAACCATTCTGGAAAGTAATTTATAAATAGTTTCTCATGAGGATTGTTTTTTGCAAGATCATAATAGTATTTCAGACTTGCAATGGTGCTTTGAATAGCTTGTAGCTCATTTATCATGTGTTGCAGATTGTCGTTTATGTTAATATAATGATTATAAGATTTATCCGGATTGTCATCGAGAATGGTATTTTTGATTTCACTTAGAAGTACCTTTGCTTTTACACAAAACAGAATACGGGTTAATAAAAATGCCTGCTCCGGCAGATAGTACCTATAATTATTTTCTCCTATATAAGCTGGCTTAAGCAAATCGATTCTGTCATAATGCTTTAGAGTATCAATAGGTGTATGTGTAAGGTTACTGAATTCTTTTATGGTGAGGTAATTATTTTTTTTCATTTTTGGAAAAACCTCCTTGACATGTGAGTTACTCACAGCATTATAATAACATTGTTTACTAATGAAAGCAATTACCAATTTGATGAGTAAGGTATTTGCTTTTAAAAATCAGATTACTGTTTTTTTATGAAGTCAAGAAAGGGTGTATCGTGAATTGAAGAAGAGCAAATTATTAAGTACAGCAGTAACATTATCAGTTTTAATGAGTACTGTTGCAGTAAGCGGAGCATATGCTGCTGAAAAAATGAATCAATACAATTTAAGTGAAGTTGTTGTTGAGGCTGAACGCGGAAATCTTGCTGGCGGCATGATGCAGACAAGACAAACAGTAGGTATGTTTTTAGGTGAAAAAGATACCTTGGATGTTCCTCTGCATGAGGTTACCTTTACTAAAGAAGCTTTAGATATCTATTCTCAGCCAGGCAGAGGTATGTTGGATACCTTAGCGCTCGACCCCGCTGTAAGGGCATCTCATGGTTCTATGGATACCAGCGTATCTATCAGAGGCTTATCCTCTCATGGCATGAAATGGACCTTGAATGGTGTACCGGGAATGAGCCATCAGATGCAGATGCCTTATAATTTTGTTGATACTGTTTCTGTTATTGCAGGTCCTTCAATCGGTATTACCGGAATGTCAACCAGCATGTCTACTCAATCCGGCGGCGTAGTTAATATGATAAGCAAAAAGGCTCAGGCTGAGCCTAATGCTGATTTAAAGCTTGGCTGGAGCACTAACAATTATTTGACTCAGAGTATTGATGTAGGTCAACGCTTTGGCAAAAACAAAGAATACGGTATTCGTATTAATGCTATGAATGCATCCGGCGACCTGTCTGTTGAAGGCACCCATGATTTACAGCGCAATGTTTATATTAACTTTGATAGAGTTGGCAAGCACAGCAATACGAATTTGTTGGCAGGCTATGATTATGATAATGCAGACGGCCGCTCTAATACCATTAATCTTGCGGGCAATATGAATTCTTTGCCGGGTGTACCTAATAATAAAAAGAATTTATCTCCGACCTGGTCCAATGATACATATAAGAACTGGACTGCTGTATTGAATCATGAGCAGAAATTTGCCGATAATATGAGCTATTTTGTTAACGCAGGCTGGCATAAAGAAGATTATACAAGCTGGCTGCAGCAATGGTCCGGCCGTACTCTTATTGATGATAAAGGTAATTATAAAGGCACTTACACACAGATGCCGGTATATCATTCTACACATTATTTTGGCGCAGGCTTAAAGGGTAATTTCGATATTGGTAACTTCAAAAATGAATATGCGCTTAATATTGACCGCAGCTGGTTCCGCAGAGCACGTGACAATAATGTTACTGCTGCCAATAAGTATCCCGTCAGTGGCAACATTTACACTGGATGTACTACTCCGAAACCAAATATTACCTGGGATCCGATTACCAAGCAATATACAACAGTTATGACAGGTTGGAGCCTGATTGATACTTTGACAACTAAGGATGGCAAGCTGGCTATTACCGGTGGCGTTCATCATCATAGTGTTGATACTTCTCATAATGATGACAAATCTGCGAGCGGCAGACGCGATCAAAGCTCTGCAACCTCTCCGATTTGGGGCTTGACCTATAAAGTAAATCCGAATACCACTATTTATGCCAACCATACAGAAACCTTCAGTGAAGGTGGTGTAGTATCCCCAGGTTACCTGAATGAGGGCAGTACTATTCCTCCTTCCAAAACCAAACAGAATGAGATTGGTGTAAAAATGAAGAGCGGTGCTTTCCTGCACACTTTAAGTGCTTTTAAAAATACTCAGCAAAGCAGTATTACTGTTCCTGATAGCAAAGACCCCAGCAAATTCTGGTATACCTTGAACGGTGAAAATGAATATAAGGGACTTGAATATTCTGCAGTAGGTGCTTTAAGTGATAAATGGGATATGATTTTCGGTATTGCTTATATGGATGCAGAAAAAAGCAAAACTCAGGGCGGAAAAAATGATGGACGCAAGGTTTGCGGTATTCCCAAATGGAGCGGAGACCTGGCTTTAACCTATAAACCTGATAAAGCTACGAAATTCATCAGTCGTCTAAATTATACCGGTAAGACACGTATCCACGATACTAGCAGCTATGCACTGCCAATCGGTATTTCTTCCATTACTTTGTTAGATTTGGGTGCAAGCTATGACACCAAGATTGCCGGTTATGATGCTACTATTACAGCTATGTGCTATAATGTCTTCAACAAGAATTATTGGTACGCTAGCGGTGATAACAGTGTTGGCCTTGGCGCTCCTAGAAACTTTATGGTTACAGCAAACTTTAAATTTTAATTAGCTTTGTAATTCAGGCAGGAGTGTTTTCCTGCCTGAATCTTTCAAAAGAGGATTTGTATCAGTATGAAGCGTAAATATATTTTAATGTTTTTTCTATGCTGCTTGTTTATTAGTGGCTGTAAATCAATAGAAACTGATAGGCATCCGGCTTCAGATAAAGCTGTGGCTTTTAGCATTGAAAATTATGATAGCTCAATGAAACCACATATATATAAGTTTACGCAGCATCCGCAGAGAATAGTTGCTTTATGGCAGAATTCTATAGAAACGCTTATAGCTTTAGGTGCCGGTGACAAAATTATTGCTGTTGCCGGAGTATATAATGAAAAGCATTTAAATCCGGAATATCTGGAAGCTTATAAAAGGATTCCTGTCAGACAAACGCAGATTTTTTCTCAGGAAAATGTTTTAATGATGCATCCGGATTTTATAGCAGGCTGGCTTTTTGATTTTACAGGTAAAGGAAGATCGATTGGTACCAGCAGCTTTTGGGAAGAACGAAATGTTAATGTTTATATGAATCTTATGAATGGTGCTGAATTTAAAGCGCATCATACAATAGAAGATGAACTGCAATATATTACAGATTTAGGAAAAATTGTCGGCAATGAGGCTAAGGCAGCGAGTCTGGTAGCAGGCATAAATAATAAAATACTGCGTTGCAGACAGCAGTTGGCTGCCAAGAAACGTTTAAAAGTATTAGTAGTCGGCAATTTTGGTAAGATAATAACAATCTATACACCAAGAACGTTAGCAGGAGATATTTTAACGAAACTTGGGGCAGATGTGATTGGTAAAAACCAGGAAGCTGTTGGTGAAAATGAATATATCAGCTATGAAGAAATTTTAATAGGTCAGCCGGATATTATTTTTCTGCAATGTTCGCCTGAAAATGAAAATATGCTGCTTAAATCAGTTTATAACAATCCTGCTCTGCGAAATGTTAAATGTATAAAAAACAGGCAGGTTTACTGCATACCTTTTTATACAATAAGAAGTCCTGGTGTACGTATTGACGATGCAGTGGATATTTTTGCAAAGGGGTTAATAAAAGGTAGCGAATAGAGGAAGGTAGCCTATATGGAAAAGACTATTTTGGAAAGAATAAAATGTTATTGGGAGCAACGTAGCGATGACTTTAGCAGACAGAGCTTTGCGGAAATGCAGAATGAAAAATATGATTTGTGGAGTAAAGAATTAAAACAAATCATAGGTGAGAGAACAGAGTTGCAAATTCTTGATGTCGGTACAGGTTCCGGTTACATGGCATTGTTACTGGCAAGTGCCGGCCATTTGGTTACGGGAATTGATTTATGCGATAACATGATAGCTTCTGCTATAGATTTACGTAATAAATTAAATTTAGACGCTGATTTTTTTGTTAGTGATGCGCAGAAGTTGCCTTTTGTGGATAACAGTTTTGATTTATTGATAACACGAAATTTGACATGGACGCTGCCAAATTTGGAAAAGGCGTATTATGAATGGTACAGAGTGCTGAAGCCGGAAGGTATTTTAGTTAATTTTGATGCTGATTTTGGCAAAAAAGATTTCACGGTACCTGATAAGGGGCGTGTATCTAAACATGGCCTGCATGGTGATTTAGATTGTAATCAGATAGAGGAGTGTAATGCTATAAAGAATTCCCTTGATATCAGTAATCATAGAAGACCATTGTGGGATGCAGACTTGCTTATGAAAACAGGCTTCAACAAAATCACTATGGATTTAGCATTAGGCTCAAGAATTAATCAGGCGCAAAAACTGAAAACGCAGGGAATGTTTGGTGTATATGCTTATAAATAAATGAGGGGAAACTTGTGGAAATATAAGTACAATTGCTAAGATTTTATGCTTTTGAAAACATAAAAATTGCTTCTGCAAGAGCTTATAGCATAAGCGTATGAAGCAGATAGCAAAACAGTTGATTTTAATGGGAGGTTAGTTGATATTTCTAACTGATTTCCCGTTAAGTATACTCATACATCATCTCCTACAAAACGCAAAAACAGCCTTTGAGCAAAAGCTCATTGGCTGATTTTGTGTTTTATGCAGCTTTTTGTTTCAGAATTATTTTGCGTTACTTATCAATTATAAAGATTTTTGTATTTCTCGTAGACAGAATGCAGAAGCTCCTTACTTTCCTCTTCAGAATAAACCATACTGCTTTCCGGCAGGTAAACCAGAAAATCATGGAATGCATGCACCAAGCTTAATTCCTGCAGATGGAAGATATACTGTCCTTTATTGGGGCTGAAGTAATAAATAATAACCTTTTGCTCGCTCGGTGCGCAAATGCAAATAGGCGAAGGCACGGAGAGCTTTCCACTACGCACAATCCTTGGCGTGAAGCTGCCATCATCAACGCTGTTGATAATGTTCTTTAAAAGCGCCAGGCGTTGCGGCGGCGTCAGGTAGGTGTACATAAAATCAGGGATTTCTGTTACGCGTCCTGTTTCCATAAAGAGGTTTAAGCCTTCAAGCGTAAAGGAAATGCTGTGAGAACTATATTTTGAGCGGATTTTAGCAAAGTAATCGGCAATAACTCCCTGCATTTCTGGCGGGATAATGTCAGTGTTCAATCTATCCATGAGGATACTTTCCGGGCAGAAGCTGGGGAAGCAAGGCTGGTAGAAAAGCTCATGCACTTCTTCAGCGTTTATTTCCTCATCGCTGAGGAAGGTAGATTGCAAATATTCCTCCGGCGTAGGATGGAAGGTGTGGCAGATAGGATTGGCAACACTGAGGCTTTTTTGAAAGGTGTCACCGGTGAGTGCTACCATATCCTGCGAATTGCAAAGCACAGCCTTATCCTGTTCATAGGACACTGCCAGCACGAAATCACTGGTGATAATTTTGAACGGCAGCATGCTGGTGTTGTTGAACAACGTATCAACATTGTCATAAACATAGTAAGGATGGAAAACTTCACATTGGAATAAAATCGGCACAAGCTTTTGTAGGATATTCAGATTGTAGGTTGTGCCTTTATGTCCTTCGTTTTTATCAAAAACGATAATTGCTTCCACAAGCGTATTGTTGCGGTTAAAATCAATGGAAGTAAGGCAATCAAAAATATACTGATATTCAGGCTGTACCATTAATTTGATGTGGCCTGATTTTTTATTGGCCTCAATCTCTAAAACAGCTTTTAAAATGCGATTGATATTGCCTTGACCGTTGATTATTTTCAGAGCTTCATTCATTTCAAGCATATCCTGCACACCTGTGGGAATCACAAGCTCGTCGGCAGAATTCATATCGTAAAAACCGGAGATGATTTTGCTGACGTGCTCACGACGGAAATAATTTTCCTCACCCATATGTGATATATGATAGGCGCGCAGTAATTCTGCTGTTTCACTGGGATTGAGCATCATGGCTTTGGCGATGGCAGTTACGTCTGCAACATTCGCAGGCATACGCTTACCAACCTTCATGTGCTGTATCATTGTTCTGTCTACACCACTAATTTTTGAGATAGTGTAAATTGTTGTATTTTTAGTTTCTAGATACTTTTTGAGCGTATCTGCAAATAATGTCATAAGCAAAACCCTTCCTAAAAAAGTTCATCGTCAATATTTATATTATAGATGAATTTGTGACAATAATAAAGTCTTGAATATGTAAAAAGTCTGTCACAAAAGTTGTCACATGTGTCAGATGTATGTCAATTTGGTTAAAATTAATAGAATGGTGGAGTATATTGTAACAAAATATAGAAAAGCTAATAAGCTGTCCGTCCATACTGATGTGTGATACAAATAAAATAAAGTGTTCTGTGAAAAATACTGTTGTGTAGTGGTGGGAAATGCTTATTGGATATACATGGGGAGACGTTACAGTATGGTATATAACGGAGATAGTGGAGGTTAGATGTATTATAATTATTATTCTCATAAAATATGGCGAAATGAATGGCGATGTGATTTTGCTATTGACCTTACTGAGCTTAAGTTGATTGGGAGGGTATAGTCATGAAATTTTGTAATTTACCAAAGAAGTATTTAGTTTTATAAATGGTAATCGCTGTCTGCTCCGCAAAGAACCATCTTTTTGGGGAATTTTAGCAGAAGCCGTAAAAAGAAATGATAAAGTGAAGATTATAGCTACTAAAGAACTAAGGTCAGAGGAAAAAATAGGGCAATTCTTAAGAAAGATAAATTAGAAATAATACTTAATGGGGAGAAGCGTTATACATTGCTTGATGGAGGACAGATTGACATCATAGAAGAAAAAGATGGGCAATATAAGTGTGAGGTTATAATGCAAGAGCGAAGTAATGTCTTTCTTGCACCTGTAAATAAGATACATAGGTTAAATCAGGATGTATGGTATTTGTTAGAAACAGAGGCCGGAAAACATGGCTGGTTAATTAGCAAATACGTTACATTATAATAATTATTAGGGTTAATTAGGTGATATTCATGAAAAAAATAATTTTATTATTCACTTTACTGTTAATGAGTATGAGCAGCATGGCTTTGGCAGCGTCAACGCAATTTAACCAACCGGTATATTTGGGCTGGTATGCAAATACAAGAGCTGGTGGACCTAGTCCTGCTATGGCTAAGGGTTATGATAGCAAGACTTCTGATAGCTTTACGTTTGGTAGGGGGGCTGAAGCACTAACGTTTAGATTTGAAAATAAATATTATAATGGCAGAGCATCATCTTCGTATACTAAGGGAGTATTCATAGGTAAAAATTTCATTCTGAAAAGCGTTATTGCTTGTCCTGAAATTTATAAGATTACTAACAATCAAGGAAGTGTATTCTATCTAGCTAAAGGTATTACTGGTGGTACAGAACAAGTATTTTTGCTGATGGGAAAATGTGCAGGTAGTTACTATAATGTGATTCGGATTAGTGATTTGCAAAAATATTGTCCAGATATTGAGTTTATGGATCACGATGGCGCTCCTCACCTTGAAAATCCCTATATAGTTGGTAATGAAATTAGGTTGCCGTATAAACGCTTATATTGGAAATCTGGCAATAAAACTGGAGTATTTATTTTCAAATGGAATGATAATGTTCAGTGGTTTGATATTCAACATATGGTTTATTGATAGGAGTATAAAAATTGAAGAAATTAGTAGTGATGATATTTATATTTAATGTTTTGTTATCTTGTGCAATAACGTTTGCTGAACAAAGTTATAATCAAGAAATGACGGCCTATGTTCATTCAAATTGGATGATTGATATGCCGAATGTTTTGTATCAAGCTGATAATCACGACATTTGTGAACTGGCTCAGAAGGAGGATGGACAATTTTATCTCAAATTGCTTGAACCAGGGGATACTGTAGTGACAGCATATATAATTGAAAATAAAAAGCTATATTTATTAGGACGTTTTTTATTGCATGTTCTCCCGCAGAATTCGGAAGAATATGCAATAAATTCTGCAGATAGTACTGGGTTTCCTAATGTTATTCCAACTGGATATTATAATGGCAATATTGGTGAAACCTATAATGGTAATTTAGATGGAATAGTTCCTTTAAATCAATTAGCAAATTATAAACTTCTACATTGGAATCTTACTGATGAGCAATTGAAAGAGTGCTATGAAGCAGTCAAGCCTTTTGTTGTTAGTATAAAAACTTTGTCGCATGAAGAACAAATGAATAAAATAGCACTGGAACTACGTGATTTTTTTGATGCTAGAGGGGAATATTCTGATAAAGCACCACATTTTTTAGATGCTTATGGGTATTTAATTTTGAAGAAAGCATCCTGCCAAGGTGCCACTGCAGCTACGGGTTTATGCTTAAATATGCTTGGTATTGATTACGAGCACGTTAATCATAATAAATGGACCCATCAATGGTGTAGAGTTAAGAATGACAATACCTATTGGATTGTTGATCCTTTTGGCTTATATTGCGGTCCTGAACCTGGTGAGTACAAGTATCCAATAGATAGTCAACAATGATAATAATTTTTTTATATGTATACGTGTATAACTGAAAGGATAGAGCATGGAAATTACTAAAGGGATATTTTCAATATTGATAGTTTTGACGATGTGTGTAACGTTTACATATGGCGTTGAAGCAAAAATTATAACAGGCAGAGCAGAATATTATGTTGAAAAGGGTAAAAAAAATGTAATTGAAAAGGTAGCATTGGAATATGCTAAACGAGAGGCATTGGAGCAAGCAGGTATATATATTGAATCTGAAAGCTTGGTAAAAAATAATGTTTTAAAAAAAGATGTTGTGAAAGCAATAACTATTGGAACAACTAGATTAGTAAAAAATTCTGTTAAGAAGCAGTACACTAAAGAAAATGGCAAAGAGAAATTAACTTTAGTTGCTCAATTTGATATTGATGAAAAAGAAGTTAACGAAAACATAAAAAGAATTACAAAACAAGCAGACTTGTTATCTATATTTGAAGAAGAAATGAATTATTACACAGAAGAACTATTAAAGTATGAATATTTAAAGGCGTTAGACGATTTTAATTTAGGGCAAGATGAGAATTTATTAACCGAACAGGAGAAAGAATACCTAATTGAATACATGCAATTGGGAACATTAGAAGGATTGCAAACGTGTAACTCGTATGCTTATACAGCGTATATAAATGGAAAATATAAGCGTGCAGAGCAGATTTATAAAATTATAATTGATTATTCTAGCAACTTAAAATGGGAAGATGGAACTGAGAAAAATTTTTATGGATATATGTACGAGCAGCTAGCGCAAATGAGAATAAAAATGAATGACCATGCTGGAGCAGAAGCATATGTTGATAAAGCGTTGAGCTATGATATAGAACGGCCAAAGGCTTTGATTCAAAAATTAGAGATTTTAAAAGCTAAGGGAAGTAGTATTGATGAGCAATTAAAATATACTGAAAATATAATAAAAGTGAATTATGTAACTGGAAATAGTTCTAAGGCACTTATTTTAATTAAGGCATGCCGGTATAAGGAAGCTTTTGAATGTTTAAATAAAGCTATTTACTATATTGAATCTATTCCAAATCCAGGGAAAGAGGAAAAACAAACATTATCTGCGCTATATGATAATTTAGGTCAGACATATGAAAAAATCAGTGACTATAAAAGTGCAGAAAGAAGTTTTAAGAAAGGAATTGAAGCAGATTCTGATAGCATGAATATTTTGAATTCATTAGGCTGTCTGTATGAAAAAACACAAGAATATAGCAAGGCATATGACGTTTTTGACAAAATAATAAAATACACTCCTAAAAATAGTCATACTGACTGGGATTTACAGATGAAAGCTTTAGCTTATTTTAATAGAGGAAATATATCTACATACCTGGGAAAGTATGATGAGGCTTTAGAGGATTATGATGAAGCAAAAAAATTAGATCCATATATTGAAAATCTATATGTTATGAAGGAATATGCAAAAAAACAAAAAGAAAATAGGTGAATGCTATGGTTATAAAAATTATGCTTATATTAATTATTATGACTATAAATAGTACTGTATTGGCAAAGGAGAAAAGTGTAGAAGTCTGTATTGATTATGTTTTTTCTTCTACAGCAGAAATTGAGGAATTACGTAATTTGGCTCGTGAGCAAGCACGTTTTTTAGCTTCAGAAGAATTAGGAACATACATAAAAAGTGATACAGAAATTAATTTAAATACTGTAAGCAAAGATAATGTTACTGTTTTAGTAAGAAGTGTGCTTAAAGAAAAAGCAGATAATGAAAATTTTCAATATGCTTGTATTAATAAAGAAAATAATATTAATAAATTGGTTTATACTGCTACGTTTAAAGTAGATGATGCTGCATTTAATGATAAAGTAAAGTTGTTAAAAAATAAAGATACCAGATACTTGAATGAAATTTCTAAATTGGTAAAACAAATCAAAAATAGTAATAATAAAAACAAAAAAATTAAAGAGAAAAGCGATTTACTTCTAAAAAAATATATTCAACAAAAAAGTTTAGAAGTAGAGCGTGGCCTAGAACGGCTAGATGATGCTATAAAAATGAGTGAACTGGAAGATTTAGCTTTTAAATCATATAATGATGGAAATTATGTGTTAGCAGCACTGTGCTTAAAGAAAGAAGCTGAGTTAGACAAAAAAGCTTATAAGTTAAATCAAGAGAGAATACTTGCAAGACTTGGATATTGTTATATGAAACAATATGATTACGAAAAGTCAAAATTCTATTTTAAAGAATCACTAAAAGAAAATCCAAATTTTGCATATGCTGCAAGTGGACTAGCTGATATTTATATAGCAGAGCATAACTATAGAGATGCTAGAGATTGTTTAGAAATTGCTGTAGCAGATTTTGTAAAAAAACCGTATATAACTAGTGATGGTATAAAATTAGCATGTGCATATATGGCTTTAAATGAAGATACAAAAGCAATTTCAACATTAGATGAAGCAGAATTGAATATAAAATATGCTCTGCCAAACGATAAAAATAAATTAGAGAAGATAGTTAGTTTCTTGAAGGGAAAAGCAATTTGTCTTATTGACGCTAAAAAAAAATGGAACGTGGATATGAATTCATGGAAACAATTTGATTGTTATACAACAAAAAATACTTATATAGAATTATATAAACTTAATATTAATAGTAATACTTATATGATTGTAGATTTCAGCTATGATATTAGAGGAGTACTCAAATGCTATGACTATATAGGATTTACTGTATGTCGTGATGAAGGGGAAATAATAAGTATATTAGAGTCAATAGCTTATAGTCTATAATTTATTATTAAACCATACATGGATTATTATATTGAATTATAATAGTTTTTCAAAAGGAGATGTTAACAATGTATTCAAAGAAAAATTTACTCGCTGCTGTCGTGCTTGGTCTGTCCATGTCTTTAACAAGTGTTGCACCTGCTGTTGCAAGTGCGGATGATGTATCCGTACAGGTAAATGTGCAGCAAAATGTTAAAGGCTCTGTAAACTGGGCAAAGGGTGCTGAGGCTGATGTTGAAGCATTGGGTGTAGGCCTGCCTCCGGAAAACGTGCCTGCTGCCCGCGGTACTGCGCTTGCGCGTCGTGCTGCTATTGTTGATGCTTATCGTCAGCTGGCAGAAACTATTAAAGGCGTTCAGATTGATGCGGAAACCTCTATGCGTGATTTAGCAATTGAAAGTGATATTGTAAATACCAAAATCAAAGCATTGGTACAAGGCGCCCGTATAGTTGAGGAATATGCTAATGATGATGGCAGCTACACTGTCAGAATGGCTATTCCTCTGTATGGCGTGAAGAGTGTTGCAACAATTGCTGTACCTGAAGCTCAAAAAACAATTCTGCCTGAAGAAGCGCCTGAAATAAGCGAAGATTATACTCCTGCTCCGGAGGTGCAGGCCGAAGCTGCTTCCTATACCGGTGTTGTTGTAGATGCCGGCGGCTTAGGACTGGAGGGTACCTTCTCTCCTGTTATTTATGATGTCAACGGCCGTGCAATTTATGGTATGCGTAACATTGATAAAGACTTTGCTATTAGCAAGGGCATGGTAGAATACTATAACGATGTGCAGACTGCAACCGTTAATTCCCGTGCCGGTGCAAATCCGTTGGTTGTGAAGGCTGTGAGCGTTCGCGGTGGTGCTAATTCCGTAAATCCGGTTAACGTTGTTGTTAGCGTAGAAGATGGCGATAAAATTTTATATGCTAATGAAAAATCCGGTATGCTGGAAAATAAAGCAGTTGCCTTTGTAAAATAAACGGCAATGACGAAAGGAATGCTCGCATTTATGGGCATTCCTTTTTTTTGATAGAAGGTGAGAGCTATGCTGAAAAAGTTGGTGTTGGTTTTATCCTGTGCTTGCGCTATGAATACTTGCTTTGCTCATAATATTGCTGATAATGTCGAGGCGGATGCTGAAGCTGCTGCAGCCTATAATTGCTTGTACGATGCTCAGGGAAGAATAATTTATGCCTCCGACCGCAATAAAGCGTATGAGTACGCAGGAGGTGCCTTGACGGCTTATCAGGAGGCCAGAGCGACAACAGATAAACGGATTGTAAATGCTAAATATGCAGAAGCAATAAAAAATATTAATCTTGCACTGGCGATTATTCCGGAAAGTGCGGAATATAAGCTGTTGGCGGCGCAGATTTATCGTTATCGGGGTGGTTTGAGTTATGCAAAAAATTACTTTGCACAAGCATGCACGCTATATGAAAAGCAGCTAAAAGATTATCCTGACAGCATAACGCTAAATTTACAGTATGCCATAGCCTGCTATGCCGGTGATGCCCGCTATTATCCCGACTATGAGGACTATAAAAGCAGAGCTTGTTTATATGCGAAGCAGACATTAAAGCTGTTGGAATAGAATAAAAACCAATATAGTGAAGCAGATACTTTGCTTCCAAGATTATTGGCCTATGTGCTTTTGCAGGACTATGATGCGGCTGCAAAGACAGTAAAGCGTATAAACAGTATTTGCGGAAAATATTCACCGGCATATACTTTGGCGGAAGAATATGAGTGCCTGGTTGCTGACGGCCAATGGTTGTGGCGCGTGAGCCGTAAGGAGGATGCAGAAAAGGATTTCCTGTTATATTCCGTTGATGAATGGGGTATTTAGGATAATCATAGCTTTACTGCAGAATAATAAATTTATTTTATGGAGAGAGAAATGAAAAAGTTTTTTACTGTAATATATTTAATTGCGTTTTGCTTTATCGCTGTCATATCAATGACAAATAGTGCTGCGGCAGCAGGCAGTAATGATTTTGCCAAGCATTCGATGGCAGCCAGACAAAGACAGGCTGCTCAACGTGACCGCATAGTAAATCAGCGTAAATATGCCTTGGAAAAGCAGGCGAGAGATTGGCAGAAAAGACGTAATCCGTTGGCTGAGCTTTTTGCTCATCATAAGAATAAAAAATTTCATGGCGAACCGGCGCTGAATGCTCCTGCTTTTGCTGTAAGAGTATTGGAGCTGTGCAATACCGAACGTAGCAAGGTTGGGGTTGCTCCCTTAAGTCTTGCAGCTGATTTGCAGGATAGTGCGGCAATCAGAGCTGTTGAAATAACGCAGCTTATGTCGCATACAAGACCTGACGGCAACAGATGCTTTTCTGTTGTAAAAAATAAAAACAATACTCTAGGTGAAAATATTGCCGCGGGAAGAGGTACTCCCGAAGGTGTTGTTGATCAATGGATGCATTCTGAAGGACATAGGGCTAATATTTTAAATCCTGTATTTAAGGAGCTGGGTGTTGGCTATTGTTGTGATGAAAATACTGAGTATGAATATTATTGGGTACAGATATTCAGAGGATAATGCTTAAAGGCAGGCTGGTATGAACCGGCCTGCCTTTATCACGTGCACAAATTTTAAATTTAAAAGTCCACCCCTTGCAAATTTCTCTATTCTAAATTATAATACTCGTAAGTAACATACTTATGAGTAACATAATCGTGAGTTATATGATTTTGAATGGTGGTGAAGCAGATGGAAAAATTTTATTGCCGTGAAGAGGAATTGCGCAAGCTTAATGCACGTTATGAAAATGAAGAATTTGAGTGCCTGATTATTTATGGCCGTCGTCGTGTAGGCAAAACAGCCTTGATTAACAAGTTTTGTGCAGACAAGCCAACGATATTTTTTTCTGCGCTCAATACAACGGGGAAAGAAAATTTAAAGGCTTTATCAAAAGCAATTATGAGTTACGAAAAGCCTGACGCTGTGGTTGCGCCGGAGTTTAAAAGTTATGATGATGCTTTAGCAGAGATAACGGAGTTGGCGCGTGAGCAGAGGCTTGTGTTTGTTATTGACGAATATCCTTATTTAGCAAAAGCCAAGCCTGCTATCTCAGCAATGCTTCAGCATTTAATTGATCACCAATGGAGCAAGGGAAAACTTTATGTGATTTTGTGTGGGTCATCTATGAGCTTCATGGAAAATCAGGTACTGGGTCAGGAAAGTCCGCTATATGGCAGAAGAACAGGTCAGTTTAAAATTGAGCCGCTGAATTATAAAGAGACAGCCGTATTCCATCCTGAGCTGACGTATGAAGACAATGCTTTGATTTATGGCATTACTGGTGGTGTACCACATTATATTAACAAGCTGGGCGTAAAGAAAGATATTGATGAAGCATTGCTGACCAATTTATTTGATCGTTCGGGCTATTTGTATGAAGAACCAGCTAATTTGCTTAAGCAGGAGTTACGTGAGCCTGCAATTTATAATGCTATTATTAAAGCTATTGCTGAAGGTTCATCGCGGGCTGCTGATATCTGCGGTAAAGTGCAGGAGACAAGCACAACTGTTTTAAAGTACTTAAAAACATTGATGGAATTAGGAATAGTCAAAAAGGAAACGCCGCTCACAGAAAAAGCAGGGCGCAAGACGATTTATCTTTTAGCAGATAATTTTTTCCGTTTCTGGTATAAGTTTGTGCCGAATAATGCGAATGCCATTGATTCTGGCAGGATTGCTAGGATTTATTCGCAAACGGTAAAACGCTATTTTTCAGATTACATGGGCCTTGTTTTTGAAAAAATGTGTCAGGATTACTTGCTGTATTATGCGAAGAGCTTGCCTATTGAGCTTGTTGATATCGGGCAATGGTGGGGGAAGGATGCGCAAAAGAAGAAGCAGGTGCAGATTGATATTGTCGCAACAGGAATTACACCGGATGCTTATATTATTGGTTCTTGTAAATATCGTAATGAGAAAATCGGTTTAGATGAGCTGGAGCTTTTACGCGATTACGCAAGAGTTTTTGGCAAGGGAACAAAGTATTATTTTTATATTTTTTCTAAAGGCGGTTTCACTGAGGGCTTGTTGCAAGCAGCGCAGCGTGGCGAAGTGACGCTTGTGACGCTGGCTGATTTGTATAATTAAGTCCTTTCGTAAGCGTCAAACAGTCAACCGTTAAAAGTCCCTACATGAAAAAAAGACCGCCGGCGGCGGTCTTTTTCGGCTCTTCATCAATATTAGTGGGTAAACAAATTGCCTCAATCACTTATTTTTTGGGGGATTTCCGGTTACGGATATACTCTTTTCCACTAGCATCTGGAGTTACTGTCTACAGGCTTAACTCCATGTGAGAGCAACATGGAGTTTAATCGCTCTTTTTGAGGAATGGTGGTTGACAAAATACAGATTACAGCGAAAACAGGTTGTAAGCATCCAACGTATTTGTCTGCTACTTCCCTTCCTCCTTCTCCAGCCCTTCATTATAAATCGCCGGCGAAGCGCCTGCTTCCGTAATGTGCGGCGTTAAAAGCAGCAAAACCTCCGTCTTGCTGTGCGAACGCGAACGGTTTTTAAACAGCTCGCCCAAAAGGGGAATTTTGCTTAAAAAAGGCACCTTCTGCATTGTACGCTGCTGTTCTTCGCTGATAAGGCCGCCGATAACCAGCGTTTCGCCGCTGTACATGCGCACGTTGGTGTCAGCGGTGCGACTGGTGATGCGGTAATTTTTCAGCTCGCTGATAAGTACGGGCGTGCTCACCTCGGTGTGGACACTGGCAGTAACCATTTTGCCGTCCTCGCTGATGATGGGTGCGTATTGCAGCTTGATGCCGGCATCCAGATATTCCGTTGCTGTGTAGCTGCCGCTACTGTCATGCTTTTCTGTCTGCACAGGGATGTGGTCACCGATGAAAATGCTGGCCTCCTTGCCGGGGATGGTGATGATGCGCGGTGTTGCCAGAATTCGCGCTTTACCGCTATTGATGAGAGCATTAAGCGTAGCGTTGAAGCGGAAGGCAAAGCCGCGCCAGAATTTAAAGCTGCCGTCATAATTGCTGCTGTCGCTGTTACTGTCGTTCGTTTCCTGCTTGCGTTGGGGAATTGTATCCCAATCCCAGCGCACACCCAGGTTTTTGCTGTCCTCGCGGCTGACGGCGATGATTTTGGCTTCCAGCGTTACCTGTCTTGTTGCTATATCCAGCTTGGGCAGCAGCTGCCTTAAGCGTGCGTGGCTTTGCTCATCTCCCAAAAGGATGAGGCTGTTGGTGATAGTATCCAGCCCCAGCTTAGTGCCGAAATGTGGCGTCAACGCTTCCTGCACGTCCTTGGCGCGGGCGTAGCTCAGAGAATAGCAGGCCAGGCGTTCGCTGACGGGCTGCGGTAGTGTGGGAATATTTACTGCAACAGTTTGGCCGACGTTGGCGGGGGAAGGCAAAAAGGGATTGTTGAGCTTATTTTGAGCGTTGCAGGGCAGAGCTAAGGCAAGCAGCAGACTGCTGAGTATTAACGGGAAAAATCGTTTTAGCATAATGGCTCCTTTCAGTGTTATCCGTTAAGATGACGACAACAAGCATTGCATAGTAAATTTCATTTTTTATTTTAGCGCAAGCAGAGAATAATTTCAAGTGAAAATTTAGAAAATAGAGAAAATTTTAAATTATCGTATTGCATTTCGCTTTTTTTATGCTACAATGAATGCAACACATAAAAAATGAGGTGGTGCAATGGAAGTTTTGCGTAATAATAAGCTGGCAGAGAATTTGCTGCATCTGGCATTGGCTCAGGGTGCCAGTGACATGCATATCGAGCCTGACGGACAGGGAGTGCGTGTGCGCATCCGGGTTGACGGCCTGCTGCAACAGCTGTGTGTGCTGCCGCGTACGCAGCAAAGCACGCTGTTGACGCAGCTGAAGGTGTGGAGCGGTATGGATATTGCCGAAAAAAGAGTGCCGCAGGATGGGCGTCTTTTGCTGGAGCATGAAGGCAGCGAGGTGGATTTGCGCCTAGCCAGCCTGCCTACGGTGAACGGTGAAAAGCTGGCGATTCGTTTTTTGCAGCGTCAGGATAATCTGCTGCAGCTGGAGCAGCTGCAGTTCAGCGAAAGTAATTTGCAGCGTTACCGTCAGCTTTTTCATAAGCCGAACGGCTTGGTGCTTTTGACGGGCCCTACGGGCAGCGGTAAAACAACGACGCTATATGCCACGCTGCAGGAGCTGGATGCTGCGGCCGGCAATATTATAACGCTGGAGGATCCGGTGGAATATAAGCTGGCGGGGATTAATCAGGTGGCCGTGAACCGCAGGAGCGGGCTTACCTTTGCAGCAGGACTGCGTTCTGTTGTGCGTCAGGATCCAGATGTTATCATGCTGGGTGAAATCAGAGATGAAGAAACGGCGGCGATGGCGGTACATGCAGCGCTGACAGGTCATTTGGTTTTGAGCACATTGCACACAAATGATGCCATCGGTGCTGTGTACCGTCTGCTTGATATGGGAATTGCTGATTATTTGCTGGCTGCCGGGTTGCGCGGTGTGCTGGCACAGCGTTTGCTGCGCCGTCCGTGCCGCCATTGCGGCGAACGGCGCTTGGCCACGGCAGCGGAGCTGCAGTATCTGGGGCGCAGAGCGGATGAAAGGCTGCAAGTGGTGCAGGCTCACGGCTGTGAGCATTGTCACGGCACAGGCTACAGAGGGCGTCTGGCATTGCATGAGCTGATTGTGTTTGATAAACGTATGCAGCAGCTCTTGGTAAACGGCGCCGATGAAGCAGAGCTTTTGCGGGAGGCACGTAAGCAGGGGTGGCGCAGTCTGTACGCTGACGCAGTTGATAAGGTGCTGCAGGGTGCAACAACTGTTGAAGAGCTGTGGCGCGTCGGTATCACCGGGGAGGCTGATTATGCTTGATAAGCTGCTGCTGCAGGCAAGAAGTATGGGAGCCAGTGATCTGCATCTTACACCTGAGGGAATGCCGATGGTGCGCTTAGATGGCAGCCTGCGATTTTTGGACAACGCAACTATTTCCCGGGAAAAGCTGGAGAAGGTGTTGCTTGCCTTGCTGCCGGAGCAGGAAAAGCGGCAGCTGTTGCAGACAGGCGAGGTGGATACTGCCTTTAGCGATGGCTTGCAGGAGCGCTGCCGGCTCAATATTTACCGCCTTGGCAACGGCTATGCGGCGGCGATTCGTCTGCTCCCGAAGGATATTCCTGACTGCAACAGTCTTGGCCTGCCACAAATTATCAGTCAGCTTGCGGGCAGCAGCAGCGGTCTGCTGCTCGTTACAGGTGCCACAGGAAGCGGCAAAAGCACCACGCTTGCCGCGTTGGTACAGCAGATAAATCAAACGCACGCTGTACACGTGCTGACGCTAGAGGACCCGATAGAATATGTTTATCCTGCGGGTCTGGCACTGATTAACCAGCGGGAGGTGGGGCGTGATACAAGGAGCTTTGCCAGCGGTCTGCGCAGTGCGCTCAGGCAGGACCCGGATGTGATCATGGTGGGCGAGCTCAGAGATGCGGAAACAATCGGTATAGCGCTGACGGCGGCGGAAACAGGCCACCTTGTTTTAGCTACGCTGCACACGCAGGATGCTGCAGGTACGGTGAACCGCATTCTTGACGTGCTGCCGGACAGACAGCATGTGTGTACGCAGCTGGCAGACTGCCTGCTGGGAATTTGCTGCCAGAGGCTTTTGCCCCGTTGCGACAGAGCAGGCAGAGCGGCGGCCTTTGAGGTGCTCGTTGCAACGCCTGCTATGCGCAATTTAATTCGTGAGGGGCGCACGCACCAGCTGCAGTCTTATTTGCAGACCGGCGCGCGCTACGGCATGCAGACGATGGAGGATGCGGTAAAGGCCTTGCAGCTGCGAGGAATAATCGCATGAAAAAAAGCCGCTGCGAAAAACAGCGGCTTAATATATACAGATAAACTGTGAAACAATATTACAAAATTTCTTCTCTGATTAACGTGTTCATCATCTTTTGCTTGCCCAATACCCAAAGCAAATCGTTTTCTTCGAAAACGAGTGAAACGTGGGGGTTGGTAATCGTAAAGGCACCACGCTCCAGACCGACAACGAGGCAGCTCCATTTATTGCGCAAGTCGGCGGCCTTCAGTGAGGTTCCCAAAATAGGAGAATGCTTGTCGATGGTAATCGCTAGGGAGAGGAATTGCTGCTCCGGTTTGTTTTGGTGGTTATCCAGCATGAATTCACGCAGGCTTTGCGGCAAATCACAGCGTTCCAGGCCTAAGCTGCGCTGCCTTACTGCAGCAGCAAAAACCTGCAGCTGGCTGGCGGTGCCGATGAGCAGCAGCTTGTCGCCCTTTTCCACTATCTGCTCACCGCCGGGCATATCAACAGTGCGGTTGCTGCCCAAAAGCTGCAGTACGTTGCAGCCATAGCTTTCACGGAAGCCAAGACTGCGCAGAGTTTTGCCGATGATAGAGGAGTCATTTTGCAAATCGTAATAGACAAGCTGCAAATCCTCGTCGAACCAGGTGCGGCTGTCATCAGGAGAGCTTTCACGATGCTTGCGCATGTGCTTTTCGTTGAGGTTTACCAAAAAGCGTGATTCGATACGCAGGTATTCGCTCATCAGCCAATCGGAGGAGGAGATGAAGTAGGCTGCCAGCAATATAGATACGCAGGCCAGGAAGCCGTGCAGCTTCAACAGAGTGTGGAAGATGAAGTACAGCGAAGCAGATGCTACGAGCAGCTTGCCGAATACCAGGAACATCAGCGGCAGATGGTTAGCGCGTTTTTTGAACCAAAGCTTGGAGAATAAGTCACCGTTACCAGCGCGGTTAACTAACACGGCACGCAAAATCGGTGACATGATGATAAATGTGGCTGCTGCGGTCAGCAGTCTGCTGTACGGCAGCTTCAGCGTGTTGCCCAAATAAGGCAACAGGTAATATTCCGCACCCAAGGCAATGGCTGCCAGCAGGGTAATGAAAATCAGCATACGCATGGTGTAACCGGTCAGCAGGTTCTTCCAGTCCTGATCCTTGTCATCATCGGTATTGGTACCTGTGTAACGATCCAGCCAGCTTTTAGCCTGCGACGGCAGCAGCTTAAGCAGCTTTTGGTAAAATGGCTCGGCTGCCATGATGCAGAAGGGTGTAGTAAAGGTGGTAATTACGGATACCGCTACGATAATCGGATATAAAAAGCTGCTGATTACGCCAAGGCTCATGCCGAGGGAAGCGATAATAAAGGAGAACTCACCGATCTGTGCCAGGCTGAAGCCGCAGTGTACAGAGGTGTTGAGGCTCTGACCGGAGGCCAGCACGCCGCCGGTGGAGAAAATGAGCTTGCCGATAATCGTTGCTACTACCAGCACGAAAATAGGCAGCGCCTGCTCCAGCAAGATAGCGGGATCTACCATCATGCCGACGGATACGAAAAAGACAGCGCCGAACAAATCCTTGATAGGAGCAACAAGGTGCTCGATTTTTTCTGCGTTAGGTGCTTCGGCAATCAAAGAGCCCATGATGAAGGCACCCAAAGCGGAGGAGAAGCCGAGCTGAGTTGCCAGTACAACCATACCGAGGCACAGGCCGATGGAAACAACTACAAGTGTTTCTTCGTTCATCAGCTGCTTGGCCCATTTAAAGAAGCTGGGTACAAGGTACATACCCAGAACAAACCATAACACGAGGAAGAAAATCAAGCGTCCGATGCTGAGCAGCAGCTCCATCGTGGAAACGTCGGCGCTGGCTACGGCCATGGTTGCCAGCAGCACCATCATTACGATGCCGGCGATGTCTTCAATAATCAGCACGCCGAAAACTATTTCCGTAAAGCGCTGCGCCCTGAGCTTTAAATCGTCGAAGGCTTTGATAATAATCGTGGTGGAGGACATAGAAAGCATACCGCCCAGGAAAAGGCTGTCCATATGGTTCCAGCCCAGCAGCGTACCGGCGAAGTAGCCCACAGCCAGCATGCCGCCTATTTCTACCGCGGTGGCGATGAAGGCTGTACTGCCTACGCTTTTCAGCTTGTAAAAGCTGAACTCCAGTCCCAGCGCGAACAGCAGGAAGATAACACCGATTTCGGACCAGGCGTGCACGTTGGCCTTATCGGTAATCGTCGGGAAGAAGTTGAAGTGCGGACCGGTGATGAAGCCGGCAACAATGTAACCAAGCACCAACGGCTGATTAATTTTCTTGAAAAGAATAGTCGTGACGCCGGCTACAAGCAAAATCATTGCTAAATCATTAATAATAGTAGGCAGATGAGTCATGGGAATCTCCTTTGCGATCTCCTTTGCGATATTTTTTGCCAAAGTGGCTTTAAATGGTGTATAATAATTGAAATGTAGTCATAAGCTTTTTACGAGCTCTGCAGACTGCAAAACAAATAATCTCAATATATATTATACAATATTTTTGACTGAATTTATTGCATAAATAATGCTTTATTATGTTAATTTATTGTGACAAGCGCAATTGGAGGAATAAACATGAACGAAAATCAACAAGAAAAATTAGTTTTGGTAGATGGCGAGATTATGCCGGAAGCTGAAGCATTTATTGATGTCAATGACCGCGGCCATAACTTTGGCGATGGCGTTTTTGAAATTGTGCCGGTTTATAACGGACGCTGCTTCGCTTTGCTGCCGCACATGAACAATTTATTCGATTCCGTAATCGCCGTAAAAATCCCCGGCGTTTATATGATTGAAGAGCTGGTAGAGTTCCATGAAAGCCTGCTGGCCGCAACCGGTCTGCAGGACTGCGAAATCTATACTCAGGTAACCCGTGGCAGCGGTGCTTATGCCCTGTCCTATCCGGAGCAGAGCATTCCGCATCTGACTATGTATGCTGTACCGGTTGACCGCGAGGCACTGGCTGAAAAGCGTGCTAAGGGTGTAAATGTTATTACTGTTGAGGACGTACGCTGGGCGCGCTGCGATATCAATACTCTGAACCGTCTGCCGGAGGTAATGGCTAAACAGAAGGCTGTTATCGGCAACGCTTTTGATTCCCTGTTTGTTCGCGACGGTAAAATTACCGAAAGCACGGAAGCCAGCTTCTTTATTTATAAGGACGGTATTCTGTGGACTCATCCCGAAAACAACTTTATCCATAAAAACATTACCCGCCGTCTGCTGATGGAACGCCTGTCCAAAGACCTGGACCTGCAGATTATTGAAAGAGCCTTTGACAAGGATTTCGCACTCAAAGCAGATGAAGCATTCCTTTGCGGACCGCGCTGCGAATTTATGCCTGTTACCAAAATCGACCGCAGCTTTGTTGCTGACGGTAAGGTTGGCGAGCTGACACAAAAGCTGCAGGATGCATATATGGCATTTGTAGCTAAGGAATGCCCTGCTAAGCATGAATAACAGCAAGCTGGTGCGTGGAGCGTTATTGGTGGCTTTGGCGTTGGCGCTGCAATCGCTGCGTCTGGTGCTGCCGATGCCGCAGCTGCTTTCTACGTTTATCATAGGTACTCTGGTGCATATGATGCTGGTGCTCACGTTGCAGCTGGGCGGCCTGAAGACAGCACTGTTGCTGGCGTTTTTGCTGCCGCTGACTGCTTACGTGCAGGGGCAGGTGCTGCTGCCGTTTCTGCTTCCTGCAATCTGGCTGGGCAATTTTATCTTTGTGCTGCTTGTGAGTCAGTTTAAGGGCAGGCATAAGCTGGCTTTATGTGTGCCGCCTGTGGCGAAGGCCTGTGTTATGTTGCTGGCAGCCTGGGCTGCGCTGAGCTTCTTGGCGCTGCCGAATCCTGCGCTGCGCAAGACGGTTATGTTTGCGATGAGCGTGCCGCAGCTGCTGACGGCTGTTGCCGGTATTTTGCTGGCCAAGCAGGTCAAAAAGCGCCTGCGTCAGTTTGATTAATACAGGTTTGGCAATAACATAATGTATTTATGCGCGTCGTATTTAACCGACAGCGAAAATAACCGCCGGTGTAAAAGCTGAGCGGTTATTTTGTTTAATGCTTCGGCTTTACTCAGTAACCTTTTGGTAACTGAAGCACTTTTTTGTGCATACTTTACAGAAAAGCTGAAACAGCATATTATAATATAGGTAATGGATAGTAGTTATCTATTTTGTGAAGTTAATGTTAAAAATGCAATTACAATGACGCAAGCTATATTTCATATGCTATAATATACAAGCAGTAATGAGTTTTTTAGGGGGTTATCAGTATTTTAGAATTTAAACCTGTAACATTGGCGCAAAAGCCTTTGTTTGAAAGCTATATATCAAAATCACATCAAAATGGCAGCGAATGTGCCTTTTCCAATCTTTTTGTATGGCGTGACTGCTATCATATTTATTGGTGCGTAGCGCACGATTTCCTGCTGCTGAAGGTTAAACGCAACAACGTTGATTTTTACATTCAGCCCTTTGGCGGACGCGATGAGGATTTGCCGCATCTGATGCAGGAGCTGAAGGAGGAGCATCAGGGCAAACCGTTTGAAATGCATGGTATCTATGATTTTACCAAGGAGCGCTTTGAGCGCGTGATGCCGGGTCTGACATATGAAGAAGACCGCGATAACTGGGATTATGTATATCTGCAGGAAAAGCTGGCAACGCTTTCCGGCCGCAAGCTGCACGGGCAGAAGAATCACTACAATGCTTTTGTCAAGGCGCATCCGGATTTCGTTTATGAGCCGATTACTATGGATAATATGATGGAATGCCTGAACTTCGGCGAGCGCTGGTGCGATGAGCATATGGCGGAGGATCCTTCGCTGCTGTGCGAAAAATATGCTATCCAGGAGGCCTTTCTGAGCTTTGAACAGCTGGAGCTGCGCGGCGGTGCAATCCGTTTCGACGGTAAAATTCAGGCCTTCAGCTTTGGCAAGAAGATTAACGACGATACAGCGGTGCTGCATGTAGAAAAGGCGCGTCATGATGTACGCGGCCTGTATACTGCTATTACCAAGGAGTTTGCCGCTCATGCCTGGACGGATGTAAAATATCTCAACCGTGAGGAGGATATGGGACATCCCGGTCTGCGTGAGGCAAAAATGGCGCTGCATCCGGAATTTATGGTGAAAAAATATAATGTAATTATTGGGTGAGGTGGCTTATGATTTACCGTGTCTTGAGCAAGGAGCGCATGTACCAGGCAGAGGAGCTTTGGGACTATTGCTTTGAAAAAAAGACAGAGCTTTTCTTTCAGTACTATTTTGAGCAGTACTGCGGCAAGGACAATATGGTTATCGGCGGCTTTGACAAGGTCGGCGAGGAAGAAAAGCTGCGCACGATGCTGCATGTAAATCCTTATATGCTGCATTTGCGCGGGAAGGAGATGCTGGTGCCGTATCTTGTGGGTATTGCCACCGCTCCGGAAGCACGTGGACAGCACCTGCTGCGTCCGCTTCTGGAAACTGCCTTTGAAGTGCTGCGCTCACAGGGCTTTCCCTTTGTGACGCTGATGCCTATAAGTGCCGGTATTTATCTGCCGTATGAATTTGCTTACTGCTATTATCGTCATGAATATAAAATGCCTTTGGCAAAGCTTCAGCCTGCTGCAATAGGTGATGACCTGTCGGTAGAACGTCTGGACTTAGTTTCCTTGCTGCAGTCTTTAAAGGAGGAAGATGCAGAAATGCAGTCTTGCAATCCTTTGGCAGATATTTACGCAAGTGTTACCGCAGCGTGGAACGGCGTGCCGCAGCGCACTGCTTTTCAATGGCGCAAGCTGTTGTCTGTAGTTACGCAGGAAAACGTGTTGTGCGCTGTTGTCTATCGCGCGGGGAAAGCAGTTGGCTATATGCTTTACTCACTGACTGACGGCACGTTCAACGTGCAGGAGCTTTTGGCGCAGGATGCTGCGGCGAAGAACCGTCTGTTGCAATATGCCGCAGGACACAGAAGCGAAGCGCAGGAGTTTTGCTGGCTGGCGGAGCCTTGGGATAAAACATATCTTAGCTTTGCGGACCAGGCACTCACAGGCAGACTGCAGCCGTTTATGATGGCGCGCTGTCTTGATGCGCGTTTGGCGCTCGCCAAGCTGCCGGTAGCAGAAAGCATGAGCAGCGGCAGCGTTGTCGTGCTGCTTACGGATAAGATGATTGAGCGTAATAATCATCTGCTGCAGCTGCGCACGTCACCGGGCAAGCTGGAGGCAGTCAGTACGCTGGAGCAGGAGGAGGTTACCATGGACATGGGCACATTTACCCAGCTTTACTTCGGTGCGTTCAGCGCTACGGAGCTGTGGGAAGCAGGGCGCATCAAATGCAGCGATGTGCGGAAGCTGCAGCTGCTCGACGAGCTCTTTCCTAAATGCCGCACCTATAATAACGAATATTTTTAAAGCTTATGCAGGCTGTCGGATGTTCCGGTAGTCTGCTTTTTTACAACAGAAAAACCCATGCCTTACGTATTGTAAAGCATGGGCTATTTTGGTTAGTGCAAATATTTATTGTGCTGTAATTTGTTTTTCCATAACGTTATAGGCTATATCACCGTCATGCGGCTGACCATTGACCGTTACATTACCATGGAAGGCTGCAATTTTAGTCTTCCAGCAATAACTGCCGCTGTCTGCGGTAATTTTATTGCTGTTATCATTGAAAACAAGATTGCCGTTTACATAGGCAGTTCTGTCGGAATGATATACATCTACTTTATCGCAGGCAAAGCTCATATCGCCGAAGCTCAGACGAATATTGCCTTGGCCGTGAACCTCCATAGCATAAAGATATACCTTAGTGGCATCGCCGGTAATGGTTAAGGTAGTGTCATGTGCGGGGAATTGTACAAAAACATTTCCCTGCAGGTCATATACACCGGTGAGCGGGTTAAAGGTACGGCTGTCACTCTTGATTATCGGATCGGCAAAGCACATAGAAGGCAGCATCATAACAAGCATAGTTAATATTAAAAGTAATTTCTTCATGAATAAATCACCTCTTGTAGCATGAAAAACAGGAAAAATTTTAAGTGTACTCTTTATTATAGTATTTTTAGAGAATCGGCGCAAGCGTTAAAAAAGATTTTTTTAGAAAAAAAGAGGATTTTTCCTTTATACATTGAATATAAATTATGTGTGATATAGTAGTTGGAGGCGGAGAGGGTAATGAACGGAGATTTTGAAAACTTTAAAGAGCAGGTGCGCAGCACAGCTGATATGGTAGAAATAATCTCCGGTTACGTGCCGTTGAAAAAGAAAGGCCAGAACTATTGGGGCTGTTGCCCGTTTCACGGAGAGAAAACACCGTCCTTTTCGGTGAACCCCGGCAAGAGCATGTTTTATTGCTTTGGCTGCCATGAGGGCGGAGATATTTTTAAGTTTATTATGAAAATCGAAAACTGCAGCTTTATGGATGCATTAAAGCTGTTGGCCGGCAGATACGGTATTCCGATACCGGAAAAGCAGAAGACGGCCGCTGAAATTGCGCGCGAGAAACAAAGGGACAGCATTTATAGTGCTAATGAGCTGGCGTCAAAATTTTTTCAGGCCTGTCTGACAAAAACTGCTTACGGCGAACCTGCCCTGGCTTATCTTGCAGGGCGCGGAATCGGCAAAGAAATTATTGCCGGCTTTGGCATAGGCTATGCGCTGAATAATTTTACCGCGCTTGTCAGCTCTCTTGCTAAGCGCGGCTGTCAGCCGCAGGTGCTGGAGGCTGCCGGACTGGCGGCCCGTGGGCGCGACGGCTATTATGACAAGTTCCGCAACCGTGTGATTATTCCTATCCGCGATGCGCGCGGACGTATAGTCGGCTTTGGCGGCAGAGTGCTGGACAACAGCACGCCTAAATATCTGAATACAGCGGAAACGCAGTGGTTTAATAAGCGAAGGTTGCTTTTTGGTCTGGATATAGCTTTGAAGGCTATCCGCAAAAGCGGTCGGGCTGTAGTTGTCGAAGGTTATATGGATGCTATCAGCTTGCATGCGGCAGGCTTTGATAATGTTGTAGCATCTATGGGAACAGCCTTTTCCCAGGAGCAGGCTAAGCTGCTGCAGCGTCTGGCGGATGAAGTAATCTTCTGCTATGACAGCGACAGCGCAGGCCGCAAGGCTTCGGTGCGTGCCGTGAGCATTGCCCGGGAAGCAGGCTTGAAGGTGCGCATAGCAGGTGTACCTGACGGCAAGGATCCCGACGAATATGTACGTCAGCATGGCAGCGCTGCTTTTGCACAGGTGCTGGCGGCGGCGCAGAATGGTATTGATTTTCAAATAGATGAAACTATCCTGCAAAATAATATTGCTAATTTAGCAGGAAAAGTAGAGGCTGTGTCGAATATACTACCATTCCTATTAGAATGTCAAAATGAAATTGAAGCGTCGGAGCATATCCGAAGGCTGGCACAGCGGCTGACTATTGATGAAGGCCTGATTGCGGAAGAATACCGCAAGGCAGCACGCAGAGGCGGCAGACAGCAGACTGGGCAGCCGACGGTAATTCCGGAGGAAAAAAGCGCCGGTATCGGTCAGCAGGCGGAAGAACTGCTTCTGAGATTGCTTTTGGAGCAGCCGCAGCTGTGTGATGAATGCCGTGCGGAGGTAAAGGAAACAGGCTTTGAAAAGGAAACAGGCTTTGAAGATGCTGTGCTGGCACAGCTGTTTGACAGGTTGTGCGAGCTTGGCACCGCTTATACAACGGATAAGCTGAATAATGTCCTGGACGATGCGGCGCAGACAGCGTTGGCGCGTATTTTGGCACATCAGCTTCCGGAGGGAGATATGGATAAGCTTATGCAGGACTGCCTCAGGCAGATGCGGCGGCTTCGTCTGGAAAAAGAATATGAAAAGCATCGTCTGCTGGCGGATGAATACGAAAGATCGGCAGATGAGCGTTTTCTCAGTGAATTAATGGAAAGTCAAAGGATAAAGAATGAAATCAAAAAACTCTATGGAAACCAAAATAAATAAGGAAGGAGGGGACACCATGGCTGCAGCTACTAAAATAACGCAGGAGCAAATTGATGAGCTTATCCGCAAGGGTAAAGCTAATAAGGGTGTTCTCACCTATGGCGATGTAATGAACCTCACCAATACTTTGGAAGATATTACGCCCGAAGATGTTGAGCATATCTACGAGGTTATTACACGTAAAGGTCTGGAGCTTGTTGATGATGACAATGCCTCCGACGAAGATATACTGCCTTTGGTAGGAAACGACGAAGATAATGATGAGCCCAGCAGCAGTGAGCTGGAAAACATGAGCGTTCCCGAAGGCATCAGCATTGACGATCCTGTACGCATGTACCTTAAGGAAATCGGCAGAGTACCGCTGCTTATCGGTGAGGATGAGGTTAAGCTCGCTAAGCGTATGGATAAGGGCCGTCAGGCAGAGCGTATTCAGCGCGGCAGAATGATTGAGCTGGAGGAGCCTGCTTTTACTGCTGAGGACAGCGGCAACGCATTGATTGAAAAGCTGCGCGAGAGCTTGAAAGAGGAATGGCAGATTACCAATATGCGTTCTGTTTTCCGTGTAGCGCAGATGATTAAAAAGCGTCAGAGCGTAGGTCAGCCTTATACTGTTGATGATTACGAGGACCTGATTTTTGAATTTACCAAAGATGAGCGTCTGCATCTGCAGCGCCTGATGGCAGAACAAAGATGTCTGATTCCGGGCTGCGAGCAGTTCGTAGTAACGCGTGAAACAAGCGATATAGACGATCATAAGCTGTACCAGATTAAGGCGATACTAAATGAGCTCAGAGAGCGTATGAGTTACGGCAGAGAAAAGGATTCCGCTGTTGTTGAAGCCTACTGCAATCTGGATGAGGATTTCGAAAAGCTGTTAAAAGCAGTTGCTCATCAGGGTGACGAAGCTAAGCAATGCTTGTCCGAAGCTAACCTGCGTCTGGTAGTAAGTATTGCCAAGCGCTATGTCGGTCGCGGTATGCTGTTTCTGGATTTGATTCAGGAGGGCAACCTGGGCCTGATTAAGGCTGTAGATAAATTTGACTATAACAAGGGCTTTAAATTCAGTACCTATGCTACATGGTGGATTCGTCAGGCGATTACCCGTGCGATTGCCGATCAGGCGCGTACTATCCGTATTCCCGTACATATGGTGGAAACCATTAACAAGCTCATCCGTGTTTCCCGCCAGCTGCTGCAGGAGCTTGGCCGCGAGCCTTTGCCGGAGGAAATTGCCAAGGAAATGGATACCTCCGTTGACAGAGTGCGCGAGATTATGAAAATTGCGCAGGAGCCTGTTTCTCTGGAAACTCCTATCGGTGAGGAAGAGGATTCGCATCTGGGCGATTTCATCGAGGACCACGATGCACCGGCACCTGCCGACGCTGCTTCCTTTACTCTGTTGCGTGAGCAGCTGGAGGAGGTTCTGGAAACGCTTACTATCCGTGAAAAACGGGTATTGGAGCTGCGCTTTGGCCTGGAGGACGGCCGCAGCCGTACTTTGGAAGAGGTTGGCCAGCACTTTGGCGTTACCCGTGAGCGTATCCGTCAGATTGAGGCTAAGGCATTGCGCAAGCTGCGTCATCCCAGCCGCAGCAAAAAGCTGAAGGACTTCTTGGAATAATAGTTGACAAACAACTGTATCTATTATAAAATAATACTGTTTGGTAGCTTGCATGGGCCTATAGCTCAGTGGTAGAGCCGCCGGCTCATAACCGGCTGGTCGTAGGTTCGAACCCTACTGGGCCCACCAATACCTTACATCAGCAAAACGAAGTGAACGCAGGTCGAAAGGCCTGCGTTTTTAATTTCTATGAGTTGACATTTATCTGCTTATAGTGACATAATTAAATAGTTATCAAGAATACAGATTCATTTCACTGAATAAGTTTGAATAATTACCAAGGAGGCAAGAATGTTTACTTTAAAAAATGGTGACGGTATGGTTTGGCCTGACGGCAAGCGTATCGCCGTGATGGTTACCTTTGATTTTGATGCGGAGCTGCTGCGTAAATCTGTAATCGGCAAGCGTACTATCGGCTTTTCCGATACAAGCAGAGGTCAGTATGGTCCTGATGAGGGCTTGAAGCGTTGTCTGGATATGCTTGAACGGCAACAGCTCAAAACTACCTTTTTTGTTCCCGGCCGCATTGCGGAGCTTTATGCAGATAAAGTTCAGCAAATAGCGGATGCAGGACATGAACTTGCATATCACGGCTATCTGCACGAAGCCTCTGTAGATATGCCTGCTGATGAGGAAAGAGAGAATATGGCCAAGAGTGAGGCGCTTCTGGAAAAAATAAGCGGCCGCAAGGTTATCGGCTATCGCGGTCCGCTGGATTTATTGCCTAACTGTGCAATGCAGCTGATGGCTGAACGTGGATATTTATACGGTTCAACGCTTAAGGATTGCGACTGGGCGTATGTACATGAGGACTATCCGATTGTGGAGCTGCCGACGGAGCCTACGCTGGATGATTTCTCCTGGTTCTATTTTTCCTATGCTGATGAAGCTACTATCACCTGCAGCTATCCTGTGGACTATGTTTACGATATCTGGAAGGATAATTTTGACGAGCTTGCCAATGAGGGTGACAAAATTTTTGTTCTTAAGCTCCATCCGCAGCTTATCGGCCGCAGCAGCCGCGTGCGCATGCTGGAACGCTTTATTGCCTATATGAAGGCGAACGGTGCATGGCTTGCAAGCTGCGAAGAGGTAGCGCAATATGTAAAGGATTTTTACGCTAAACGTGCGGAAGGAGGCGAAGCATGATGAACTGGAACTGGCCTGATAATAAGCGTATAGCCTTACTGCTTTCCTTTGATATTGATGCAGAAACGCTGTGGCTTACGCGTAATGACATCAATGAACGTCATCTGGTGCACATGTCACGTGGTCTTTATGCTACGAAGCAGGGCTTGCCGCGCATCCTGAAGATGCTGGATGAGGAAGGTCTTAAGGCAACCTTTTTCACTACTGCCTATACTGCTGAGATTCATCCGGAAATCATTCAATACATTGCAGCACAGGGACATGAAATCGGCTATCACGGTTATCTGCATGAAGTAAAGGATACCTATGAAGAAGAAAATGCGCTGATGGATAAGGTTGATGCTATCTTCTGTAGCCTTACGGGCAAACGTCCCGTAGGTGTGCGTATGCCTGATGGTATCTTGCATGATTTTCATAAGCAGCTCTGGCTGGACCGCGGTTGCATCTATTCCTCCAACTGGCGTAACAATGACGGGCCTTTCCTGCTGCAAATAGACGGCAAGGAAATACCTATCGTTGAGCTGCCGAAGGACGGCATTGTTGATGATACCTCCTATGATATGTATACTCTGCAGCATCCGGAGCATTATTATCTGCGCAGCGGACGTGAAATGGTGCAGATTTGGCAGGATGAGTTTGACGGCCTGGCAGACGAGGGCCGCATCATTAACTTTGTTATGCATCCGCAGTTTATCGGTCGTCCGGGATATGTTCGTGCATTGCGTTCATTTATTCATTATGCAAAAGAAAATGGAGCCTGGATTACTACTGACGAAGCCTGCGCTAAACATGTTTTAAAGCAGAAGGGCTATGATATTGAGGTTCATTACTGATTGAAAAAAATCTGTTGGCAGTGTCGTTGATTCTATGGTATAATAATTCATTATATGAGCAAGTTTACTCATTAAATGTACGGAGTAAACAGATATTAAAAATTGAGAGGGGTTTTTCTAATGAAAAAGTTTACAATGAAAAGTATTTTTGCTTTCCTGGCAACTGCAATGCTGGCTATGATGCTGGTAGGCTGCGGTGGCGAGAAAAAAGATGCTGCAGCTGATGCAGGCAAGGGTGACAAATGGGTTGTTGCTATCAACTCCACCTTCCCACCGTTTGAATCCGTAAAGGAAGGAACCAAGGATTACCAGGGTGTTGATATTGATATCGCTCACTACATCGCCAAGAAAATGAACAAGAAAATCGAATTCACCGATATGAAATTCGCTTCTTTGGTACCGACTCTGCAAAGTGGCCGTGCTGATGTTATTATCTCCGCAATTTCTCCGACTTCCGAGCGTGAAAAGGTTGTATCCTTCTCCAAGCCTTATTATTTCCCGATGAAGGCTATTCTCTGCAAAAAGGGTGCAGGCTATGACGCTATGGATAAACTGAAGGGTAAAAAAGCCGGTGCTTCTATGGGTACTACCTATGCTAAAGAGCTGAAGGCTGTCGGCGGTATTGAAGTTGTTGAAATGGATACCACTCCGCTGGTTGTTCAGGATATTAAAAACGGTCGTCTGGCTGCAGGTCTGTTTGATTCTTCCCAAGCTGCTGTTTTCGTAAAACAAAATCCTGATCTGGAGCTGCACGTTCTGCAGGGAACTGTAGTAAAAGACGATACCTTTGCTATTGCGCTGCCGAAGGATTCCAAGGATGTTGAAAAAATTAACGAAATCCTGAAGGAAATGCGCACCAACGGCGAGCTGCACAAAATTCTCGTAGCTCATCTGGGTGAAGAAGGCACTAAAGAATATGAAGCTGCAATTGAAAAGCTGGATATTGCAAAGCTGTAAGAGGTGAATTGAGCAGATGTTAGATTTTTCCGTTCTGGAACCTTATGTACCGCTTTTGGCAACCGCTGTCTGGATTACGCTTAAATTTACTTTCTTTTCTACAATTATGGGCTTTTTCGGCGGCTTTATCCTGGCGCTGATAACCCTGTCCAAAAACAGAGTTCTTTCCTTCTTGGCGAAGGTTTATATTTCTGTCTTCCGCGGTACGCCGCTTTTGGTACAGCTGATGCTGATTTACTTTGCGACACCGCAATTGACAAGCTATACTATTTCTGCTTTAGAGGCAGGCGTGCTTTCCTTTGGCCTGAACAGTGCCGCATATATTTCCGAGGCACTGCGTGGCGGTATTCTTGCTGTCGACAAAGGTCAGTGGGAGGGAGCAATGTCCTTGGGTGTGCCTAAGCATCGTTTCCTGCTGGATATTATTCTGCCGCAGGCTATTAAGAATGCATTGCCTTCACTGGTAAACGAAAGCATTATGCTGCTGAAGGATTCCAGCCTTGTTTCCGTTATCGGTGTTGCCGATACGCTGCGTTGGGCGGATCTGATTCAGGCTAAAACCTTCCGTGCGTTTGAAGCCTTTATCGTAGCTGCTGCTGTTTATTATGTTTTGGTTATGGCCCTGAACTTTTTGGGCGGTTTGTTAGAAAAGAAGGTGCGCGTCAGTGATTGAGATTCAACACCTGTCTAAAAGCTTTGGCAATTTAGAGGTCCTTAAGGATGTTTCCCTGACAATAAAAAAAGGTGAGGTTGTGACCATTATCGGTTCTTCCGGTTCAGGAAAATCTACGCTTCTGCGTTGTATCAATCTGCTGGAGCAGCCTACCGGCGGAGCGATTTTATTCGAAGGTAAGGACATCGTAAATTCCAAAATTAAAATTGAAGATATCCGCAAGAATGCCTGCATGGTGTTTCAGCATTTTAATCTTTTTGCCAATATGACTGTTTTGGAGAATATGACCTACGCTCCCCGTGTAGTAAACGGTCTGTCCAAGCAGGAGGCAAAGGAAAAGGCTATGAAGCTGTTGGCTAAGGTCAATCTTTCCGATAAAGCCAATGAATATCCCAGCCGTCTGAGCGGCGGACAAAAGCAGCGTGTGGCAATTGCCCGTGCTTTGGCGATGGAGCCGAAGGTACTGCTTTTGGATGAGCCTACCTCCGCACTTGACCCGGAAATGGTCAAGGAGGTACTGGATGTTATTAAGCAGCTTGCCAATACCGGTATTACCATGGTTTTGGTTACCCATGAAATGGGCTTCGCTAAGGACGTTTCGGATACAGTTTATTTCATGGATGGCGGTTATCTGATTGAAAGCGGTACGCCGGATGAAGTGTTTAATCATCCGAAAACGGAACGCGCGAAGAAATTCCTTAATTCTGTTTTGGTATAAGGAAATACAGATGAAAATATTTATAATTAATCCTGACTTTGGGGTTACTCCTGAGCAGATGGCAGCACGCTGTCATCTGCTCAGTGTGCATGTAGGTCCGGATGTGGAGCTGCACATGGAGTGCCTTGTTGAAAATCATATCGAAATTGATTCTGCTCTTGATGCTGCGCTTGCTGCGCCCGAGATTATCAAAATGGCTGTGCGTGCGGAAAGCGAAGGCTATGACGCAGTCGTGCTTTACTGCTTCAGTGACCCCGCGGTGGATGCCTGCCGTGAAATTGTAAGCATACCTGTAGTAGGCGGCGGTCAGGCTAGCTGTCTTCTGGCTCCGCTGGTAGGCAGGCAGGCCGGGCTTTTGCTGGCAGATACTGCGCGTTATGCGGAAAAGCAGCTTTTTGTCGCTCAGTGCGGTGTTGATCCTGCGCGTATTGCTGCAATCGGCGGTATTGAAGCCCGCGGTATCGATTTGTGGGCGGAGCGTGAGCATGTATTAGACCTGCTTACGGAAGCCGGCAGAGAGTTGCTGGCTGCAGGCAGAGTGCAGGTACTGCTTTTGGGTTGCTTATCCTTTTTAGGTTTGGCGCACCCGCTCAGTGAGCGTCTGGGTGTTCCAGTTGTTGACCCGGCGGTGGCACCTGTGGCGCTGGCGGAATGCCTTGTGCGGCAGGGGCTCAAAACAAGCCGCAAGGCTTATCCTGCACCGCCGTTGCGCAAACGGACGTGGCAGAGCGGCCAGTTATAAACAGCTTGCTTTTCTATAGGAAATAGTGTAATATAATATTAGTATTAAAATCTTAAGAAGAGAGGTTACTGTTTTAATGAAAAAGAGCTTACTGACTTTGATTATGGCTTTGGTTATGGCTTTAGCTTGCGCAACCAGCGCTTTTGCGGAAGATTTGGGTTATGTAAATGTTGAACGTGTTTTCCGCAGCTATCCTGATATTCAGACTACTATGAGCGTTATCAATCTGGAACGCCAAAAGGCTGAAAATGAATTCAACGAAAAGGCTCCGAAACTTGACGACAAGGGCAGACGCGAGCTGGGCGAAAAATTATCCGCTCAGGTAGATAAGAAGGAAGCATCCCTGCTGAATCCTATCCGCGAAAAAATCCGCAAAACTATCGGCCAGGTAGCAAAAGCTCATGGCATTGCTAATGTAGTTGATGCCAGTGCTGTTGTATTTGGTGGCAAGGATCTGACTGAAGAAGTTATCGCTGCTGTTGCTCAAGGCAAATAAAAACTAATGTTATCGAAGGCTGTCGCAGGCAAGCGACAGCCTTTTTTTAGTGAGTGTGTTATAATATAAGTAAATTTTTTTGCGAGGTGAAGCAAATGCCGGTCTGTCCCTTTGATTTTTTTACTGACGGAAAGAAACATAATATCTGCATTGTCGGCGGTGGTGGTAAAACGACGGTTATGTATGAACTGGCAGCGGCGTGGGCAGCCTGCGGATGCAAGGTGCTGGTGTTGACGAGTACGCATATCCTGCAGCCTGCGGATGGCAGCTTTGCTGCGGACGCAGCAGCAGTACATAATTTGTGGCAGCAGCGTCGCTATGCTGTTATCGGCACTCCGGAGCTTGCATCCGGTAAGCTGACGGCGCCGCCGCAAGATTTATATGAAGCGCTGCAGCTGCAGGCAGACGTGATTTTGTGTGAAGCTGACGGCTCCAAGCATCATCCGTGCAAAGCACCGGCAGCGCATGAGCCTGTACTTTTGCCTGACAGTGACATAGTGCTGGCTGTTGTAGGGATGGATGCTTTGGGCTGTCCGCTGGCGCAGGCTTGCCAGCGTCCACAGCCGGCGGCAGCGTTTTTGGGCTGCAGCTTAGATTCTGTCATTGATGAACAAATGCTGGCTGCTTTGCTGCTGTCTGAGCAGGGAGCACGCAAAAATGTCGGTAAACGCACTTATTATATTGTCTTGAATAAATGCGACCTGATAAAAGCAGCGCAGCAGGAAGAAATGCGTCGGCTGTTAGTGGGTGAAGGAATAGACGAGCGAAGAATATGGCTTCGTGAAAGGGGAGATAGCAAATGCTGAAGATTATTGTACGCGGTGGCGGCGACCTGGCAACAGGCGTTATCCATCGCTTGTGGGGAGCGGGCTTCAAAGTTTTAGTGCTGGAATGTGCTAAGCCAGCGGCAATTCGTCGACAGGTAGCGCTGTGCGAAGCGGTGTATCAAGGCAGCGCTCAGGTAGAAGGCCTGACTGCAAGATTGATAAATTCAATGCCTGAGGCAGACGCTGTCTGGGAGCATGATGAAGTACCGGTGCTGGTTGATGAAGCTGCGGATAGTGTGCATGCTTTTGCGCCTGATATTGTGATTGATGCGATTATTGCCAAGCGCAATCTTGGTACAAGCAGTACAATGGCACCGCTTGTTATTGCTTTAGGCCCTGGCTTCAGCGTGGGCGCAGATGCCGACGTAATTGTAGAAACGAAGCGCGGTCATAACCTGGGACGCATTATCCATAGCGGCAGTGCTGCACCTAACAGCGGCGTGCCCGGTAATATCGCAGGCTATAGCAAGGAGCGTGTGCTGCACGCACCCTGCGCAGGTGTTCTGCACGTTGTTCATGACATTGGCAGCATTGTGGAAAATGGTGAAACTATTGCAACTATTACCGACGGCAGTAATCAGGTGGCGGTAAAGGCAACACTGTCCGGTCTGATTCGCGGCATGATTCGCGATGGCTTTGCTGTTACTGAAGGCTTTAAAATTGCCGATATCGACCCACGTAAAGAAGAACTGGCCAACTGCTTTACGATTTCGGATAAGGCACGCTGCATTGCTGGCAGCGTTCTGGAATTAGTCTGCCGTTATGCACAGGAGAAACAAAAATGAAGGATTTAATGAAAAAAATACAGGCGCAGGCTTTGGATTCGCAGCCTTGCTATCTTGTTGCTTTGATTGAGAGTGAAGGCTCTACTCCGCGCACCAGCGGCGCCTATATGCTGGTCGGAGAAAAGGGTTTGCTTTACGGAACCATCGGCGGCGGCGGTATGGAATATGCGGCGCAGCAGCTGGCACAGCAGCGTCTGCAGAATGCTGGCGGCAGCTTTGTCAAAACGTTTGACCTCTCTCCGGCAGCAGGCATGGCCTGCGGAGGCAGCTGTCAGGTGCAGTTTTGTTACCTGCCTGTGGGGGAAGAAACGGGGGATTTGGCAGAGGAAGCTCTTAGTGCAATGAAGCAGCGTGCTCCCTGGTGGTTTTTACTGCCTTTGGGTGAAGGCAACGCACTGCCGCAAATAAAAAAAGACCTGCAGCTTGCAGGTCACAGAGGTGTAGTTGATATAGATGGCTGCGCCTATTATGCGGAGCAGTATGATTATGACGGTTCGGTTTATGTTTTTGGCGCAGGTCATGTTGCGCGTGAGCTGGTGCCGCTTTTGAGTCATCTCGGCTTTAAATGCATTGTGCTGGATGACAGGGCGGAGTTTGCGGATGCGGCAGCCTTTCCGCAGGCGGAGCATGTACAGCAGGTTGATTTTACTAAGCTGCAGGAGGTTTGCAGCCTGACGGCTAAGGATTATGCGGTAGTAATGACGCGCGGCCATGTGCATGACGCTAATGTGGAGCGTTATCTGTTGACTACGCCTGTGGGTTATATAGGCATTATGGGCAGTAAAAATAAAGCTGCTATGGCTAGAGCAGCTTTGCTGGCAGATGGCTACAGTGAGCAGCAGCTTGCGCGTGTGATTACGCCCATCGGAATCGACATAGGCAGTGAGACGCCGGCGGAGATTGCGGTGAGTGTGGCAGCACAGTTGATCCAAACTAGAGCAGAACGCGTTTCAGAACGCGTATAAGGCATCATATACTTCATCAGGAGCACCTCGACGTAGCAATAGTACGCCGTCGGCCTTCTATCTTCGTCTCTGATACCTTCTCCGCGTTCTGTTTAATGGTAAAGTTATCGAATATTTTCTTCGCGTTCTGTTTAAATAGTAAAGCGTTTCGGTACCTTCCGGTGTTATGCTGATAAGTAAAAGGGAATGTAGCACATACTTTATCTATATAAAAATGAGCACCTCAACGTAGCAAAAGTACGTAGTCGGTGCTCATTTTTAAATTTCTCGCTTGAATTGCGAACAAAAAAGGCTATCTGATAAAATTTATACGGATTTTCTCTGTAATTTTCTTTACAATATTGCCTGATATGCGATAAAATATATGCATGAAAAAATGAAGGGGTGCTTATATGTCTAAGTTTGTTAAACTGTCTGAGGAAGCCTACAAGTTTGAAGGCAAGCTGTCTTTGAGCTCGGCTATTCCTTTAGGTCTGCAGCATGTTTTGGCTATGTTTGTCGGCAATCTTACACCGGTTCTGATTATTGGCGGTGCCTGCGGTATTGTCGGCGGTGCCGGTTTTGAACAGCTGCAGGTTGTTTTGATTCAGAATGCGATGATTGTTGCAGGTCTGGTAACTCTGCTGCAATTATATTCCGTTGGTCCCTGCGGCGGCAAGGTGCCTATTATCATGGGTACAAGCTCCGGCTTTATCGGCGTATTTGCCGGTATCGTTGCAACCTTGGGCAGCGGTGTTGTTGCCTATGGCGCTATTATGGGTGCTTCGATTATCGGCGGCGTTTTTGAAGCAGTGCTTGGTCTGGTGCTCAAGCGTATCCGTCGCTTCTTCCCGCCTGTTGTCTGCGGTACCGTTGTACTGTCCATCGGTCTGTCGCTGATTTCCGTAGGTATCAATTCCTTTGGCGGCGGCTTTAAGACTAAGGACTTCGGTTCTATCGAAAACCTGCTGCTTGGCTTGTTTGTACTTTGTGTTATTCTTTTCTTTAAGCATGGTACTAAGGGCTTTTTAAGCTCTTCTTCCATTCTGCTTGGTATTATTGCAGGCTATATCGCTGCGATTTTCATGGGCTTTGTGCTGCCTACAACCGCAGTTACGCCTGACGGAGTAGAATACACCAAATCCTGGGTACTGCATTGGGACAAGGTAGCGAACGCCTCCTGGTTCGCTGTGCCTCAGCTTATGCCGGTTGATATCGTATTTGATATGCGTGCTATTATGCCTGTATTGATTATGTTTGTTGTTACAGCAGTAGAAACTGTCGGTGATATTTCTGCCGTTGTCGAAAGCGGTCTGAACCGTGAAGCTACGGACAAGGAATTGTCCGGCGGTGTTATTTGTGACGGCATCGGCTCTGCTATCGCTGCTGTTTTCGGCGTACTGCCCAATACTTCCTTCTCTCAGAATGTAGGTCTGGTTGCTATGACGAAGATTGTTAACCGTTTTGCTTTGGCAACCGGTGCGGTATTTTTGATTCTCTGCGGCCTGATTCCTAAGCTGGGCGCTTTGGTTTCCATTATGCCGCAATCCGTTCTGGGCGGCGCTGCCGTAATGATGTTCTCCTCGATTGTTGTCAGCGGTATTCAGCTGGTTACTAAAGAGAAGCTTAACCCGCGCAGCCTGACGATTATTTCCGTTGCTTTAGGCGTTGGCTACGGCATGGGCGCTACACCCGGCATCCTGGCACACTGCCCGGAGGCTATGCGCATGATGTTCGGTGAATCCGGTATCGTTCCGGCAGCCTTTGTAGCAATTCTGCTGAATATTATTCTGAATAGGGGCGAAGACGCTCAAGCTTAGTTTTATCCTGCTGTGTATCTATATCCAGCAGCTCGTTGATATCCTGAACCGGTACTTTTACTACCAGTTCAGGATATTTTTTTGTCAGTACGGAACCGCCTTTGTCCTGCGGCAGCTGTTGCAGCTCGTCGGCAAATTTTGCAGGGAAGATAATGGGATTGCCGGGAGTTTCTTTGTAATACAGGCGATGGATTTTTTGCGGCTGCGCTAAAAAACTTTCGGCAAGGCGGATGAGCGAAGCCTGCTGCAATAACGGCTGGTCGGCAACGGCAAAAAGCAGGCCCTCGGCCTGAGGCAGATGCTGCTTTATATAGGCTGTGCCCAGGCGCACGGTGTCGCTCAGATAGGGCTTGTCGTGGAGCAGGCAGGGGATTTGCTGCTGCGCGCATATATCCGCAACATCCTTATGGCGTGTTACAACGATGCGCTTGGGGAAAAGTCCTTGGCTGATATCAAGGATGTGCTGCAGCATGGGCGCTCCGTCTATGGCTGTCAGCAGCTTGTTGGCGCCGAAGCGGCGGCCTACGCCGGACGCCAGGATGATGCAGGCTATTTTAGAATATTTTACGTTCATAAAGTTACCTCACGGTTTTGATTATATATCATTATTATAAGACTGAATGGTGGTGCTAACAAGCGGGGGAGTACCGGTTAGCGGAAGAATATGTTTTATCCGCAAAAACAAAAAACTCTGTAACCGAAGTTACAGAGTTTAGTTTCAAGTGGTGGCCCTGGCAGGATTCGAACCTGCGACCTTTTGATTCGTAGTCAAACGCTCTATCCAACTGAGCTACAGAGTCACATCAACGTTGCTGTTGTTTCAAGCAACAATGATATTATAGCGAAAAGTGAGCTTCTTGTCAACATTTTTTTGCAATTATTTTTTTGATTTTTTGCTGACAGCTTTTTCTTTGGCAGCAGGCTGATGTTTTTCCAGCCAACCGCAGTAAATGAAGAAGCCTAAGGCAACGAGGAAGAAGCCTAAGCTGGTTGCCTGAGCAGATTTCAGTCCGAACATCCAGGGCTCGGCGTAGTCACCGCGCAGCATTTCCAAAAAGAAACGGACTACGGAATAAAGCATGGCGTACATACATAAAGCCTGACCGCGTGCATGCTTTGTAGTGCGGAATAAAAGCAGCAGGGCAAAAATGACGATGTCCAGCTGACCTTCCCAAACCTCTGCCGGCCACAGGGGTACGGGGCCGTAGGTTTTGTAGGCCAGCGTGCCTTCTGGGTACAGAATACCGAAGCTGCCACCGGTAGGTGTGCCGAAGGCATCGCCGTTGAGCAGGTTGGCCATGCGTCCGATGGATTGGCCGATAAGCAGAGAAGGCGAAATGATATCCGCCAGAGCTACCCAGTCGATGTCATGCAGCTTGCAGTAAACAATGCCGGCAGCAATGCCTGCCAGCATACCGCCTTGCACGGCCATGCCACCCTGCCAGACGAAGGGGATTTCCAACAGATGATGGCTGTAGTAATCCCAGTCGAAGAAGAAAACATCCCACAGCCTGCCGCCGATGAGGCCTGCAAAGCCGCCGTAGATGCCGATGTCTAAAATGTGCTCGTGCCAGCGTCCGTCCTGCTTAGCCAAAAAGTAGGCAGTGCCGGTAGCTAAAAATATTGCTGTACAGAGCATCAGACCATACATGCGTATGGGAAAATCGCCGATAAAAAAGAGATATTGATGCATTATGGATAAAGCCTCCTAAAAAATCTAACTAATATTTTAACACATTCCGGCATTTTTATCAGCGAAAAAGTTGTGATTTCTTTATTCAGAAAGCTTATTGAATTTAACAGAGAAGATAGTATTGCGTGACATGTTGCTTATGTCATTATCCACAGCGTCAATATTATGATATAATGAGGGAAGCGATATGAGCTTCAGTGAAGCAAAAAATAGAGAAAGAAGGTCTGCAAATTTATGAAAGCATTAACTTATATTGAACACGGTAAGTTTGCTCTGCAGGAAAAGGCCAAGCCGCAGCTTGTTTCTGCGCGTGATGCTATTGTGCGCGTAACCTTGGGAAGCATCTGCACCAGTGATTTGCATATTAAGCATGGCTCGGTACCTCGTGCTGTGCCTGGAATTACCGTGGGCCATGAAATGGTTGGTGTGGTAGAAGCGGTCGGCGCTGACGTAAAAACCGTGAAGCCCGGTGACCGTGTGACGGTAAATGTAGAAACGTTCTGCGGCGAATGCTTCTTCTGCAAGAAGGGCTTTGTCAACAACTGTACTGATCCTCATGGCGGCTGGGCACTTGGCTGCCGCATTGACGGCGGACAAGCAGAATTTGTGCGCGTGCCCTATGCTGACCAGGGGTTGAACAAAATTCCCGACAGCGTTACCGATGAACAGGCGCTTTTTGTAGGCGATATTCTTGCTACCGGCTTTTGGGCAACACGTATTTCGGAAATCACCGAGGAGGATACCGTGCTGATTATCGGTGCAGGTCCGACGGGTATCTGCACCCTGCTGTGCGTTATGCTGAAGCAGCCAAAGCGCATCATCATCTGCGAGAAGGATGCGGCCAGAGCGGAGTTTGTCAGCAAGCATTATCCCGATGTACTGCTTTGCGAGCCTGAGGAATGCGAAGCATTTGTTAAGGAGCATTCCGACCATGGCGGGGCGGACGTTGTTCTGGAGGTTGCCGGCGGTCGCGACACCTTCCAGCTTGCGTGGAAATGCGCGCGTCCGAACGCTATTGTGACGGTTGTGGCGCTCTACGATGAAGCGCAGAGCCTGCCTTTGCCCGATATGTACGGCAAGAACCTTATTTTCAAAACCGGTGGCGTGGATGGCTGCGACTGTGCGGAGATTCTGCGCCTGATTGAAGAAGGCAAAATTGATACCACGCCGCTGATTACGCATCGCTTCAAGCTGGCGGATATCGAGGAAGCTTATCGCATTTTCGAAAACAGATTAGACGGAGTTATCAAGATAGCGATTACCGAATGATTTTTTGCAAAGTATGTTCTAAGAGGGGCGATTTTATGATTAAGCATATAACAACAACACCGGCAAAGGCCTTAGAAAAATTAAAAGCAGGCAACGCCAGCTATATTGATGCCAAGGTCAACAGCGAGGACATTTCGCAGGCAAAGAGAACAGATACCTTGGTTAACGGTCAGAAGCCTTATGCGATTATTATTACTTGCTCTGATTCCCGCGTGATTCCGGAGAATATTTTTATGACAGGTATCGGCGAGCTGTTTGTTATCCGTATTGCCGGTAATGTGATTGATGAGCATCAGCTGGGCAGTATTGAATACGCTGCCAGTCATCTGGGCGCACCGTTGATTGTTGTTATGGGGCATACGCATTGCGGTGCGGTGCATGCTGCAATCAATCACGATCCGGAGGGCTATATCAAATTTATCACGGATAAAATCAAAGCAGCGATTGGCGACGAGTGCGACCCGTATAAGGCAGCCTGCCTGAATGTCAAAAGCTGTGAAGCGGAAATCGAAGCAAGCCTGGAGATTCAAAAGGTTGAGCATCAGGAGGGCTTGCGCGTTATCGGTGCCATGTACCATCTGGAGAATGGTGTGGTAGATTTTATCTAAAGCAGATTATTTTGAGCTGCCTTGAGCTTAGCGTCTTAAGGCAGTTCTTTTTTGTAAGTAAATTTCTCAAAATTCGCAATAATGTGCTTGACAGAATGGTGGCTTGAATGTATTATGTATACATAATACAGATTTCGATTAAAAGCAGCTTTTACACGCTTTTGAAGAAGGAGGCAAATGTATTATGCGTAAAGAACACGACTTTTTAGGTGAATTAGAAATTCCTGATAATGCATATTATGGTGTACAGACCATGCGTGCCATGGAAAACTTCCAGATTACAGGTTATACTGCCGATCCGCTTTTTATCAAAGCCTTGGGTATGGTCAAAAAGGCTGCGGCCTTGGCCAATATGAAAATCGGTCTTTTGGATGAAAAAATCGGCAATGCTATGGTTCAGGCCTGCGATGATATCATCAGCGGCAAGCTGAACGACCAGTTCCCGACTGATCCGATTCAGGGCGGTGCCGGAACATCTTTCAATATGAATACGAACGAAGTAATCTGTAACCGTGCTTTGGAAATTCTCGGTCGTCCGCGCGGCGATTATAATTATATCAGCCCTAATAACCATGCCAATATGTCGCAGTCCACTAACGATGTTATTCCTACATCCATCCGTGTCTGCGCTCTGATGCGTGCTGAACAGCTTATTATTGCCTTGGAAAACCTTGCAGATTCCTTTGATAAGAAAGGCGAGGAATTCAAGGATGTGCTGAAAATCGGCCGTACCCATTTACAGGATGCTGTGCCTATTACCTTAGGCCTGGAGTTCAAAGCCTTTGCTTCCTCCATGCGCAGACGCAGTAACTACATTCGCCGCAGCTGTGAGCTGCTGCACACCATGAATATGGGCGCAACGGCAGTAGGTACCGGTCTGAATGCTGATCCCGAATATATCAAAGAGGTTTGCGAGCAGCTTACACTTGTTACCGGCGAAGACTTTACTACTGCGGACAATCTTGTTGATGCTACCAGTAATACGGATATCTTTACCGATTTGTCCTCCAGTTTGAAAACATCGGCACTTTCCTTGATTAAGATTTCCAATGACCTGCGCCTGATGGCCTCCGGTCCGAGAGCAGGCTTCTGCGAAATTACGCTGCCTCCACGCCAGCCCGGTTCCTCCATCATGCCGGGTAAGGTTAACCCCGTTATCCCCGAAGTAGTTGACCAGACCTGCTATCAGGTAATTGCCAACGATTTGGCTGTGGCCTTCGGCGTAGAAAACGGTCAGTTCCAGCTTAATGTTATGGAGCCTGTTATGGCTTACAATATTTTCAATTCCTTACGTTTCCTGACCAATGCCGTTAATACTCTGCGCACCCGCTGCGTAGACGGAATTAAGGCTAACCGTGCTCAATGTGCGGAATGGCTGGATAAGAGCGTGGGCATTGTTACGGCGCTGTTGCCGCATATCGGTTACGAAACCTGCTCCGTTTTGGCGAAGGAGGCGCTGGCAACCAACAGAAATATTAAGGACCTGCTCATTGAACGCAAGGTGCTGAGTAAAGAGGATTTGGATGTTATCCTTGCTCCTGCGGAAATGACCAGACCGGGTATTGCCGGCAAGGAGCTTTTGAAGAAAATTCATGAGTCCAGAGAAGAACTGGTGTAAAGCACAAGAGAGCAGTTCTGTTATAACAATAGAATAAAAGCAAAAGCTGCAGCTATGCTCCTGAGTACGGGAGCATGCTGCAGCTTTTTAATTTGAGCTTTGGGAAATTTGCTTGTTAGCACAAGAAAATTTCTTCCGTCCCACCCGAAATCATGCTTTGGGGTGGGGAAAAAAGAGCTTCTTGTTGCTATAATTATAATGACAGAAACTAATTTAGGAGGTTGATGAATATGCGCATTTATAAGAAATTATTTTCCTGCTTAGCCTTATTTTTACTTTGCATCGTGTGCTTGCTTGCGGATGCTCCCAAAGTTCGGGCAGCGGAATTCCTGACTGCTGATGACGGAACATTTCTTTATATGAACAGCAGAGAGCTGGCAATCAGTGATGAGGAAGAAGGCGTGCAATTCTTCCTTGCCGATGACGGCACTCTGCAGCTGATGAACAAAAATACCAAAGATGTTTATAAGACCTTTGTTCCTGCGGAGAATGGAATGGTTGGCTATAGGGTGCGGGATGTTTTTACCGCCAATCCCGAAAATATATTTTTTGAAATAAATGCCACTATCGGTGCTCATGAGCAGAACTGCGGTTATTGGCTTATCGGTAAGGAAAGCGGACAATGGGTGACCTATGTAACCTTGGAAGATTTGGCGAAAAACGGCTATGCCATTGACCAATGGCGGCAGATTGTAACCAAGATTAACACGGATGGCAGCGGACGTTTTATCCTGCTCAGCCAATATGAATATATGCCTCCGGAAGCAACCTTCGGCATGCAGAGAAAATATTGCACGGATTTGCAGCTGGAGCTTTTGTGGGATGATGCTGCGCCAGGGTTTGTTATGCGTAGATTGTAATAAGCATATGGAATAAAAAAACAGGCAGCGGATTTGCTGCCTGTTTTGTGTGCAGAAATCTATGCTTTATTTAGAAATATTTTGTGAGCAGGGTTTCTGTCAAAGGATGCAGAAAGTGTATTAGGTTCTGTGGCGTAATTTACACAATAAAAAACGCTGATGCATAAGCATCAGCGTTAACTTCTGGTAGCGCTAAAGGTCTACCTTTCAGTCGCAAAACTTCGTGACCGGGAATTTTTAGGATTTAAATGTTAAGACTTAGTCTGGCCGATGACCTGGAAGATTATATGTCACTATCGTTTCAGTGAGTCTTATGATGTCACAAAAAATGTACAGAATTCGTGACATAGTGCGTTTGCAGTTCAAAGACTATATAGCTATTTTAATGAATTTCAAAACCATGGAATTCTTAAACTAAAAAATCTGAGATGTCCGTTGAAAACATGTCACGAATAATATATAATATTTGTGACATGTTGAAGGGAGAGCTCTGTTATGGACAATGGATACATGCAGAAAATACGAACGCAAATTCTTTCTAGTGAAGATGGTACTGTTTTTATTGCTTCTGATTTTGCGGATATTGCAGATAATGCAGCAATTCGTCAAGCATTATTGAGACTTTCCCAATCTGGTATTATACGCAGAATTATCAGAGGTGTATATGAAAAACCAAAGTACAGCAAGCTACTTGATGAATATGTAGCTGTTTCTCCGGACGCTGTAGCAAAAGCATTGGCACGAAGCTATCATTGGACTATTGCACCATGTGGAAATACAGCTCTTAATTTGTTGGGAATTTCGACACAGGTAACAGCAGTTTGGTCATACATCAGCGATGGACCTTATAAGACATACGAGTGGAACTCTACAAAATTAGAGTTTAAGCATAGAACCAACAAGGAAATTACTGGTCTATCCTATATGACGAGCTTGGTGATTCAAGCACTAAAAACTTTGGGTAAATCAAATGTAACGCCGGATATCATACAGACACTTTCTGAAAAGCTATCTGATGACGAAAAACAAGCCTGCCTGAAAGAGGCAACGGAAGCTACGGATTGGGTTTATGATACGATACGTAAAATGTGTGGAGGTGGCACTCAATGATAAATGTAGCAAGATTGCCGGAAAGTGATCGGAGAGAACTGTTTCGAAATACTGCAGATAAAATGGGATTGAATGATACTATCGTAGAAAAAGATTTTTGGGTATGCTTTACGCTGGATTATCTTTTCCATCGCTGTCCGTGGAAAGATTCTATTACGTTTAAAGGTGGCACCAGTCTTTCCAAGGCATTCAACCTGATAAGCCGTTTTTCAGAGGACATAGATCTTATTTTGGATTGGCGTGTGCTAGGGTATGGAAAGGATGAACCATGGGAAGAGCGCTCTAAAACAAAACAGGATTCTTTTAACAAAGAAGCAAATGCAAGGGCAGAGGTTTTTCTGGCAGAACAGTTTTGTCCTGTTATTCGAGCAGAGATTTCTAAGGAGCTTGACTGTGAGGCGAATATATACATAGATGAAAAAGACAAACAGACAGTTATTTTTGCTTATCCGCACTTGTTTACAAATCCGGCGACATTGCAGGTAATTCGTTTAGAGATAGGTGCACTGGCAGCTTGGACACCTGCAAAAATTGCTCAGATAGAGTCATATGCTGCGAAATATTATCCAAAAATTTTTGAGCAAAAGGATACAGCAATACTGACTGTTGCGCCGGAGCGGACTTTTTGGGAGAAGGCAACAATTTTGCACCATGAAGCCCACAGACCTGAAAGTTCGGAAATGCCGCAGCGTTATTCACGGCATTACTATGACCTGTATCGTATGTCAATGTTATCTGTGAAGGAAGCTGCTTTTGCGCAGATGGAATTATTAAAAACAGTAGTGGATTTCAAAATGAAGTTTTATCCAAGGGCTTGGGCAAGGTATCAGGAAGCTGTACCAGGAACTTTGAAGCTGGTTCCTCCGGAGTATCGCTTTAGGGCTTTGGCTGCTGACTATGAAGCAATGAAAGATATGCTGTATGGCGATATTCCAACATTTGAAACGGTTATGAATGCAGTACGCCAATTGGAAAGAGAAATCAACGCACTGTAATGACACTTAAAGGAGCTTGCCGATTATGAGTATAGATAAGGTAACAGATTTATCTGCGTGGATGAAAAAAAGAAGAACTGATTTAATGAATTTAACACCGGAAGCAAGAACCTATAAACGTACTCGTGGCAGGGTAAGGACTCCGGAGGAGAAGAAAGCATTGGTTTTGGCTGCCGGTAAAGCGTGGAATGAATGGCTTAGTTCCGGTAAGCTGGTAAAGACAGATAAAGGATACGAATTATACAAGAAATAGAGAAATATATGAAAAGCCTGATGAGTTACGCACATAATGTGAACTCATTAGGCTTTTTTTATGCCATTATAAAAGCACGTTATCGCACTCGTCAATTAGTGCTGTAGCCGGGATTTCAGTTGAATTTTCGTCTTTTCCATAAAAATAGTCAAATTTTTTTCGCCTTGCCTACCCCAAATAGGTGTTTGGGGTGGGGTGGAAAATTCTTTTAAGTGCTATACTGACATTAATAAAGAGGTTGTATCTTAATTAAAAGGAGGCTCTTACTATGAAGTTTTTGGCAAAGATGAAAGAAAAACAAATGCAAAAAAATTGGGCGGCGCATTGTTTGGACTGCTTTGTGCAGGTGTGCTAGTAGTTCCGAGCGCATGGGCTGCTCCGGGACCGCCGCCTAATTTCTATGGCACTGTTGATGGAATTGGTACAACCGATGTCGCATATAGTGTAGCGCATGATGGTAAGGTTTCGCTTGCTGCAGGTAGTTATTATGAAATTTACGGTGGCTATAATGACGATGATCCTGGTCAGCGTGTTTACAAAAATCAAATTACCATTACCGATGCCACAATTGCTTTTTATGCATATGGCGGTTATTCCGAAAATGGTAATGCTGACGAAAACACTGTAAGCATTAGTGGCAGTACAGTTAACGGAGAGGTTTATGGCGGCAAAGGTTATGAAGAATGCAGTGGTAATACAGTTATCGTTAATAATAGTACTGTCAATGGAGAGATTAATGACAGTTATTCGGAAAATGGTATAGCCAAGGACAACAAAGTCAGCATTAGCGGTGGTAGTACAGTTAACTATGTTTATGGAGGCTATGCTGATAAAGGGAGTGTAAATAATACTGTAAATATTCAAGATAGCACTATTAACGGAGATGTTTATGGCGGACATTCTGTAGATGGAAATAGCGAAAGCAACACTGTAAATATTAGTGGTAGTGAAATTTTGGCAGATGTCTATGGTGGTTATACGGAAAACGACGGTGCTATAGCTGAGAAAATCCAAAATAATAAAGTTATTTTCAAAAATGGTGCAAAAATCAAGGGTGATGTTTACGGTGGTTATGATAAACTGAATAAAGCCAATATTACAAACAACACTCTGGAAGTAGTTGGAAAAGGCAACGAAGCAAGAACTATCCAAAACTTTGATAAGCTTAACTTCTTTATCACCAAAGATCTTATTGCCAACGATACTATGCTGAAAGTAACAGATACTGCTCTTATCAATAACGCAGAGATTAAGGCTGGCGTAGAGCTTGGTACTAAATTAAACGAAAATGATAAAATCAACCTGATTACTGCAGGCGCACTAAAGGCTGAAAATATCACAACAGGAACCTTGACTGATGGTTTGATTAATATTGACAAGGGAATTAAAGTTGCTATTGGACCTGATGGAAATAAGTTAGTCGGAGTTATCAATGGCACAACACCTCCGGGTGGCGGTGGCACAACACCTCCGGGTGGCGGCGGCACAACACCTCCGGGTGGCGGCGGCACGACACCTCCGGGTGGCGGCGGCACGACACCTCCGGGTGGCGGTGGCACAACTCCTCCGGGTGGCGGCGGCACAACTCCTGGTGCCGGCAGCCTTTATGCTGATGCTGACGCAAAATCTCCGGTTGAAACACAGTCCGCTGCGCTCACTATGCTGAATCTGGGACATGATTTGCTGACAACTGCAGGCTATGAAAACGCTGCATTGGCTGTTGACGGGGAGGAAGAAGGTTCTGTTAATCCGTTTATCACCATGAGCGCTAACAATCAAAAGCTTGATACCGGTTCTCACGTTGACCTCAAAGCATGGAACATGAATCTTGGCTTTGCAAAGAAAATCAACAACAATTCCGGTAAGCTGATAATTGCGCCTGTTATTGAATACGGTCGCGGCAGCTATGACTCCTACCTCGACAATGGTACGCACGGCGATGGCGATGCACACTTCTGGGGTGCAGGCCTGATGGCTAAGCAGCTCAATGATGATGGCCTCTATTATGAAGGCTCCCTGCGTGCAGGCAGAATGAGCACCGATTATCAATCTGCTGTTGCAGGCGGTATTAAATACGACAGCGATGCAACCTATTACGCAGCACATCTTGGCATGGGTAAGGTTGTTCAGCTGAACGATAAGGATACCATTGACTACTACGGCAAGCTGTTCTACACTCGTCAACAGGGTGATAAGGTTACTGTAGGCACCGGCGCAACCTATGATTTCGATGCTACAACCTCTCTGCGTACTCGTCTTGGTGCAAGATATACGCATCAACTGAGCGAGAAGAACGCTTTCTATGCAGGCTTGGCATGGCAGCATGAATTTGACGGTGAATCTAATGCGATTGTAGCAACAACCCTTGGCTCTGCTTCCGCACCTGCTCCTTCCATGAAGGGCGATACCGGTATTATGGAGCTTGGCTGGAGAGTTAACAACTCCGACAAATTCGAACTGGGCTTTGGCGTTAACGGCTCCATTGGTAAGCAAAAGGGTGTAGGCTTCAACCTGAGCCTCAACTTTAGCTTCTGATAAAGACTCCAGAATAAAAATATAGCATTAGTCCAGGGAATCTTTAAGTATAAGTAATGGACTAACGCAGATTTACAGAGAAAGCCATGTTTTACTGATGTTCGGTAAGACATGGCTTTTCAAATTTGAAAATTATTGGTTGGCATAGGTGGATTAAGATACCGGAATTGATGTTTTTGTACAAAGATCTGATAACAGAGCATTAGTATTATAGAGCGCTACCTTTCAGTCGCAAAACTTTTTAGCGTATTTTCTCCTTCTTGCGCACAAAAAACCGCATAACAAGATGCGGTTTAGGTTTGGTTTACATTTAAACAATAAAAAACGCTGATGCATAAGCATCAGCGTTAACTTCTGGTAGCGCTAAAGGGAATCGAACCCTTGATTTCGCCTTGAGAGGGCGACGTCTTAGCCGCTTGACCATAGCGCCATTTGGCTCCGGGACTAGGACTCGAACCCAGACCGAATGATCCAGAGTCACTTGTGCTACCATTACACCATCCCGGAGTAGCAGTTCTTTTTGAGCACGCTCATCAGAACAATAACGATTATAGCAGATAGATAGCAGTTGGTCAAGTGCTTTTTTGAAAAAAAGTAGAAATTTTTTCCAGAAAGTTTAGGAGGAACGGCAACGTTTGTTTGAAGTATAGATTGACGCATATGCTTTAGCATGATAAAATCAAGATAATACAACGATTAAATAACAGTGAATAAATATTCGTGACAGGGAGTGATAGCATGAAGCTTTTACATTTGTCGGATCTGCATTTAGGAAAAAAACTCAATGAATTTTCTCTTTATGAGGATCAAAAATATATTTTACAACGGATTGTACAGATGATTTGCGCCAAGCAGCCTGATTGCGTACTGCTTGCCGGAGATATTTACGATAAACCGGTACCGCCGGCAGAAGCTGTCGTTTTATTTGATGATTTTCTGAATCAGTTGGCGGAGCTTAAAGTGCCAGTGTGCATCATCAGCGGCAACCATGATTCGGCGGAGCGCCTGGCGTTCGGCGCGCAGCTGATGAGCGGCAGCGGCATTCATTTTGCGGGCAGCTACAACGGTGAGGAGCAGAAGCTTGTGCTGGAGGACGAATTCGGCAAGGTGAATATTTTCCTGCTGCCTTTTTTGAAGCCTGCTGTTGTAAAGCATTGGGCACCGGAGGAGGCGGCAGCGGAGATTACAGGCTACCATGATGCGGTGAAATATGCTGTGTCGCAGCTGCAGTTGGCACAGGACGAGCGCAATGTGCTTGTTGCGCATCAGTTTGTCACCGGTGCTGTTACCGCAGGCAGTGAGGCTGTTAATGTGGGCGGATTGGATAATATCGGTGCGGAGGTTTTTGCTGCTTTTGATTATGTGGCTTTGGGGCATATCCATAATCCTCAAAACGTCGGCGGTAATGAGCGTATCCGCTATTGCGGTACACCGCTGAAGTATTCCTTCAGCGAATGGCAGCAGCAAAAATCCGTGACGCTGGTGGAGCTTGCCGAAAAAGGCAATATGAAGGTTACGCAGCTGCCGCTGACACCGTTGCGCGAGGTGCGCTATTTAAAGGACAGCTTTGAAAATTTAATGGCAAGACCGAATTATGCCATGTTTCCGATGGATGAAAATGGCTTCCTGCAGGATTTTTATTATCTGACGCTTACGGATGAAAACGATGTAACTAATGCTATGCAACGCCTGCAGACTGTATATAAGAATTTGCTGCAGCTTGATTATGACAATAAGCGCACGCAGGCGAATGCAGAACTGGAAATAACGGAAGATTTGGTAGAGAAAACACCGTTAGAGCTTATTGATGATTTTTATCGTCTGCAGAACAATCAGAAACTGAGCGAGGAGCAGAAGCAGTATCTTACTAATTTGCTTTCGGAAATGGGAGGTGACGTATTATGAGACCGCTGAAGCTGGTTATGAGTGCGTTTGGTCCGTATGCAGGCCAAACCGTTATAGATTTTTCCAAGCTCGGAGAGGAGGGGTTGTACCTGATTACCGGCGATACAGGTGCCGGTAAAACTGTGATTTTTGACGCTGTTTCCTATGCCCTGTACGGGCAGACGAGCGGGGGTGTGCGTGATGCCAATATGCTGCGCAGCCAATATGCGGACACCGATACGCCGACGTTTGTGGAGCTGGAGTTTTCCTTCCGAGGCAAGTGCTACAGGGTAAAACGCAACCCGGAGTACCGCCGTCCGGCGAAGCGCGGCACCGGTATGACGAAGGAGAAGGCCGGCGCCGAGCTGTACTATCCCGATGACCGTGTTCCGGTAACGAGAATGTCGGAGGTAGATAAAAGCATCGTGGAGCTGTTGGGGCTTAATCACAAGCAGTTTACGCAGATTACGATGATTGCTCAGGGACAGTTCCGCAAATTTTTGGATACCAATACGGATGAGCGCAGTAAAATCTTCCGTGATTTATTTCATACATACTTCTTCCAGCAGCTGCAGGATAAGCTGAAGCAGGATGCTGCGGCCAAGCGTAATGAATTTGCCGAGCAGCAGCGCCGAAGCGAGCAGGCGTTAAGCGGCATCAGCTGCATTTATCCCGCATATACGGAGCAGCTGCAGAGCTTTGCTTTGCGTCACTATGAAGGCTGTGTTGAAGAAGTACTGGCCTTGATTGACACAATTATTGCTCTTGACGAAAAGGAACAGCAGCAGGTGGCGGCAGCGGCGGCTATTGTGACGAAAAATCTGACTGCGCTGCAGGACAGCCTGAGCGCTATTGATAAAAAGCAGCAGCTTGAAAAATATATGCAGACGACAGAAGTCAGAATAGCAGGCATGCAAAAGCAACTGGAGCAGGAAGCAGCTGCAGCAGTGCAAAGACAGGAGGCTCTGCAAAAGCTTGAGGCAGAGGTCCGTGAAGCGCAAAAGGGCGAGGTGGAGCTGGCACAGCTGCAAACAGAAAGGCAGCAGCTGGCTGCACGGCAAAGAGAGCTGCTGCAACTGCAGGATATGCAGCAGCGTTACCAAAGGCAGGAGGTTGCACTTCTGCAGAAGCGTCAGGAGTATAAGCAGGCCTGCGATAATTTCAATCATCTTAATGAGCTGAGCGACGCTTGCTTTGACAGATTTTTGGGCGCGCAGGCGGGACTTTTGGCACACGATAAGCTGAAACCCGGCAAGCCCTGCCCGGTTTGCGGTTCCTGCGAGCATCCGCAGCCTGTGCAGCTGGCGCAGGACGCACCTACCGAAAATGATGTTGAGCAGGCGCGCGCTAAAGCTGAGGCTGCTCAGAAGATAAGGGATGGTCTTATAGGTGAAGGCAAGGCTTTAAAGGAACATCTGGAGCTGGACAAAACCTTGCTGCTAGGCAAGGGCGTGGAGCTGCTTGGCTGTGATGATTTGAAGCTGATTGCCGAAAGAGCGCAGGCAGAACTAAAGGATGTTAATAATAAGATTACGACCCTGCGCCTGAAAATGGGCTTTTTGCAGGAAAAGGTGGAGCAATACCGTAAGCTGGCGAAAACTTTGGAGCAGCAGAAGGCTGCCGACAAGCAGGCGGAGGCTGCGGCACAAAACTTAAGGCAGCAGCTGGCAGGTGCCGAAGGACAGCTGCAGGAGCTGAAAAAGCAGCTCGCCGAGCAGAATGAGCTGCTGACGGATGTTGATGAACAGGAGCTGCAGCAGGAGCATGAAAAGCTGTTGGCGCAGCAGCGTGAGCTGGAGCTGCAGGATAAGCGATTGTATGCCGCCATCAAAAACAATCAGCGTATTAAGCAGGAGGTCAGCGGCTACGAAGCGCGCAGGGCAGCCTGCGAAGCGGAATACAGCTTGATCAACAGCCTTTCCGCAACACTGAACGGAACCTTGACAGGCAAGAAGCGTGTCAACCTGGAAACCTATGTGCAGATGCACTACTTCGATAAAATTCTGCAGCGCGCCAATGTAAGGCTGCTGCACATGAGCCGCGGCCAGTACGAGCTGTGCCGTGACAAAATGCAGGATGCGGACAGCAAGACGGGCAACAGCAAAACAGGCCTCGATTTGGAGGTCAAGGATTATTACAGCGGTAATCTGCGCAGCGTCAAAACCTTAAGCGGCGGCGAATCCTTCATGGCATCGCTGGCGTTGGCGCTGGGATTGGCGGATGAGGTGCAGTCCTGCGCAGGCGGCATTCAGCTGGATACGATGTTTGTCGACGAAGGCTTCGGCTCACTGGATGACAGCAGTCTGCAGCAGGCTATTGCTACGCTGCAGGGCCTCAGCGAAGGCCATCGCCTTGTAGGTATTATATCGCACGTACATGACTTGCAGGAAATGATCGACAAAAAAATTCTCGTCAAGAAAAAACGCGGCCTGCAGGGGACAGGCAGCGAAGTCGCACTGGTGGTAGATTAAGGTAAAAATATCTCTGCGGAAGCAGAAAATCACTTTACCATAGATTGTCAGTGTGATAAAATAATCTTTATACTTAAAAGACAAATTTATTGCTGACATGTTCGTAGCAGCAGTTAAAAAACAATTTATGGAGGGCTTGACGATGAAATTATTGGAAGAAAAAATTGTTAATGACGGTGTTATCAAAAGCGGTAATGTCCTGAAGGTTGACAGCTTTTTAAATCATCAGATTGATGTGCCGTTTGTTGCGGAGCTTGGTAAAGAATTAAAGCGCTTGTTTGCAGACAGGAATATTACTAAAATCCTGACTATTGAAGCCTCCGGTATCGGTATTGCCTGCGTTGCGGCAATGTATTTTGGCGTTCCGGTAGTGTTTGCCAAGAAATCCAGCGGCAGCAATATGGATAAGGATGTTTACTTCACTCAAATTTATTCCTATACCCATAGCAAAACAAATGACGTTGTTGTTTCCAAAAGATTCCTGTCCAAAACAGACCATGTGCTGATTATTGATGACTTTTTGGCTAACGGTTGTGCACTGGAAGGACTTATCGATATTGTACGTCAGTCCGGCGCTACTGTTGAAGGCGTTGGCGTTGCTGTAGAAAAAGGCTTCCAGGGCGGCGGCGACAAGCTGCGCAAAGCCGGCTACAACCTGCATTCCTTAGCTATTATTGATAAGATGGATGCAAAAACCAACACAGTAGTGTTCAGACATGAGGAAGCGTAATGAGCGAAAAACAATATAGTGATCCGATATACGACTTAGACGGAAAAATATCTGTAAGCAAAGCGATTCCCTTCGGCCTGCAGCATATTCTGGCGATGTTCGTAGCGAATATCGCTCCGATTCTGATTGTAGCCGGTGTGGTAAAAATGCCGGTAGAACAGAGCGGTGCGCTGGTGCAGTCGGCAATGCTGGTAGCAGGCATTGGTACGCTGATACAACTTTATCCAATATGGCGCGTGGGCAGCGGTTTGCCTATCGTTATGGGCATTAGTTTTACTTTCGTATCTATCGCCTGCGTTATCGGTGCTAAGTACGGTTACGGCGGCGTTATGGGTGCGGTACTGGTTGGCGGCTTGCTGGAAGGATTTTTAGGTCTGGGCGCAAAATATTGGCGCCGTCTGATTCCGCCGATTGTTGCTGCTACCGTTGTTACCTCCATCGGTTTCTCTTTGCTGTCGGTAGGTGCTAATTCCTTCGGCGGCGGCTTCGGTAACCCAAACTTCGGTGATGCTCCTTATATTATTGTAGGCACGATTACTTTGGTAAGCTGCATTGCCTACAATATTTTCGCCAAATCCTTTTACAAGCAGCTTTCCGTGCTTTTTGGTTTGATTGTCGGCTATGTAGTTGCTTATTTTATGGGTATGGTAAACATGAGCAAGCTCGCTGAGGTTAAGCTGATTGCTATTCCTCAGCTGATGCCTTTTACCATGGAATTCCATCCTGATGCAATTTTTGCATTCTTTTTGATATTCCTGGTTTCCGCTACCGAAACCATTGGTGATACCTCAGCAATGACCGCCATCGGTCTGCGCCGTGATGTTAAAGAAAAAGAAATTTCCGGTTCTATTGTCTGCGATGGTCTGGTAAGCAGCTTGTCCTCTGTTTTCGGTTGCCTGCCGATTACCTCCTTCAGCCAGAATGTTGGCCTGATTGCTATGACAAAGGTAGTAAACCGCTTTGCAATCATGACAGGCGCTGTTATTATGATTATGGCGGGCCTGTTCCCAGCGCTGGGCGTGCTGCTGGCATCCCTGCCGGAGGCTGTTTTGGGCGGTTGCACCTTGATGATGTTCGGTTCTATCGTAGTCAGCGGCGTGCAGATGATTGCCAACTGCGGCTACAATTCCCGTAATGTAACGATTGCTTCTCTGGCACTCAGCATCGGTATCGGCTTTACTCAGACACCGGCAATTTTTAAGATTTTCCCGGATCTGATTAAGAATGTTTTTGCAGAAAACTGTGTAGCCGTAGTTTTTATCGTGGCTATGGTGTTAAATATCATTCTGCCTAAAGAGGAAGAAGAATAGCGATACGTGTTTTAAAATAAAGAGGGGTTACGAATGAAGATTATTGATGCCCATATGCATTATTACAATGTTGATGGTTTTGTGCAGGTTGCAGCCAATGCAGGTTATGAAAATACAGCGGCCTGCTGGCAGAAAATATGCGAAGAAAACAATATCGTTTTTTCCGTAGCTATGGGCAACACTAATTATACGTCTTCGAAATACGGTGGTGTTACACCGCGCATGATTGACCTTGCAGCGCCTTTTGGCGAGGAGCATTACAATCAGCCGCAGAACATGGGTTACTGCATGGGTGTAAACAGCGAGGCTATAACCGAAGCAAATGCGGAAAAAACAGCGCAGGAATTTGAACGCTTCATTAAGGACCCACATTGTCTGGGCATTAAGCTCTATCCCGGTTATAATGCTGTCTATGTCAACGATAAAAGGCATTGGCCGCTGTTTGAACTGGCGCGTGCCTATAATGTGCCCGTAGCAATTCACACAGGCGATACTGCCTGGCCCAGCGGTTTATTGAAATACTCGCATCCGCTGACTGTTGATGAAGCGGCAGTGGCGTTTCCCGACGTTACCTTTGTTATAGCGCACTGTGGTTGCCCATGGTTCGCCGATGCGGCAGAGGTGGCCTGCAAGAACGCCAATGTATGTATTGACCTTTCCGGTCTGGTGGAGGGCAATCCTAAACCGCTGATGCTGCTCGAAAGACAGCGTGGCTTTTTGCGTCAGCTGCATACCTGGCTGAATTATCTTGGCAATTATGAAAAAATCATGTATGGCAGTGACTGGCCGCTTGTAAATATTTCCCTGTATATCTGGATGATCAGCCACGTTGTTCCCGAATGCTATCACGAGGATGTATTTTATAACAATGCAGTAAGGATTTACAGTAAAATCGGCAAGCTGCTGGAAAAGTGCGGAGGTTGAGATGGGACAGCCTGATATCAAAGAAATAGAGGCAGGACTTAAAGATTGGGACTTTGTGCGCAATCTGCCTGCTGCTATAGGTGATTATACCCTTGTGCCGGGCTCCGGCATCGACAGACAGATTTTGAATATTGCAGCCTATGTGCACGAAGCGTCGCACTGTCGTCTTGATTTGACTTATACAAAAGAAACCTTTGACTATGTGCCGGTAAAAACCGTTGGCTTGCACACGTTTCGTGATGTGCGTTTCTTTTGCCGTGACCGCGAGCACTTTGCCGACATGATGGGCAAGAGCCTGCCGGATATTCTGGCCAGCATGGACAAGAAAACCGTGCATAAGCTGCCGTATGAAGCGAAAGCGTTGCATTTTGAGCAGTGGGACTACTGGCGCTCGCTGCCTGCTCAGGTAGGCGATTATGAGCTGTATATTACGCCCGATAATCCCTTGCCTTATATCAATGGTTCCTTTATCTTTTTGGATTATACTGATTTTAAGCATGGCAATCAGATATACTTTTCCTATAATATTTTCCGTGATGAGCTGTTTGCGGAAATGCGCAAGAATCATCTGCCCTTGACCACAGACGCTTTTGACGTGCTGGGCAACGTGCCGGCAGAGGATAAGCTGCAGGCGTTGCAGGTGCATATGGAAGCAAATTTAATGGCTACATTGGAAAATTTAAAAAAAATATAAAAAGCTGTTGACAAAACAAGGTCAAGCCTGTATAATATAATTCGTAGTTGATTGGCCCGGTGGTTCAGTTGGTTAGAATGCCGCCCTGTCACGGCGGAGGTCGTGGGTTCGAGTCCCATCCGGGTCGCCA
>OKSC01000100.1_pt1 | contig 98512 bp, 73 predicted proteins | sample 1601161 | NCBI WGS metagenome assembly OKSC01 (sample SAMEA3541552, study PRJEB24748) | human gut metagenome | biome: human gut; feature: human-associated habitat; material: faeces | place: China | collected 2012 | reverse complement strand
ACGGCGGGCGGCCTAGTTTTTAGCGTCGATGTACGGGCGAGTGTGCCGACTACGGGCGTTCCATATTGGGGACGATGCTCCCCTCGGTCACCGCATGCACGGCAAGGCGCATGATGTTGTCGTAACCGGTCTTGCTCAGGATCTCGGATATGCGGCGCTTGATGGTGCCTTCGCTCATAAACAGTTCGGCCGCGATCTCGCGGCGGCTCTTGCCTTCGCAGGCGAGACGCAGGATTGAAAGCTCAACGTCGTCGAGGGCCGTCGTGCCCGAAAAGATGCTCTCGGGCGGCTTGGGAAACGTGCAGTAACCCGCCAGCGTGGAGCGCATCACGGCGAACAGCTCATCGATGCCGACGTTCTTGTACACAAAGCTATCGACGCCGGCCTCGCGCGCCTGGTCGACAAAGGTGATCTCGGGCATGCCGGTCATGATGATGACGCGACATTCGGGCAGCTCCTCTTTAATGCGTGCCGCCGCCACGATGCCGTTGGAGTCATGCTCGGTGCACACGTCCATCAGTACCATGTCTGGGCGCTCCTTAAGCACGACGTCGAGAGCCTCGGATGCATCGGCGATCGCGGCGACAACGGTCATATCGGGCTGATCGCCAACGGAGCGAGCCAAGCTCTCGCGCAGGATGGCCTGGTCTTCGACTATAAGGACGCGGATCATGAGCTTCTCCTTTGGACCGTGGCGTCGGGGCTCAGTGGGATGGACACCGCAAGCGTAAAGGGCGGGGCGGCGTGGACTTCCAGGCTGCCGCCCAGATCTTGTGCGACATGCCTCATACCTGGGATACCCGTTCCCTCGCGATACGATACGGGGGCAGGGGACCCATCGTTGGAAATCGTCATGCGCGCGACGGCATCGCCGTCCCGCCCCTCCTGCCACAGGCGCACATGGACCCGGTGGGCCTGCGCATGCTTGGTGGCATTGGTCGAGGCCTCGCGGATAATCTGCAAAAAGGCCGCGGCGACGCGCACGTCGTCGGGGAGCGATCCCTCAACATCAATCTGCACGCTCACCAAGCCAAAAGCGTGGACGATATCGCCCAGCTGCTCTGCCGGCTCGCTGGCGCCGCCACTGCGTAGGTCGGCGGTGATCGAGCGCAGCAACGGGTCAATTTGCTCGAGCGATTCGTCGTCCAGGCGCCCCTCTTCCAGATAGCGATGGAGAATGGACAGGCGCTGCCCAATCACGTCGTGCACGCGGGCACGCATACGCAGGTATGCCGCATTGTCGGCAACTTTTTTAACCTCTTCGATCTGCGCCTGGAGTTCCTGGCCCGCAAGCTCAAGCAGGTGGTTGGCTTGTGCCAGGCGGTCGTGGGCATGCGCATACTCCGTCACGTCCAGGCCGATAATGCGCTCAAAGAGGCGGCCCGAAACCATAACGTCGTCGTGCACAAATAGGCGAATCTCGGCGGGAGAAATCTCGATCACCGCACGAGCCTCACCAAAGCGGTCCAGATTAATCCACACACGGTTTCTACTGCTTTCAGGCATTTGCATGCTAAGTTTGCGCAGGTCGTTCCACGTGCTGCTCATGTCGCCCAGATCGGTGGGCATATGGAGCTCTACGAGGTTTTTGCGCATGCAGCGGTTCATGAGCAGCGGACGGCCCCTCGGGTCTAGATACAGGATGCCCACGGGAATCACGTTGATGGTCTCGATCGTCGAGAACATGGTGATATCCTCCTGGCGGTTACGGACGTCCATCAAGAGCGCCGCGATGGAGCGGAACAGGAAGAACGCCCCCTCCGTGATAAGGACAACGGTCCACGCCGAGCCCATGGCAAAAACCACCGGTGGTGTAACGGCGACAACAAGCAACAGTTCGGCCAGCATGACGAGGCGACGATAGTGCACCATAAGTACCACGCCATAGGCAAAGATTGCGGCATTGAGCCACAACGCTCCGCCCATTGCCCTGGCGCAAACGTCAAGCGGCGCCACCAGATACGAGCCAGACGACGCGAATAAGATGAGCGCCGAAACCACCAGGTGAAGCACAAGGCTCGCCTCGTAGGCGCAAATCACCTTACGGTTATAGGGCGAGCGGCGCGATGCGATGAGCGGGACGTGGATCGTCTGCAGGCACGCGGCCAGGGCAAAGACAACATCGAGCGCAACGATTTGGGGAAGAATGAGCGAAATCTGCATCGTCACTCACCCGCCCTCGGCATCAAGACAATCATGTGCAGCTGGCCGGGCTCGCCCTCAAGGCGGTATGCCACGTTGCGCCCTTGCAGAGCGCTTTCGAGCTCTTGCGCAGCGAGCGTCTGCGAAAGATCTTCATCATCGTTGGAAAAAAGCGTGGCGCGCAGCTCGACACTGCATCGGTCATGGTCGCCCAAGTGATACATAAGCGCCGGATGGTCGGTGGTGTAGGCAAAAAACGCAAAGTCATACACGCAGTCGTACAGGGCGCTTACCGTACTGGCGTGCAACGGGCGCCGTATGGCGATAATCGAGGCGCAATCGATATCGATGGTGCGCAGGTCGCTTGCGAGCTCGTTGGCAATGAGCTGAATGCGGTCGCGATCAAAACCGCTCTCCCCGTGCTGTGCCAACGTGAGCGACCCCTTGCGCTTGCAATAGGCGACGAGCATCTTGGCGCGCTGCAGCATGCGGTAGCGCTCGTGCGAAGACGCTTCGTCGGTCAACGGCGGCAGCGAGCTCAGCAGGTCGTACATCCCTTCGAGCGCGCGGGCAAGCGCTTGGTCCACATCTTGGACCAGCAAGGTCTCGGCCTCTTGATCTGCCAAATGCGTCTTAAGGTCGTAGTCGGCGGCGAGCAGCTCGTTTTGACGCTGCAGCTCCATGCGACGATGTGCCAGTTCACGGTTAAGCTCGTTGAGCTCCGACACGTCTTGGGCAAGCAGCGCCGATCCACCCAGCAGCGGAAAGGCACGGTACATCACATTGGGATCGGACGCCACGGCAAAGGCATGGGCGCGGCCGTGCTCCTGGGTCCGCAACTCCTCGCGCACGCCTACCGGCATTGGCTTTGACACCGGCGTGGCATAGACCTCCTGCAGGTCGCGCGTTAGGACTTTGAGGTCGAGCGGCAAGGTGTCGAAGATGCCGGCGATGTCGTGATACGACGGAATGACACCGCAATCGAGACAGATTTCCATCGCCACCACGCACAGGACGCAATAGACGAGCGAAAAGTTGAGCCTCCATGCCCAGGGCACGCGCAACGCATACGAGACGGCAAAGAATGCGCCACCCAGCAGTACGAGCGCCGCCGTGCCCGAGAAACGCTGGATGCGAAAGGACGAGGACCGACCAACCAGGATAAAAAAGGCCACGAAGTCGAAGACCGTCCACACGAGAACGACAAAATAACCCCAGCCGTACGTGTAATCGTTACTCCAGGTGTCGCTTGTACGGTCAAAGCGGAAGACCTGCTGATGAAAATCGTTGGTGAGCACAAATCCGATAAGCAGGATGGCCGCAATCCACAGCGCAGCGCAGTAGCGGCGACCCAGGCGGTGTTGCTCCAGGCCCGCAAGGCGCAGGCCGCAGAGCTGGTAGAGCAGCGGAATGAGCGTCATGGGCACGTAGTACAGGTACCACAGCACGGTGGCATAGAACGGCGTGAACGACTTGTACTTGAGAATGACTTCGATCATCCACAAGGCGCAGATGGTGGCGATGGCCACAAGGCGGCGACGCAACACATAGTCCAAACAGCGCAGATAGACCGATACGCCCCAGATCGAAAATACAATTGCGGCGACAAGCAGCGGGAGAGAGCTCGAATGGGCGAGCGCATCCACGACCTCTTCGGACACCTTGCTATAGGCGGGCACGGCGTTAGAAAGTTTGGGGTCGAAGGCGAACAGCGCCGGCAAGACCGCCAAAAGCATGAGGAACAGCGCGGTGATGGCGCCGGCGATAGCAAAGACGCGGTGGCGGTACACCTGATGTGTTATGCCAACAAGGAATCGCGGCATGGCGAAGAGCCTGCCACCCCTGGGATCCGCAACCGGCGCGGTCCGGGCGGCCGCGTGGCCGATATGTCGCTCGCGGGTACCCATAGTCCCTTTAGTGTACCGACAGATGGGTCGAAAAAGCGGGCCGCATGTCCCAAAATCCGCAGACGGCAAGGCGCCCGGAGAGCACATACTCGCCGGGCGCCTTGATTAGGAGACTATGAGGATGAGCCCGCGAAATTCACAGCGGTCAGGCCCGTCCCCTAAGGGCCTGAGGTGCTCAAGATTGGGAGCGACAAGCCCGACGAAGCGTACTTAGGTACGCGAGGAGGGTTGGAGCCCCAAGGTTGAGCGCCTCAGTGCCCTTAGGACAGGTCCTCACCGTTCGTTTCGATGACATGCTTGTACCAGTCGAAGCTCTTCTTTTTGGAACGCTTGAGGGTACCGTTGCCCGCATCGTCGCGATCCACATAGATAAAGCCGTAGCGCTTGGACATCTCGCCCGTGCCGGCAGACACCAGGTCGATCGGGCCCCAGGTGGTGTAGCCCAGCAGGTCAACGCCGTCCTCGGTCACCGCGTCGCGCATGGTCTGGATGTGCTGACGCAGGTAGTCGATACGGTAGTCGTCGTTGATGGAGCCATCCTCCTCGACAACATCCTTGGCGCCCAGACCGTTCTCGACCACAAACAGCGGCTTCTGATAACGGTCGTACAGGTCGTTAAGGGTGATGCGGAAGCCCAGCGGATCGATGGCCCAGCCCCACTGGCTCTCCTGCAGGTAGGGATTCTTGGCGCCGGCAAAGGCGTTGCCCTGGGTGCGCTCGACATCGGGGTTATCGGCACCGGCAGAGCAGCGGGTGCTGTAGTAGCTAAAGCTGATGAAGTCGACGGTGTTGGCGGCCAGAATCTCGCGGTCCTCGTCGGTCATGCCCACATCGATGCCTAGACGCTCGAGCTTCTTGACGGCATAGGCCGGGTAGTAGCCGCGGCTCTGGACGTCGACGAAGAAGTAGTTGTCTTGGTTATCGAGCTGCGCCTGGCGTACATCGCCCGGACGGCAGCTGTAGGGGTAGTAGCTACCTGCGGCGAGCATGCAGCCGATCTTGATCTCGGGGTCGATCTCGTGAGCAATCTTGGTTGCCCAAGCGCTGGCGACGAGCTCGTTGTGGGCGGCCAGGTACTCGACGGCCTCCTTGTTCTCGCCCTCCTCAAAGACCAGGCCGGCACCCATAAACGGCAGGTGCAAGATCATATTGATCTCGTTAAAGGTGAGCCAGTACTTCACCAGGCCCTTGTAGCGGGTAAAGATCGTGGTCGCGAGATTCTTGTAGAAGTCGATGAGCTTGCGGTTGCGCCAGCCGCCGTACTCCTTGATGAGGTGAATCGGGCAGTCAAAGTGCGTGATAGTCACGAGCGGCTCGATGCCGTGCGCCTGGCACTCGCGGAACACATCCTCGTAGAAGGCCAGGCCAGCCTCGTTGGGCTCGGTCTCGTCGCCGTTGGGGAAGATGCGGGTCCAAGCCAGGCTCATACGGAAGGTCTTAAAGCCCATCTCGGCAAAGAGAGCGATGTCCTCCTTGTAATGGTGGTAGAAATCGATGCCGGTCTGCGCGGGATAGTAATAGCCGTCCTCGAAGTCGAGCATCTTACGCTGGCCGGAGACCACCGCATAGCGCTCGGGGCCGTGCGGAGCCACGTCCACGTTGGCAAGGCCGCGGCCGTCCACGTTGTAGGCGCCCTCGCACTGGTTGGCAGCCGTCGCGCCGCCCCACAGGAAGTCATTACGGAAAGCCATGCATCAATCCTTTCGCACGCTGTTGTCATAGGCTCAGTATCCCTGCAAACAACGCGTCGCTCAACGGCAACGGCGCAGGCCGATACTTCTTTTCGCGTGCAGGCGCCCGGCAACCACCCCGTCTGACACTTTTTGATACCCACCTGCCCCAGCCACCGCAAAGGGGACAGTCACCTTTGTGATGGCTGGGGCCCGTTTGTCTCGATCTGTAACAGTTAGGCCGCCAAAACCGGGCCCGGTGTTACAGATTGAGATTGTTCGGGCGGCCCTCTACGGTTTGTCTCGATCTATAACAGGTAGAGGCGATTTAGCCCGCTAGGTGTTACAGATTGAGACAGAAGATTCTAGTCGCAGGCGATGTCGAGGTTCTTTCCGATGAGGCCCACGTAGCCGCCTTCGGCTGCCTTGGGGCTGTCAGCATGGCAGAGGACCCACTTGTCGGCCTTCCAGTAGCAGTAGCTGTCACCGGCGGCAGGCATGTCGGTTGCGGCCTCGGGGCGCGGACCGTTGGTACCGGCGGGCAGCGCCACCATCACCTGGAAGCCGCTTTCATCGACCATGCACGGCGTGTAGTGGAGCGTGGTGTTGAAGACCTCGACAACCTTGCCCGCCGGCACGCGGAACGCCTTGACCTGAGCGGTATCGAGCTTTCCGTCCTCGATCTCCCAGCGATGCGCCACGAGCAGGATAAAGTCGCGGGCGCCCAGGTTAAACTCACTCGCGCGGTGATACTCCAGACAGTTGAGTCGTGTGTTGTGGCCGTTGCACCAGCCGAGCTGGAAGGGGCGGCCGCCGTACATGAGCAGGCCGAGCGTGTCGGCGCCCTCAACCTGCTCGAGCTCGGGCGCGGAGGCCACGTATTTGCTGCCCTCGGGGATGGGCGTAGCCGCGAGTGCCTCGACGAGTGGAGCGGTCAGGCTGGACGGAACGTCATCCCACACGCGGCCATAGGACTTGAACTCGGGATCAGAGACAGAGTAGATATGCATGTTCACTCCTGTTCGTAAATGTGACTATACGAACATTCTAGAACAAACATGAGCGATTTTGAACGCTCGTCCTGACCACTCAACAAAAAGGCGCCCCCGCATAAGCGAAGGCGCCCAATCCATGCGTTTTAGGCGATAAAGCCCTTACGCCTGCTGATAATGCAGGTGCTTCTCGTCGATATCGGCCAGGTCGCGGTCGAGGTAGCGGCGTGCGAGCCAGTTTGCCATGGGGAGGTTCTGGTCCAGATAGTTACCGCACTCCTCGGGAGCGGCACCGGGGACATCGCCCTCAAAGCCGGCGACAAACTCGAACAGCTCACGCACGAGCGGTAAGATCTCCTCGCTCGTCACCTCGCCAAACACGACCAGGTAAAAGCCCGTGCGGCAGCCCATAGGGCCAAAGTAGACAATACGACTCGACCACTCGGCATGGTTGCGAAGGAACGTCGCGCCCAGGTGCTCGATGGTGTGGCACTCGGCCGTATTCATGACCGGTTCCGTGTTGGGCGTGGTCAAGCGCAGGTCAAAGGTGGTGACGGCGGCGCCGGTCGCCGGATCGCGGTCGACGCGGCTCACATAGACGCCGGGCTCAAGCAGCAGATGGTCAACGGAAAAGCTCGCGATGCGCTCCATGGCAGATCCTCTCGATAGTCAAATTGGGACGGGCTCTTTTAGCTGGTTCGAATGGTCGCACCAATCATACCAGTCAAAAAAGCCCCGTCCCAAATTGACTACCTGGGACGAGGACCAATGATTTTTTAATCTCCGTCCCAGAAAAACCATTCTAGGCTGTGTAGGCAATCGTTGATTTCACGGCGTGGCGCCAGCCGGCGATCTTTTTAGCGCGCTCGTCGGCGGGCATCGACGGCTCCACGATGCCGCGGGCGCCGTAGACGTCGACGACACCGCGCGTGTACATGCCCAGCGCAATGCCGCAGGCCCAGGCCGCGCCCAGGCCGCTCATCTCGTCATTGCTCGCGATGCGGATGGGCGAGCCAACCAAGTCGCTCTCAAACTGCATCAGGTACGCGTCGCGCGTGGGACCGCCGTCAACGCGAAGCTCGGCAAGTGCCGCGCCAGAATCCTCGACCATTGCGTCAATTACGTCAAAGATTTGATAGGCAATCGATTCGTCTGCAGCTTTTACGAACTCCGCGCGACCCGTGGTACGCGTCATGCCAAATACGCAGCCCTCGGCGTCACTCGCCCAGTGCGGCGCGCCCAAACCGGTAAACGCCGGCACAAAGTAGACGCGGCTCGCCGGATTGGCAGCGTAGCACAGGTCGGTAACTTCCTCGGGGTTATTGATGAGCTCCAGATCGTCGCGCAGCCACGTCTTGACAGCACCGGCGTAGCTCACGTTGCCCTCGAGCACGTACTCGGTCACGCCGTCCATACGCCATGCGAGCGAGCTCGAAAGCCCGTGCGAGCTGGCAACGAACTCGTCGCCGACGTTCATCATGACCGAGCTGCCGGTGCCATAGGTCGCCTTAGCCATACCGCGGCTGTGGCAGCCCTGCGCGAACAAGGCCGCGTGGCTGTCGCCCAGCACGCCGTGAATGGGCACGGGCGCTGGCAAAAAGCCGCCCAGATCCGTCGTGCCGAACAGGCCATCGGAATCGGTCACCTGTGGCAGACAGGCCACGTCGACGCCAAAGGCCTCGCACACTGGCTCGCTCCAGCAGCCACGGCGCAGGTCAAAGAGCTGCGTGCGGCTGGCGTTGGACCAGTCGCAGCGGAACTCTGCGCCGCCCGTGAGCGTCCAGACCACCCAGGCATCGATGGTGCCCAGGCACAGTTCGCCAGCCGCCGCGGCCTCGGCAGCAGCGGGAACGTTCGCGAGGATCCAAGCCATCTTACCCGCCGGGTAGTAGGGCGAGAGCACCAGGCCCGTCGTGTCACGCACCAGCTCGGCCACACCCTCGCGCGCGGCCAGCTTGTCGCACAGCTCGCGGGCGCGGGCGCACTGCCACACCACGGCGTCGCACAGCGGCTCGCCCGTCGTGCGGTTCCAGGCAACGGTGGTCTCGCGCTGGTTGGAGATGCCGATGCCGGCGACGTCGGCCGGATCGACCCCGGTCTCCTCCACCACGGCACGTGCCACGGCCAGCACATTGGTGGCAATCTCGGCCGGATCATGGCTCACCCAGCCGGCCTCGTTGACAATCTGGCGATGCGAACGGTCGGCACGATGAATCAAATGGCCGCCCTCGTCTACCAGCAGCGCCTTGGTGCCCTGCGTGGATTGATCGATTCCGATGATGTAGCGGCCCATGGCCACCCCTTTCAAAACGAATGTGACAAAGGGACGGTCCCTTTGTCACATTCCAATTACTCTACGGGCAGGAATTCGGCAACGGTCTTGGCGATTCCGACACCCGTCAGGCCGTAGTGTGCAAAGACCTCGGGGCTCGTGCCGGTGATGACCGGCGCGTCGGGCAGGGAGAGGCACTTGACCGGGCGCGGGCAATGCTCACCCACCACCTGCGCGACCATAGAGCCCAGACCGCCGAAGGGGCTGTGCTCCTCGACGGTCACGACGGCGCGCGTGGCACCGGCGGCCTCAATCACGGCCTCGGCGTCGAGCGGCTTGACGCAGTACATGTCGAGTACCGTTGCCGAGATGCCCTGCTCGGCCAGCAGGTCGGCAGCGTCCACGGCATGGCGGACCATCTCGCCGGTAGCGACGAGCGTTACATCGGTGCCGCGGCGTACCCAGGTGGCGCGATCCATCTGGAACGGGCACTCGTCCTCGGTGTACACGTCCTCGACCGGGTTGCGGCCCACGCGGATGTAGGCCGGTTTGTTATCGGCGACCAGGGCCCGCACGAGCTCGGCGGTCTGGAAGCGGTCGCTCGGCAGATACACGCGCATGTTGGGAATCGCGCTCATGGCGGCGATATCCTGCGCGGAGTGATGGCTCATGCCCAAAGCGCCGTAGGACACGCCGCCCGAGATGCCGATGAGCTTGACGTTGGTGTTGGAGTACGAAACGTCGACCTTGCACTGCTCATACGAGCGCGTGGTCACAAAGGACGCCGGCGAGGCGGCCCAGGCCTTCTTGCCGCACGAAGCCATACCGGCAGCGATGCTCACCAGGTCCTGCTCGGCAATGCCGACCTCGACGGACTGCTGGGGATACTGATCAAAGAACGGCGTGAGCGATGCGGAGCCGCGGGAGTCGGAGCACAGGACGACGATATCCTTATCGGTCTTCGCGGCCTCGAGCAGCGTGTCGCAGATAACCTTGCGATTGGCGATCTTGTTAGCCATTGATGGCCTCCTTATGGGCAGCGAAATCGGCGATGATCTGGGCATATTCCTCATCATTGGGCAGGTGATGATGCCAGGCGGCCTTGTCCTCCATAACAGGCGAGCCATAGCCCTTCACCGTGTTGAGGATGATGACCGTGGGCTTGCCGCAGGTCTCGGCCGCAAGCGTCAGCGCGGCGTCGATGGCCCGGACGTCGTTGCCCGGAATGGAGAGCACGTTCCATCCGAAGGCTGCCCAGCGCTCCTCCTGCGAGTCCTGCTTCATGACGTCCTCGGTGCTACCGCTGATCTGCAGGCGGTTGCGGTCCACGAGCGCGCACAGGTTATCGAGCTGGTAGTTGCCGCCGCTCATGGCGCCCTCCCAGACCGAGCCCTCGGCAAGCTCGCCGTCGCCCATGATGGTATAGACGCGATAGTCGCGGCCGTCCATCTTGCCGGCGAGCGCCATGCCCACGGCCACGGGCAGGCCGTGACCCAGCGAGCCCGAGTTCATCTCGATGCCCTTGAGCTTGTTGTTGGGGTGACCGATGTAGGGGCTGCCGAACTTGGAGAAGCGGGCCTTGACGTCATCGAGATCCAGATAGCCCTCGTGGCAGAGCACCGCATAGTAGGCCTCCATTGCGTGGCCCTTGGAGAGCACGAAGCGATCGCGGTTGGGATCGTCGACGGTCTCGGGCGAAATGTTGAGGTGGTTGGCATAGAGGGTCATGAGGGCGTCAATCACCGACATGTCGCCGCCGATGTGGCCGCCGGCGCCAGCCATGATGATATCGACGCAATCGCGGCGAAGGTCCCAACGCAGGGACTCAAGCTCTTCGATAGTTGCCATTTCTACTCTCCTCGCAGGTAGGCTTTGACGTCTTCTTCAATCGGGTCGTATAAGTCGGGGGCAATGCCGATGTACTTGCACGCCTCGTAGAGCACCGGCACCACGTTGGCGTGAATGGCGACGCAGTGGTGGATGTAGGGACCCTCGACGATCTTGGCCTCGAGGCGCTTGAGGTTGTCGACCTCGACCCACAGGTAGGTGCCCATGCCGGCCGGGCCGTCGATGCCGCGGGCGTTGCCCAGTAGCAGCGAGTACTCGCCGTTGTCACCGTCAAAGCGGGCAAGGGTGAGGTCGCCGTGCTTGGCCTCGGCCGTCAGCGCGCCGGGGTGATCGAAAGCCAGCGGGTAGGTGAGCTTGGGCTTGACGGCCGCGCAGCTGCAGGGCCAGGGGCCGCAATGCTGCAGCAGCTCGCCGTTCTCGTTATCGGGATGGCGCACGGTCCAGTCGGCGAACATGCCGCGGTGACGGCCCAGGTCGGCGGCCTCGACCATCAGCGCGGTGATGGCGCCGTGGATATCGGTCTCGCATACGATAGGAATGCCCATCTCGTTGAGGATGGCGTTGGCGGCGCAGGGCATAATGCCCAGCTCGTCCTGCAGAGCGTTCCAGCACTGAATGGCACCGGCGTTGCAGCCATACTTCTCGACCAAGCGCTTCATGGCGATGGCAAGACCGGCGACCGCAGGGACCTTGTCCTCGGGGATGCAGATCTCAAAGCTGTCGTTGATGTGGGCAAGCATGGCGGCCATGGCCTGCTCGTCGGCCTGGGCGTCGCGCACAGCCTGGACAAGTTCGGTCATGGGGATAGGCGAAAGCTGGATGTTGAACTTCTCGAGCAGCTCGCCCTCGTTGCACATGGTCGACCAGAAGTCGAATGGACGGGTGGCCATCTGCAGGATGCGGGTGTGCTTGAAGGTCTTGACCACGTTGCAAACGGCCAAAAAGTCCCAAACGCCGCGCTCGAACTCGGGGTCGGTCAGGCGGCAGTTGGTCATGTAGGTGAAGGGAACCTGGAAGCGGCGCAGGACCTTGCCGGTGGCGAACAGACCGCACTGGCTATCGCGCAGGCGCGTGCCGTCGGGCTCGGGGCGCTCGTCGCGCGGGCCCCACAGCAGCACGGGCAGGCCGAGCTCGCGGGCAAGGCGAGCGCAAACGTACTCGGTGCCAAAGTTGGCGTGGCACAGCATAATGCCATCGACGCCCTCGGCGCGGAATTTCTTGACGATAGGCTCAATGTGGCTGTCGTCGAACAGCAGGCCCTCGTCATTGATGTCGTCGATATCCACGATGTCGACGCCGATCTCGCGCAGGCGATCAGCCGTCAGGCCGCGATACTTGATTGCGTCCGGCGCGCTAAAGATGCTGCGGCGCGTGGGCACAAAGCCGAGCTTGATCTTGTCCATGTACGTCCTCCCCTAATCACATGTTCAGTAAACAGACGCATGTTTCGTTTTGTTCTGTTTACTAAATGTTTTACTCTTTTGTTTAATAGTCTAGCGCGAAAGTCCCGTAAACGGTAGAGAAATCAGCCTAAACGGTATGTAAACAAACTGAACATACAAGGGAAACAAAAAGAGGGCCCCGAAGGACCCTCTCTTAGTAGCGTTAGATATGGCTGCCTTAGCGAGCTTTGCCGCCCTGCGCCCCGGCGTTTTCTTCGCCTAGATCTCGCACACGCTCTGGCGCTCGACAAAGTAGGTCGACACGGCCGTCTTGCAGGTATAGCTCTTGGGGTTGCGGATGTTGCCCACCAGGCGACGCACCGCGATCTCGCCCACCTCGTGCTTGGGAACATGCACCGTGGTGAGCGGCGGGTTGGAGAAGGCGCCCAAAGACAGGTCGTCAAAGCCGATGATCGAGACATCCTCGGGCACGCGAATACCGTGCTCGTTGAACGCGCGCATGGCGCCCACGGCGAGCACGTCGTTCTCGGCAAAGAAAGCCGTCGGCAGATCGTCGCGCGAGACGTTGTCGAGCCACACGCCCATGTCGCGATAGGCACCCTCGAGCGTGGTGCCCAACGTGACACGCCATGCCGGATTGGCCTCGAGGCCCGCGTCCTCAAGCGCTTGGCGATAGCCGCGCTCGCGGTCCTTAAAGTTGCGGATCCGAAGGTCGCCCGCCAGATAGCCGATTTGCCTGTGGCCTTTCTCGATAAGGTAATCCACGGCACGCAGCACCGAATCGGTGTTGGCGATGACTACGGCATCGAAGTACTGGCGATCGCTCCAGCCGTCGAGCACAATCAGGTGGGCGGCAGCGTCGGCGAACAGGGCGTAGTCCTCCTCGCCCAGCTCGGTACCCATCAGCACGATGGCGGCCGACGGGTCGGCGATCAGGCCCTCGACCTGCGGGCGCACGGCGTCCAGGTCGCTAAAGTCGAGCGAGACAAAGCTCGTGCTCATGCCGTGGCGACGCGCCTGGCGCTCCACGCCCTCGATGACCGCGGGATGGAAGGTGCTCTCGTCCAGGATGGCGCCCGTCTTGCGCGCAAGCACAAACTGGATGCTCTCGAGCTGCGTCGACTGCTGATAGCCAAGCGACTGCGCGCACTCCAGGATGACCTTGGCGGTCTCCTCGCTCACGCTGCGCTTGCGGTTGAGCGCGTTGGACACGGTTGCGGGCGAAAAGCCGGTAATGCGGCTGATCTCGCGGACGCTTGCTTTAGCCATCGTTCCCCCTAGCATCGGTCGCGGCCGAGCATCGTGGCTTGACCGCCCCGTGGCTCGGCAACTAAACGACCGCAAATTCAATCTAAACAGAATAGTAAATGTTTAATAGCTAGTTTAGCCTGTTGTCAAGCGAAGTGGCACGACTATTCCCCCAACGGGCGCATTTGTCCATCTTAACGTTATTACGCAAGGTCTTCGCCATTGCTTGCTATTACGCGTCGGTACCATTCGAAGCTTTTCTTTTTACGTCTCTCAAACGAGCCCGCACCGCTATCGTCTCGATCGACATAGATAAACCCGTAGCGCTTACGCATCTGTCCTGTGGCGACCGAAACCAAATCGATCGGGCCCCAACAGGTATATCCCATGAGTTCCACCCCGTCGAGCTCGACGGTCTCCCTCATCGCCTCGATGTGGGCCCGCAGGTATTCAACTCGATAGTCGTCTTCTATTTCACCCGAATCTTCCGGCACATCAGGAGCACCCAAACCGTTTTCGACGATGAACAGCGGCTTTTGATAGCGATCCCAGATTTCATTCATGGTGACGCGCAGCCCTTTGGGGTCGATAAACCTCCCCCAAGGCTCCTGTTTTAGATACGGATTAGGCGCCGAGCGAAGAAGGTTCGAATCGAACTGACCTTCCGCATGCGCTTTTGCGACGCGCGTCGAGTAATACGAAAACGAGACGAAATCGACCAGGTTTGCAGCCAGTACTTCGCGGTCATCATCCCGATAGGGCACCTCAAAACCATGGCGGGCGTATTCCTTGAGAACATAGCTCGGGTACGCACCGCGCACCTGGACGTCGGTAAACATGTAATGGCTGCGATTCTCAGCCTGCGCAGCCAGCACATCGTCCGGATCACATGTAGCCGGATAGAAGACACCTGCGTTGAGCATGCAACCGATCTTCGCCCCAGGGCACAGTTCATGACACGCCCCGACCGCACGGGCGCTCGCAACCAATACATGGTGCACGGCCGTGTGAACCGTTGCATAGCGATTCTCCCCTTGCTCGAAGATGATCCCCGCCGCCATAAAGCACGCCTGCGTCATGATGTTGATCTCGTTAAAGGTCAGCCAATAATTGACCAATCCCCGATAGCGCTCGAACACGGTACGCGAATATCGCTCGAACAGGTCGACCAACCTGCGATCGCGCCATCCGCCATACGCATCGACGAGATGCATGGGGACATCATAGTGGTTGAGCGTCACCAAAGGCTCAATGTCATGCGCGCGACACGTCCTAAAAACATCCTCATAAAAGGCAAGGCCTTCTTCATTGGGCTCGGCTTCGTCTCCTTTGGGAAAAATGCGGCTCCAGGCGATTGATAAGCGCAGGCATTTAAAACCCATCTGGGCAAACAGTTCAATATCCTGCTTGTACCTATGGTAAAAATCAATGCCCTTGCGAGCGGGATAGAAGCTGTCGGGTGCCAACGCACGCGGATCAAGGTCTCCCCGCATGACGTCCATGCGTTGATCGCCAAACGGCAGCATGTCGGAATTGGCTAAACCGCGACCGCCTTCGTTCCATCCTCCCTCGCACTGGTTTGCAGCCAGAGCCCCGCCCCATAAAAAATCTTCTCTAAACATTATGGTGTCGTCCTTTCTATCAAATTCCCGGCCCACACTGTCGAACGCAACGGACTCGGCAAGTGCCGCGCAACAGCACAGTACCGTTGCGCGGCCAAGGGGTCGGACCGCGCAACGGCTGGGGAGCATATTTGTGTAGTAGCCTCTTATGCCTCGACGGATTCAACGGCCTCAGAATCGCCGCTCTTGGACTTCAACGGCATCTTCTCCTGTCCTTCAAATCCAAAAATCATCGCCAACGCAAACGTCACGGCACCGCCAGCAAGACACCCGATGGTGCCAGGGATGATATCCTGAGCAAACATGAGCACGTTCATCCATGGGAAACCAACGCCAGTGAAGATATAAACGTTGGCATGAAGAAGGCTTACCAGCAGACCACCGACAGCACCACCAATCATGTTCCAGGCAAGAGCCTTCTTGTCGCGAAACAGGATGCCGTAGATGATGGGCTCACTCACGCGACCGAAGGCATAGGTGATGAACAAGTTCCAGCCCGTGGCTCGACTCTCCTTGTCCTTAGCGCGCAGGCCATAGGCGAGCGCGATGGCAAGCGTGGTGTAGGCTACAACCGCGGTGCCGGGGTATAAGATGGCGTCGTAACCGTTCTGGAGCGCGGCGGGCAATATGGCGGTATAGATCGGCACGTGCATGCCGGTGGCGATGATCAGATTCCAGAATGCGCCGATAACCGCGGTCGCAGCGGGACCGGCAACAGAGGCGAGCCAAATGATGAAATCGGCCACAAGGCCCATGACAAATTGGACGGCAGGGCCGCAGAGGCACAGCGCGACCGGCAACATCACGAGCACCGTACCCACGGGTACGATCAGAATGCGCAACATATCAGGCGAGATCTTCTTAAAGAAGCGCTCAACATAGGACTGGGCCCAGGTGATCAAGATGACCGGAAGAACAGCCTGGGTGTAGTTGACGAGCTGCATGGGGATGCCGAAGACGCTGAAAGGCTTTCCGTCCTCAACAATAGCGAGCATGTCGGGATAAATCATCACAACAGCGATGAGCAGTGCCAGCACAGGACTCGTTTTGAACTTCTTAGCCGAGCTATAGGCGGCAAACACCGGGAAGTAGTAATACGCCGCATCGCCCACCAGGGAAAGGATCCGATACAGGTCGCTCGTTTCGGACATAAAACCGGCGCCTTCGGGCCCAAACAGAATAACGAGCATCTTGAAGATACCGGCGACACAAAAGATCGGAAGGATCGGGGTGATAGCGCCGCTCACGGCATCGAGCAGCTGATTGAAGAGGTGCTTGGGCGCCAAGCGCTCCTTCCAGCTAAGCTGAGGGCCATCGAGTTCCTCGTCAATCGATACCGTGACCTCGAATCCGCCCTGCTTACAAACCTCGTCGTAGACCTTGTCGACCGTGGGCCCGACCACCAGCTGCACCTGCCCTCCGGCGTGCACGACGCTGATGATAGACGAGATGTCCTCAAGCTTCTCATCATTCGAGAGGCTTTCATCCTTGAGGTTGAAGCGCAGGCGCGTCATGCAATGCGTAACCGAAGCCACGTTTTCCGCCCCGCCCACAGTGGAGAGAATCTGCTCTGCCACCTTTTTGTAATTTGCCATCATTGGCTCCTTTGCACAATCTTGGCTTACTGTTCGAATCGGCAAAGGTCATGCCCCGAATGGCTACGGGTTACAATCCTTTTTTGGAGATGATCCGGTTGAGATGGATCATCAGATAGAGTTCCTCCTCCTCGGAGAGCGTGGCGTCCCACGTTTCACGACAATAGGAACCGATATGCTTCACGCACTCTGCCAACTGCGGAAACTCCTCACGAAAGTTCTTGTACATCTGCATGTTGGCGCTGTTCAGCGACTCGCCGGCTTGAATGCGCTTGAACAGGTACCGCAGATGCGTGGCGAAGCGGGTGAAATCAAAGGAATCGCGGTCGACAATAATGCGGAAATCGCTTTCGAGAATCTCGATAACGTCCTCGAGCATATCGTCGAACTGCTTTGCGGGCTCGGCCGTGGCTTTGACGGCTTCAACAACCCGTGCGTTCACGAGATTCATCGCAATACTGGCAATCTCATCCTTGGGAAGCCGCTCTCCGAGCTCCTTCTCGAGTCGCATGACGATAAACTGGGCAGCCTTGTATTCCTTCGGATACGTCTCCCGCACTTCATAGGCAAGAGGCATCGCGATGCGGACCCCCTTTTGGGCTCGCGCAACGGCAAACGACAGGTGATCAGCCATGAACAGCGTCGCATTGGTCGAGAGGTCGTAGGGCAGTTCGTTGGCAACGATGTCCATAACTTTCGCCGCAAACATCACGATATCCGAGGGAAGATCCCTCATGACATCTTGTCCTTTAGGATCAATGTCGTAAAATGTATGCTCGATTTTAGAAAGAGGGAGCTCTCGAGGAAAATCTCCGCCGAAACCGACGCCCCTGCCCATGGCGATCACGTCGCGCCCCTGCCCGTCGCGGCAAAGAACGGCATTGTTGTTGAGCTTTTTAATCGCAAGCATTATTGAACCTCCTTTCGGAATTATCAAAAAGAAAAGGCATGACTGCAAATAGCCGAGCTATCGCGGTCATGCCTTACCAGTAACAATCCGTTGTATCGAGGCGCGGGCATGCCTCCCTAGAAGTAACAATCCGCGCAGCAAAGAATGATAGCCCATATCTTCGCGGGGAGCACCGTCCACAGCCGACCAACGGTAGCATATCGTCCGTGAACGGTTTTGGAAGCGTTGAAACGATTGGGAGGCCGTCTCAATCTTGCGGATCAGCCCAGAACGAGGGCCATACGTGTCTTGAACTCGGACAGGAAGCGCGGGACATCCACGGTCAGCGCCACAAGCGCACTCTTGTCCGGATCGGACAGGCGGTGCTCATCGCAAATGGTGCGACCGCGATACTCGCCCAGCAGATCAACACGCAGATTGCAGCCGAGTGCACCTACGAGCGTGGGGTCGATCGCCACGGCAACGGCCAACGGATCGTGCAGCGCACAACCACCCAGGTAGGGTGCGTTCATCTCGTACGAGCCAATGTAGTGCTCGACCATACTCGCAAATGCGCAGCCCGCCATGGTGCCCGAGCCCGTCCAACCGGCAATGTCGCGGCGCGTCAGCACCACGCGATGCGTCACGTCAAGACCAACCATGGTGAGTTTGCGGCCCGAGCGCAGCACGGCGTCAGCGGCCTCGGGGTCGCTCGCCATGTTGGCCTCGGCACCGGCGCTCACGTTGCCGGGCACGGTCAGGGCGCCACCCATCACCACCACGCGGCCGATAGACATCATCGCCGCCGCGTCGCGCTCAAGGGCGAGCGCCAGGTTGGAGAACGGACCGGTCGCCACATAGACCAAGTCGGGACCATAGGTACGCGCGGCATCAATCAGGTAATCGACCGCCGCATTGCCATCGGCCGACGTCGCGCCCACCGGCTCGTACGGCGAGGCGGGCACGCTTGCGCCGCCGATGCCGTTCTTGCCGTGGATAAGCGTGGTGGACGCCGGCGGCGTGTAGGGTTCGGTCGCCTTCACGGGACGATCGGCGCCCAGGTACACCGGCACCTCGGGACGACCCAACAAGTCGAGCACCGCCAGGCAGTTATGCGCCGACTGCTCGACGCGCACGTTGCCAAAGCACGTGGTAATACCGACGAGCTCCACTTCGGGGCTCGCGATGGCATAGGCGAGCGCCATCGCATCGTCCACGCCCATATCCAGATCAAGGATCAGCTTCTTGGTTGCCATTGTTCTACTCCGCTTCTCCGTCTCAATCGTTTAACCAAACCAATGTTCAACTTCGGCGCGCGTGGGAATCGACTGCTGCGCGCCCAAACGCGACACCGTCACCGCCGAGGCACGGGCACCTGCGGCCATGCACTCAAAGAGCGGCAAGCCCTCCAGGCGGGCCGCTGCAAGCGCGCCGATAAACGTATCACCCGCGGCCGTCGTGTCGACTACCGTGCTCGAAAGCGCCGGCATGCGCAGCGGCTCGCCATCATCGCCGAGCGTAACCGAACCGGCGCCGCCCAGCGTGATGACCGCGGCTGAGGCACCCTTGGCGAGCAGCGCCTCGAGAGCGGCCGCACAGCTTGCGTCGTCTGTAGGCAGGACACTCGTCAGCGCCTGGCACTCGGTCTCGTTGGGGCAGACCAGATCGACCGCCGGCCACACCTCTGCCGGCACATCGCAAGCCGGCGCCGGGTTAAAGACCGTATAGAACCCCAGCTCGTGCGCGCAAACAAGCGCCTCGGCCGTCGCCGCAAGGTCACATTCGCCCTGGGCGATAAAGACGCTTCCGGCAGCCGGGGCTATCTCGCCGGCGTCGACATCGAGCTCATCGGCCACCAGGCTTCGCAGCGCGTGGGCAACGTCCTCGCCCGCAAGCGCATGGTTGGCGCCCGGCGACAGCACGATGCGGTTGTCGCCCCCGCAGCGGATGATGGTCGCCGTACCGGTCTCCACGTCGTCGCGACGCGTCGCAAAGTCGCAGTCCACGCCGGCATCCCGAAGCCCCGTCACGAGCGCGTCGCCAAACGCATCACGCCCGACCGCACCGATCATGCACGTACGCGCACCCATGCGCGCAGCGGCCACAGCCTGGTTGGCGCCCTTGCCACCGGCGTTGGTGATAAACCCGCTGCCGCCAACGGTCTCGCCCGCACGCGGCATGCGCTCGCACGCCACCGAAAGGTCCATGTTCATGCTGCCGAACACCGCAACGATGCCGCTATCTGCCATGGAAACCTCCTCGTCCGCGGGCTCTGCACCCGCCGTTGGCCGTCAATCGTGCGCTCTCGCGCCTCTATAACTTTAGTTCACTTTGATGTGGACGCGCGCTTGAGCTTGCGCCGGCAGCAAGCATTCACAGGAGCAGGCGGTTACAATGAAGACGTGCTGATTATTCTCGTCATTGGATGATGTTTTATGGAACAATTCCCGCGATCGAGTTCGCGCAGCTCACGCCACGCGAGCGATCAACAAGCGCCGCACGAACGTTCGCGCGCTAACCGACAAGCCACCGAGCCGCGCCACGCCGCAGGCTCTCATCGTGCGCCCGCCAACAAGGGTGCCCACACCAACAGCGCCGCAAAAGAACAGGCGCCCACGCGCCCCAAATCTCGATATATCCCCGCCCTCGACGGCCTGCGCACGCTCGCCGTCGTCGCGGTAGTGCTCTATCACCTCAACCTCACATGGGCACAGGGCGGCCTGCTTGGCGTCACGATTTTCTTTGTGCTCTCGGGCTATCTGATCACGCGCCTGCTCATCAACGAAGTGTCAAAGACCGGCCGCATCGACCTCAAGAGCTTCTGGATTCGCCGCATCCGTCGCCTGTTCCCCGCCGTGGTAACCGTTGTGGTGGTGACCTGCGCGCTGTGCACCATCTTTAACCATGTGATGCTCACCAAGATGCGCCCCGACATCCTGCCGTCGCTGCTGTTTTTTAATAACTGGTGGCAGATTGCCCAAAACGTCTCGTACTTCAATGCTCTGGGCGACCCCTCGCCGCTCACGCACTTTTGGTCGCTCGCCATCGAGGAACAGTTCTACCTGATTTGGCCGCCATTGCTGTTTGCCATGGTATCCATGCATGTGAGCAAGCCCAACACGCGCCGCGTGGTTCTGGGCCTTGCCGCGGTATCTGCCCTCGCCATGATGGTGCTCTACAATCCCGCCGCCGACCCCAGCCGCGTGTACTACGGCACCGACACCCGCGTGTTCTCGCTGCTACTGGGTGCCTGGATGGCCTTTATCCCCGTTCGCGACCTGGCGCCGGTGCGTCTCGCTCATCGTTTGGGGCTCAATCGCCTGGCTGGCGCCGCCAAGCACGGCAAGAAAGCCGAGGACAAGCCTGACAAGAAGGCCGACGAATCAGCCGATACCGCCCTGGCACAGCCGAGCGCCCTCGTGCGCTTTTGGTCCTCGCCCGCATCCATCGATGTCTTGGGCGTCGTGGGTCTGGTTGGCCTTGCCGCCATGGTCGCACTCACCAACGGCTACACCGCGTTCCAGTATCGCGGCGGCACGCTGTTATGCTCCATCCTCACGCTCATGGTCATCGCAGCCTGCGTGCAGCCCCAGGGAATGGTTGCCCGCGCGCTGTCCGCCGAGCCGCTCGTGTGGGTTGGCAAGCGCTCGTACAGCATCTACCTGTGGCACTATCCACTGCTGCTGCTCATGAACCCGGTCGCCAACATCAGCGATACGCCCTGGTGGCAGTACATCTTGCAGGTACTTGTGGTGGTCGCCGTAGCCGAGTGCTCCTATCGCTTTATCGAGACGCCGTTTAGGAAGGGCGCCTTTGGACGCACCGTTTCCGAGCTCCGCGAAGGCACCACCACGCCCGCAAACTGGGTGCGCGCGCATATTCCCGTGTGCGCCGTTTGCGGCGTCGTGCTTGTCGTGGCGCTGGGTGGTCTGGTCTTTGTGCCCGACACATCCGCGCTGAGCGGCGAGGGCGCCGAAATCCTAAACAAGGAAGCCAAAAATGCAAAACCCCAGGACCAGCAGGCGGCCGATGACACCGACAAGGACAACGACGGCTTCCCCGACGGATCCTACGACCTGCTGATGATCGGCGACTCCGTGTCGCTGCGCGCCGTCGATTCCTTTGACGGCGTGTTCCCCCACAGTCACATCGATGCCGAAAAGGGCCGCCAGTTCGATGCGGGCCGCACAACATTTGAGGGTTATATCCAGCAGAACCTCGCCGGCAAGATCGTAGTCTTTGCGCTGGGCACCAACGGCCTGGTGACCGATGCCCAGATTGACGCCATCATGGCCGATGCCGGCAATCAGCGCACCGTCGTATTTGTAAACACGCGCAGCCCGCAGCCATGGGTCGGCGCCACCAATCAGGCCATCGCCAACGCCGCCACGCGCTATAAAAACGTGCGCGTTATCGACTGGTACGGATATAGTGCCAACCGCAACGATCTGTTCGACGGCGACGGCACGCACCTTTCGAACGCGGGCGTGGCCGAGTACCTTAAGCTCATCCACGATGCCGTCAAGAAGGACCTGCCCGTGCATCCCGAGGACCACGTTAACGATCCGCAGCCGACGGCCGTCAAGTCCGCCGCCGACGCACTCGTCAACGCGCTCGCCTACAAACCGCACAAGCTAGGCACCGACAAGTAACACACTGTCAAATCCGCTTGCACCCGGAGGGGGCGTCGGCCACAACCGACGCCCCCTCCGGCAGTTAGGGACGTTCCATATGTGCCGGCACTTAGGGACACTCCTGACGCGGTCGATGAATGCCCTTCCGCGGCCGAATTCTGAGTTCCTCGCCACCCCGAGTGTCGTCTGCAAGCCCCGCACCCGCAGCAAACACCCCAAGGTTGCTCTTTTCGAGCCGGCCCCAAAGGGGCCGTGGGCAAAAAATGCCAAATATGAGTACTGATACCATTTTAGTAACAGGCAAAATTGCCCAAAATGGCGTTCTTTCGGTCGCCATACCCCTTTGGACCGAACAGAATGATCGGTTTAAAACCTGGCTGTATCGATATTAATGAGCAGATACTTTAGTTATGTTCATTATCTTCTTTGTCTTAATTGCCACTGGATTAACAACAGTACTCATATTTGGCATTTTTTGCCCACACATATATAACCGACCCCCTACAACAGGCAAAAAACAGGCCGCAGCCCATGGCCACGGCCCGCTCGAAACCCAAAAGAGACGCTACGCGCTGTAGCCCATCGCCTGCAGAACAAACATGACGACCGTCAGCACCGTAATCACACCGATAGTCGCCCACGTGAGCACGTTCCACACGCGTCCGTTGCGGTTGGCACCCATAATGTGACGATCGGCGGCGATAACCACTTGGAACACCAAAACCACGGGCAGCAGCACGCCGTTGATGACCTGCGAGGTCATCATAATCTGGAACAGGTCAACACCGGGCATAAGCACCAGCACGGCAGAGATGCCAATGATGGCCGTAATGATGCCACGGTAGACCGGTGCCTCGTCCCAGCTGCGATCGGCACCGCGCTCCCAGCCAAATGCCTCGCAGATGGCGCTGGACGTAACGCCCGGCAGCACACAGGCGGCCAAGAAGCTCGCCGCGACCAGGCCCGAGGCAAACAGCACCGTGGACCACTGGCCCGCGATAGGCTCCAACGCGCGGGCGGCATCGGCAGCGTCGCTAATCTGAATGCCCGCGGGGAACAATACCGTACCGGTCGTGATGATAATGAAGCCCGCAATGATATCAGCAGCGATCGAGCCGCTCACGGTATCGATGCGCTGCAGCACGATATCGTCCTCGCCCGCATTCTTATCGACCACGTTGTTCTGCGCCAAGAAAATCATCCACGGCGCGATGGTGGTACCGATCGTTGCGACCACAAGCGACACGTAGCTGGGGTCGTTTTGGATGTTGGGCACAACCAGGTCAACTGCCACCTCGCCCCAGCTGGGACCAGCCATAAATGCAGCGACAATGTAGGTCACAAACACGCAGCTCACCAGGAGCAGAATCTTCTCGATGCGCTGGAAGCTGCCCGACATGGTAAGCATCCAAACCAGCAGTGCCACCAGCGGCACCGAGATGCTCGCCGGCACGCCAAAGAGGGCAAGGCCGCTCGCGATACCCGCAAACTCCGAGATAGTAACGGCTGTGTTGGCGATCAGCAGCGCCGCCATGGCCAACACGCTCCTACGCACGCCAAAGCGCTCGCGGATGAGCGAGGCCAGGCCCTTGCCCGTCACGCAGCCGCAACGCGCCGCGGTCTCTTGCGTCACGATGAGCAGCACGGTCATGACGGGAAGCATCCACAGCATCTTGTAGCCATAGCTGGCACCAGCGCTGGAATACGTGGCGATGCCGCCGGCGTCATTGCCCGAAAGCGCCGCCAGAAGGCCAGGGCCCATGGCGCCAAAGATGGCCGCGATGGTCAGCTTTTGCTTGGTGCTCGCCTTTTGCTTCGTGTTTTGCACGCGACCACCTAACCCATGACTGACATGGTGAGCAGCACCGCGGCGATGCAGTACGCCACACACGAGATCATGACGGCAATGACGTTCATGGCGGTGCCCGACGTATTGAGGTCGTGCTCGTCACGCCAGAACAGCACCATCAGGTAAATCACGGCACTCATGTTGCCAATCAGGCAGACGATGGCCGCGATGTTAAAGCAGCCGGTAAAGAGTTGCTCCTCAAACATAGGCGCGTCGAGGAACGCGGCGGTGCGCACCAGCTGGGCACACAGGTAGGTCACGAGCGACAGAATCAAGCCCATGCCCGTACTCTGGAAGAAAAATCCCAGATACGGCTTGGGCTCATCGTCATGGCCGTCGTATTCCAAGAAGTAGTTCTTGACGAACGACACCATACGCGAGGCAGCCAGCAGCACGAGCGGCATGGCGCACATGGGGAACACCACCAGATGCGCAGAGCCAAGCGCCGTCCCCAGCACTGTTGCCATGATGCACGAGGCAATGCCCCATACTACAACCCAGTACTGGCGATGCACAAACCAGCTGAGCACATTCGTCGAATCGTCAGACGCGCTATCGCCCGAGCCGACGCCTGCGATCTGCAGGTCCTCCTGGTGCTCCTCGGCGATAACGTCCATGGCGTCGTCAAAGGTCACGATACCCAAGATGTGACGATTCTCGTCGCAAACGGGGATGGCGACCAAGTCGTACTTGGTCATCTCGTCCGTTACGTCTTCCTGGTCATCGTCGGGCGATACATAAACCAGGTCGCGATAGGCCAGCTGGCCCAGCGTGGCGTCGCGGTCGGCCACGATGAGCGTGCGCAGCGAAAGCACGCCGGTGAGCATGCCGCTCGGGTCCTCGGTATAGACGTAGTAGACGCTCTCGAAGTCCTCGTCGAGCTTGCGAATCGCCTCGATGGCGTCACCGACCGTCGCCGTAGCGGGCAGGGAGACAAACTCCGAGGTCATGATACGGCCGGCGGTGTTGTCCTCATAGCCCAGCAGGTTACGAATCGCCTTCTCCTCCTGAACGCCCATCAGGCGCAAAAGCTTCTCGGCCTTCTCGTAATCGAGCTCGTCGATCAGGTCGGCGGCGTCGTCCGGGTCCATCATGGCCAGCATCGACGATGCGTCCGTGTCGGACAGGCCCTCGAGCATCTCGGTCATAAGCTCGTCGTCATCGAACTCCGAGATGGCCTCGGCGGCCTGGGCGGTATCGAGTTGCGCGAACACCTGCGCACGCAGGCGCGGGTCGAGCTGTTCGATAATGTCGGCAATGTCGGCAGGGTGCAGCTCTCCAAGCGTCTTGTGCGACACCGAAAGCTGGATGTTTTTAGTCGAACGATCGAGCAGGTCCATGTAGGACCAGGCGATGATATCCTCGCCGAGCGGTTTGCCCAGGTGCTTCATAAAGCCCTCGACGACATGCTCGAGTGTGGGGCTGATCGCGCGCAGCAGACCGCGGGCGCCAACTTCGGCACCCAGCAGGCGCAGCTGATTTTCGCCCGACATGGAAAACTTGATGTCGTTTACGCGCACGACCTTCATGCCCTGCGTGTCGACAATCTGTTTGTTGAGCACGTCGCGCGCGAGCAAGAGTTCGGTCGGCTGCAGGTACGAAAAACGGATTTCGGTGGCCGGCGACTTAAGGTGCACACCAGTCTCGTCGATACGGTCGACCCATTTGCGCCAGCTGATCATAAACGGCGTCTTACCGGGTCCGCGGAACGCGAGCGATGTCACGTGCGGAAAAACTTCGCCGGTAGCAATGCCAAAATCGTTCACAACGCCGAGCTTTTCGCCATCGACGTCCAAGACCGGCAGTTTGAGCATCTCACTCAGATAATTCACTGGTGCTCCCCATCATTATTCCTTCGGACTGCGGCCATACCGGCACGCCATCCGTGGACTTTTAGATATGTATACGCATGCGCGGGCGGCACGCCGCTCGGCGCTCACACCCCGTGCATGCGCAAGAAGCACCTGCAAGGGGTCATCGACTGTATGGTCGAGGTTTGGATTTCACCTGCAACCTTTCTCTTGACCCTTGTTATCCGCAGTAACTATAGCATCAGCATCGCGCTGTGGCGCCATATTTATGCTCCAAACATCACAGGCATACCAAACGCTGACGCATCCGTGACATAGTCATTGGGAACGTTCTTAAATGACTAGTCTGTGGTGTCGTCATCTTCGACGAGCTGGGGGAACACGGCGTTTTTGGGCATGGCGACCTTCGTCAGCGAGGTGAGCTTTTTGCTCAGCGATGCGTCCGTCTTAACCAGATCGCTCAACGTCACGATTTTGTAGCCGTCGGCAATAAGCCCATCGATAATCTGCGGCAACGCCTCGAGCGTCTGCTCGGCGCACTTATCGTTATCGGTCAGCAGCACAATGTTGCCTGGCGTCACCGAATCGAGCACCGTCGAGACTTGCTCGTCGGCACCGTTGAGCAGCCAGTCGCCCGAATCGATATTCCACGAGACCACGGCAGACACCAGGTCCATCGCATCAATCCAGTTTTGCTCGTCAAAGGCTGCGTAGGGAGCACGCAGAAGCATCGTCGACGTTCCGGTCGCGGACTTGATCGCCTCGGTGCCCTTCGAAACCTGCTCGCGCACCGCATCGCGGTCCTGGCCCTTGAGCGATTCGTCACGGTAACTGTTGGAGCCGACCTCGCAGCCGGCATCGACAATCGCCTTGGCCGTGGCGGGCGAGGCCTCGGCCGCATCGCCCGACAGGAAGAACGTCGCGGTGACGCCCTTTTCCTTGAGCACCTGCAAGATCTGCTTGGTCGCGCCGCTCGGGCCCTCATCAAACGTCAGCGCCACGTACTTTTCGTTGCCCTTGGGCGCCACGCTCGCGCACTCGACCACGCAATCGGTGGCGGGCACGACCTCGCCACGGTCCTGCGTCTTGCCAGATTGCTCGCCGATCCACACCTCAGAGCGACCCTGGATACCCCACGTCTTAACGTATTCGATGGCACCCGTGCCCTCGACCTTGAGCTTGGGCTCGATAACCGTCGCCTGGACCTCGTGCTTCTCATACGTGTCGCGGCCGTCCTTGACCGTCACCTTCTCGCCGCCCGTAAGCTCGCGGCTTTTCCACTTGCCCTGTTTTATGCGCTTGCCGTCCACCTTTACCGACAGCTTTTCGCCGCCATGGCGGGTCAGCACGCTGTCGTCAACAGCCAGCAGGTCCCCGGCATCGTAGGTATCGGCCAGCTCCTGGTCGTCGATGAGATTTTGCAGCGTAGAGCCGACGCGCACCGCAGTCTCCTGGCCATTGAGGACGACATCCACGCTGCGGTTGACGTAGCCCACGACGGCAGCGATAAACAACACGAGCGCACAACCCACGGCAATAAGCGCATAGGGCAGGCGAGACGAACGACGGGGCGTGCGGCTGTTGCCGATGCGAGCGCTGCGGTCGCTAAAGCCGCGGCTATGGTTAAGATACATCGCGCCGGGCTTACGGTGACGCTTGCGCTGACCGCTGGGCAGCTGCCCCAGGTCGCGGCGCGCCGTCGGACGCGCACCCGAGCGCCTGTTTAAGTTAGATCCGTTTTGACGCATGTGCCCTCCCCCATAAACGCAGCAAGCCGGAGCAACAGGTCTCCGGCTTGTCTCCCGTCATTTGGTACGTCGCTATTTGCTAGCTTTCGACGAGCCCCCGCTCGCCTTTTGATATTCGTCCTTAAAGGCCTTGAACATACCGCGCGTCTTGCCGAGCTGCTTGCCCAGCGCGCGGCTGCCCTTGTCCACGGCGACCGAACCCTTGTCATCGAGCACCTTGGCGCCCTTCTTGACCTTATCGCCCACCGCGACGCTTGCCTCGGCAGCCTTTGCGGCGGCGCCGCCCGAATACCCGAGCGACTTGACCTCGTCCGAAACGATCATCGCGCCGTCCGCATAGCCGCGCAGCATCGTCGGCGGCATCTGCGTGTCGCCCACCAGCACACTCGAGGCAGTGCCGGCGGTCACGTAGAACGTCTGCACGACGCCCGAACGCGGCTTGAACTCCACATCCGAGCAATAGCCGACGACATCGCCCGACTCCGTGCGCACGTCCATGCCAACCCAGATAATGCAATCGTCCAGGTTGATGTCGAGGCGCTTGGCCGCAGCGGTATCGTAGGTGCCCTTGACGTCATCAACCGCGATGGCGCCCTCGTAGACGCCAATGGCATCGAGCGCCACAAATCGGTCGGGGCGCTCGATCATACCCGCGATATCGGACTGGCGAACCATAAAGCCCACCACGCGCGTACCGCCCGGGGTAAAGACCGGAAAGTGAATCTTGCCGAGCTTTTTAGGGCTGCGCGGCGTGCCGTCTTTTTTGGTGCGCTTGTCCTCGGTAGGTTTGCGATAGATCTTGGCGCCGACAAAATCCCCGGCGCGCATTATGCCTCGGTCGAAGGCTCCGCGGCCTCGGTGTCGGCCTCGACGGCGTTTTCGACCACGACATCGGCGGCGGGCGTCACGTTGCCGCCCGAGATGGCGTCGTTGAGCTGCTCGCGCAGCTGGTCCATGCGCTCGCGGGCAAGGTCAACCTTGGCACGCAGGTCATCGGTCTTGGCGTCGACCATCGGGCCAAAATCGTTGACCGCGGCGCGGGCCTCCTCGGCACCGTGCTCGTAGGTGTCGCGCATGTTATCCCAGGCGTCGTTGGCGATATCGGCAGCCATGGCGCGGGTCTCGGCGCCCGAGCGCGGAGCCAGGGCGACGCCGATGATGGCGCCGGCGGCAGCACCGAAGAGCGCACCCGAGATAAAGTTGAAAGTCTTACCCATGTTCATTCCTCTCCTGCGGGCACCTCGGCGCCCACCGTTTGAATGCTGTCCATTATACCCGCAGCACAGCGCTTGCCGTCTTGCTCATCTGCGTACGGTAAAGGCGCAGGTACATGATGGTGATAAGCGAGTGAGCCTACTCCTGCGGCACGGCCGGCATGGCCACCGTGGCGGCCGGGTCTTCGCCGGCGCCGTCAACGAGCGGCAGCGCTCCCTCGTGCACGGGGGCAACCGGAGCCGTCGCCGCGCCACCGTAGACGGCAGCAGGGGCCTCGTGGCTTTCGGCGGTCGCTCCCTCGGTATCGATTGCCTCCTGCGGTTCGTCGTCAAAGCTCGGGACGCCCTGGGGCTCCGCGGGCTCGGGCTCGGAAGCCGCCTCAGCAGGCGCCTCGTCGACAGGATCGACGGCAGCCTCGACAGGCACATCGCCCTCGGTCGCGTCCCCGGCCTCGTCCTCGGCGTTCGCGGCGGCGACGGCCTCGTGCGGATCCTTGCCCTCGGCCTCGGCACGCATGCCCAGCACCAGGTTGCGCAGGCCCGCGACCGTACCGTCCACATCGGGAGCGGGCTGGTCGGCATGCAGATAGGCCCAATCCATCATAAAGATCGCCGAAGACAGCGCGCCGATGGCCAGCGCGTCGTCGGGACACGAAAGCTCGACCTCAAAGACACGCTCATCGTGCTCGCTCACACGAGTGCGGCCGCACGAAATGCTGCCGGCAAGCCCGGTCTCGTTCATGAGCTCGACCGTCACGTGCTCCAGCAGATGGCAAAGCTCGGTCTGGCCCATGCAGTCCTGGAACTCGCGACCGGAATCGCCCAGGCACAGATGCTTGGCAATCGCGGGCACCAGGTAGTACACGCGCGCCGTGGCTTCGATGTCCTCCGAGGTCATGAGCGGCATGCCGGGGTTCACCAGCACATGCGCGCAGATCTTGTCCTCGCTGACGGTGACCTTAAGGATGTTGAACAGGCCTGCCATAACTCTCCCCTACTCTTCCTTGCCCTACTCGTCGCCGTCGTGCGGGTCCGCAGAGCCCGCACCCGACACCGTCGGCTTATCTGCCGAGGGCTCGGAATCCTTCTTATCGGTTTCGGCCGGAGCGATCACGCGAATGAGCGAGATGCGCTGGCCACGCATCGACTGCACCTTAAACTTGTACCCCGCGACCTCAAACACCTCTCCGATGTCGGGTACCGAGTCGCAAAGCTCCAAAATCCAGCCGGCGATGGTCTCATAATCATCGCTTTCCTCGAGCGGCCAACCAAGCTCAATCGCGTCATCGCACGAAAAACGCCCATCGACGAGCCACTCGCGGCGCGAAAGGCGCGTGAGGTACTTGTTGTCGGGGTCGAACTCGTCCTCGATCTCGCCCACGATCTCCTCGACGATGTCCTCGATGGTGATGATGCCGGCCGTGCCACCGTACTCGTCCACGACCACTACGATCTGGTCGTGCGAGGTCTGCATCTCGGACAGCAACGGCAGGATGTCCTTGGTGTCGGGCACAAAGGTGGCGTCGCGCAAAAAGTCGGCGATGGGCTGATCGCCCTTGCCGTCGAGCGAAGGCTGGATCAGGTCCTTGATGTGCGCGATGCCGGCGACGTTGTCGGGATCCTCGTGATAGACGGGGATGCGGCTAAAGCCGGTCTGGCGCATGGTGGACAGCACGTCGGCGACCGTCTCGTCGTCCTCGCACATGGTAGTGTCCACGCGCGGCACCATGACCTCGCGGGCAACGGTGTCGCCCAGGTCGAAGATCTCGTGGATCATGCGCTTTTCCTCGTCGAGCAGGTCGTCCTGCTCCGAGACCATGTACTTGATCTCCTCCTCCGAGACGTTCTGGCGGTCGTCGGCGCTCTTGATGCGCAGGATGCGAGCCAGGCCATCGGAGCAGGCGCCGGTCAGCCACACGAGCGGGTGGGCGATCTTTTGGAAAAACGACAGCGGGCCCACGACCTGCTTGGATACGCCCTCGGCGTTGGCCAGTCCAATGCGCTTGGGAACCAGCTCGCCGATCACGATAGACACGAAGGCGACCGCGACGGTGATGATGACCGGCGCCAGGCCACGCGCGATGGCGGAGAGCGGCGCGATGCCAAAGCTCGTGAGCCATGTGGCAAGCGGGTCGGACAGGCTCGTCGAGGCGACGGCAGACGAGGCAAAGCCCACGAGCGTGATGGCGACCTGGATGGTGGCGAGCAGCTGGTCGGAATCGGCGGCCAGCTTAATGGCGCGCTCGGCGCGCTTGTCGCCCTCCTCGGCCTCGTGCTCCAGCACGGCGCGCTTAGCCGTGGTGAGCGCCATCTCGGACATGGAGAAGTAGCCGTTGATGAGGGTCAAAACGAGGGTGGTGATAAGGGAGATGGTTATGTCCATCGGGAGTTTCTCGAACCTCCAAGATTCGGGACGTTAGGGTAAAACGTTGATGACAGATACAGCAATTGCACTGGCGCCCAAACGAGGACGCGGACGCGCAGGCATGGTCGCTAGATTACGAAGAGGATCACCGCCATGAACTGGAAGATGCTGCCGGCGAGCACCCACAGGTGAAACACGCTGTGCAGATAGCGCACGTTTTTGGCGATATAGAACGGCACGCCCGCGGTGTAGCACACGCCGCCGACGGCGAGCAGGGCAAGTGCCACGGGGTTGAGCAGCGACACGAGCTCGGGCAGCTTAAAGACGACGAGCCAGCCCATCAGCAGGTAGACCAGGCCGCTTACCCAGTGCGGTTGACGCTCACGCATAAAACACTCGAGGGCGATGCCGATGATGGCGATGGCCCACACGGCAAAGAACAGCACAGCGCCGCCGTCGTTTGCGAGCGTGATGAGGCAAAACGGCGTATAGCTGCCGGCTATGAGCAGGTAGATGCAGCTGTGGTCGATAATGCGGAACACGCGTTTAGCGCCCGCGGGCTGAATCGCATGGTAGAGCGTAGAGGCTAGGTATTCGAGGATAATGCTGACGCCATAGACAATTGCCGCGGCCATGTGGGCCGGGCCCCCGCCGCGCAGGGCGGCGAATACGATCAGGAGCACCAGGCCCGCGATACCCAGCAGGCAGCCGACACCATGGGTGACGGAGTTCATGATCTCCTCGCCCACCGTGTAGTGTGGAACGGCCGCGATCTTGGGTCGCGGCTTAGAACTGTCGCTCGAATCGGACATGCCGGTTACATCCTCCAACGTAAAGAGTTCTCAACACTATATCAAAGCGTCTAGGTACGTGCGAAATTTGCACCATACGTGACCCTTTGTTTACCCATTCTTTGCTTGTTGACGCATCAACGGCGAACGTCCATAATGCGCTTGCATTAAATGTTGATGTATTAACATCTTATAGGAGAATACCGCATGGCTCAAAACGCACGTTCCCATCGAAAGCTCAAGATAGCCGGCATCGTTGCGCTGGTGGTTGTCGTTGCGCTGCTCGGATTTGCCGGCAACTTTCTGTTTGACTTCGCGCTGAATCCCCGCGCGCCATACACCATGAAGATGATGCAGGATGGCAAGGACGCCGAAAAGGGCGAACAGATGGATGCCGAGGACACCGAGGCGCGGGCGTGGTTTAAGGACAACCGCGAGAGCAGCAGCCTCACCGCAGATGACGGAACCGAACTTGCCGCTTGGTATTTTGCCGCCTCGGAGAACACCCACGATTACGCCGTCTGCCTGCATGGATATACCAACGAGCCCATCGGCATGGCCCGATACGCCAAGCGCTTCCACGACCGCGGCATGAACGTGCTTGCGCCTGCCGCCCGCGCCCACGAGCGCTCCGGCGGCGACTATATCGGCATGGGCTGGCCCGAGCGCCTCGATATCGTCGCATGGATCGAGCAAATCGTTCAGGCTGACCCCGAGGCGCGCATCCTGGTCTTTGGCGAGTCGATGGGTGCAGCAACCGCTATGAACGTGGCGGGAGAATCTCTGCCCGCAAACGTGAAATGTATTATCGAGGACTGTGGTTATACGAGTGTTTGGGACGAGTTTTCTCTGCAGCTCAAGGACGTGTTCGGCCTGCCCAGCTTTCCCTTGCTCGATGTAGCAAACTTGGTGTGCAACGTGCGCGCGGGCTACGACTTTCATAAGGCGAGCAGTGCGGAGCAACTCAAACACGCGACGGTTCCCATGCTGTTTATCCACGGCGACCAGGACACCTTTGTGCCGTACGACATGCTCGACCAAAACTACGACGCGTGCGCCAGCAAAGTCAAGCAAAAGCTCACCATCCATGGCGCCACCCACGCCAAGAGCGCGCAAGTTGACCCCGAGCTCTACTGGAACACAGTCAACAACTTCCTCGACGAGTATTTTTAGGCAAAAAGCAACGTCTGGGGCTTTATCTGACCCCCTATTTTCGGAAGTATGCGGAAAAATCTGGAACTGCCGACCAGACCGCAGTTTTACCAACAATTTATCAGGGGTTTTGTTGCCAAAAAACGTCGTGTGCTCGGCGGTCTCGAAATTTGCCGCATACTTCCGGAAAGCCGCCCGTGAGCGCTGTGCCCACGGGCGGCTTTTGCTCAACTAACGCTACAAAGGCGCTTGTTTTGTCCAATAGATAGGCGCTATTTGACCTCGATGAGCTCGTACTCGCTCGTGCCCAGGCCGATCTTCTCGGCGTGTGCGATACAGGTGCGCCAGTCGGTGTCGGGATGCGTGATGCAGAAGGGGTCCCTGGCCTGCTCGCCCTCCAGGTGCTCGTGGTTGTGCTCCATCTTGGCCGCACTATCGGTGAGCTCGGTGTTGGGCAGCGGCTCGGATGCCATGACGGCATCGGCACAGGCCTGGTCGATGGCGACCGGGTCAAAGCTCGCGAACATGCCGATATCGTTAACGATAGGCGTGTCGTTTTCGGGATGGCAGTCGCAGTTGGGGCTGATGTCCATGGCGAGCGAAATGTGGAAGCTCGGGCGGCCGTCGACGACGGCCTTGGTGTACTCGGCGATCTTGCAGTTGAGCACGTCGGCCGCGGCGTCATAGCCGGGCTTGATGCAGTCCTGGTTGCATGCCGCAATGCAGCGTCCGCAGCCCACGCAGCGATCGTGGTCGATGGCGGCCACGTGCACCGTGCGAGTAGCGCCGCTGGCAAGCTCGCGCTCGCGGGTGTCGTCGAACGAGATAGCGTCGTGTGCGCAGATCTTTTCGCAGGCATGGCAGCCAACGCAGTGCTCGGTCGCGACGTTCGGCTTGCCGGCGGCATGCTGCTCCATCTTGCCGGCGCGGCTGCCGCCACCCATACCCAGGTTCTTCATGGCGCCGCCAAAGCCGGCCTGCTCATGACCCTTAAAGTGGGTGAGGCTGATCACGATATCGGCATCCATGAGCGCCTGACCGATCTTGGCCTCATGCACGTACTCGCCGCCCTCGACCGGGACGAGCGCCTCATCAGTACCCTTGAGGCCGTCGGCGATGATGATCTGGCAACCCGTGGCATACGGGGTAAAGCCGTTCTGGTAGGCAGTGTCGATGTGCTCGAGCGCGTTTTTGCGGCTACCGACGTAGAGTGTGTTGCAGTCGGTAAGGAAGGGCTTGCCGCCCAGCTCCTTCACGACATCCGCGACGGCGCGGGCGTAGTTGGGGCGCAAAAAGCTCAGGTTGCCCAGCTCGCCAAAGTGAATCTTGATGGCGACGAACTTGTTCTCAAAGTCGATCTGCTCAATTCCGGCGTGACGGATGAGGCGCTTGAGCTTGTCGAGCTGGCTCTCGCGAGCATGCGTGCGCAGGTTGGTGAAGTACACCTTAGCGGGTGCTGCGGGTGCAGTTGCGGTCATAGATATATCCCCTCGGTCTATATGGCGTTACAGACATAAGAGGATGGTACCCGCTGAAGTAGGGTCAAAGTCAAGCGCGAAACCTAGTCGTTGGGGACGTCCCTTTCCTGCCGGGCGGCGAAAGAATGTCCCCAGCGACTAGTCTTTTAGGAACGTCCCCGATGACTACTCTTGGACTTTGAGGGCTTCGGCCAGACTGACGCGCTTGATAGAACGCGTGTGTAGCAGCGCCACGACCAGGTAGGTCGCAAAGCCAATGCCCACGCACGCCGCCATGGACCAAGCGGGCACGTAGATCTCGATATTGCCGTTGTAGGCGAGGAGCATCGAGCGGAAGATGGCCGTGAGCGAGCCAATAATGACCGGCAGGCTTAGCACGAGCGACACCACCACGCACAGTGTGATCGGGCGGATGTACAGATGCGAGATCTCGCTATCGCGATAGCCAAAGACTTTCATGTAGCTGATCGAACGGGCGCTATGGTCGATCACAGCCTTGGTCAGCAGGTACATAAACAGCAGGAAGATAAACACCGCGAGCCCAACCATCATGCCGATCATTTTGCTCATCATGCCGATGAACTGGTCGCCCACGGCGCGCATGTCGTCGGGCGTGGTGTCGCCGGCAAAGTAACGCGCATCGAGGTCGAGCTTCTCGTCGCTCACATAGCCGTTAAAGTAGGCGGCATCGTTGTCGAACAGCTCGTTAAAGTCGTCGATACTCATATAGATATTCATGTCCGACTTGGAGCCCCAGGCACAATCCTTGCCCGCGTACTCAAGGGAATAATGCTCACCCTCGTACTTGTCGCCGAGTGTGACCTTCTGACCCTCGCTCCAGCCAAACTTGTCGAGCAGACCACCGCCAAAGACGACGCGCCCATCGCCGACGTTGAGGTCTTTCCAATAGCGCGAATCGGGCGAGATGCCGTAGATGGAAATCGTCTCCTCGCCATTTCCATCGCCGCGGTCGTATTGCAGCTGGTAAACGGCATATTTCTCGGCCTGCGCGATTGCGCCCGCGCCGTTGTCGGTCGTATTGACCGGGTGAATATCGTCGTTGTCAGTGTCAATCTTGGAGGCTTTGTCGATCAGGTCGATAGCCTCGTCGCGGTTGCAGCCGAGGGCATCGGCAAGATCGTCAAGGCGCGCGTAGAGCGCACCCTTCTTGTCCTGGACCTTGGCAAGCGCATCCTGCGCTGCGGTCAGGCTCTCGGCAGACGGAGATGCGGTCGCGGCATCGGCCGCCGCCCGCGCAGCATCGGCCGCGTCGTCAAGCTCGTCATCGGCATCCCGGGCGGCGGAAAACAGCGCGCCGTCAACCGACTGCAAGCGCTCGAGTGCCGACCACTGCTCGCGCTCCTCGGCAGTGCCCTCGAACTCCAGCGGCGCCTTGAGCGTGTACTGGTGCTCGGCGACCAGGCTCGTCTCGAGGTTGTCCGCGTAGTGCGTCATCGTGGGCAAAATCGCCAGGCCAAAGAGCAGCAGCAGCGAAGCAAACGCAATACCCACGAAGAGCGTGGCGAAGCTGCCCAGGTTGCGCAGGAAGATGCGCAGGCGAAAGCGCGAGACAAAACCCATGCGCTCCGGCAGCTGCAGGCCGCGCTTGGTACCCGATTTGCCGCTCGCCTCGTGACGAAGGAATTGCAACGGCGTCTTGCCCATTTTGCGAAGCAGGCCCACCAGCGTGATGAGGATGAGCGCAGCGGCGGGGACCACGGCGCACTTCACAAAGATCTCCCAGCTCCAGTACACCTGGAAGGGCGGCAGGCTGTACGAACCGTAATAGAGGCTGCGCATGGGCTCGGTAAAGAACACAATGCCAAGCGCAGTGCCCAAAAGCGCCGCGACCACGCCCACGATGGCGGGAAGTGCCAGGTAGTGCAGCACAATCTCGCGTCGACGATAGCCGCTGGCGAGCAGCGTGCCGATGATGGCGCTCTCCTCCTCGATGGTGGCGTCGGTAAGGACCACAAAGACAAACGCCATGATCACGATGATGATGTCGAGCAGAGTCATCCACATCATGGAGTCGCCGTCCACGTCGTCGCGCGCATAGCCAATGCCCTGGTTGGAATCGGCATCGATCAGATCGTCCACGCGCGCATCGGCATCGGCCAGCGCCTCGACCATATCCTGCTCCGCATCGATGCGATCCGCGGTGGGGAGGTCGCGATCGGCAAAGGTGAAGGAGTAGGTGTAGGCGGGTGCGCCGCCGGCATCCTCAAGCGCGGCAAAGCCGGCATCGGTGACCTCGGCCACGCCGTACGTGATGGTGTTCACCGTAAAGTCCGAATTGTTGAGGAACAGCGCCTGGCTATCGGGCTGGGTCATGATGCCGCAGATGGTGTAGGTGCGGCCCTCGAGCTCGACCTTATCGCCCACGACGAGGTCGTTGTTGGTGGCAAAAACGCGGTCGATTGCCACCTCGTCATCTGCCTTTGGCTGCTTGCCCTCGCTGTACGACGCAATGTCGACCTTGGTGCGGTGCGCATAGGTGCGCAGCGTGCGCTTGGTGCCGTCGTCGCCAGACACCTTTTTGATGATGGCGTCGATGGAGAAATTCTTGTAGAGCGTGACGCCGCCGACGTCACTGGCGGCATTCTCGGCGGCCTTGAGTTGATCGTCGGTAGCCTCGAAAGAGGTGGTCACGCGGCCGTCCTCAATCGTGTACGCATCGCGCATGTCGTCGATAAGACAACCGATGGAATGCGCCGCGAGCAAAAAGCCCGAGGTAAGGGCGATGCTTCCGCACATAAGCAAAAAGATGCCCAGGTACTTGCCGATATTGCGGCGCAGCTCGCGCGGGAGACGTTTTGCGAGAGGTGTCATGGTGCCGCCTACCAATCGAGCTCGGCGGCCGCGACGGGCGACTCGTTGAGCTCATCCTCGACGATGCGCCCGTCGCGCAGGCGCAGCACGCGATTGGCCATTCGCGCGATGGCGGCATTGTGGGTGACAATGATGATGGTGCAGCCGTACTCGTGATTGACATCCTCCATGAGTTGCAAGATCTCCTTGGACGTCTTGTAGTCAAGCGCGCCCGTGGGCTCGTCGCACAGCAGCAGGCCCGGGTTTTTGACGAGCGCACGGCCGATGGCGCAGCGCTGCTGTTGGCCGCCCGAGACCTGGCGCGGGAACTTGTTGCGGTGCTCGTAGAGGCCCAGTGAACGCAGCAGGTCGTCGATGTTGAGCGGGATTTTGGACAGGTGTGCCGTGACCTCGATGTTTTCCTTGATGGTGAGGTCGGGCACCAGGTTGTAGAACTGGAACACGAAGCCCAGCTCGCGTCGGCGATACTCGCCCAGGTCGCCGGCGTTGAGCGTAGTGAGGTCGCAGCCGTCCACCAGAATAGAGCCGCCGTCGGCATCCTCCAGGCCGCCGATCAGGTTGAGAAAGGTCGACTTGCCCGAGCCGGAGGGTCCCAGCATGACGCAGATCTCGCCGCGGTTGATAGACGTGTTGATGCCGTTGAGCACCGTCAGGCGTGCATCTCCATCGCCGTAGTGCTTTTTGAGATCCTTAACCTGGACGTAGGCTTTCTGCGTTGCCATGGTATCCCCCATTGTTAGCCTCGTGCTACTTTATGAGCATAATAGTAAACCTTGGCGAACTATTTTGGGGCGAGGCCGGGGATTTATTTCAGACTAGTCATTGGGGACGTTCTTAAATGACTAGGTGGCTAGGCGTGGGATTTGGTGCGTGCGAGGGCGAGGCCTGCGGCGGCGATGGCCACGGCGAAGAGTGCCGTGACGCCCAGGTCGCAGGCGATGTCGCCCAGCACGGTGGACGTTAAATCCGAGACGAGCGCCTTGCTGATCGCGTCGTTCACCCAAAACGTCGGCACAAAGTGCGCCACGGTCTGCACGGCCGAGCCCATGAGCGACAGCGGCATCCAGGCGCCGCCCAAAAACGTCATGAGCATGCCGAGTAAGTTGCCCACGCCGTTGAGCAGCTCCTCGCGCGCACCCAGGCTCGAAAGGGCAAAGCCAACGGCCAGCGGCGTGCACGCCAGGGCAAACGTCGCCGCCAGTGCCAGGCACACACGGCCCACGCCGACCTCGGCGACCGCGCCGGCAAAGCCCGCGACGCCCATCATGCTCGACACAAACCAGATGCAGACGGTGAGCACGGCGGCGGCGGCAAACACGGCAAGCGAACGTTGGCGCTCGGAGATTGGGCCGGCATCCATACGACGCACGCGCTCGGGCTCGTTCATGCCCGAGAACACCAGCCCCACCGACACGATGACCGACGAGATAATCGCGTACGCACCAAAGTTGAAATACGACTCGAACGTGGCGGCGGCCGTCGAGTCGACCTTGACCTGCTCGATCTCGACCTCGGCACGCTCGGTGGCCGCATGCTCGGCGGCCTTGGCAACGTCACCGTTAGAGGCGGCGGGCTCAAGTGCGGCCGCAGCGCCCGCGAGCGAGATCCAGCGCGAGGCCTCGGCAGACGAAAGTGCCGCCGCCATGGTGCCGGCACCGTAGGTCACATCGAGCTTGGGCAGGGACTCCCCCGCGCGGGCTGCTGCAACGAGGTCGTCCTCAAACCCCTCCGGGATAAAGAATACGCAGTCGGCACTACCCTTGGCGCTGTTGCTCTTGGAAAGCGCGTCCGCGAGATCGTACGTATCGTCATCGACGCCCGTGACCAGCTCAAAGCGCGAACCCAGATGCTTGGTAAGCGCACGCGAAAGGTCGCTGTCGTCGCGGTCGACCACGATCACGTTGGCATCATAGGGCTTGTACTCGGTGAGCTGCGACGAGTTCCAGCTCACCGATGCCGCGATAAACACACCCATCAGCGAAATGAACACCGTGTAGATAAGCAGGTAGAACGGGTGCGCGAGCGCCATGCGAAGTGCGGTCTTAAAGGTGCTCATAGCGGCTCCTCCCAAAGATCAGCGTGGCGGCGGCAACGAACAGCAGCGCCATAAGGACCAGTGCGCCGGCGCGAACGACAAAGGGGCCCAGGTCCTCAAAGAAATACAGGCGGTTGAACATGTCGCAGATGAGCTTGACGGGGTTGAGCCAGCACTCGGCCGGGCAGGCGCGGGCGACGTCGTCGGCAAGCGCCATCGCCGGCTCGCCGTAGAGGCCGGCGAACAGGGCGCACGTGGTAGCAAAGCCCGTAAGGATGCCCGACTTGGACGCCTTGCCGCCCTTAACGGGAAGCGTGCCCACAAAGAGCCCCAGGCCCGTGGCGGCAAGCGCGGAAGCGGCGCCTCCCACCAAACACAGCCCCTCGCGCCCGCCAAAGTCGACGCCCACGACCAGGCGCACGTAGCCGATCACGATCGTCATCGAGGCAAAGGAGACCAGCCACGAGCCGACAAAGATGCCGGCCAGCGACGCTGTCTTGGAAAGGCCACCCACGCAGCGACGCGCGCCGAGGCCCGACAGATTGGGTTGCAAATCGACGACGCTCAAGGCGGCAAACTCGGCAGACATCATCGCGACCAGGCCAAAAAGCGCGTAATAGTAGATGACCGTACCATCGGGCGTGGTGCGCGTCAGGCTAACGCGGCGGGTGCCGCCCTCGAGCGACAGGGCGCGCGCAACCGCCTCCGGGTCGGCGAGCGCCGCCGAGTTGTCCTGGGCAATCTGGGACATGAGCTCGGCATTTTGCGTATACGAGCTTGCCACCGTCTCCAGGATGCTGCGATCGGTGAGCACCGATGTGGCGCGAGAGCTGTCGTAGCTCGATAGCAGCGTGAGTTTGGGCGTGCCCGCGTCGTCGACCGTATAGACGCCCGCGACCTCACCGGCCTTAAGCGCACGGTTCGCATCGGCTGCGTCATCGCACTCGCGGATCTCGAGCAGCCGGTCGTCGCCTTCCTGGGCAAGCGACGTCGCCACGTCCTTAAAGGTCGAGGCGCCCCAGGCCTCATCCGCAACGACGGCCACCGGCACCGGGTCGACCGTGCCGTCGGAGCTGAGGTTCGCAAACATAAACATGAACATCGTGGAAAGCGCGACGGGAAAGACCGCGCCCCAGACCCACGTGCTCGGACGGCGCAGCAGCGTCTTGACCGCGGTGATGATGGTGTTGAACATGACTGCCCCCTAGTCGCGCAGCTCGCGGCCGGTAATCTCGAGGAACACGTCGTTGAGGGTCGGCGGCTCGCTCCACACGCGGCCGAGTGCCACGTCGGCGGCGCGCAGCGTGTCGAGGATGTCGACCAGGTTGTGCGGGCTCGCTTCGCAGGTGCAGACGAGCTCGCCGCCGGACAGCCCGACACTGAGCACGTGCTCGAGGGCGCGCAGGCGCTCAACCGTGGCGGTCTCGACGGCGCCGACCTCGACGGTCACGCGCTCGCCCATCTGAATCATGCGCTTGAGTTCGTCGTTGGTGCCCTGCGCCAGCACGCGGCCGCCGTCCATGATCATGATGCGGCTGCAAATCTGCTCGACTTCCTCCATGTAATGGCTGGTATACACCACCGTGGCGCCCTCGTCGCGCAGGCGGCAGATGCCCTCCAGGATGGCGTTGCGGCTCTGCGGGTCGACCGCCACCGTGGGCTCGTCAAAAAAGATGAGCTCGGGCTCGTGCGCGATACCGCAGGCGATGTTGAGGCGACGCGCCAGGCCGCCCGAGAGCTTGCCGGGGCGAAACTTGGTAAAGTCGCCCAGCCCGACAAAGTCGATCGCCTCGTCCACCAGCGCGCGGCGGCGCTTGCGGTCGTTGACGTAAAGGCTGCAGAAATAGTCGATGTTCTCGCGCACCGTAAGCTCGTCGAACACCGCCACCTGCTGCGGCACCACGCCGATGCGACGCTTGAGGTCGTAGCGGGCGGGCGTCATGGGCTCGCCGAACAGCTCGATGGTGCCTTTGTCGTAGGCAAGCAGCTGCAGAATGCAGTTGATGGACGTGGTCTTGCCCGAGCCGTTGGGGCCGAGCAGGCCAAAGATCTCGCCGGGGGCGATGCTCAGGTTAAAGTGGTCGAGCGCGATAAGATCGTCGTAGCGCTTGACGAGGTTTGCGACGTGGACGATATCTGCCATGAGGCGGCCCTTCTGTTGATTGCGGCCTGGTACGATTGCATCATCGCAGGAGCAGGCGGCGCGCACCAGTGAGCTTTGTCACGAGTGCGGAGCTTGGTCGCACGGCCTGCCGATGCCCCCGATTTGCCGCGCGGGAGGAATGTCACGGTTGCGCAGGCGGCCCCTCCCCCGCGCGCAGCATCGCGTACAATACCCGTATGAACAGGCTTTTCGACAAATCGATTGTGCTGGCGTGCTGCATTGCGGCCGCCATGGGTCTTGCTGTGGACGCTCGCCTGGTCGCGGCGTTTTGCCTTGGCGTTATTGCCGCTTCGCTGGCCGAAGTCGCACAGGGGGAACGCACGCGCCGTGCAAGCGAGGCCGCAAGTTACGCTTACATCATCGCGGCTGTCTTCGTGCCACCGTTTGTGCCGTTTGCGCCTCTCGCCCTCTATGACATCGCGCGGCACATGCGCCGTGAGCACGCCTGGGTCGCGCTGGGCATTGGCTCCGTCTTTGCTTTTGCGCTCATTGCGGACCTACGCGCCGACGCGCTCACCGCCCGAACGCTCCTGCTGACCGCCATCCTTTCGGTTGCCGCCACCTTGCTATCGCTACGCACCGCCCAGTTGGAGCGCGAGCAGCAGCGCATGCGCCGTACCCGCGACGAGCTGCAAGAACGAGCCCTCACGCTCGAAGCGCGCAACCGCGACCTCGCCGATCGTCAGGACTACGAAGTCGAGCTCGCGACGCTCGCCGAACGCGCCCGCATCGCGCGCGAGATCCACGACAATGTGGGCCACCAGCTCGCGCGCGCCTCGCTGCAAGCCGAAGCCCTGCGCGTGGTCCACGCCGACGAGCCCGGCGTCGCCGCCGATTTCGCCGACGTTAAACGCACGGTTGACGAGGCGCTCCAGCTTGTGCGCACCAGCGTCCACGCGCTCAACGACAACGCTGTCGACCTTTCCGTGCAGCTCGAACGCATTGTTGAAGGCGCGCGCTCGGACGGCGGCCCGCAGATTGAGCTTGAAGTTATGGCCGAGCATGCACCCGCAAACGTCGCCAACTGCTTTGCGGCGGTCCTGCGCGAGGCGCTCTCCAACACCATGCGCCACGCTTGCGCCCAGACCGTCACTGTACGATGCATGGAGCATCCGTCGTTTTACCAGCTCATCGTTACCGACGATGGCGCGGGCGAGGTCCAAGCAAGCAGCCGCGGCGCCGCGGAGGGCATGGGGCTCGCCTCCATGCGCGAGCGCATCGAGGCGCTTGGCGGCACCTTCACCGCCGGCCCGCGTGCCAGCGCCGGCGGCTGGCGCGTGTTTGCCACCGTTCCCAAACAACAAGGAGATGAGGGCCGATGAGGCTCATCGTTGTCGACGACGACCGCTTGGTGGTCGATTCGCTCAAGATTATCCTGGGCGCCCAGCCGCAGATCGAAGTGGTGGGCACCGGTGCCAACCGCAACGATGCGGTTTCGCTCTATGCCGAACACGCGCCCGATATCGCACTGCTCGACATTCAGATGCCGGGGCGTGACGGACTTTCGGCGGCGCGCGAGATCCTTGAGCGCGACCCTTCGGCGCGCGTGGTGTTTCTGACGACATTCTCGGATGACGAGTACATCGTGTCGGCGCTCAAACTGGGTGCCCGCGGCTACCTGATCAAGACCGATGTCGCCGCCATTCCTCCGGCATTGACGCAAGTCATGGACGGCAAACGCGTACTCGAGGGCAAGGCGATCGAGGACATCAATTTTGACGGAACGGGCGTTGAGGCGGGCACACTCCGCCGACCCGCGGCCTTCGCCAGCCTAACCGACCGCGAGTTCGAAGTCGCCGAGCTCATCGCCCGCGGCCTCGACAACAAGGAGATCGCCGCCACCGCCTATATGGGCGAAGGCACCGTGCGCAACCACATCAGCTCAATCCTGGCAAAGATGGACCTGCGCAACCGCACGCAGATCGCCATCGCCTACCTGCGAGGGTAGTTGCCCAACGGCCGACCACCCCGGCATAGCAAAATGTCTGCTACCGCTTTAATGCCATTTCAAAACTATGCCGGTTTACGGGGCTAAACCCAGGAACCCCGTCCATACTTGCTTTTTTCGAAAATTGACGGCTCATCTACCTGCGGTTTTATTCTTGCAACTATCGGCATGGTTGGGGGTTCGCGATTCGGCCCCGTAAACCGACATAGTTTTGGAACAGTGGGGTCACATACCGACGCCCCGCAAGCCGTACAGAGCCAAAAATGATCCGTTTTCCTCCGTCCCCAACGGATCAACTCAAAACTATGCCGGTTTACTACGATGAATCGCCCACCTTCGACCACGGTAAATTGCGCGCTTGCAAAACCGCAGGTAGAACGCTTGCGATATTTAGAAAAATGCAATCATGGTCGGGAATGTCGAATTCATCGTAGTAAACCGACATAGTTTTGTTCGGATAGTCCCGCACGGATACCATCCCAGGCCTCGCGGAACCAAAATGATCCGTTTTCTTCCGCCCGCGGAGGTCGGCTGACGGCGCCCGCCACGGAATCGGCCCATCTACTACGTTTGACCCGACATCCCCAACCATACCCCCGTTTTGAACAAAACCGCAGGCGTTCTACCTGCGGTTTTGTTTTCGCGTTTTTTGGCATGGTTGGGGGTAAGGGACTAAACGTAGTAGATGGGCCGGTTCCATGGCAAGCCCTTCTCGCCTACGCACAAAAGCGCCGCCACGGAGGAGGGAGATACCTCCGTGGCGGCTACATTTTTGGCTTTTCGCCAGCGGCCCGGGGCCTTTTGGCCCCGGGCGCTGTCAGCGCGCCTAGCGCTTACGGATACCCCAGACTAGGGCTCCGACGCCGGCCATGGCTATGACGAATGCCATGAGCAGTGCGGCAGCCTGCTGGTCGCCCGTGGTGGGCAGGAAACCCTTGACCGTCTTGACGATGTTCGTCACGGTCTTGGGCGTGCCGGGATCGGGCGTCGGCACGGGCGTCTCGGACTTCTTGTACGTGTTGTTGAACACGATACCCTCGACGCTCTTGTCGCCCTTGGTAAAGGCGACGTTCGCCTTGAGGTTGCCCTCGCCGTCGTCGACCACGTTAACGGTCGCGGTAAAGACGGACTTGTCGTAGGTCATACCGGCCTCGTCGCCCTTGACCTCGCTGATGGTGTAGACGTACGTACCGGGCTCGTCGTACTCGAACTTGTCGAAGTTGATCTTGCCGTCGGCATCGTTGGTGACGGTGGACTCGACGTCCTCGCCAACGAGCTTAAAGCTAAACTCGTCCTTCTTGAGTTCGCGTCCCTCGAGTACCTTGATGGCGCCGATGGAAACCTGCGTGGGCATGGCGTGATACTTGTTGGTAAAGCCAGCCGACTCGGTAGTTCCCTCGAGCTTGTGCGACGCGGTCAGCGTGCCGTCGCCGTTGTCGGAGACGGTGGTCACGACGGTGTAGGTCGTGCCGTCATAGGTGACACCCTTGTACAGGCCGAGCGCGTTGGGGCAAGCCTCGCGCAGCGTGTACGTGTGCGTACCGGGCGCCTCGTAGCGAATCGGGCTCAGCGTAACGTTACCGTTGGCGTCGTTGGTGCCACTAGCGACAGTCACGCCGTCCTCGAGCAGCTCAAACGTGAACTCGCCAGCTGCAAGGTCGCGTCCGGTCAGACGCTTAACCGTCTTGACCTGATCGGTCACGGAAGAATCGGTGGGTGCCACGCCGTACGTGTTGGTGAACGTGAAGGCGGCACCGTCGTCGCCGTTGCGCACGACGCTCAGATGTCCGGCGCCGTCATCGGTCACGGTGTAGGAAACCTTGCGCGCGGTGTTGGCGTCATTGGTCACGCCAGGGGCGCTACCGGATTCGGTCACCGTATAGGTAAAGGTGTGCGAGCGCGGAGCGGTGGGGGCTGCGGGCTCGGACTCGTCGCTGGACTCGTCGGCGTTGGCATCAGCGTCGGCGTCGGCCTCGGCTTCGTCAGCTTCGTCTGCCTCGACCTTATCGGTCACATCGGTCGTCACGCCCAGGGCGCGGTTGAGGTCCTCGAGCGTAAAGCGAATCTTGCCAAAGTCCACGTTGCCGGCCGTGTCGTTGGTCGCAGTCGTATGCTCGGGCATCGGGGCGCCCGCCTCATCGGCAGTCACGGTAAAGGTGAACTTGCCCGCGATGTCGGCCGGGGTCAGGCCCTTGTCTGCCTGGAGCTTCTTGGTGCCGGCGAGCGTGGCATAGACGGCCTCGGCGCCGTAGACGTTCTCGAACACGGGCTTGGCATCACCGTAGTCGGTCGTCGCCGTCAGGGTGCCGTCGCCGTTATCGATAACGATGACCTTAAAGCTAAAGCTCGACTTAGCGGCGGTAATGCCCATGCCGGCCAGCGAGTTCGTGTACTCAAAGGCTGTGTAGTTGATAGTCCACGCAAGCTTGCCGTCCGCGTCGGTGCGGATGGCGCGCCCGGTGCTTACCAGGTCGGCAAGCATATCGGTCGTGTAATGCAGAGCGCCAAAGCTCACCTGGCCGTTATAGTTGAACGTCGGCGTACCGCTGATGGCTTCCGTCTCGCCCGCGTAGGCGATGCCAAAGTAGAACTCGCCGTCGGCCAGTGGACGACCGGTCAGGGTCTTGGTGGCAACGACCTGAGCAACGGCACCACCAGGTGCATCGGTCGTGGCGCTATAGCTGTTGACGAACGGGACCACAGCGCTCTCGACCGCAGCGGCACCAGTCTTGTACTCGGTTACCGGCGTTCCCTTGTCGGGGTTGCCAGTAACGGTCGTGGTAGCAGTGAGCGTGCCGGCGCCATCGTCGGCGATAGCGATCGTCACGGTGCGCTCGGCGTCGTCATAGGTGTAACCGGGCTGGCCGTCGTTCTTCTCGGCAACGGTGTATGTAAAGGTCTTGCCCGCGTCAGCCTGCGTAAACTTGACCTCATGGCCAGCCAGGATGTCGATCAGACCAACCGTTGCCTCTGCCGTTGCAGGGGACTTGTACACGTTGGCGCCCTCGTGCAGGCCGAGCGCGATGGCAGAGGCCTCGTCGGCGGGCGTCACGGTAAAGGTGAACTGACCCTCGGTCATGGGACGTCCGGAGAGGGTCTTGCTGAGCTTAAGGCCGCCGGCCGCGGCGTAATCGAGCTCAGTGCGGTACGTGTTGGTAAAACGTCCGCTTTCCTTCTTGGTGACGTTGGCGGTCAGGACGCCCTCGCCGTTCTCGGTCACGGTCACTTCGGCGGTCGCGACATGTCCGTCATACGTCATGCCCGCCGCGTTGCCCGCGTTCTCGCGGATCTCATATTTGTAGGTTCCGGCAGCCGTGTAGCGGATCTTGCCGAAGTTGATGGCGGCGATGCCGTCCTTCGCGTCCTTCTTGTTCACGGTCACGGTTGCGGGGTCGGGCAGCGGGGTGCCCTCGGCGGCGGTAATGGTAAAGCTGAACTCGTCGGAGTCCGTCCAAGCGCGACCATCGACAGCCTTGCTCAGGCCAAAGTCGAGCTCTGCGTCGATCGGGGTCACACTGTAAGAGTTCTTGAACTCGGCGGGCTCGGTGCCCTTCAGGACATGCGTGGCACTGAGCGTACCGTCGCCCTTGTCGGTGATGGTGGTCTCGATGGTGTATTCGGCGGTGCTGTAGGTGATGCCCTTGCTGGTGGTTCCGCCGTTGACCTCGCGCAGCGTGTAGGTGTGCTTGCCGGCCTTGTCGTACTTCACGGCGCTCATCGTGATGTTGCCTTCGGCATTGTTGGTGCCGGTGGCGACGACCTTGGCGCCCTCGCCCTCGCCCTCGACGAGCTCGAAGGAGAACTCGCCGTCCTTGAGGTCGCGGCCGGTCAGGAACTTGGTCGCGGTGATCTGGTCGGTGACGCTGGAGCTCTCGGGGGTCACGTTGTAGGAGTTCTTGAACTCGGCAACCTTGACGTCCTTCAGAACATGCGTGGCACTGAGCGTACCGTCACCGTTGTCCGTGATGGTGGTCTCGATGGTGAACTTGGCATCGCTGTAGGTGATACCGCCAGCGTTGCCCTTGACCTCGCGCAGCGTATAGGTGTGCTTGCCGGCAGCAGTGTACTCGATGGGGCTCATCGTAATCTTGCCTTCGGCATTGTTAGTACCGGTGGCGACGACCTTGGCGTCCTCGCCCTCGACGAGCTCGAAGGAGAACTCGCCGGCAGTAAGCTCGCGTCCAGTCAGGACCTTAGTCGCCTTGACCTGGTCAGTGACGCTGGAGCTCTTAGGGGTCAGATTGTATGCGTTCTTGAACTCGATGCTCTTGGCGCCCTCGGCGCCCTTTATCTCGTGCGTAGCCACCAGCTGGCCCTTGCCGTTATCGCTGATAGTCGTCACGATGGTGTGGACCGTATCGTCGTAGGTGATGCCACCGGCGTTGCCCTTAACCTCGTGCAGCGTGTAGGTGTGCTGGCCGATCTCGGTGTACCTGATGGGGCTGAACGTCACCTTGCCGTCGGCGGCGTTCGCAACGGTCTCAATAAGCTCGGAGTCCTCGCCCTTAACCTCGCGCAACTCAAAGCTGAACTCGCCGGCCGTAAGGTCGCGCCCGGTCAGGGACTTGGTTACGTCAATCTTGTCGGTAACGCTGGACTCAACAGGATTCGTAGTGTAGGTGTTCCTGAACTCGGTCACGCCGGCTTCGCTCCAGGCTACATTCACATCAGCGCTCAGCTCGCCCTTCTTGTTGGGCGTCACCGTCACGGTAATCTCCGCGACGTTCTTGCTGTAGGCGATGCCGTCAACCGTGGTCCCGGCGTTCTTTTCGCTGACTTTGTAGACATACGTGCCGGGCTCGGCGTAGGTGATCTCACCGAAATCGATAGCCGTGTTGCCCTCGGTCGCAGTCGCGATCGCGGACGCGGGCATCGGGGCGTTATCCTCGGACGTCAGCCCAAACTCAAACGTGTCCTCATCCGTCCACTCGCGGCCCTCGAGCACCTTGGTTAGGCCAAAGCTGGCCTTGGTATCCACCGTTGTCGGCGTCATGTCGTACTTATAGCTGATCTTGCCGTTGTTGCCCAAGTGAACGTCAACCTCCGTGGCGTTCGACTTGGCAGACGTGTTGTTCCACTTGGGATTGAGCACGTCGGCCGCGGTGCCGGTGAGGTTACCGCCCACGCTCTCCTTGGTGGTGTGGAGCTCATCAATAAAGGCCAGACGTGCGGTTCCCTTGCTAAACGACAGGTTTCCACTCGCGTCGCGCACGACGGCGCCCTCAAAGTTCGCAGCGTCTTCACCGGCAAACTCAATAACAGCAGTACGGGATTCGGCCTTTCCGTCTGCGCCCAGCGCCTCAAACTCATCCTTGTAGTAATACTTGCTGCCGACAGGCAGCGAACCCGTTGCAGGCGTCGTGCAGTTCTTATCCGTGTAAATGGGGGTCTGCTTCTGGAAATAGTAATAGCGGTTGGTGTCGGCAGGCTCAAAGTTCGCGATCGTATCGCCCAGCGCGCCAGCGTTCCACTTGTTCGCGTAGAAGTTAACGGTCTTGGAACCGTTCTCCGCGGTGGTCGTATTGCTCTTGATGTAGTCCTCGAGCCCCTTTACGTTCTTGGGCGTAAAGAGGTTATCGAGCGCTTCTTTCTTAACGCTCGAGGTGTAGTTCACCTGGATGGGCTCAGTATTGTCGACCGTAAGAACGCCGTCGGTGATCTTAAAGTGGCGCAGCGGAATCAGCGACGCAGGAATCTTAGCCGTTACGATATCGCCGGTCTGAGGCTTGCCCTCTTCGGCATGCTGAACGGTGATGACCAGGTTCGCAGCGGCACCAGAAAATGTGTAGGTGTCGACGTTACCCTCGGGCTTCTTTGACGGTTTTTCAAACGTCTCGCCACCATACACGACGGACGTAAAGTTGTCGACCTGCATAAAGTCGCCCAGCTCATCGGTAAACGTGATGTAGCCGGACTTATGCTCGCCATAACCGCTGTGAACTTCTGTCGGGTAACCAGTTTGGATAATGCTTCCCGAGATCTCTTCGAAGATTTTCTCGAGCTCAGAGGCGCTGGTTGCCGACTTGTAGTAGTCGGAGTTTTCCGCACGCGTGCCATAGTCGATGACCCACTCGCCCCAGAAAGAGATGCTTGACGTGGCACCAGGATAGTTGCTCGACACAGCATGCATGAACTTGTTCACTTTGCTCGTGCCTTCAGCTGTGGGGTCGGCGCTGGGATTTGCTCCGTTAAAGATGCCAATAGTATAAATGTCGGCACCATTAGCTTTGAGGCTCTTGGCGCTAGCGATGGCGCTATCGGCAACACTTGCCTGGAATCCACTTGAACTCGTAGGTGAGCCATCGGTAAAGAACACAACAATCTTCTTGGCATCTGCACGACCAGAATTAATAGTAATGTTCTCGGCCAGCTCCAGACCATAGTCGGCTTGCGTGGAACCGGCAGGATTGATGTTGCCAACCGTGTCCTTGAGGCTATCCGCATCCTTGCCCTTGCAGGACGTCAGGTTCTTCATGGTCTGCGAGTAGTTGTAGGTGTACCGTCCATCACGATAAGTGTCGTTGCCGACCTTATCAGTCTTCTTCTTGCCCGCAAACTTTACGATGGCAACCCGATGCTGCTTGGACGCATCTGTAAAGCTTTGGTTTTGCGCGGCGATGGCGTCAATAAAGGTATTGGCGGCCGTCTTTAGCGCATCGATGCGCTTTGTGTTGTCGCCCGTGCCCATAGGGTCGTCCATCGAGCCAGAAGCATCCAGCACCATCACGATGTCGAGCGGCTTGCCGGAAATCGTCGTATCGGATGTCGAAGAGATGGCAGACAGCGTGGTCAGGAAATCCGAATCCCCGCTCTCGACTGCCTTGACCGTCTTGTCGGTCCAGATTCGGCCGACGTTTTGAGTTGTTACTTCCTTTCCGTTATAGCCGCCGGCCCAGAACTTCCAGTAGTTGCTGGTGTCGGGGTCGACGACCTTTCCGGTCATTGTCGGTCCGTCCATTCCGGTGCTGGACCTGGCGTTGGCCTCGGGCAGCATGGCAAATGCTGCAGCCGGCAACACAAGCACTACGGCAAGTATCACCGCCAAGAGACCCCTCGTGTACTTACTCATCGCGTCTCCCTTCTCGCGGTCTCAGACCTTGCAACAGCCTAAAGTTACGAAATGAGACACAATTTGGGCAGGTGACACATGCTCCAGATTCCGTTTTGGGCGTGAGACAAATGTCTCACCAAAGTTGAGACACGGCATTTTCGCAGGAAAACGGGTGCGACTCGGAACCATCAGGCAAAAATGATCCGCTTTCTTCCGTCCCCGGGGGATCAATTGGTGGTGCTCGCCTCAAAACTGGCCCATCTACTACGTTTGACCCGATACCCCTGACCATAACCGCGTTTAATGAAAAACCGCAGGCGTTCTACCTGCGGTTTTGTTTTTGCGATTTTCTGTATGGTCGGAGGTTCGCTATCCAGCCCCGTAAACCGGCATAGTTTTGTTCGTGGCGGCCCAACCGCGCGTTTAAGCGCGGGGCCGGTGGGGCATTTTTGCCCCGCCGGCCCCTATTCCAGCTCAATTCCAGCGTTACTCCGGCTTGGTTTCTACCGTGGGAGTCTTATCGACCGCAACTGGGGTGCGGGCGGTATCCATAGTCAGGCAGTGCTTGGGGCAGCTTTCGATGCACTCGCCGCACACCACGCAGGCATACGGGTCAATCGACCAGGTGCCGCCTTTGCGATCGACCGCAAGCGCGCCCGCCGGGCAACGACGCGCGCACATGCCGCAGCAAATGCACACGTCCATGTCATTGACGATATGCCCGCGCAGGCGCTCGGGCGCCGTCAGCTCCTCCTGCGGATAGCACACCGTGACCGGCGGCTTGACCATAGAGCCCAAGGCCGTCTTGGCAAATGTCAGCAAACTCATGCCGCGCCTACCTTTCCGTGCAGCTAATGCAGGGGTCGATGGTCAGGATAATCATGGGCACGTTGGCAAGGAGCACACCCTGCAGCGCATGTGTCAGACCCGCCAGGTTCTGCGACGTCGGCGTGCGCACGCGAAAACGGTCCAGGTTCTTGGTGCCGTTGCCGCGCACATAGTAGTACGCCTCGCCGCGCGGCTGCTCAATCACAACCTCGCCGCGCGCGCCGTCGGCCGGCGTGAGCTTGGTGCGCCCGCCGATACCGTCGTGCGGAATCTTGCCCACAAGCTCCTTGATGATGTCCATGGCCTGCGTGACCTCGGCGCAACGCACCTGGCAGCGGGCGTAGCAATCGCCATCGGTAGCAACGATGGGCTCAAACGCGGCCAGGTCCGCATAGGCACCGTCGCCAAACATGCGCACGTCGTAATCCACGCCCGAGGCGCGGCCGAACGGGCCGACCATCGAAAGCTCCAGCGCGTCCTTCTTGCTGATCACGCCCACGCCGTGCAGGCGCTCGCCGCAGCTATTGTCGTCCAAAAACGTATGCACCAGGGCCTCGTAGTCGGGACGCATGGCGTCGAGCGTCTGGACAATGCCCGCTAGCTCGGAGTCCTCAATGTCGTGCTTAAGACCGCCGATCTCGTTGATTGACAAAATCACGCGACCGCCGCACGTACTCTCAAAGATATTGAGAATCTGCTCTCGCAGCGTCCACGACCGATAGAACAGCGCCTCGAAGCCAAAGGCATCGGCGAGCAGGCCCAACCACAGCAGGTGCGAGTGAATGCGCGAAAGCTCGTGCAAAATGGTGCGGATATACTGCACGCGACCGGGCACCTCGATGCCGAACATGCGCTCGCAGGCGCTGGCATAGCCGTAGCTATGGCCCACGGCGCAGATACCGCAGATGCGCTCGGCGATGTAGCCAAACTGATGCATATCACGCTTTTCGGTGAGCTTCTCGAGTCCGCGGTGCACAAAGCCGATCTGCGGAATTGCCTCGATGACACGGTCGTCCTCGATCACCAGGTCCAGATGAAGCGGCTCGGGCAGCACCGGGTGCTGCGGGCCAAACGGAATAACGGAGCGATGCGCCATGGACCTTACGCCTCCTTTTTCTGCTTGTCGCGGGCGGCCTTGGCGGCAAGCGCCGCGCGGACCTTGGCCGCTTTCTCAGGATCCATGGCGGCGAGCTTTGCCTCCATCTCGGCGGCTTTAAGCGCCGCCTTGGCAGCAGCTTCATTGTGCTGAGCATCGGAGCCGGCAGCCGCATCGGGCTGAGCGGCAGCGTCCGCAGCATCGCCAGCGCCCGCAACGCCCTCCCCCGCAGCGGCCGCGGCAACCTTCTCGGCTGCGGCCTTGCGCGCCTTGGCCTCGGCGGCGGCACGCACCTTCATGGCCTTCTCGCGCGCGGCCTTCACCTCGGGCGTGATAACGCTCATAGGCTCGGCAGTCGAGACCTGGTAGAAAAAGCCCTTAAAGTCGATCTGCATGTCGGTGATGGCAAGACCAAATAGGTCGTGGACCTCATTTTCAAACGGGAATACCGCCGGATAGTACGAGCTGATGGACGGAATCTCCTGGTACTGATCAATTCCCTCGACCACCAGGTTCTCAATCGCATAGCTGCCGTCCTGCGCGATATGCTCCTGAGCAGCACGAACGTTGATAAACGTGTAGACCAGGCGATACGAGCCGTCGTCGACGTTGCGCTCGGCGTGCATTTGCACAAAGCGCGCGCCGGCACCCTTGAGCGCCTGCACATGTGACAGGAGCTCGTCAATCCCGACGGTGGCATAGATAGCCTTTTGCATTACTCGGCCTCCTTTGCAGCGGCGGGCGCGGTGGGCGTCTCAACAGGTGCGTCGTCAGCGACGGGCGCAGCGGACTTCCCGGCAGGCGCGTCACCGGCGCCATCAGCCCCGGCCCCCGCTGCCACAAACCCGTCCTCGCCCAGCTCAACGCCACCGTCCCAGGTAGCGGTGCCGCCCACGGTGAGCGGATCGCCGCCGGCGCGCATCACGGCCTCCTTCTGGTCCAGAATGCCGCACGCCTCCACGATGGCATCGATCACCGTCTCGGGGCGAATGGCGCACCCGGGCGCGTACACGTCCACGGGAATCGCGCGGTCCACGCCGCCGATCACGTTATAGGCATCGCGGAACACACCGCCCGAACACGCGCAGATACCGCAGGCCACCACGCACTTGGGCTCGAGCATCTGGTTGTAGATCTGGCGCACGACGGGCAGGTTCTGAGCGTTGACCGACCCCGTTACCAAAAAGATATCCGCATGCTTGGGGTTGCCGGTGTTGACCACGCCAAAGCGCTCCGCATCGAACAGCGGCGTGAGCGAGGCCAACACCTCGATATCGCATCCGTTGCAGCTCGAGCCGTCGTAATGAATAACCCACGGCGAGCGCGACATTTTATGATTCATGGATGCCGCCTCCTAAATAAACACGTCAACGAGGATGGGCATAAGGTTGAGCAGGCCAAATACCAGCGCCACGCCCCAGCCGAGCTTAAAGCAGCTGCGCCAGGTGCTGCGCGCGAAGGTGTTGTCAATCAGCACCTCGACAAAGTACGTCGCAGCCATCACGACCAGGGCTACGACCCAGCTCACCGGGTTGTCCCAGACAAAGAACATGCCCACCCACATCAAAAACAGCACGGTCTCGCACCAGTGCATAAGGGTCATCTTGGCCAGCGTGCCGCCGCTCATCTCGGTGGCGACGCCCTGGACGATCTCCTGATGCGCGTGATGTGAGTACGAAAGGTCAAACGGCGACTTGCGCAGCTTGATGGTGAGCACCGCGAGCAGCGCGAGGAAAATGGGCGCGCTGTACACGATGATGGGGGCCGACTGCCCCGTCACGGCGATGGAATCGAAGCTATCGGTGGCAAGGTACAAGCCCACGCTCATCAGCAGAACGGCGGGCTCGTAACTCATAACCTGCAGCAACTCACGATCGGCGCCGACCTGGGCAAACGGGCTTTGCGTCGAGGCGGACGCCAGCACCACAAAGATCGCGGCGAGCGTCACCATAAAGGCGCACAGCAGCGTGTTGGAGCCCGACACAAAGATGCCGCCGCCCACGGCGGTAAAGATGAGCGCGCACGCCATGTAGGTATCGTCCATGGTGTTTACGCTGGCAGGGGCTTTACGCAGCAGCTTGGCAACGTCGTAGAAGGGCTGCAGCAGACGCGGCCCCACGCGACCCTGCATGCGAGCGGACAGCTTGCGGTCAAGGCCGTCAATCAAACCGCCCACAAGCGGCGCCAGCAAGGCAAACGCCACGGTACCAATAAAAATGCCCACGACGCCCGAGCCTTCGAAATACTTGCCGCGCAGCACCGAGGGCGCACTCATGGCAAGCCGCTCGGGCCCAATCCACGCGCAGCACAGCAGCGCAAACAAGATAATGCTGCAGCACACGACGCTACCCGCGGGGCCAATACGCTTCTCGCCAAGGGCGTCCTCCGAGTACCAATTGCGCTTTTCGGCCTTTACCTCGTGTCCCATCGAGCCGCGGAAATGACGGTAGTTCTCGGTTCCAACGCCCGAAAGGTACACGTTGACGTGCGGCTTATTGCTCACGCGGAACGACGTCAGCAGCACCACGGCGATAAACGCCACGATAACCACCATCAGATACATGGCGTCCTTGCCAATAACGTACGGCACGCGGCCAAACACCATGGCCAAGTAAGGCGACACCAGACCGCTCGAGATAACCGGGAACGCCACGCAGCACAGAATCAGCAGCGCGGCGATGGTGTTGAGCGCCATCCATTCGGTCTTATGGACATTAACCTCAACGTTTTGAGCCGTGGGGTCGACGCCCGAAAGTTTGGCAAGCCACTTGCCCCAGAAGTAAAACGTCGCGGCCGAGCCAAAGGCAAGCACCATGATCATGAGCACGTTGCCGGTCTGCGCAAACGCCACCAGGGCACCCCACTTGGACACGAGCATGCCAAACGGCGCCACAAACATGCCCATGATGCCCAGCATCATCAGACGCGTCAGGTGCGGCATGCGGCTGAACATACCGTCCATGTCCTCGATATTGCGGCTGCCGATATGATGCTCGGCGGTGCCCACGCACAGGAACAGCAGCGATTTGGCCACCGTGTGGAACAGGATCAGGAAGATGGCGGCCCACACGGCCTCGGGCGCGCCGACACCCAAGCAGGCACTGATGAGGCCCAAGTTGGAAATGGTGGAGTACGCGAGCACGCGTTTGGCGTTGCTCTGCGAGATGGCCATGAGGGCAGCGAGCAAAAACGTGATGGCACCCACACTCGTGACCATAAAGCCGGTCACGGGATAGATGGCATAGAGCGGGCTCAGCTTGACCATTAGGAACACGCCGGCTTTGACCATGGTGGACGAATGCAGCAGGGCGCTCGTGGGCGTGGGGGCAACCATGGCACCGAGCAGCCAAGTGTGGAACGGCATCTGTGCGGCCTTGGTGAGCGCGGCGAGCGACAGCAGGATGACCGGCATCACCAGCAGCGCGGATTGCGCGGTTCCGGCGCCGGAAAGCTCGATCATGCCCGAGATGGTCAACGGCATGCCGTTAACGTGCAGGTACATGAGTCCGGCCAAAAACGCGATACCGCCCAGCATGTTGAGGATGATCTGGGTGAAGGCGTTCTTGATGGCCTCGGGCGTGCGCGTGTAGCCAATCATGAGGAACGAGCACACGGTGGTGATCTCCCAGCCGCAGAACAGCCACTCAAGGTTGTCGCTCGTCACGATGACGAACATGGCCGAGAGGAACAGGAACATGAGCGCCAGGAACTGCGGGCGACGGTCGGGCGCGGTCTGCCCGCGCAGCGCGGCCTCGTGCTCGTCGTGGGCCTGGAAGTCCTTCATGTAGCCCAGGGCATACACGCAGATTAGGCTGCCGACGATGCCGACGGCGAGGACCATGATCACGCTCATGTAGTCCAGGTAGAGCGGCGTCGCCGTGACGGCTTCGGCCGCGGGCAGCGTCATGGTCGCAAAGGCGAGCGACCCCACCAGCTGGACTATGCCGAGCACTGTGGTAAGCACGTTCCTATATTTATACGCGTTGTACAGGATGACAGCGCACAGGATGACATCGATGGCGGAGCTGATGATCGAGAGCACATGCGAGGTGCCGGGGGCAACCTCAAAGCTCTGCGGGCCCGTGCCAAAAAACATGACGGCGACTACAACTGTCACCGCCATAATGATGCCGGAACCTATGAGCCCCACCGCATCGCGGGCGCGGTCACCGCGCGCGAACAGCATACCCAGCGCCGGTACCAGCGGAAACAGGGTAAGGAAATACAGTAGCGTCATACCATCACTCCCCCATGCAAAAACGCTGCAATTGTTTAACGTTATAGCTCAATTGAGGAGTGGCGGCGGCAGGTTTTCGGTCAACTGGGGAGTTTTAGGCGTACGGGGTAAGGAGTCTGTCCGCATTGGAGTAGAGGGGTGACGCTCCCTTACCGCAGCGGCAGGCGCGCGGGCCACTGTGCGCGGTTTATTGGCCACGTTGGAAGATGTCCCGATAGGCTCGCGGCAGTCCGAAAAGTTGGCGCGGCAAGAAAAATGCGCCCCTGTGGGCGCACCATCCCGTTCGCTATTCCGCCTTTTTAACGCGCGGCTTGCGTCCGCGCGGCTTATCGACCAGCGCGGACTCACCGCTCTCGCGATACTGGCGGCACCAGGCCTTGACTGAAGACTCGCTGGGAATCCCATACTTGATCATGGTCTCGCGAACCGTCAGGCCGTTTTTCAGACGGTCCTTAACCACGGCGAGTTTTACGTCGTACGAATAGATGTGATGGCAAGCGCCCGCATTGAGCACGGCGTCGGCACCGCCCACGGCATATGCGCGGGCCCACTGACGAGCCGTGGCCTGGGGAATGCCAAGCTTTGCGGCGAGGGCGCGGTGACCGACCCCCTCTTGGAGGATCTCGACGGCGCGCTGCCTAACCTCGGGCGCATGCGTGCGAGTCCTTGTTGCTTCCGACATACCTGCCACTTCTTAGCCTTAACCGTTAATCTGCTTTCTTACGTGCTTGTTAGATAGTAGCATTTTGCTGTTCGCGCGTAACAGTTAACTGAAAATTGCAACGGTGGCATCTGGGCATTTGGCATCAATTTACGACATTTCTTTATCGATTATTTACGCTGGTAGCTAGCTCGCAGCCAATCGTCATTCGCTTGCCAACAAAATTGGCATCTCTTTATGTCCTTTGGTATAGAGGATATAATTATTAACCCCTCCCCTAATAATTTTGAGCGGTCTGCAAGGCAGTAGACGTCCTCGCTCCTCATGATTAGCGCGCATTGCCATCCACTGGAGCAAAACAAGAAGGGCGGGACCTGCTGCGCTTGCAGACCCCGCCCCGGTTGACACCCGATGGGACGCAGTCGGGCGAGGCGGATCCGTGCTACCGCCCCGCCTGGCCGCGAAGTTAACTACAGCTCGTTGGCCGCGTGATATGCCGTGCGGATGGCGCTCGCGATATCGGCGGTGCGCTCGCCCGAGCAGTCGCCCACGCAGGTCATGGGCACCGTCACGCCGTCCAGGTCAAACGCGTTGGCCTTGGAGCCCACGGCCATCACCACGTAATCGCAGGCGATTTTCACCGGCTCCTCGGCGCCGTCCTCAGTGGTGCGAATGGCCTCCACGCCCTCGTCGGTAATGGCGGTCAGGCGGGTCTTCACGTGCTGCTCCACGTTGTGCTCGGCAAAGTCGCCCATGATCAGCGGCAGAATGGTCTCGGACTCGCCCGCGGCAATCTTGTCGAGCATCTCCACGATCGCCACCTCGCAGCCGTGCTGCAGCAGGTACTCGGCAGTCTCGGTGCCCACCAGGCCACCGCCAATGACGGCGACGCGGCCCGTAAGCTCCACCTTGCCGGCCAGCACGTCCCAGCTCGAGACGACCTTGTCCGAGTCGGCACCCGGAACAGGGATGACCACGTCGTGCGCGCCCACGGCCACAATCGCGGCGTCGGCGGCGTTGAGGTCCTCAGCGGTAGCGGCATGGTTGAGCTCAACCTTCACGCCCAGGCCGGGCAGAATCTTCTCGTAGTACTCGACGGAGCGCATGATCTCGTCCTTGCGCGGAGGCGCGGCCGCCAGCACAATCTGGCCGCCCAAGTGATCGCTCGCCTCGTAGACGGTCACGTCGTAGCCGCGCTTGGCCGCCACGCGCGCGGCCTCCAGGCCGGCGATGCCGCCGCCCACCACGGCGATCTTCTTGTCGCCCTCGCCCGGCTTAATGGCGATGGTCGCCTCGTCGCCGTTCTCGGCATTGAGCACGCACGAGATGTACTTGCGGTTTTGAATCGCGTCGACGCAGCCCTTGTTGCAGTTGAGGCACTCGCGGATGGGCTCACCCGTGGCGGCCTTCAGCGCAATGTCGGGGTCGCACATGAGCGAGCGGCCATAGGCGATGATGTCGGCCGCGCCGTCTTCCAGAATCTTTTCGCCGGCCTCGACCGAGACAACACGGCCGACGGTGGCCACCGGCACGGAGACCAGGGCCTTAACGCGCTCGGCCACCGGCAGCGTCCAGTTGTAGGGCATGGCGCCCATGGGCGGAATGGTATCGCCCATGTTGCCGGTATGGTTTGCCTGCGCGACCTGGATCATGTCGATGCCGGCGCCCTCGAGCAGCTTGGCGAACTCGCAGGCCTCGTCGGGCTGCAGGCCGCCCTTGCCGCGCGGCGTGCCGTCGGGGTTCTCCATGATCACGGGGAGCTTGTACTCCACCATCAGCTGCGGCGCGGCTTCCTTAATGGCAGCGACGACCTCGAGCGCGTAGCGAACGCGATTCTCGAACGAGCCACCGTACTCGTCGGTGCGCTGGTTGAGGATGGCCGAGCACAGCGAACCCACCAGGCGGTCGCCGTGGACCTCGATGGCGTCGATGCCGGCCTGCTGCGCGCGAGCGGCCGAGGCAGCGATGGCTTCCTTGATCTGGGTGAGCTGCTCCACGCTGGCCTCGTTCACAAAGTGCTGCATATCGTGGTGCAGCTTGGCGTATGCCTGCTTGCGAATCTCGTTGGACTCGGCCATCTTGGCGGCAAAGGTCTCCTCGTCGCCGGCGGCCTTGGCCTCCTGCGCGGCCTTGGCGGCAGCCATGGATCCCATGACCATGCGGCCGACACCGGGCACGTCGTACTCGGGGTGGAACAGCTGCAGCGCGACCTTGGCACCGTGCTTGTGAACGGCATCGGCCAGCGCCTTAAACGTGGGGATCTGGGCGTCGGTTGCCAGCTTGGGCGTGGGGCTTGCGGTCATGACGGGAGCGACGTCGCCGATGACGATGTAGCTCACGCCGCCACGGGCCAGGCGCTCGTAAAAAGCCAGGCTGCGCTCGCCAATGGAGCCGTCACGCTCCTCGTAGCCGGTGGTCAGCGGCGGGAACATAATGCGGTTCTTGAGCTCAAGGGGGCCAACTGTAATGGGCTGGAGCAGCTTGGATGCAGGTGCGGTCATGGACATTCCTCTCTTGTAGGCGCGGCGGCGATGATGCCGCGTAGTTGTCTAGAGGATATGGCATGGGAGCACGACAGCACAACGAAAATCGGCGAATATCAAGTGGCGGCAGGTGGATGGAGCGAGGCAGGGCGTCGGATGGAATGAGCCCGGCCGTCGGTTTGTCTCAATCTGTAACAGTTACTCGGCAAAACCGGGTCTTACTGTTACAGATCGAGACATTCCTCTCGACCCATCCTCAACAATCTAGATCTGTAACAGCTAGGCCCACTTTTGACCCCTACCTGTTACAGATCGAGACAAACCAATCTAGCCTGCCGAAAGATCTAAATCTGTAACAGTTACTCGACAAAATGGGCCCCAGATGTTACAGATCGAGATGCTAGTTTGAAAGGTTAAGAACAGTGCCGAGAGACACAGGGCGGGGTCGTGACACCATTTCCGCGCGGACGGCCGCATCTCGGCAACCAAAATGTAGCTCGTCCCCGCTATTCCGGACATTTCGACCTAATTACGGACATTGTCCACGAATGTCCGGAAAGAGAGGCGTCATGTCCTTCCCTTACTTCACCCTGACAAACTTTCTTGCACGCGTCTCTCCGACCCCCAGAAGCTCCCCGGCGTCGACCATATCGGAGATATGCCTTCGCACCGTCCTCTCGGTAACGTTCGCGATATTCGCCACCGCCGCTACCGTTACGTACCCATAAGATTCCAGCATGCGTTCAATGACCCAATCGACATCGAGCTTCTGAATCGTCTCCAGACTCGACGCTACGGGGACACGCGCATCAAACACATCGCCCTCAACGAGCTCAGGTTGACCGCCGCCATACGCCCACGAGTACTTGAACATATTTCTCGTACCACTTCCCAACGATTCTGCCCTACCGATATTGCTAAAGAACTCAGCAATGATGGGATTTTTAGGCAGCGGGTTAAAATGGCTTGGCGACAACTCACCGATGAATCGCGGGCGGCTCGCGTTCTCAGTATGGATGCCCTCGGCATCGATAACCATTTTTGCTGGGTAAGGATTAGCGTATTCGCGATGGATAAGCGTGTTAGCGATGAGCTCACGCGAAATGACGTCCCTCAGGCTAATCGATTGCGTCCCCTCAAGAAAGAACTTGTCAGGCAGATGCTTCTGAGCGAACTCCAGAAGAATATCGTACGCCTCGATAAGATTAGTCTTCACGACAATACGATCGTCATAGCGGTCCACATCATCGCGCTGGACGTATGCATCAGTTTTGTAAGACGGAGCGATACTTGAAATCACATTGTCTTTGCCAAGCAAAAGGGCGGCTGCAAACGTGTAGCCCTCAACACCCGTCTCGTAGTCTTTGAGATATAGATTTGCGCTTCGGAGTAGATCTTCATCGTTCATCTCTGACCATGGATGATTAGCACGTCTCGCTGTCGCCATCCTCCTAACCCGTTCGAGCAAATCAAGACGCAAGTCCCCCAGCTCAAGATAGGGATAGACTCTCTGCTCGGTATAGTAATCCTGCTTACGGATATACATTGCCGCAAGCTGAGTGTCAGTTGTCACTTTCCGATCCGTATCGGCGATTCTGTCATACGCCACACCCTTCAATTTATGAACGATGGCGCCGACGACCACCCAGATACGCAAAACCAACCTATCCTCATATTCAACCCTCTCAAGCTCGATAGAAGGCGGAGCATTAAAGAAGTTGGGATCATTCAAGCGATTCGCTATGTTGCGCTCTATTTCGACAACACGAGCAGAATCGATTCCAATGACCTCAGGCTTCCCCGTGTCGGATTTTTCAGCATCAACAATCCCGAGCAGGATGTTGCCTCCTTGTCGATTCGCAAAAGAGCAAATCGTTTCAAACGTATCGATTTCCGGAAGGTTTCCGCATCGCTTAAATTCAATGGAAACACCCTCTCCTTTGGCGAGAATTTCTCCAATGTCATCTGAAGTCATACATTTGCCTTTCAGCCGCGCTCTTTTGGGACATTTTAAGTGTTATTCGGACATTTTTAACCCTTTTCCGGACATCGCCCGCGAATGTCCGGAAAAGGAAGTCGCCGAGTCCGAGATAGAAACTGGCCAATAGTAGCCCTCAAGCTCCCTAGCAGAGTTCCTTACACCTGTCTGGCATGCGTCAAAATTAGACGTACGGGACACTCCTTCGACATAGTGCGGGCTATCCGCCGGAATGTCCTAATCTATAACAGTTGGCCGCCCAAATCAGATCTAGGTGTTACAGATTAAGATTTTGATATGAGCAGTTGATGATCGGAACGAAAGCACCGAATGGGAGTGGAACCCATGCCCACACTTAGAGCCGAATAACGGCAACCCAAGCGTAGAACAGCCCAACTATTCCGGACATTTCGTCCTTTTCCGGACATTTTCAACCCATTTCCGGACATTATCCGCGGATGTCCGGAAATGGGCAATTGCGCCCGGAGCGAGATTCAGCCAACAGCGGTTCCTAGTTCCCTAGTAAAGTTCCCTAGTTCCCACCTTACCGACATGTACATGTTCGGGCGTACGGAGCGCCCCCTTCGATATGACAGAGAACGTCCTGTCCAAATATCTCGATCTGTAACACCTAGACGCCCAAATCGGGACTAGATGTTACAGATCGAGATTTTGTTTGGGAAGTTGAGAACTGGGTCGAAAACAATGATCCGCAATAACAAAAAAGCTCGCCGGCTAGGCCGACGAGCTGCAAGTTCTTGGTCGCGGGGGCAGGATTTGAACCTACGACCTCCGGGTTATGAGCCCGGCGAGCTACCAGACTGCTCCACCCCGCAATGTCTGGGCGCCTCATGTGCGCAAGAAAGAATATTACGCGGGAGTTCGGTAGACGGCAAGGAAAATCTCGTAGAGCATAATTCCTTCATATCTTGAACACCCCCGGCGCGAAGAGTCCAGGGCCCGCGACGCCGCTAGACCATCTCGTCAAACAACACCTCCTCATCGAACAGCATGGCCGCGTAAAAATCCTCGGGCCCGTCGACTACACAGTCCTCGAACACGCGATACCTCTCGGCGCGCTCGCGGGCAGCAGCAGCCGCCAGCTCAAACGCGCGGTCGAGCGACATGCCGCACATGAGCTGATACTCAAGCTCTACAGTGAAGTCGCCGCCCACGTCATTCGCCACATCGCCGGCGCGCATGCGCAGCTCGTCGTTCCACGGCAGCAAGACCTTTCGATCGTCATCCTCGTCCGCAAAGGACGCGCCCGCCGCAGCAAGACGCTCAGCCGTCACGTCTTTCGCCGTGGCGCAAATAAAATCTGTCACCGAAGGCTTCTCGCTGTTGATCATTGCCACCGCCGTCTTATCGCCGTCCACGCGGGTCGCGGGAAACTCGTTCAGATATTTAGCTGCAGCGACATTCATCAACGGCAAATCGTCCACATCGATATTCCGATTCGTGAGCAGGCCAATGAGCTCGCGGTCATACGCCTTCGGCGCACCGTAAGAGCCGGGCGCCCACTCGGCAAACTGCCCAAGCATGCCACCTGTGGCCACAAGCACGCTTTCGGCGCTCGTGCGATAGCCAAACTCCCAGTGATAGGAATCGTGCAGCGGGAACGGCCGGCTCGACAGCGGCCCGCAATGCATATGCGTCAGGGCAAACGGATCACCCAAGAAGTCCACGGCAACCGCACCGGAATCACCGGCATTGCCATACCAAACGCGCACGCCATCCCATACTACCAGGCATAGCGTGCAGGCAAACGAAGTGATATCGGCAGCGGGCTGATCGACGGCCACGTCTGCGACCGCACGAAGCGCACGCTCAAACACGCCCTTAAGGGCAGAGGCATCACCCGGCACGAGCTCGCCCCGACGATACGCCTCGGCCGCGGCATCGACGGCAGCTTCGCTGGCAAGGTGGGCACCTTCGCCGCTCAAAATCATGGATGGCATACCGCCCGCGACAGCGGCAACGATCGCCTGGCGAGGCGCCGCGTCGGTCGCCGAGCCTCCGCCGTCCGGGCCACCATCCCCCGCCGCACCGAACGCGCGGGGCGGCTCAACCACCTGCACGCAGCAATGCTCCCGATTTCCACACCCCTGAATCTCGTGCCTGGCACTCGCAACACTCGCCTCGTAGTGAATCAACATCTCTGCTCCTTATCGTCCACACCGGCTGGGCGCGGCGGGCTCTGGTCCGTCCGGCGCCGCGTCCAGGGCTGCTTCCGCGGGCTTGGACCGCCCGCTTTGTCGCCGACAGTCTGGCAGCAAAACGGGCGTTTCGGTCGCACCCGGTTCAGCTGAACACGGGTCCAAACGCCCACGCAGGCGAATCGCGGCGCAGCAGCGCCGACGGCACGTATACAATGGTGCGCGTCCTTTTACGCCGACACCGGGAGTAGACATGCTGCTCGCTATCGATATGGGAAACACGCAGACGGCCATGGGCCTGTTTGACGGAGACGAGCTGGTGCAGTCGTGGCGCATGCCCACCGACCGCTCCTATACCGCCGACGAGATCCACGTGCGCCTGATGGGTTTCTTTAAGATGTACGGCCTTTCGCTCGACGCGGTCGACGCGATCGCCTTTGCCGGCGTGGTGCCGCAGCTCTCGCGCGAGTGGCACGCCGTGGCCGACCGCATTGCCGCGGACGCCATCGTCATTGGGCCGCAGACGGCCGGGGTGACCAAGCTGCGCGCGGCGCGCCCCCAGGCCGTAGGTGCCGACCGCGTCGCCAACGCCGTCGCAGCCGAGACTTTCTACGGCGCGCCGGCGATCGTGGTGGACTTTGGCACCGCGACCAATATCGACGTCATCGATGAGGACGGTTATTACATTGGCGGAGCGATCGCGCCGGGCATCCGCATCTCCATGGACGCGCTTGCCGCCCGTGCCGCTAAGCTCGCCAGCGTGCCGCTCGAGGCGCCCGAGCACGCTATCGGCCGCGACACCGAGGAGTGCATCAAGGTCGGCGCCGTGGTGGGCGCCGCCGCCATGGCCGAGGGTCTGGTCGCGCGCATGAAGCGCGAGCTGGGCCGCGAGGACGCCACGGTTATCGCCACGGGCGGTCTCGCCGGCATCGTCGCCGATTCGACCGACGCCTTCGACGTGGTCGACGGACAGCTCACCATTAAGGGCATCTGCGAAATCTACCGCCGCATGCAGGAGCTGGGGTAGGACTGGGGCTAAAGTCGAGCGCGAGCGGCGAACTAGGCAACGCATCGGTCCTATTCCTCAAAAACGAAAATTTTTCAGTTTTGAGGAATAGGACCAAGGTGCCGCTCTGCAGTCACGCGAAGGCCCTCCCCGGCGCAGCCGAGGAGGGCCTTGTTGTCATCGTTATCTTTGGGCGCGGGCGCCTCGCGTTACAGCCCGCGAATCCGTACGGCCTCGGGCGGAAACTCCTGCTCGCCGGCATCGGTCTTGATGGTCGCGCGGCCCCAGATGTCCAGGCCCGCAAACACACCGACCGCAAGCGGCAAACCGTTGGGCGACACCGCCGCAACTTGGCGGCCCAGCAGCGGCACCATGTCGAAGTACTCGCCCAGCACGGGGGCCAGCGGACCGGCAGCGCCCTGCGGCGTGTTGGCAACAACCGCCCAAGCGTCCACGCGGGTCAGCAAGGCGGCGGCCAGCGCCTCGACCAGCGCTTCGTCAGCCACATCCACACCAAGCTCGCTCAGCGCCGAACGCTCAATATCCACCGTCACGGCACCGAACATGCCCGCGGCACCGGCACCGCCGTTGACGGCGACGCGCGCGAGCGACGTCTCAAACGCGGGCGCGCCGCATGCGATATCGCTCGGCCACTCAATGCCCACCTTGCCGGCAAGGCCCAGGCCCGGCGTCGACGCCGTGCCCACAAGCGCGTCCATCATGCCCATCGCCGTCACAAACGGCAGGCCGTGGAAGGCATGCATATTCACATCCGGGCGCACGACCAGCGAAAACGTCAACGACGCCTCGCCCGCGCTCCAAGCGCACCAGCCCGCGGACGCACCCTCGCGACCCGCGTCGCGCGCGGCGTCAAGCTCGGTACCGACGGCTACAACATTCATCTCAATCATCTACATACGCCCCAATTCGCCCACGATATGGCCCACGCGGTCCTCGGGCTCCTTGACCTCGACACCGTTGTAGCGGAAGAACCGCGCCGGGTCGTGCATCAGGTCCTCGAGCGGCACCAGCACAAAGTCGCGCTCGCCGATCAGCGGATGCGGCAGGCGCAGCTTTTTGCCGCCGTGGATCTCACCGTCCATCCACAGCAGGTCCAGGTCGATGGTGCGCGGGCCGTTGGCCTTGGCTTTCTTGGAGCGGTCACGCCCCAGCTCGGCCTCGATCTTCATAAGCTCGTCGAGCAGCACCAGCGGCGCCAGCTCGGTCTTGATCTCGATGACGGCGTTGGCAAATGCGTCCTGGCGCGTCTCGTAGGCCGGCTCGCTCTCGTAAATGCGCGAGCAGTTGGACACGCAGGTGAGCGGAATCTCGGCGATCATGTCGCGGGCGGCGCGGATGTTATCGCAACGATGCCCCAGGTTGGAGCCCACGGCCACAAACGCACGGCGCGGCTGCGGCTTGGCGACAGCCCAGTAACCGTTCAGGAACTGCGCAAAGCCGGTGACGTCGTGCACGCGCACGATGTTGGCACCGGCCTGGATGGCACCCAGGCAAACGCCAAACGTGGCGGCATCGCGCGCGGCGGCCTCGGTCACGCCCGAGACGGCGCCCACAAAACGCTTGCGCGACACGGCGCACATGAGCGGGTAGCCCAGCGACGCCATCTTGGCGGTCTCGCGCTGGATGACGATGTCTTCGTTGGCCGTCTTGCCAAAGCCCGGGCCGGGATCGATGCAGATGCGGTCGCGCGACACGCCGGCATGGATAAGCGTGCGGGCCTGGTCGGACAGAAAGCCCATGACGCGGCGCATGATGGGCGCCGAATCGGGCAGGGTAAAGCGACGGAGCTGAGAGGTGGGCACGTAGGCCTCCTCGCGGCGGGCGCTGCGGCGCATCATGGCTGCCAGGCGGTCATTGGGCTCCGGCGCGGGCTCAGGGGTCGCGGCGACCTCGGAGACAGGAGCGGCCTCTTCAGCGGCCGGTGCCTCCTGCTTCTGCTCGTCCGTGGGCTCGGGCGCGGGCTCCGGATCGCCAAACGGCAACGAGGGCTGCACCACGCCGCCTGGCAGCTTGGCCTCCGTCTTGGGCTCGCCCAGCAACTTGCCACGGCGACGGCGGGCAGGCTTCTCGGCCTCGCGCGCAGCCTCGGCGGCCGCTTCGCGTGCCTTCTCGGCAACAAACGCCGCAGCAGAGGTATCGAGCTGCACCGTTGCATGCGTGCGCGTGGGTGCCGCGACCTCGCCGGCGTGCATCACGATAACGCCGCAGGTGCTCGTCGCGACAAACTCGACCATCTTGGGGTCGGTAAAGCCCGTCACGTCGTTGACGATCGAGGCGCCGCAGCGCACGGCCGCCTTGGCAACCGCCACGTGGCGCGTGTCGATCGAGACAATGGCGCCCTCTTTGGCCAGCGCGCGCACCACGGGAAGCACGCGGCGAGCCTCCTCGTCGGGGTTGACCGGGGTAAATCCGGGACGCGTGGACTCGCCGCCCACGTCGATGATATCGGCGCCGGCATCGAGCATCGCCAGGCCGTACTCGATGGCGGCATCCGGGTCGAAGTGCTCCCCGCCATCGCTAAACGAATCGGGCGTCACGTTGAGGACGCCCATGATGCGCGGGCGGTCAAAGCTGAGCTCGTACTTTCCGCACCGCCATGTCTTGCTATCGTTCGCCATGAACATCCTCCTAAAATGCCCGCGCCGCCGCGCCTGGGCGCTGGCGGCGGGGTCGCTTTGCAATCAGTCTCTCTATTGTATCCGCGCACACTGGCTAGAACGCAAACGCGGCCGCGATGTCGCAAGAAATCAGCAGGTCGGCATTTGCATCCTGATCGGTGGGAGCAAGATTGCAAATGGCCAGCGTATCGCCGGTAAAGTAGCGCGTAAGGCCCGCCGCCGGATACACCACGAGCGAGGTCCCGCCCACAATAAGGGCATCGGCCGCGGCGATGGCGGCAACAGCGCCGGTCAGTACATGCTCGTCGAGCGGCTCCCCGTAGAGCACCACATCGGGCTTAATGCGCCCGCCGCACGCAGGACACACGGGCACACCCGCGGCGTTCTCGTGCCCGCGCGAGCAAATCCACTCGGCGCTATAGACCGCGCCGCACGACTGGCAAATGTTGCGATGGACCGATCCGTGCAGTTCGAACACGCGCTGCGAGCCCGCCATCTGATGCAGACCGTCGATATTTTGCGTCACCACGGCATTTAGTCTGCCGGCGCGTTCCAGCTCGGCCAGCTTGGTGTGGCAGCGGTTGGGCTTGGCGCCAAGCGCGATCATCTTGGTGCGGTAGAAGTCGAAGAACTCGGCCGGATGTGCCTCGTAAAAGCTATGCGAAAGCATGGTCTCGGGCGGGTAGGCAAACTGCTGGTGATACAGGCCGTCCACGCTGCGGAAATCGGGGATGCCACTCGCCGTGGAAACGCCCGCCCCGCCAAAGAAGACCACGCGCTTGTGGGTACCGAACAGCTCCGCCAGCGCGGCGGAGGCCTGCTTGGGGTCCGATATTGCCTGCGTCATATGAGTCCTCCGTCCTTGTTGGTCGGGCAGCGTCGGGCAATGTCCCAGCATGCGGCCTTTGGGTCAGCACGCGCGGAGCCCACCACCGCCCCTGTTGCGCTAATCTTAAGCCTGCCAACCCCGTCGAAAGGACACCATGCCTCAGACTTACACTTTCGCCTCGTGGAACGTCAACGGCCTGCGCGCCGTGCTCAAAAAGGACCCGAGCTTTATCCAAATCGCGCAAGAACTCGACGTCGATATCCTGGCGCTGCAAGAGACCAAGCTGCAAGAGGGCCAGGTCGATATTGACCTGCCCGGCTATCACCAAACCTGGAGCTACGCCGAGCGTAAAGGCTATTCGGGCACCGCAGTCTTTAGCCGCCAGGAACCGCTGCGCGTGTTGCACGCCGACGCGCTGCTGCCTTACGCCGGCAAGGGCGAGGCAGCCGAGCTCGTCGCCCAAGCCGCAACCGAGGGCCGCGTCTGCGCACTCGAGTTCGACAAGTTTTGGTTTGTGGATGTCTACACGCCCAACGCCCAAAATGAGCTCGCGCGCATCGATGTACGCATGGCCTGGGACGATGCCTATCGCGGCTTTTTGAGCGCACTTGAGCGCGAGACCGGCAAGCCCGTCGTAACCTGCGGCGACTTTAACGTGGCGCACGAGGAGATCGACCTTAAGAACCCCAAGTCCAACCGCGGCAACGCCGGTTTTTCGGACGAGGAGCGCGGCAAGTTTACCGAGCTGCTCAACGCCGGGTTTACCGATACCTGGCGCGCGGCAAACCCCGACGTCGAGGGCGTCTACAGCTGGTGGAGCTACCGCTTTAATGCTCGCAAGAACAACGCCGGCTGGCGCATCGATTATTTCCTGGTAAGTGATTCAATCGCCGGCAATGTGCGCGACGCCGGCATCCGCGGCGACATCTTCGGCAGCGACCACTGCCCCGTCACCCTCACGCTAGAACTCTAGCCCCAACCGATCCCCTGGGGGACAGAGGAAAACGGATCATTTTCACCTCGCGAGGAATCCACGCGGCCCACCCGCCACGAAACTGGCCCATCTACTACGTTTAAGCCACTACCCTCAACCACAGCGAACAACACAAAAAGAAAACCGCAGGTAGAAAGCCTGCGGTTTTTCATAAAACGCGGTCATGGTCGGGAGTATCAAGCTAAACGTAGTAGATGGGCCAGTTTCGTGGCAAGCGCCGTCAACTGATTCCTTGGGGACGTCTGGGAACGGAAGAAAACGGATCGATTTGGCTCTCTGAGGACCACGGCGCCCGTCATATCAGCCGGCCATTCCAAAACTATGCCGGATTACGGGGCTAAATCGCGAGCCCCCAACCATACGCAGCTTGGGAAAAATAAAACCGCAGGTAGACGGCTCGCCTATTTTCGAAAAATGACGGTATGGTCGGCCTATGCCAATCTGGCCCCGTAAACCGGCATAGTTTTGAAATGGCACCGCAGCAGTATTGGTTCTTGCTCCAGCACAACCTGCCCTACAGTCCGTATTTCACGACAACACGGTTGATGCGGCGGCACCAGGGCTTGTACAGGGCGGCCAAGAACACACAGGTCGCGAGACCGTGCGTGATATCGAACGGCACCGCCGTGACAAGACGCGCCATGGCGCCCGCCCACGTGAGCGGCTGCACAAAGCCGATGATGTCGTAGGCGTTAATTACAACTCCATAGAGCAGGCCCGACGCAAAGCCGTAGGTCAGCAGCGCCGGCATGCGCACGGTGCCATCGGCGCGATCAAAAGCGCCCGCATGCGCCAGCGCGCCGCCAACATAGCCAACCAGGCCCCAGGCATACATCTGCCACGGCGTCCACATGCCCTGCCCAAAAAAGAAATTGCTGGTCAGCGCCGCCAGCGCGCCGACCATAAAGCCGTTACGACGACCGAGTGTCGCCCCGGCGATAATGGCGATGGAGCTCACGGGTTTAAAGTCGGGAATGGGGCCAAACAAGATGCGCCCCGCCGCGGCCAACGCCGCCAAAACCAGCGTTGGCATAATCTGGCGCAGGCCAGGTCGCGACGCCTCGTAGCCCGCAAAGAACAGCGCGAGCACCAGCGCCACCACGACAAGCATGGCAAGCGCCGCCTGCTCAACGCCCGCCAGCAACGCCGCAGCCATCACCGCCGGCACCGCCAGCAGCAGCGGGATCTCCAGTTTTGCGAGTAGGCGCGCGACGCGATAATCCGTCATCCCATCACGCCCTATAAAACACGTTGTCGGCAAAGAAGTCGGCCGGCGGCTCCATGCAGGCAATCTCACCGTCAAACATCATGGCAATGTCATCGGCAACCTGCTCGGCAAAATCCAGATCGTGCGTGGCCATGATGACGGTACCGCCAGCCTCCGCATGGTCACGCAAGGCGCGGGCGATGATGCGACGGCTAGCCAAGTCCAAGCCCTTGGTGGGCTCATCGAGCAATAGCAGCTCGGGGCCGATCAGCAGCAGTTTTGCCAATGCAAGCAGTTGACGCTGTCCGCCCGAAAGATCGTACGGGTGGCGCCCATCCAGGCCCGACAGCCCCAGGCTCGCCGCGCGCTCCCGCGCCGCAGCCTCGTCATATCCGCAGGTCGGAGCCCATTCCATCAGCTCGTCGCGCACCGTCTCGGCAACCAGCAACGCCTTGGGATTCTGAGGCAGCAGTGCCGCCGAGGCCGCCCCGCGCTCCATATGCCCACGTTGCAACTTGACCGTCTTGGCTAGCACCGAAAGCATTGTCGACTTGCCGCAGCCGTTGCCGCCAACAACCGCATGCACTGCGCCAGCCGAGAACGCCGCATCGAGTCCGCGCAGCACCCAGCCGGACGCTCGATCGTATCGAAACCAGCTCCCTGCCAGGGTGGTAGCCGACCCAGCGTGCATTTTTGGGAGTATTCGACATCCACCGGCGCTGCTGAAAACTCCGTTTTTTGCACGCCGCGAGGCGCCGCGCCCTGGCGCCTCGCCAGAAAACAGCTCTTCACGGTGCCCCAGGGAGGCAATGTCAGCCACCTCGCACACGCGCCCGCCCTCAATCCGATACGCACACGTCGCGTATTCGAGCATCGGGCACGGCTGGTGCGTCGCCACAACAACCGTGCAGCCCAACTCGCGATTCACGCGAAACAGCGCATGCAGAAAACTCTTCTCGGCAACGGGATCCAGTTGGGACGTGGGCTCGTCGAGCAGTAGTACGCGCGGGCGCAACGCCAGCACGGCTGCCAGCGACAGCAGCTGCTTGCGTCCGCCCGAAAGCGTATCGGTATCGCGGTGGAGCCAATCCTCCAACCCAAAGAAATAGCTGGTCTCGGCCACGCGACGGCGTATCTCGTCGCGCGACATACCTAAGTTTTCCAGGCCAAACGCCATCTCGTGCCACACGGTTTCGCACACGATCTGGTTCTCGGGGTCCTGAAACACATAGCCCACGCGCTCCGCAGACGCCCGAACATCCATGTCGGCAACGTTCTCGCCCAGTACGCGCAGCTCACCAGCGCATTCGCCCGTCGGCGAAATCTCGGGTTTGAGCAGCGAGAGCAGCGTTGACTTACCCGACCCAGTACCACCTACCAGCAGCGCAAACGCACCTTGGGGAACAGACCAGTCGAGCCCGTCGAGCACCGGCGCCTCGGCCCCGGGGTAGGCAAAGCGCAGGTCCCGCACTTCAATCGCCGGCGCATCCGAGCCGCACGCCGCGCCCGCCATCATGCTTCCGTCCAACCGAGCCATCAGCCAAACCTCTTCTCGTCAATCGCGTGCAGTACGCAGGGCAGCGCCATCCAGGCCGCGTATACAACATAGCCTGGCCACGGCGCCGGCACCGAAAGTTGCGGGTAAAACGAATACTGCGCCGTCGCGGCCCACGCCACTGCCGCCGTGGCCACACCAAACAGCGCAAGCCCAACCAGCGCGGCAACATCGCCGCGCCCCAGCCGATACCGCGCGTACGTCGTGCGGCGCGTCGCGGCACCCCACCCACGGGAGCGCATGGCGTCCGCGCGCTCCAGCGAATCCTCCATGCCCCAGCCCATCAACACGCTCGATGCCCGTAGGCGCGAACGCACGGGGTCGGCCGACGCACGCCCCGGCACATCAATCGCATCCTGCACCGCCAGTACCGTACGACCGCGGCGCAAAAACTGCGGGATAAGCCGCATGCACATCGAGATCATGAGCGCGATCACCGGCGCGGCGTTACCCAAAAGCGCAAGCACCTTGTCGTAGCCAAGCATCGATGCCGCAGCCTCAAACCACAGCACGCTCGCCACAAACAGCCCGCCCATGCACAGGCCGTATACCATGCTCTCCAGATACACCGCGCGCATGCCAATACGGAACAGCTCCGTCGAGCCCGAGGCGCTAAACAGTGGATTGAGCGCCGCGATGACCAAAATCACCGGCAGTTGCCAGCGAAGCGCCCCCAACGTACGTGCGGCGCCGCGCGTCGCAAACCCGTACGCCAGCCCGCCCGCAAGCGACAGCGCGATCAGCACCGGCTGCATCGAGAACATGGTGAGCCCCAACGTCAGCACCATGTAGAGGGCCGGCACCGCCGGATGCGACATCGAAAATGCCACGACGGACTCGTTGCCCGATTTCTCTCGCATGATATCCACGGGCACCCCACCCCCCTCGCTCAAACGCCAACGCCGCAGCGCCGCCGCCATGCACAACCAGCGCAAATACCACATCGGCGGCAGCGACATCGGCCGTCACGCATCAATCGTTACGCGCTCATCATATGCCTGCGGTATCATATTGCGCCGTGTATCGTTTCCAAACACACGTCTCTATAACGTAACAGGAGATCACATGGACGCAACCGCAATTATCCTCGCCGCCGGCGAGGGCACCCGCATGAAGTCGAACCACTGCAAGGTTTCGCACAAGATCCTGGGTAAGCCCATGGTCCAGTGGATCGTCGACGCCACCATCAAGGCCGGCTGCAGCCGCGTCGTAGTCGTCATCGGCAGCCACGCCGACGAGATGCGCGCCCTTATCGACGGCGCCTACGCCAACAGCGCCACCAAGGTCGAGTGCGTCGAGCAGACCGAGCGCCTGGGCACCGGCCACGCCGTAAAGGTCGCGCTCGAGGCCTGCGGCATCGCCAAAGGTCCGGTCGTCGTGCTCAACGGCGACCTGCCGCTCATCACCGCCGACACCGTCGCCAAGTTCGCGCAGACCGTCGCTACCGGCGAGCTCGCCTGCACCGTCATGACCATGACCCCGCCCGACCCCTTCGGCTACGGCCGCATCAAGCTGGGTGCCGACGGCCAGATTGAGCGCATCATCGAGCAGAAGGACTGCACGCCCGAGCAGGCCGCCACGCTGCTCGAGTGCAACGCCGGCTGCTACGCCTTCGACGGCGCGCAGCTCGCCGCCCACATCGACGAGATTGGCAACGACAACGCACAATCCGAGTACTATCTGCCCGACATGCTCGAGATCCTCAAAGGCCACGGCCAGGCAGTCTCCATCTTCCACTGTGACGACTACCGCGACGGCCTGGGCGTCAACAGCCGCATCCAGCTCGCACAGCTTACCGCCATCGCGCGCGACCGCATCAACGAGCATTGGATGGCCGAGGGCGTTACCTTCATCGACCCCACGCAGGCCTGGATCGGCCCCGATGCCGTTATCGGCCGCGACACCGTCGTGTGGCCGCAGACGCATCTGATCGGCCACGTCACCGTGGGCGAGGAGTGCCAGCTCGGCCCCAACAGCCGCCTCACCGACACCACCGTCGGCAGCGGCTGCACCATCGACGAGACCATCGCCATCGAAGCCGTCATCGAGAACGGCGTCGACTGCGGCCCGCGCGCCTACCTGCGCCCGGGCACCCACATGCTCGACGGCTCCAAGGCCGGCACGCACGTGGAGATCAAGAAGTCCACGATCGGCGAGGGCTCCAAGGTTCCGCACCTGTCCTACATCGGCGACACCACCATGGGCGCCGGCGTCAACGTGGGCGCGGGCTCCATCACCTGCAACTACGACGGCGTGCACAAGCACAAGACCGTCATCGGCAAGGATGCCTTCATCGGTTCCGACACCATGATGGTCGCGCCCGCCCAGATCGGCGACGGCGCGCTCGTGGCCGCCGGCTCCGTCATCACCGAGCCGGTCCCGGCCGACGCGCTCGGTCTGGGCCGCGCCCGTCAGGTAAATATTGAGGGCTGGGCCGCCGATTATCGCCGCCGTCTGCACGAGGACGACGAGGTATAACGTTTTACCAAGCACAAAAGGAGCTGTTCCCATGGGGACGGCTCCTTTTTCTATGCTGACCTGCGCGACCGGATGAGTGGTCGGTTCGTGTCCGTTGACGGTAAAGACGTTATCAAGACCCGATTAACCCCGCCGCGCGGTTACAATGCAAAAAGGCATCTATATGGCATTCGATATATAAAGGAGAAGGGTAATGCCGATTAATGATCCCGAGAAGTCGGAGAATATGCGCAAGTCCATCCGCGTGTATTCCGGTTCCTCCAACCGTCCCCTCGCTCAGAAGATCGCTGAGTACCTTGGGGTCGAGCTTTCGGGCCTTACGCTAAAGCAGTTCGCCAATGGTGAGATTTACGCCCGCTACGACGAGACCGTCCGCGGCGCCGACGTCTTCCTGATTCAGTCCGTGGCCGGCGGCAACGTCAACGACATGCTCATGGAGCTGCTCATCGCCACCGACGCTGCCAAGCGCGCATCCGCCCGCTCCATCACCGCCGTCATCACCCACTACGGCTATGCCCGCCAGGACCGCAAGGCCGGCCCGCGCGAGCCCATCACCGCCCGCCTCGTCGCCAACCTGCTCGAGCGCGCCGGCGTCAACCGCATCATCACCCTCGACCTGCACCAGGGCCAGATCCAGGGCTTCTTCGATATCCCGGTTAACCACCTGTCCGCACTGCCGCTGTTTGGCCAGTACTACAACGACATGCACTTCGACACCGACAACCTGGTTGTCGTCTCCCCCGACGTGGGTCGTGCCAAGGCCGCCAAGAAGCTGTCCGACATGCTCGGCTGCGACCTGGCCATCGCCCACAAGGGTCGTCCGCGCCACAACGCCGCCGAGGTCATGGGCATCATCGGTGACATCAAGGGCAAGACCTGCATCATCAACGACGACATGATTGACACCGCTGGCACCCTGTGCGCCAACGTCAAGGAGCTCAAGGCCATGGGCGCCGGCGACATCTACGTGTGCGCCACCCACGGCATCTTCTCGGGCCCGGCTATCGAGCGCCTGAACGATGCCCCCATCGTCGAGTGCGTCGTCACCGATGCCATCCCCGTCGAGGTCGGCGGCAAGATCAAGACCATCTCGGTCGCCGAGGAGTTCGCTCAGGCCATCTCCGCCGTTTACCACGAGGAGCCCGTCTCCACGCTCGTCGGCGGCGACTTCGCGCTGTAGTCGCTCGACCCTCGCATCCCTCCGGAAGCCCCGGACGCGCCTGCGGGGTTATCACGCGAACGTCCTCGCCGCTTTGCGGCTGCGGGATGTTCGCTTTGATAACCCCTCCCGGCGTGTCCGGGGCTTCCTGCTGTCTCGGGGCAGCTGTTTTCTGAAATGACTTTGCTGCAACCTTTCCTCGCCTTCGGCGGGCGTGGTAGCCTTTGTCGTTGATTAAACTTTTGTGTAACGAAAGGAAGCATATGGCAGCTGCACAGCCGCTCAAGATTCGCATGGTTGCCGGACTTGGCAACCCTGGCGATGAATATGCCGAGACCCGCCACAACGCTGGCTTCAAAGCAATCGACGAGTTGGCCCGTCAGGCCGGTGTCACGTACTGGAAAAACCAGGCAGGCGCCGAGGTCGCGCTCATCAACATCAACGATCCCGAGGAAGAGGGTGGCAAGCGCCAGATTGTGCTGGTCAAGCCGCAGTCGTACATGAATACCTCGGGCGGTCCCATCTCCAAGCTTTGCCGCGAGTACAAGATCAAGGCCGAGGAGCTGCTCGTGATCCACGATGAGCTCGACATTCCCGCCGGCGACGTACGCGTCAAGGTAGGCGGCGGCCACGCCGGTCACAATGGCCTGCGTTCCATCATCGACAAGATGGGCAGTCGCGACTTCAGCCGCATCCGCACCGGCATCGGCAACCCTCCCGGCAAGATGGCTGTCGCCGACTACGTGCTCAAGCAGCTGCGCGCCCGCGAGGCCGAGGACTTCCAGGACACCTGTGCCCGCGCCGCAGATGCCGCCGGTCTGGCAATCGTGCACGGCGTGATCTATGCCCGCGACCACGTCAACGGCGCCGCCTCCGCCAACGGCAAGCACTAAAACCTACCATTTAGGGACAGGTTTATTTTGGCAGGTTTTATCTGCGGAAACGCCGCGGCAGCCGCACTGTGATAAACCCCGTGCCGCCATACATATGCAGCGCTCCAAAGGGGGCCGGCCTCACCGAAGCACGAGGCCGGCCCCCTTTGCTGTTTTACCTGATAAAACCCGCCAAAATATACTCGCCTCTTTGCGCTAGGTCACTTTTCCCGCCTGCCAAAGATACACGTAAGCGACATGTCCATGAGGGTATAATTTGCACCGTATGTTTGCACAACGCCTGTGCGCGTACGGTTTTATTCGGGCTACCGTCCATTTCCGTGGAGGCACGGTTCGGTCGCCCTAACAAGAGAGGGGTTCTATGTATAAGATCCTGGAGAAGACGCAGTTCTCGGAGAAGGTGTTCAAGTTCCGCATCGAGGCGCCCGCAATCGCCAAGCATGCGCACGCTGGACAGTTCCTCATGGTTCGCGCCAACGAGACGGGCGAGCGCGTCCCGTTTACCCTGGCCGGCTGGAACGGTGACGAGGGCTGGGTCGAGTTCATCTTCATGGTGATCGGCAAGACCACCGAGATGCTTTCCACCTACGAGGCCGGCGAGTCGCTGCGCGACGTCGTGGGCCCGCTGGGCGTTCCCACCGAGATGGCCGAGGGCCCCTGCGCCGTCATTGGCGGCGGCGTCGGCCTGGCAATTGCCTTCCCGGTCGCCAAGCACCTGGTCGAGACCGGCCACGAGGTGCACGCCATCATGGGCGCCCGCACCAAGGACCTCCTGCTCATGGAGGACCAGTTCCGCGAGCTCCTCGACGAGGACCACATCCACATCACCACTGACGACGGCTCCTACGGCGAGCAGGGCGTTGTCACCGCTCCGCTGGAGCGCCTGCTGCAGGACAAGGCCGTGAGCCAGGTCTTCTGCGTCGGCCCCGTTCCGATGATGAAGTTCTCGACCCTCACCGCCCAGAAGTACGACACCCCCATCACCGCGTCGCTCAACCCCATCATGGTTGACGGCACCGGCATGTGCGGCTGCTGCCGCGTCGAGGTAGGCGGCGTGACCAAGTTCGCTTGCGTCGACGGCCCCGACTTCGATGCCACCCTGGTCGACTGGGATGACCTTCGTGCCCGCCAGGCCGCTTACCGTTCCGAAGAGGGCGAGTCCCTCAAGGCCTATGAGGAAAAGAGCTGCGCATGCCACTAGTTAACGGTCGTTTCGTTGCCGATATGAAGTCGCCCCGCACCCCCGATAACGAGGAGCCGGCTGCCGAGCGCGCCTGCGACTTCCGCCCCGTCGACAAGGGCTTTACCGAGGAGATGGCGCTGGCCGAGGCCGAGCGCTGCCTCAACTGCAAGAAGCCGTTCTGTGTTGAGGGCTGCCCCGTCAACATCAACATCCCCCGCTTTATCGAGCAGATCCGTGCGAAGGACTTTGGCGGCGCCCTCGATACTATCCGCGAGGACTCCATGCTTCCCGCTATCTGCGGCCGCGTCTGCCCGCAGGAGAACCAGTGCGAGGGCAAGTGCATCCGTGGTAAGAAGTCCGAGCCCGTGGCCATCGGTCAGCTCGAGCGCTTCCTGGGTGACCGCCCCGAGCTCGCCTCCACGCCCAAGATGGCCCCCAAGAACGGCAAGAAGGTCGCCGTCGTCGGCTCCGGCCCGTCCGGCATCACCTGCGCTGGCGAGCTCGCCCGTAACGGCTTTGACGTTACCGTTTTTGAGGCCTTCTTCACCGGCGGCGGCGTGCTGGTCTACGGCATCCCCGAGTTCCGTCTGCCCAAGGCAGTCGTCAAGCGCGAGATTGACGGCCTGGAGGACATGGGCGTCAAGTTTGAGTACAACTCCGTCGTGGGCAACATGGCCACGGCCGAGGAGCTGTTCGAGCAGGGCTTCGACGCCATCTACGTGGCGACCGGCGCTGGCCTGCCCAAGTTCCTCAATGTCCCCGGCGAGAACCTGCCCAACGTCTTCTTCGCGAACGAGTACCTCACCCGCGTGAACCTGATGAAGGCCAACAAGTTCCCCGAGTACGACACCCCCACCAAGCACGGCAAGAACGTCGTCGTCTTTGGTGGCGGCAACGTGGCTATGGACGCCGTCCGTACTGCCAAGCGCCTGGGCGCCGAGCATGCCATCATCGCCTACCGTCGTACCGAAGATGAGATGCCCTGCCGTCGCGCCGAGCTGCACCATGCCAAGGCCGAGGGCGTCGAGGTTCTGCCGCTCGTTTCCCCGCTCGAGTTTGTCGCTGGCGAGGACGGCTCCGTGTGCGCCGTCAAGGTCCAGAAGATGGAGCTCGGCGAGCCCGACGAGTCCGGCCGTCGTCGCCCGGTGCCCATCGAGGGCGCCATCGAGGAGATTCCCTGCGACGTCGCAATCTCGGCTATCGGTACCAACGCCAACCCCTTCGCAAAGAAGATCGGCGGCAAGATGGAGCTCAACAAGTGGGGCTACATCGTCGCCGACGAGGAGACCGGCCAGACCACCGATCCCCGCATCTGGGCTGGCGGCGACATCGTCACCGGTGCCGCTACGGTCATTCTGGCGATGGGCGCCGGCAAGAAGGCCGCCGCTTCCATCACCAAGAGCCTGCTGGGCGAGTAATCACCCTCAGCGCTAGCCATTAAACGGCAAAGTCCCCGTCGAGCACACGCCCGGCGGGGACTTTTTCTATACCGGCCGCCAGACCACCACGATGGGGACAGGCACCTTTGTGGTAGTTTGGGGCCTGGTCGATCGTTTTGTCTCGATCTGTAACAGTTAGGACCTGTTGAGCCTCGTAGTTGTTACAGATCAAGATATTGTGCGAACATCCGCCTGTTCATCTCAATCTGTAACAGTTAGAGACCAAATTCCCCGCTACGTGTTACAGATCAAGACGTTAGGTTAGCGGCCATTCGGTTCATCTAAATCTGTAACATCTAGGGCCGTTTTGGGCAGCCAGGTGTTACAGATTGAGATCTTGATAAAGCCGAGGACGGGCGCTGCCACCAAAACCTAGCGCTTGCGGCGCTTGGTTGCGGCGATGCCGGCCGCGGCAACGGTTGCGCCGGCGATGCCTAGGGCGGTGGCCGTCATCGCGGTGGTGTCGCCTGTGGCGACTAGAGCGGTATCGGACTTCTTGGCCGGCGTGGCTTTCTCAACCGTCTTGGTCGTGGTGGTGGTCGCGGTCGGCTTGGTCGCGGGTTTGGCCTCGGGCTCAGTCTCAGGCTGCGGCGTTGGGTTGGGATCCGGCGTGGGCTGCGGATCGGGAGTAGGCGTATTCTCAGGCGTAAACGTCAGATTGGTGTTCAGCCACAGGGTGTAAATCCAACCGCTCTCGGGATCAACCTCACTTGCCTCGCCCACCTGATAGCCACACTCAACCCCATTGATCTTCAGCTTGGTATTGGGCGTAAAGTAGAAGCCACGCGCCGGCTTAAAGTACAGGCCGTAACGATAGGTCACACCGGGCTTAAACGCGTCAATATGGTTGGTGATGTGCTGGTCCCAAAACTCGATGGAATTCACCTCACTGCCGTCGCTCCCCGTCCAGAACTCACACTGAAGGACAGAGCTCGAATCCACCGGAGTACCCGCCGTAAAGACCGGCCTGTCGCCCGCCTTGAAGGTGGTCGTGGCGTCGTTGATCTCAATAACGTCGATGGCACGCCATTCGTCGATTGGTTGCTCACACAGCATATTGTCAGCATTGGGCGCAAAGACGCCGTTGACGGTCTTAATGTGGTGTACCCAATGACCGTTGACGTTCATATTGCAGTCATCAGCCACGGTATTGTCGCCCTTGAGCCTCAGCTCAACGGAATACATGTAGAACTTGCCCTCTTCGAAGCGCTCGATCCTCCTCGCGCCCGTCGGATACTTAGCGGGGTCGGAATACCAGAAGGCAACGGGCATAAGCTCCGCAGGGTCGCTGCCATCCATCTCTTCCCAGCACTCATAGGCGATCTCATACTTGTCGGCATCGGCGGCAGGAATCGTCGCGGTCGCACGCGGCGCCTCGCCGGGCGCATAGTCGGTTTTCACATCGTTGACGTTCAAATTCTCGAGGGCTTCGTTTTCTGACGCAACGAGCGTAATTTCGCTATTGATGGCGTAGCGGAGGTAATAATCGTACCTGGTTTCGTTGAGGATAGTCGAGCTGCCTTCATAGTCAGTTCCGGTATACTCCAGTGCCGCGCCAATATAGAGAGCCTCATTGCGCGTGAGTCGATACGAGCCGCCTGCCGCGCCACCCGTAAAGGTCAGCGTCAGCCTCATGTGATCGCCAACAGGCTCAAAGCGGGCCGTCACATCGGACATAGATGCGTCCTGGACTTCAGCCAGGGTGCCCGAAGCAGCATCGGCCCGGTAGTACTTGGTTTCGACAAGTTCGCAGAGCGGCTCATCCGGCATGCCGCCCTCAACATCGGGAAAATCATAGGTATACGACTGGCCCTTTTCGAGTGTGACATTGCTCGGAAGCGCGCAGTCCGTATAGTGGGGGACCACGGTCGTGTTGACCTTAACACCGCTCCCGCCTGTCACATCGGTCACGCCACAGGGCATGGTGGCGTTGTTTGCCGACGAGCTGTCGGTGCCCCCAAGAGAGCCATCTTGGTTGGCAGCAACCGTATCGTTCACCGTTGCCGCTGATGCGTCCTGCTGATCTTGCTGAGCTTCTGCCGTGGACGGTGCCGCCGGAGCCGCGTCGGTCATCGGCGCAGCCGGAGCCACCGGTACCGGCGCCGGAGCCGCCGTATCCTCCGCAACCGTCGGCGTTACCGGAGCCGCGGCAACCTCATCCGTCCCAGCGGCGGGATTGGCGCATTCCGTCGCCAGCGCCACGCTCGGCAGCAGCAACTGGCCAACCATAAGCGCACACGCGCCGGCGCAAGCTATTTTGGCACCCACACAACGCCAGGTACCATGAACCAGCGAGCAGGTGCACTCACGCTGAGTTTGCTTATCGAAGTGGCTTCCGTACATAACGGCCTCCTTGGTCGAAGGACTACACCACCACAAAGGTGCCTGTCCCCTTTGTGGTGGTCCTGCACCACCAAGGTGCGACCAGCGATTCCATATGCCTAGGTTCGTAGATACGAACCCCTATTGCTACCTGCGGTTTAATCCAATATGACTTCGCCATCGCTACACTCGTCCCAGGGACGCTACAATCGAGGACACGATCATTCGTCCACCCAAAGGACCGTCCTTGAACCTGAGCAGGCCTAAAATCAACGCGCTTCTGGCACTCGCGCTCTTCACCTTCGCCTTCCTTGCCGCCGAGTTTCGCTTCGACGTCAACGTCGGGCTGCTCGCCGGTGCCAAACGCGTTGTAATCGCACAGGGCTTTATTCTGGGTGCAAGTGTGCTCGGCTTTATCGGGTACGCGCCGCTGCTCGGGCTCGCACAGCGCAAAGGCCACTCACTGGCAGTCGTCAACGCCGCTGTTCCCATCGCCATCCTGGGATTGACCCAGGTCCAGTTCCCTACGGCCCCGCTTGCCCTCGAGATTCTGGGCTGCGTGGCATTCTTTGGGCTCGGTCTGCTGGGTGCCGCTGCTCACCACGCCTTTTCGTTGACATTCCAGGATGACCCCAAACTCGCCACTGGCGCAGGAGCGGCCTATGCCGCGGGCATCCTGATACAGTTCGCCATCAACCTGCTCAATTGCGGCGGTATCGCAGAGCTCATCATCCTCGGCACAGCGACTATCGCCATCTCCGCCCTCAGCGTCGTTCCCCAAAAGGCTGCCAGGAGCTCCAGCCCCGCCATCAATCCCTTTGTTGAGCCCTCTCATGCCCTCGCCAAACAGGCATGCTGGAGCATCGCGCTCATCATGATTCTCGCCTGCTTGTTCTCGACCCTCGACAACGTGGTCACACTCTCCAACGCCCACGGCACCATTGCCGTGCAAACCTGGCCGCGCCTCTTTTTGGCAGCAAGCGGCCTTGCCGCCGGTCTTATCTTTGACCTTGCCGAGCGCCGCTACATGGGACTTGTCATGCTCGGCATCGCCGTACTCTCGACCATTTCCATCCTGGCCGTGGAGGCCGGCGCCGATCCCAACCTGGGCCTTGTCGTCTTTTACCTGAGCTCGGGCTTTTTTGTCACGTTCTTTACCGCCACGTTTACGCAGCTGGCGCCGCGCATGCATACGCCCGCACTGTGGGCTGGCATGGGCCGCGCAGCCAACAACGTGTGCGCGTTCACTACGTCGGGCATCTCGCTGGCACTTGTGACCTCGGACAATGTCGCCCTCATCATGATCGGCGCGCTCATGCTGCTTGTGGCGGCGAGTGTGGCGTTTGTAGCCGCGGGCCTGTTCCGCCTGCCCCAAACCGAGCAGGAGCGCGAACACCAGCAACGAGCCGAGAAAGCGCTCGCTGCGCCGAGCATCGAAGAGCAACGCCAGGCCTTCATCGCCAACCACGCTCTCACCCCGCGTGAAGTCGACGTGCTCATAGCCGTGACCCAGGATGAACGCCCGCTCAAACAGGTTGCTGAGGAGCTCGGCATCTCGATGCGCATGGTGCAGCGTCACCTGAGCTCTATCTACCAAAAGACCGACACGCAGACGCGCGCCGGTCTCGCCAAAGCCTTCCCCTCTGCCTAAAACAAAAACCACCACAAAGGCGCCTGTCCCCTTTGCGGTGGTTTTGATCGGCTAGCCTTCGAGCTGCGCTACCTTGTAGCGGTAGGCTGCGGCGATGACATCCTTGCAACCCTCGCGGCCCAGCTTGGCGCGGTTGACGACGATGTCCTTGCCGCTCGTCATCTTCCATTTTCCGGCACTGTAGCGCTTATAGAACGCCTCGCGCGCCTTCTGCTGCTGCTTGACCAGCTTGGCGCCCTTCTTTTTGTTAAGGCCGCGCTTCTTGCGCACGATCTCGACACGGTCCTCAAAGGGTGCGGTCACCAACACGGCAATGTGGTTGGGATTGTTGCGCAGCAGGTAATCGGACAGACGGCCTTCGATAATGCAGCTCTCGGTCTCGCCCAGATCCAAAATCACCTGGCTCATCTTTTGGAACAACTTGTCCGAGTACGAACGCGCATCGTAGCGGTCGGGCAGAAACGCCATGTTCTCCACGGCCAGGCGCTCGTCGTAGGCAGCCATCTTGTCGAGCGACTCGCCCGCGCGCAGCGACGCACGCACCAGCAGCTCGTTATCGTACAGCGGAATCCCCAACTCGTCGGCAAGCATGCGACCAATCTCGTGGCCCTCGGCGCCAAAGTCGCGCGCGATGGTAATGACCACAGGACTCTTCTTGTTCTCCAGATCGCTCATCGCGATTCCTTTCTCTGTGTGACAAAGGGGCTGTCCCTTTGCCACATTCTACGCTGCCACCATTCGCCTCTGATATGCGCGAACCAGCAACGAGATACCAAAGTTGAGCACAAAGTACATCGCAAACACCAGGCCGTAGAGCATAAGCACCTGCGACAGGTCGATCGCGTGGGCCATCACGACGTTTGCCGTGTACATGAGCTCGGCCACGTTAATGCCCGAAAGATACGAGCTGTCCTTGATGACAGTCGTGCACTGGCTAAACAGCGCCGGAATGATCGTCTTAAACGTCTGTGGCAGAATGATGTAGCACATGGTGGCAAAGAAGCCAAAGCCCTGGCTCTGCGCTGCCTCAAACTGGCCGCGCGGAATCGAGTTGAGGCCGCCGCGCACAATCTCGGCCATAACGGCGCTGGTAAACAGCGTAAAGGCGATGGTCGAAATCACAATGTCCAAACCCTGCACCGTAAAGTAGATAAACAGGATCCACAGCAGGTTTGGCGTGCAACGGAACAGCTCAATATAGGCGCTCACCAAAATACGGAACGGGCGGGGCGCATAGCTCTTAACGAGCGCCAGCACCGTGCCAAAGATGAGCGAGAAAAAGATCGACAGCGCCGAGATCTCGATTGTCTTAACAAAGCCGCCCCAGATGTAGAGCAGGTTCGTCGCGTTGAAGATTTCCATACGCTAGGCCTCCTCTACATTGTCGAGCCCCAGCTCGGCCAGGCTCACGCCGCGCGGACGCTCCTTGGAGCGGCGCTCGAGCCACTGCACCAGCATGGCGAGCGGAAAGCAGATGATGAAGTACATAAGGCAGCAGACGATGTATCCCTGCAGGTAACCGTACAGACTCACAAAATTGTCGGAACGGTACATAAGGTCGCCGCCGGCCACAAGTGCCAACACCGACGTGTTCTTGACCAGGTTGAGCGCCTGGTTACACAGCGGCGGCAGAATGATCTTGAACGTCTGGGGCAGCACGATGTACCAGTACGCCTGCGCACGGGTGAAGCCCTGGCTCTGGGCCGCCTCCATCTGACCGCGCGGAACCGCCTCGATACCAGTGCGGATGACCTCCGAAATGTAGGCCGCGTGATACAGACCCACGCCCAAGAAGCCCAGCACGAACGGCGCGATGCGCACCGGCTGGTCGGCACCGGTTATGGCCTGCAAAAACTGCGGACCGGCCATGTACATAAAGAGCACCTGCACGGGCAACGGGGTGTTCTGGTAAAACTCCACGTACACGCGGCTTATGGCGCGCAGCACGCGCGAGCGAGTGGTAGAGAACACGCCCAGTAGTGTGCCCAGCACCAGCGACAGCAACAGACCGGCAACGACCACCTGCAGCGTCACGCCAAAGCCCTCCCAGAAGGGCCCCATGTTTTGAAATGTCGTCGACCAACGGTCGGCGTCAAATAATCCTTCGAGCATTTGATTCCTTCCTTGGACGATGCGCCTATACAAGACCCCAGGTCTTGACCTCTTGGTCGAGCCAGCCGTCGGCCAGGCGATCGCAAATCACCTGATCGACCACGGCCGAAAGGTCGCAGCCCTTCTTGGTCGCCACGCCGTAACCCTGCTCGCCAAACTTGACCTCGGGCTGCAGCAGCTCAACGGTCTCGTTCATATAACCGGCCAGCGTGGAGCGGTCCATAGCAAAGACGTCGATATTGCCGGCGTCGAGCGAACTCTTGATGATGGGGTAGCCGCTAAAGGCCCTAAACTCGGGCTTGCAGCTAAAGCCGTTGTCCTTGATCATCTGCTCGATCAGGCCCTGCGTGGTAGCACCCTGGCTCACGCCAATGACCTTGCCGTCCAGGTCCTCAATCGAGGTAAAGCCCGAACGCTTCTTGACCATGAGTCCCACGTAGTCGGTGCGGTACGGCGTCGAGAAATCCCAGCTCTTCTTGCGCTCGTCGGTGATGGTGTAGGTCGCCGCGACCACATCGAGCTGGCCGTTATCGATCAGCGGGCCGCGCGTCTTGGGCGTTACGTCGGTAAACTCGACAAGCTCCTGGGAACGGGCCTCCTTGTAGCTCACGCCAAAGACGGCAGCGGCGATCTGGTAGCACAAATCGACTTCCATGCCCTCAAAGCGGCCCTTGGCGGTGTCGTAGTAGCCGTAGCCGGGAACGTCCTTCTTAACGCCGGCATTCAGATGGCCACGCGACTTGATGGCCGCAAGCTTGGACCCCTTGTCGGAGCTCTCGCCGCTGGTGGAGGCGCCGCAACCGGCAAGCGCGGTCCCCGTCAGCACAAGCATGCCGGCGCCAGCCAGCTGCAAAAAGTGACGGCGCGACACGGCCGCCCTCGTCATATCCGTCATGTCCATCACCGCGCCTAGTGCAGAATCTTGGACAGGAACTTGCGGCAGCGCGGGTTCTCGGGGTTATCGAAGAAGTGCTCGGGCGTGCCCTCCTCCAGAATGCGGCCGTCCTCCATAAAGATGACGCGGTCGGCCACCTGGCGCGCAAAGCCCATCTCGTGCGTCACGCAGATCATGGTGATATCCTCCTGCGCGAGCTCAATCATAACGTCCAGAACCTCCTGGACCATCTCGGGGTCGAGCGCCGAGGTCGGCTCGTCAAACAGGATGATGGGCTGCTTGGTGCACAGGGCACGGGCGATGGCGATGCGCTGCTGCTGACCACCCGAGAGATTCTGCGGATACTCGCCGGCCTTATGCGCCATGCCGACGCGCTTGAGCGCGGCGATGGCGATCTCGGTCGCCTCCTCCTTGCTCTTCTTTTGCAGCTTGATGGGCGCGAGCGTCAGGTTGCCGAGCACCGTCATGTTGGGATATAGGTTGAACTGCTGAAACACCATGGAGCTGTACTTGCGAGCCATCTCCAGGTGGTTCTTTTTGGTGAGCGGCGTACCGTCGATAACGACCTCGCCCGACGTGGGCTCCTCAAGATAATCGACACAGCGGATGAGCGTCGACTTACCCGAGCCGGAAGGCCCGATCATTACGAGCTTCTCGCCGCGCTTGACGGTGAGGTTGATATCTTTGAGCACATGCAGGTCGCCAAAATACTTGTTGAGATGCTTGATCTCGATCATGTCTGCCATGAATGTCCCTTCCCTGCGTTTACACGAGTTGAACTATTGTACGGAAAGAACCGCGTTTCCGCAGCCCACACTACATTCCCGTAAAGAACCCGCAACCTTTAACCCACTCATTGGGGACAGACTTAAATGAGTGCCCGCTCATTGGGTACTCATTTAAGTCTGTCCCCAATGAGCACCCAACCCCCCTTGTTGAGCACAAGTCAGCGAAAACCCGTACACGCGAGCAAGGTGACGTGAAATGAAAGGGCGCAGACCTTATGGTCGCGCCCTTGAAATTGAACGTCAGATTGCCGCGTGTACGGGTTTGCGGCGTCGGGCCGTTACGCGGTTTGGTAAAACCGCGTAACAAATTACGCGAGCTTTGCGCCGACGATCTTTGCCGCGGCAGGCTTATCAAAGTTACCGCCGGTGGCCTTGCCGAGTGCTCCCATGACCTGGCCCATCTGCTTCTTGGACGTGGCGCCCAGCTCGGCGATGACCTGCTCGATCAGAGCCTCGAGCTCCTCGCCCGAAACCTGTGCGGGCAGCAGGCTCTCCAGAATCTTGACCTGCTCGGTCAGGTTGTCGGTACGGTCTTGGTCGGTACCGGCCTTAATGGACATCTCCAGCGTCTCGCTCGTCTGCTTAATCAGACGCTTGATCATGCTGTTGACGTCTTCCTCGGTCACGTCGCGGCGCTCGTTAACCTCGATATTCTTCACCTCGGCCTTGACCTGGCGGATGATGGACAGGCGAACCTTATCCTTGGCCTTCATGGCGGCGATCATTTCCTGCTGCAGCTCTTCGTTGGTCATCTGCAAATCCTCCTCAATAGCGTGGGCGGCGCTCGCATGAGCACCGCCCCATGATTACTCAGTCGTCGACGAATCGTCGGTCGAACTCTTGGTGACGCCCTTCAGACTCACGTTATAGGGCACGTCCTTGGGCATGGGGTTGACGGTGATGTCGGCGTCCTTCTTGTACTGTTCCAGCCACTCGCTGTATGCAGTACTGGCCGCCTGCGTCTTCACCACGTTGGAAACATACTTCTTGATGTCCTTGGGCACCTGCTTGATGTCATCGACCTGGCTATCGACATGGAAGTAGTCGGTGCACTTGATGACATGGTAACCGTACGTCGACTCAACCACGTCGCTCACATCGCCCTTGCTGAGGCCCTCGAGCGCCGTCTGATAGCTGTCGACGAAGGTAGTGAGCTTATCCCAACCCACATCGCCCTTCTTCTCCTTGGAGCCAGTGTCGTCGGAATACTGCTCCACGGCGTCCTCAAAGCTCAGCTCGCCGGAGTTGATCTTGTCCAGGCACTCCTGTGCCTTGGCCTTGGCGGCGGCCTTGTCCTCGTCAGATGCGTCGGAATCGACCTTGATCAGGATGTTCGACGAGCGGCGGGCATCGTTGTAGTTAGACAGATTCTCGTTGATGTAATCGACGATCTCGCTGTCCTTGGGCTTGCTGGTGGGCGCCACGGCATCCTTAAGCTTTTGCTGTGCCAGGCCCTCCTTGAGCGAGTCCTTGTAGGTGTCCTCGGTATAGCCGTAGGTCTTAAGGGTCTTCTTAAAGGTCTTGGCACCGCCCGCGCTCTTGCACGCGTCCTTCCATGCCTTCTCGGCCTCCTCGTCCGACACCGTCACGCCGTTTTCCTTCTGCGCCTGCTGAAGCAGAATCTGCTGCGTGTAGGAATCGATGAGCTGCTTGCGGTACTTTTTGGGTGTGAGGTCGTTGTCGACCAGATACTGCGCCCAGTCCTTGTCCTTGGTGTAGCCATAGGACGTGCGCATGCTCATGATCTGCTTGGTCACGGTGTCCTCGGTGAGGTTGGTGCCGTTGATGGTAGCGGCGACACCACCGGTGAGCTTATAGCCCGAGTTGGTGCTTTCGGTCTGCGACATCAGGCCGGAGCACGCCATGGCCGAGACGGAAAGCAGCATTGCCAGCACGCCGATAACCACCAGGACGATCTTGACGGTCTTAGACACGTACGTCTTGCGCTGCTTCTTACGAGAGCTGGAGGCAGCGCGAGCCTGCTGCTCGGGCGTCGGCGCGGCCTCGGAGTTCTTTTTCTTGTTTGCCATAGTTGGCCTTTCGCATCACGAATCGAACAAACGCCATTGTGTCACAACGCGGCCCCCGCGACACACCTGGTGTATGGGGGACAGGTTAATCTGCACCATTTTGGTGCAAAGGGAGGCTGTTCTGGCTGTTGGCAGTTAGGGACATTCCCCAAGCGCCGGCAGAAAAGGAATGTCCCCAAATGCCGGCTTAGCTCCACCTTAAAAGTGACGGCGGATGGCGTCGACCATGCCTTGGCATGTGGTCTGGCCGAGCACATCGGCTGCGGCGTCGGCATCCATAAAGATATTCATAAGCGCTTGCAGGGCCTCGACCTGGCCGCCCGGCTCGGCAATGCCCAGATTGATAATGATCTGCGCGGGCACGGGGGCGCCCATGCCCGCCATAGCATTGAACGTGACGGGCGCGGCGGGCTTTATCACCGCGATATAGGGCTTAGCCACAAACCCCGGATCGGTGTGCGGGATGGCGATGTTTGCCGCCGGCATGGCGAGACCCGTGGGATAGGCGTTCTCGCGCGTGCGGACGGCGTCAAGCCAACCAGACGCAATGTAGCCACGCGGTGCAAGCTCGCCCTCGAGCCGCGCAAACACCTCATCCGGCGTCGCGCACTCCCAATCAAAAAACACCAGCTCAGGCGAGAATAGCATCTCGGCGTTATCCGCCATACCGTCCTCCAAAGTTGCATGAGGTTCACAATGTCCCATATGATAGCGAAACGAGACAGGCAAGGTTAGTCGAGGATCTCAATCATATCGAGTGCGCGGGCAGGCGTCAGGCAAACTTCGGGCATCGCCTCCAGCATACGGCGGTCACTCGTGACCACGTAGTCAACATCTGCCGTCTCGCCCGAAGCGATGATGAGGTTGTCTTCAAGATCCGACATGTGTTTGCCAAGCATGCGCGCCATCTCGCACTCTGCCAACGAAAGCGGAGAGGCAGTTGCCACCTGCATCATGTGCTCAATGCAAGCCCATGACGCCGAGGCAAACGACGCGTTAATCCCATTCACATTCCGCCTGGCTAGTCGCCGAGGCAAAATATAGAACACGTCCTTTGCCGTCGTTGGCGCATACAGAAGGTCGATCTTTCCTGCCTCGGCCAGTTCAATCAATCTCTTCGCTTCGTCGAACGCCCCCTCTTGCAGGTAATAATCGAGCCAAACGTTCGTATCTACCAAGAGATGCTTTGCCTCAATCATCGGCAATTCGCCTCAATGTCAGCAATCATCGCTTCATACATATCATCCCGTACGGCATCCCAGTCTTCCGCAGATGATCCAGCTGGCGCAAAATCCGAAGCACGTAGCCCCAACGAAGAAAAAGCTAGGCCACACCCCTGCTCGGCCAGACTCTCCGCACGGGGCGCCTCGCGCTTATCCGCCACCATAAATCCCGGCAACGTTTGATGCTCGACGAGATAAGCCCAAAGCGCACGAATGGCATCGCTCGGCCCCAATCCATTGCGAGTTAGGACTGCATCGCCACCAGCTTTGAGCATAGGGTCGATTCGCGTGTTGAGCTGCACCGTTGCTGTACCCATAGCGGCTCCTCTCTACTTGCTAGCAGTATAGCAGACATAAAAGGCCACGCAAAAGGGCCCTGCCACACGCGGACGAGGCCCTATCGGATTTCTTGGGATGGAAATGACACACGTCACGTTATCCAGAGTCCAAAATCAAAGGGGTGATAAAAGCTGATTGGGGCACATGTGATTCCATATGCCCCAATCAGCTTTTTGATAGTTTACGTTGTAAGGAAAACCGAGCGAATCCTTTTACGCACGATGGCGGGGCGCATCAATTGCGACCTTGCCGCTCTCCAGCACGTGGACGCGACCGTCAGCGAGCATCTGAACTACCTCGGGATACAGCACGTGCTCAATCGCGTGGATATGCTCCTCGAGCGTGTCGACGTCCCAGCCCTCCTCGACGGCCAGCGCGCGCTGGGCGATGATGGGGCCATTGTCGTAGATCTCGTTGGCAAAATGCACGGTCACACCGGTCACCTTGACGCCGCGCGCAAAAGCATCGTCGATCGCATGCGCGCCGGTAAAGCTCGGCAGCAGCGCCGGATGCAAGTTGACCACGCGGTTGGGAAACGCCGCCAGCAGCGGCGTATGCACCATGCGCATGTAGCCGGCCATGACCACATACTCGCAGCCGCGCTCGAGCAGCTCGTGCGCGATGATCTCGTCGGCGGCGATGGGATCAGCATAGACATCCTTGGATAGCGTAAGCGTCTGGATGCCCGCGCGCTCTGCACGCTGCAAACCCTTGGCCGAAGGACGACTCGACACCACAAGCTCAATCGAAGCATTGAGATTGCCAGCGGCGATCAGGTCGATCAGCGCCTGCAGGTTGGTACCCGAACCGCTGATGAGCACACCGATCTTGAGCGGCTCGACCGTATCGGTACCGGTCGGACGAGTATAGGGCACAAAGTCCAGACCCTCGGCGGCAGCCATCTGCTCGTTAGCGCTCATCGGAGTACACGACCTTACCGGAACCCTCGACGCACTCGCCCACACGGAACGGCTTCTCGCCCAGCCCGACCAGGGCCTCGGTAACCGCGGCCTCGTCCTCGGGGGCGACGATCAGGCACAGGCCAACGCCCATGTTGAAGGTCTTGCATGCCTCGTTGGGGGCGAGCTCGGCCTGGCGCGACACGTAGGTGATAACGGGCGGAACGTCCCAACCCATCTCGACGCCGTTGCGAGTGACCACGGCGTCGACGTCGTCGGCAAGCGCGCGGTTGAGGTTCTCGGTGATGCCGCCGCCGGTGATGTGGGCAATGGCGTGCACCGGAGCGCCACCGCGCAGCAGCTCAAGAACCGGCTTGACGTAGATGCGCGTGGGGGCCAGCAGAGCGTCGGCCAGCGATGCGCCGCCGAGCTCCTCGAGCGGGCGGCTCAGCTCCTCGGCCTTAGCGGCGGCCTCGGGCGTGCCCGGCTTGATGCCGTCGACGCCGATGACCTTACGCACCAGCGAGTAGCCATTGGAGTGCACGCCGGTGGAAGGCAGGCCCAGAATCACGTCGCCGGGGCGGACGTTCGCGGGGTCGAGCATCTTGGGACGGTCGACAACGCCCACGGTAAAGCCGGCGAGGTCGTAGTCGGCGGGAGCCATAACGCCGGGGTGCTCGGCCATCTCGCCGCCCACGAGCGCGCAGCCCGCGAGCTTGCAGCCGTCGGCCACGCCCTTGATGATCTTTGCCATGTGCTCGGCCTCAATGTGGCCGATGGCGACGTAGTCCAGGAAGAACAGCGGCTCGGCGCCCGAAGCCAAAATGTCGTTGACGCACATGGCGACCAGATCCTGGCCCACCGTCTCGTGACGGTCCATGATCTGGGCGAGCACGAGTTTGGTGCCCACGCCGTCGGTACCGCTGATCAGAATCGGGTCTTCCATATCCTTAAGCGCGGCAGCCGAGAACAGGCCACCAAAGCCACCGATACCGCCGATGACCTCGGGACGGTTGGTGTCCTTAACCATTTGCTTAATAGCGTCGACGGCGCGGCCGCCCTCGGCGGTATCGACGCCGGCATCCTCATACGTCACATGCTTGCTGTCGCTCATCTGAGCCTTCCTCTCCCACTACCGCTTGACGCACAGACGCCAAACGGTGCTCATAGTTGCCCTCGATTCGGCACGCATCCTGGCAACGCGCGCCGCTCAATCAACAAAACAGCAGGTAAAACCTACCAAAATAAACCTGTCCCTAAATGGAAGGTTTTAGGCCTCGCCGTGCCTCTCTTCCCAGCTGCGGTCATCGTATTTCTCGACCACGGCGTCGTCGTCAAAGTGCAGCGGCTTATCCAGGTTGCGGGGCTTAAAGCCCTCCATGAACTTGTCGCGGCCAAAGCTCTCGGGAATCGCCACGGGATAACGGCCGGTAAAGCATGCATCGCAGTAGCCGCCCTTGGGCATGACCTTCAGCAGGCCCTCAACCGAAAGGAAGGCCAGCGAATCGGCGCCGATATACTCGCAGATCTCCTCGACCGTCTTGTTGGCGCTGATGAGCTGCGACTGCACGTCGGTATCGATACCGTAGAAGCACGGCCAGATGACCTCGGGCGAGTTGATGCGGATGTGAATCTCCTTGGCGCCGGCGTTGCGCAGCATCTTGACGAGCTGCACCATGGTGGTGCCGCGCACGATGGAGTCGTCGATGACGACCAGGCGCTTGCCCTCGATGTTGTCGCGCAGCGGGTTGAGCTTCATGCGCACGCCCATGGCGCGCAGTTCCTGCGTGGGCTCGATAAACGTACGGCCCACATAGCGATTCTTGATGAGGCCCTCACCAAAGGGAATGCCGCTCTCGTGCGAATAGCCCTCCGCGGGCGGCAGGCCGGAGTCGGGCACGCCGATGACCAGGTCGGCCTCGACGGGCTCTTCGTGTGCCAGCTGACGACCCATGTCATAACGGCAGGCGTAGACGCTCTTGCCGTTCATGATGGAGTCGGGGCGGGCAAAGTAGACCTGCTCAAAGATGCAGTTGGCGGGCTCTTCGGCTGCAGGTACGCCCTGCTCGGACACCAGACCCTCGGCGCTGATACGCAAGATCTCGCCGGGACGGACGTCGCGGACGTACTCAGCGCCCACGATATCGAGCGCGCAGGTCTCGGAGGCAACGACCCAGCCGCCAGCGTGCGTGACATGGACGGCGGAGTCGACCGTCGAGGCATCGTCTTGCGAGGGCAGCTGCGAAACAGAAGCGGCGTCGGCCTGGTCCAGACCCTCGTCCACGAGCTTGCCCAGCACCAGCGGACGAATGCCGTGCGGGTCGCGGAAAGCGTAGAGTGCCTGCTCGTTGATGAGCGTCATGGCGTAGCCGCCGCGCACGAGCTCCATGGTCTTGCGAATGCCCTCGCGCAGATGGCCCGTACGCTGGGTAAAGTAGCCGATAAGCTTGGTCGCGACCTCGGAATCCGAATTGGAGAGGAACGGCACGCCCAGTTCGATCAGCTGACGGCGCAGCTCGTCGGTGTTGACCAGAGTGCCGTTGTGGGCAAGCGCGATGATGACGCTGTTGATGGTAGAAAGATGCGGCTGCGAGGCTTCCCAGCTCTTGGCGCCGGCGGTGCCATAGCGCACGTGGCCCACGGCCAGCTGGCCGGAGAGCGTCGACAGGTCGGCGTTGGAGAACACGCGATCGAGCAGTCCCAGGTCTTTACGAACCATAACCGTGCCGCCATCGCCCACGGCGATTCCCGCCGACTCCTGGCCGCGATGCTGTAGCGCGCGCAGACCAAAGTACGTCAGTCGAGCCACATCGCGATCGGGTGCCCACACACCAAAAATGCCGCATTCCTCATGCAGCTGGTCGGAGTCCGGATCGTACGTCGACATGGTCGTCACCTGTCCCGTGGCACGCTCGGCCGCGCGGATGGTTTCTTGAGACATGGCATCCCCTCAGAGCCTCGTTATTTGGCGTTACCTGCCCTATTATACGCACGGCAAGACAAGCACTCCCGCGCATGAGCAGCGCTTTTTAAAAGCCCACCGAGCTTATAATCCGTTTTGCGGCCAAACATTTTATTGGGCAACCCGCCCTCGGGGTCAACGGTCCCGTATGCCTCCGTCGCGGCGCGTCTCGTCCACCGTTAGGGCCTACATTGCTGCAATTGGGCCATTCGTCCTGTCTTTTAGCAGGTCGGCGGCGTATCCTTGTAACCTACAGCAAAGCGAGAAAGGTTCTGTATGGATCGAAACGAACTCGACCCCAGCGTCCCCAGCGCCACGGAGGTCAAGAAGATCCCCCTCATCATTAAGGTGTATGCCGTCCTGTGTATCCTGTCCGGTGTTGGTACGCTCCCGTCGGTCGGCGCCTTTATGTGGCAGGTCATCACCGCGCTCATCAACGGCAACGCCGCCGCCAAGCTCGGCGACAACACGCTCGTCGCGGTCGGCCTCATCGTCGCCGGCATCATGCTCTCGGCGGCGAGCGCGGTCATCTTAATCATCTTCGGCCTGGACCTTATCAAGAACCAGCGCCGCAACGCCGCGCGCCTGTCCTATATCCTTATCGCATTTACCGTCGTCGAGCTTTTGGTCGACGTGATGCTCCAGGGTATCGGGCCGTTCTTGTTGCGCCCCGCCATCCAACTCGGCGTCCTCGTTGCGCTTTCGGCCACCGTTGACCCCACACTTCGTCAGGAGCGCGAACTGCAGCGCCGCCTGCAGGAGATGCTCGATCGCGACGCCGCCGCCGAGGGCATGCTCGGCCGCGATGAGACCGGCGAAGGCTACATCAAGCTCAACTACTTCAACCTGTTCTGGGTATTCTTTGTCTGCTGCGTGCTGGGCCTCATCCTGGAGGACATCTGGCACATGACGGTCGACGACCCGGGCGTCTACCAGAACCGCGCCGGCATGCTGTTTGGCCCCTTCAGCCCCATCTACGGATTTGGCGCCGTACTCATGACCATGGTGCTCAACCGTTTCTACAAAAAGAACCCCATCGTTATCTTTTTGGTGAGCGCCCTGCTTGGCGCAAGCTTTGAGGTGTTCGTGGGCTGGTTTATGCAGACCTCGTTCGGTGTGGTCTCGTGGAGCTACTCGCATATGAAGCTCTTTGGCATGCCCGATCCGCTCGCCGTGCTTACGGGCGGACGCACCTGCACGGGCTTCGCCTGCCTGTGGGGCCTGGGCGGACTCATCTGGATCAAGCTGCTGCTGCCCAGATTGCTCAAACTCATTAACATGATTCCCTGGAAGAGCCGCTACTCAGCCACCGCCATCTTTACCATCATCATGCTGGTCGACGGCGTCATGACGCTGCAATCGCTCGACTACTGGTATCAACGCGTCAACGGCACGGCCAACGATATTCCCGTTGCGCAGTTCTACGGCACGTACTTCGATAATGAGTACATGGAAAATCGCTTCCAGAGCATGACCATGAGCCCCAAGGACGCCACGCGCGTATAGCGCAGGCGCTGGTGCAAGTCGGTTCCAACGAACAAGTAAGCCCGCTGGCAGTTCAGCCTAACTGCCAGCGGGCTTTTGCTACAGATGGGCTCATGTTGATTGCAAAGCCCTATGCCTCGCACTCGACCTCGTTCACGCATTCATTCTTGATGGTGCCGACAAGCGCCTGCAGGGCATCGACTACGTGTGGACGAATATCTCCGCCAATGAGCACGAGCATGATGTCATCGCCCACGGAAAGCTCGCCGCTTGCCAGCCACACGCGCACATAGCCAATACCTGGCATCGCGCGCGTGGCGTCGATAGCAGACCGCACCTTTTCGGCATCGTAGTCAAAGACCATGCCGCCCACCTTGTGACCCGGGGCCACGCCATCGGTCTCGACTCCGCGCGCCTCGGCCTTGGGCGTCGCGCGCACCACGCCGTTATGCGTCAGATACATACCGCACGCCGGCGCCGAACCGTCGGCCTTGGCCTCGCGCAGCCAAACATCAATCGAAGGCATCGTTTTGCCATTCTCGAGCATCATTTCCCCTTTTTTGTCTCTTATGCCGTCGGGCGACGACTCGCCCTTCAGTGCCTCCGCTGCCTGCAATGCAACCATTAGTTCTCAACGGGGGTAAGAATCATCACGGCACGCTTGTTCCTTAGCGCCGAAGGCGAACACGTGATGAGCGTGAGCACCTTATCAGCCTTGGCGGCACGGCTCTCGGCGTCGCTCGCCACGGCGGAGGCGCCGTCAATCATCTCGGAAAGATAGGCCTTCAGGCCATCCTTGTCATCGAAATTGGGAGTACGCGCTTTTCGGTACGAGTCCTCGACCACCTTAGTTAGCAGAGGCTTAAATTTATAGGCACCGTCGCGTGTGACGTAAAAGGCATATTCGATACCGTCGAAAACCGACTGGTCGGCGCTGTCGGCAATGAAATGGAACATCGAGTTATCCCTCATGTGATGGCCGTAGAGTGTAGTCTGCTGGTCCACCATACCGGGGGCCGCGTCATCGCAGTCAAGGAAAATAGAGCCCACGGGATTTGCCGTGCCGTCAAAGAGCGTGCTCAGGTACTTGGTGTTGTTATCCGTCTGCACCACCGGATAGTTGATAGCGGTACCGGGTACATATATCCAACCGACGACATCGGGGTTGGTTTGGGCTAGCGTGGCAAAATCAACAATGGGCGCCCCGCTCGCGTCGCTATCGCTCACAGACTTTTTCTCAACCTTTTGATACGAATCGCTTGCTTCCTTGTAGCCCAATTGCGCCTTGATATAGATGCCGGCGGCGGCAGCGATCAGGCACACACCGATCACAATAAGAAGTCTCGCGAAAATCGAACGGCCCTTTTTGCGCTTAGGAGCAGAACTATCCGCCGAGCCGCCGAGCCCGGGCGAAGGAGAACGATGGGCCTGCGATTGCTCCCCGTAACTGGAGGGGCGGCAGGTCGGCAAAGCACCCTGAACGCGCTGGTTCGACGGCGCCACCGGCTGCGGAGCCCGAACGTGCCTCGCGACATGGGCGGGCTGCGGCGGACGGACGGGCTGCGAAGAGGACGTCCGCCCCGGCTGCACCGGGCGCGGCGCACCTGGATTCGCAGGATCGGGAATCTGGGACAGTTTAAAACGTTTTCCCTGATAATTGGACATGTTTCTCCTCTATTGCAGATAAGGTGGCAAGCCGCTTAGGCGTCGGCCATCTCCTGCTTCATCTTCTCGATAACCTTGCGGTACTCGGGGTCGCAAGCACCCAGAATCTGCGTGGCATAGATGGCGGCGTTCTTGGCGCCGTTGATGGCAACGCAGGCCACGGGCACGCCCGAAGGCATCTGCACCATCGACAGCAGAGAATCCATACCGCCCAGGTCACTCGTCTTCATGGGCACGCCGATAACCGGCAGCGGCGTAAAGGCAGCCACGACACCACCCAGGTGAGCGGCCTTGCCGGCGGCAGCGATAATCACTTTGATACCGCGATCGGCAGCAGTCGAAGCCCACTCGTGGACCTTTGCCGGCGTGCGGTGCGCGCTCGCAATGACGAGCTCATAGGGCACACCGAGCGCCTCGAGCTCGGCGGTGCAGCCTTCCATAACGCCCAGATCGGACTTGGAACCCATGATGATCCCGACGACCGGTTTTTGATCTGCCATAAACAAAGACCTCCTGTTGAGAGCGGCGACGCGGCGGATCCGCGACCCTTAACTACTGAGAGTAGTATAGCTGCTCCCGTCCCTGCGGTCTTTGTGGTGGCGGCTGAGCCTTTCCCTCGGGAACTGGGCTTCGCGAAGTTTCCCGAGGGAAAGGCTC